>JAABUN010003351.1_pt1 | contig 25019 bp, 18 predicted proteins | sample 5559311 | NCBI WGS metagenome assembly JAABUN01 (sample SAMN10711877, study PRJNA513370) | rock metagenome | isolation source: Antarctica rocks | place: Antarctica: Victoria Land, Siegfried Peak sud
ATGGAGGCACGGAAGCCGTGAACGGACTGATCGAGCTGCACCGGCGCATCGCACGCGGCTTCACCAACCGAGAGAACTACCGACTGCGCATGCTCCTCATCGCCGGTGGCCTGGCCCACCCCAACCTTTCGCCCCCACCGCAGGTGTGAAGAGCCACATTGCGCGGGCTTTGAATGCCGCGCGATGGGCAGAATGCCGCGCGCTAGGAAGCCGAGCTCAGCGGGCGAGGCGGTTGCCGACCGCGACGAGCACGCCTTCGGGTCCGAGGTCGGCGATGTCGCCGATCCGCTCGCCGTCGACGAGCACCGCACCTGCGGTGGTTGCCCGGCTGGCCGCGCGCAGGGCGCCGGCCCGGCCGAGGCGGCGCCTGGCCGCCCGGTAGGTCGTCGGCAGCAGGTATGCGGTGTTGCTGACCGAGACGATCTGCACATCTACGTCGGGCAGGCGGTCGCGCAACAGACGGTAGGCACGTCCGACGACCTGGGCCTCCGCCGGGGTCTCGTGCACCCGGCATACAGGCGCATCGAGGGCGATCGCCTCTCGGGTGTCACCCGAGCAGCAACCGGAGCCGGCCTGGGCGTCGGCCCAGGGCCGGACCAGGACCACGTGGGTCGTCACGGTGCGCTCTTCGTCATGTCAATCCCTCTCACCTCGAGGCGCCCGCCGCTCACTGAGTGAGCAGGGTGCGAATCGCGCGCTCACCGTGCTCACCGCTTCGGGCCGCTGACGGGGTCGTCCTGCCGGGGGGCGTCGACGGTCTCCGGCGCACCTCGCCCGCTCATCCCGCGCAGCGCCAGCGCTGCCTCGACGATCAGCCACATGGCCAGGATGAAGATGATGGCATCCAGGGGCGCAAGCACCCACTGCTCGTCCGCGATGAACGTCAGCAGGTTGACCACGAGCGCCCACGAGGTCATCACCAGCAGCAGGACCAGCGGGATGATCACCGCGATCGGGTTGCGGCCCCGCTTGGTGACCCAGACGGCGACCACGGTGAGCGCCAGACCGGCCGTGAGCTGGTTGGTGGTGCCGAACAGCTGCCACAGCACCCCGAAGGTGTAGCCGGCGTCGCCGCCACCGGGCAGCAGCGCCATGGCCAGCGGCACCGCCACGGCGATCAGCCCCGCGACGGTGAGGTTGCGGGCTCCCAGGCGCCAGCCGGCGACCTCGGAGATCTCCTGCACGATGTAGCGCTGCAGCCGGACCCCGGTGTCCATCGTGGTCGCGGCAAAGCTGATCACGACGACCGCCCCGAAGACCACCGCGAGGTCCAACGGCACCCCGAGGTTGTTGGCGAACTGGCCGATGCCGTTCACGAAGTTGCCGACGGCGCCGCCGGAGGCAGTCGCGAAGTCGGGGTAGAGCGCCTCCCACTCGGACCGGCTCGCGACGACTCCCGCGGTGCACGCCAGGACGGCGCCCATCGCGAGGCTGCCCTCGCCGACCGCACCCATGTAGCCGACATACCTGGCGTCGGTCTCCTTGTCGATCTGCTTGGCGGTCGTACCCGAGGCGACCAGGGAGTGAAAACCGGAGATCGCCCCGCACGCGATGGTGATGAACAGGAAGGGGAAGACCGAAGGTGCGTCATCGGGCACGTCGTTGACCAGGGGTGCCACGATCGTGCTCCACCCGACCAGGATGCCCAGAGCCACCACACCCAGGGCGATAAAGAGCTGGTGGGAGTTGATGTAGTCGCGCGGCTGCAACAGGATCCACACCGGAAGGCGAGCGGCGATGAAGGCGTAGGCGAACATGATGACGATCCACAGGTTGCGGGTGTTGTCGATGCCCAGTCCCTGCGCCAGCGGAGCGATGTCCACCGGGTACTGCTGACCCACCCAGATCAGGGCGTAGAGGCCGATGACTCCCAGGATCGAGGGGACCAGCGCGGCCGACCGGGTCTTGTAGATGTACTGCCCGATCGCGATCGCCAGCGGGATCTCCACGAAGATCGGGATGACGGCACCGGGGTTGGCCACGAACAGGTTGCCGATGACGACGGCGAACACCGCGTTCACCAGCGTGAGCAGGAAGAAGATGATGATCAAGAAGAGCGTGCGCGCCCGGGGCGAGATGATGTCCTTGGTGATCGTGCCGATGTTCTTGGCATCGTGCCGCAACGAGACGGCCAAGGAGCCGAAGTCGTGCACCCCGGCGGCGAAGATGGTGCCGAGCACGATCCAGGCCAGAGCCGGCCCCCAACCCCAGAAGACGGCGATCGCCGGTCCCACGATGGGCGCCGCACCGGCCACCGAGGTGAAGTGGTGCCCGAACACGACGTGCTTGTTGGTCGGCACGTAGTCGACACCGTCGGTGAACCGGTGGGCCGGGGTGACGAACGCCGGGTCAAGTGCGAAGACGTGGTCGGCGAGATAGCGCGAGTAGTAGCGCCAGCCAAGGAAGTACAGGACTCCCACGACGACAGCGACGATGGCGGCGGGCATGGCGCACTCCTTCGGGCGGCGGACACACGACGTCGCCAGTCTGCTCCCGCAGTGGCGGATGTGACAAGTACGACGCGGGTAGGCGGCGTGTTACGTTCGCGGTTGTGCGCGACGCGGCAGGGGTGGTCCGCGCTGGCAGCGTGGGCGAGCTGGCTTGGCTCGAGCGGGGAGGAGCCCCCGCGGTCGCCCCGGTGCTGCCACTGGCCCAGGGCGAGGGCGTGCTGTTGGCGTTGACGTTCGACCAAGCAGCGTTGGCTCACCGAATCGCCGAGTCGGCACAGGTCTCGCTGGTGATGCGCGATCCCCGCGGCACCGGGTCGGGCTTCGCGCCTGGTACGTGGCGCGCGACCCCCCGCCTGGAGATCGACCCGAGCGGGCGGGTGTACCAGGACCACCTGATCACCCAGGAGCTGCGGCGCTATCCTCCGGCGCGGACGCTGGTCGACTCCCCGATGCTGTGCCGTGAGAACTGGTGGTATCTCCCGCGGCTGATCGTGCACCTCGAAGACGTGGTCGCACTCGAGCCGGCGCCTGCTGTGCGTGCCGACCTCCGCGACCACCTGCTCGTCAGCGTGGACGACGGCATACCGACGGTGGCGACGGTGCGCGTCGAGCAAGCGCCACCGACCCCGGGACCGGTTGAGGTGACGGTGACCGGCGGCCAGACCCCGACGCCCGGACCAGCGGTGCTGTTTGCCCAGCAGGCGTCCTACCCCGATCTGGAACGGTGGGCCGGTTGGGCATGGCACGGAGTTCTGGGTAAGTCGACGGACCGGGACCGGCTCGTGCTGGAGGCCACCGCAGGTCCGGATCACGTGGGTCTGCCTGCTACTCCCGGCCTTCGTCGCCGCTGGCGGGCGCACCGAGACCTGCAGCGCAGCTGCCGCAAGGCGCTGGCGGCCTACGAGGAACGGCGTTGACCGGCCCGATGTCGGGAGGTCGAAGCAACGCGGGACAGGGCCGCGACCAGAGGCCGTGCGAGACGTCGGCGCTGCTCCTGGCCTCCTGTAGCATTCGGCCGCATGAGCCTCGGACCAATCTTTGTGGGTGGCACCGGCCGTAGCGGCACCCACGCTCTCGCATTCTTGCTCAACGAGCATCCGAACTACTGGATGATTCCTGGCGAGACGCGGTTACAGGCTGAAGCCAGGGGTTTGCCTGGTCTTATCGACGGCCAGGAGAGCCTGGACAAGGTGTGCAAAGCGCTGCGCGGGCGCTATTTCAACCGCACGACCCCGGAAAAGAAAAGTCGTGGTCTGCACCGCGCGGGGGTGACCCGAGCGCAGGTGGATGCTGCGGTCGATGCTCTTCGCACGGACTTCGAGGGCGGTGACCCGCTGGTCAGCACCGCTACCTTCATGCGAGCCCTGTTCGACCCGCTCGCCGAAGCTGCTGGGGCGCAGCACTGGGTTGAGCAGACCCCGCCCAACGTCGAGTATGCAGCTTTTCACCAGCGCATGTTCGCCGACGCGGGCACCCTGCACATCGTGCGGGACGGCAGAGATGTCGCTGCGTCGGTGGCGCGGTTGCCGTGGGGGCCCAAGACCATGCTCGCCGGCCTGGAGTGGTGGGCCGAGCATCTGCGGGCAGCAGAAGCCGCGGTCGGCGATCCTGCCCGCGTCCATGTCGTCGGCTTCGAGTCTTTGATCCTCACTGACCGGGATGCAGAATACGCGCGACTCCTGGAATTCCTTCAGGTCCCGGACCATGCCGGGATGCGCACATATTTTAACGAGTCGCTGACATCAGAGAAGGCACATGTCGGCCGGTGGAAGACGCAGCTCGATGAATCCGAACGCACGGCTTTTGAGGAAATGTATCAACAGCTCCTCGACGGCCTTCTACGCGACGGCATCTCGTGCGCGAGGGCGGTTGTCAAAGAATAGGGCGACCCGCTCGTCGAGATGTCGAAAGTCAGGGGTTGGGCAACGCGACGAAGAATGTGCGGTCGCGCGTCCGCCAGGGGTCCACCGTCAGCACAGTGCCGTATCCACTCTCGGTGAGCATGCGATGGAAGGAGGGCAGCGTGGGCCAGAACGACTGCGGGTTCTCCCACGAGGATGTGGTGACACCGGGCTCGGAGTAGAGCACACCTTCGTAGCCGTCACCTTCGACCACGGGGGCGGACACGGCGTGCTTGTGCTTGCCGTGGTGCAGATGGGTGTCCAGGATGATCGGGCGGCCGGCCGAGCGGCGCAAGAAGGAGAGCTGGTCTTCGCAGGTCAGGTGGTAGAACAGGCCGAGGCAGGCGATCAGGTCATAGCCGCTCAGGTCGTGGGATCGGACATCCTCGCGGACCCAGTGAACCCGGGTGTCCTCGGGCCACCGCTCGGTGCGCGCATCGACACCGGTGACCTCCCACCCAAGGTCGGCTGCGCGTCTGGCGAAGAGGCCGTGGCCGGTGCCGAGGTCAACCATGCGGCCGGGTGTGAACAGCTTGAGCAGCTGCTCGAAGAGGTCGACCCGGTCGGGGCGGAAGCCGGTGGGGGTGGTCGTCATAGGCGGAGGCTACCCAACCGTGGCGACAATGAGGAACGACACCCGAGCGGTGGGTGGTCCGAGCTCCTCACGGGCTCCTCCGCAGATGTTCCTGCAGAGCAGCCCACTGGTCGGCGGACGCGAAGCCGGTGCCCTGGAGCTTGCTCAGGTCGAGCACGCTGTGCGCCGGCCGCGGCGCAGCGGTCGTGCCGGACGCGTCGGCATAGTGCTGCGTGGTCACGGCGGTCACGTCAACACCAGCTCTGCCTTCGTGCTCGAACACCGCACGGGCCAGGTCGGCCCAGCTGCCGGGACGACCACTGTTGCTGACGTGATAGCTGCCGTATGCTGATCCGCTCGAGAGCAGGTGCAGCGTGGCCCGGGCCAGCTCGCCGGTGAAGGTCAGCCGGCCCACCTGGTCATCGACGACCGAGGGAGACACGCCGCCCCGTGCCAGCCGTTGCATGGTCGCCACGAAGTTGCCGCCGTCGCCGACGACCCAGGACGTGCGCAGCAGGTAGTGCCGCGGCACCAGCGAGACCGCCAGGTCACCGGCAGCCTTGGACTGGCCGTAGACGCTCAGCGGGGCCATCGGGTCGTCCTCGCGCCACGCGCCGTCCGGCCCGCTTCCGCGAGTGCCGTCGAAGACGTAGTCGCTCGAGTAGTGCACCAGGGTGAGCCGGTGCCGCACCGCAGCGCGGGCCAGCGCAGCCACCCCTACGGCATTGGCGGCCCAAGCCCCTGCCCGGTCGTCCTCTGCCGCGTCGACCGCAGTCCAGGCCGCCGCGTTGAGGACGGTGCCCACGCCGTCGAAGTCGAACGCCTCGACCGAGTCGGGATCGCCCAGGTCCAGCTCGTCCCGGCCGACGGGGCGCGCATCGGGCAGCAACCCGGCGAGGGCTCGGCCGACCTGGCCGCCAGGCCCAAGGATCAGCGTCGTCGGACCGGTGACCGGGGTCAGCTCGGTCAGCTCCGGATGCCCCTGGTCCTTGTCCGAGACGACCGCGTCGGCCAGCGGGATCGGCCAGGGCACGCCCGCCGTGGGGTCGGCCAGGTTGAGGTGCGTGTATGCCGCGTCGGGCGACCAGTGCGCGTTGACCAGGTAGGAGTAGACCGTGTCGGGCACCAGCGTCTGGTAGGAGTTGCCGACCCCCCGCGGCACGAAGACCGCCGTCGCCTCGTCCAGGGTCTCGGTGTGCACCGCCCCGTAGGTCGGACCCTCGCGCAAATCGACCCAGGCACCGAAGGCACGGCCGGCCGCGATCGAGACGAGCTTGTCCCACGGCTCGCCGTGGATGCCGCGGGTGGTGCCGGTCTCGCCGTTGTGCGCCACCGAGTGCTGCACAGGGGCGAAGTCGGGTAGACCCAGCGCGGTCATCTTGGCGCGCTGCCAGTTCTCCTTGAACCACCCGCGGGCGTCGCCGTGCACCGGTAGTCGCAGCACCAGCAGCCCCGGGATCGCGGTGGCGGTCACGCTGAGCTCGTGGCCCGTCGGCCCCTTGGCGATCGGCTCCGCGGCCATCACTGACCCCTGGCCGCGTAGGCGGACTCGACGCCGTCCTTGGCCGGACCCCACCAGTCCTCGTGCTTGGCATACCACCGCACGGTGTCGGCCAGACCGGCGTCGAAGTCGGGGTAGGCCGGCTCCCAGCCCAGCTCGGTGCGCAGCCGGGTCGCGTCGATGGCGTAGCGCAGGTCGTGCCCGGCCCGGTCGCTCACGTAGTCGATCTCGGCCTCGTCGCGCTCGCACAGCCGCAGGATGGCCTTGACGACCTCGAGGTTGGAGTGCTCGCCGTCGGCGCCGACCAGGTAGGTCGCGCCGATCTCACCCCGCGCCAGGATGGCCAGCACCGCGCTGGAGTGGTCGCTGGTGTGAATCCAGTCGCGCACGTTGGCGCCGGCGCCGTAGATCTTGGGCCGCTCACCGCGCAGCACGTTGGTGATCTGGCGGGGGATGAACTTCTCGACGTGCTGCCACGGGCCGTAGTTGTTGGAGCAGTTGCTGATCGTCGCGCGGACCCCGAAGGAGCGCTGCCAGGCTCGGACGAGATGGTCGGCGCCGGCCTTGCTGGCCGAGTATGGCGAGGAGGGTCGGTATGCCGTGGTCTCGGTGAACTTCGCCGGGTCGTCCAGCTCCAGGTCGCCGTAGACCTCGTCGGTGGAGATGTGGTGCAGCCGCACGTCGTGCCGGCGCACCGCCTCCAGCAGCACGTAGGTGCCGACGATGTTGGTGGTGATGAACGGTGCGGGGTCCCGCAGGCTGTTGTCGTTGTGTGACTCGGCGGCGAAGTGGACGACCGCGTCGTCCGGGCCGCTCAGCCCACCGACCAGACCCTCCACCACCGCCTCGTCAGCGACGTCACCGACCACCAGGCGCACCCGCTCCGGCGGCAGTCCCTCCAGGGCGGCCCGGGATGCGGCATACGTGAGCTTGTCCAGCACTGTCACGTGGGCGTCGGTGTGCTCGAGGAGGTGCTGCACGAAGTTGGAGCCGATGAACCCCGCACCGCCGGTGACCAGAATCGAAGGCATGGCCGTCATGCTAGCCAGGCCACACTGGGACACCGAGCCCGAGCTCTACTGCTGGTGGCGGGGCAGAGCCAGGAAGAACGTGCGGTCCCGGGTCACCCAGGGCTCGGCGGTGAGAACCGTGCTGTAGCCGTGCCGGGACAGCATCGTGTGGAAGGAGGCCAACGTCGGCCAGAACGAGTGCTTGTTGTGCCACGACGAGGTGAGTGCCCCCGGCTCTCGGTACAGCCTGCCCTCGTAGCCATCCCCCTGGCTGACCCGTTCGGAGAGCTTGTGCGAGTGCTCACCGTGGTCCAGGTGGGTATCGATGATCATGGGTCGCCCTGCGCAGGCGGCCAACAAGGCTTCCTGGTCCTCGCAGGCGAGGTGGTAGAACAACCCCAGGCAGGCGATCACGTCGAAGTCCTCGAACTTCTGCCGACGGATGTCGCCTTGGACCCAGGTCAACTGGTCGTCCTTGGGCCACCTCTCCTTGCGTGCGTCCACGGCGGTGACCTGCCAGCCGAGGTCGGCGGCCAGCAGGGCGAAGTTGCCGTGACCCGTGCCAAGGTCGATTAACCGCCCGGTCGGGAACGGCGAGAGCAGGTCAGTGAAGAGGGCGCGCCGGTGTTGGGGTCTGCTGCCTGGAGCAATCGGTGAACCCTACTCACGGTGCTGCGTGCCGTCCCGTCGAAAGGGCCATCGGGCTGACAACGCGGTGCAGGTCCTTACGATGAGCGGCATGCGAGGAATTCTGCTGGCCGGCGGCACCGGCTCCCGGCTGCACCCGATCACTCTCGCGGTCAGCAAGCAACTGCTCCCCGTCTATGACAAGCCGATGGTCTACTACCCGCTGTCGACCCTGATGCTGGCCGGCATCCGCGATGTCTTAGTCATCACCACCCCGCACGACGCCACCCAGTTCGAACGGCTGCTCGGCGACGGCTCCCGGTTCGGCGTCTCGATCAGCTACGCCCAGCAACCGAGCCCGGACGGACTGGCCCAGGCGTTCCTCATCGGTGCGGAGTTCATCGCCGCCCAGCGGTGCGCCCTGGCGCTGGGGGACAACATCTTCTACGGGCCAGGCCTTGGCCATCAGCTCGGGCGGTTCGGCAACCTGTCGGGTGCGGCGATCTTCGGTTATCGGGTCGGCGACCCCACGGCATACGGGGTGGTGGAGTTCGACCAGTTGGGCAAGGCGATCTCCCTGCAGGAGAAGCCGTCGCGACCACGCAGCCCGTATGCTGTGCCGGGCCTGTACTTCTACGACGACCAGGTGGTCGACCGCTCGCGGGCACTGCGACCCTCGGCGCGCGGGGAGCTGGAGATCACCGACCTCAACCAGGGCTACCTGGACGACGGGCAACTGCAGGTGGAGGTGTTGCCGCGGGGCACGGCGTGGCTGGACACCGGCACCTTCGACTCCCTCAGCGACGCGTCCAACTTCGTGCGCACCCTCGAGGGACGCCAGGGTCTGAAGATCGGCGTCCCCGAGGAGGTCGCCTGGCGGATGGGCTTCCTGTCCGATGCGGAGCTGGCCACGTGCGCCGAGCCGTTGGTCAAGTCCGGCTACGGGTCCTACCTGCTGGATCTGCTCGAGTCCGACCGCTGAGCCACTCGGGCGTCGCCGGAGACCCTGCCCGGCGGCGACCTTCCCGGACCGACCCGACGTGCGGGGTAGCATCGCAGGCGCGCCCACCGCACGAGGGCGGCAACCACAGACGACAAGGAGATCTGCGCGATGCCCGACGCCCCTTCGGCGGTCCCCCCGGTCTTCGTCGGAGGCACCGGACGCAGCGGCACGACGATCGCCGGCGAGATGATCGGGGCGGGGGCCCAATACGCGCTGGTGCCGATCGAGCTGCGCTTCCACGTGGACGCCGGCGGACTGTGCGACCTGGCGCGACGCAAGGTGAGCATCGATGCCTTCGAGGAGGCGATGCACACCCGCTGGTACAAGCGTCCGCGCCGACCGAACGGGCCGCGGGGTGTGCACGTCATCCTCGACCGCGAGGGGCTGGACGCTGCCTTCGACCGTCTGCGAAGCGCTCACAGCGCCGACCCGTGGGCGGCGACCGGGGCCTTCTTGGACGAGGTCATCGACCCGTTCCGGCGGCGGCGCAAGGCCTCGGCATGGGTCGAGATGACACCTCCCAACGCCAAGAACATGCACGCCCTCGCACGCATGTTCCCGACCGCACGCTTCCTGCACATGGTCCGTGACGGGCGAGACGTGGCCTCCTCGGTGGCCCGGCGAGCGTGGGGGCCCAACGATGTCGCGACCGCCCTGACCTGGTGGGGCAACCAGATGATGGCCATCCACCGCTCCACCCGCAACACCGACCCCGCACGGGTGCACGCGGTGCGGCTCGAGTCGCTCGTGGGGCCCAACGGTGCGATCGTGTACGACGAGCTTGTCGCCACTTTGGGACTCGAGCACGACGAAGCGATGCGAGCCTTCCTCGGGACCAAGATGAGTGTCGAGCGGGCCCGACCGGGCAGTTGGCGCAAAGGTCTGGAGGAGTCCGAGCAGGATCGCGTGGAGGGGCTTTACCAGGCGCAGCTGCAGCGGCTGGAGGCAGCGGGCGCGCAAATTCCGCCCATCATCTAGGTCCATCCGATACGACGTCGGGCCGCTCGCAGGCGGGGTCGGTCCATGGAGGCAGTGTGCAGATCAAGAAGCTCGGGAAGAAGTTCCCCCCTATCGCCTGGCGTGACCAAAAGCTGCGGGAGCTGCGGGAGAAGAACCGAGCGCTGAGCGCACGGGCGGCGCGCAGCAGCGGCTCCGCTCCATGGGCGGTCCCGCCCCTGGAGGTGGGCCAGGACCTGCTCCGCCGCAGCGGCCTGTTCGATGAAGCGTGGTACCGCCGCCAGCTGGACGACGACCTGCCTGCCGGTACGGACCTCATCGAGCACTACCTGACCACGGGTGCCGACCTGGGATTTTCTGCGCACCCCGCTTTTGTCTCCGACTGGTACCTGCGCGAGGCTCGTGGGCTGTCCAGCCACGCGTCCCGCAACAATGTGGGCTCCGCCGCGCTGCTGCACTACCTGACGATCGGCGCGGGCCGCGGTCTGTCGCCGCACCCCATGTTCGACGCCGCCTGGTATGCCGAGGTGGTGCCGAAGTCGGGCTCCCACCCCGGTGGGCCGATGGGGCACTTCCTGGCCGGGCCGGTCCTGCCGCAGGAGACGCCGGGCCTTGAAGGTTCGTCCCCCGGGCGAACGACCCGGTGGCGCGACCCGCAGGAGTTCCGCGCTGCGGCCCAGGCCGTGGCCGAGGTCCTGCTGGACTCGCGTGGCTACCTGCACCTCGAGCGGGACCGGCCTGACTTCGACGTCGTGGCTGAGCAGACGCTCAAGGACGAGCTGCGAGCGCAGACCGACCTGCCCGAGCCGCCTGCGCTGGTCTCCATCGTCATCCCCACCAAAGACCGCAGCGCCACGCTGGTGGCCGCGGTGGACTCCGTGCTGGCGCAGACCTACGCCCGATGGCAGCTGGTCGTGGTGGATGACGGGGGGAGCGACGACACCGAGCAGGCGCTGGGGACCCGGCTGCAGGACGAGCGCATCAGCTATCTGCGACACGCCGAGTCACGGGGGGTGGCCGGAGCCCGCAACACCGGTCTGGAGCACGCCGTCGGGGACTACGTCACCTATCTGGACTCCGACAACACCTGGCGACCGGACTACGTGGAGCTGATGGTCCGCTTCATGCGCCGCGACGGCCACCGCGTGGCCTACGCCATGTCGGCCCTGGTCGAGCAGGGTGGCGCAGGCCGGGTGCTCTACCGGGGTATGCCGTACTCCAAGGCGGCGCTGGAGGAGCGCAACTACATCGACTGCATCGTGTTGATGCATGAGCGGTCGGTGCTGGAGGCCGTGGGGGTGTTCGACGAGTCGCTACGGCGCAACGTCGACTGGGAGCTGTTCATCCGGATGGCGCAGCTGTGCGAGTTCGGCTTCCTGCCGATCATCGCGACCGAGTACGACGTGTGGGAGGAGCGCACCCAACGGATCACCACCGATGAGCCGATGAGCTATCGCTACGTGGTCCGGCAACGTGCCCTCGTCGACTGGGCGGTGGTGCGGTCGGCGGCCGCCGAGCGGATCGAGGAGCTGGTGTCGGTGGTCATCGTCGCCACGGGCACCGCGGAGCGCGTGCTGGAAGCGGTGACCAGCGTGCGTGCGAGCGCACGGGGTCCGGTCGAGGTGGTCTTGGTCGACAGCCGGCTGAGCGACAGCGAGGCCGTCATGCTGCAGTTCGGTGTTCGCGACGCCGCGGACACGCAGATCATCAGGCTCACCCAGGTCCTGCCGCTGGAGCTGGCCCGCAACGTGGGTGCGACCCGCACGCGTGGGTCCACCCTGGTGTTCCTGCCCGAGCAGGCCTGGTGCGAGGCCGGCTGGGACCTCCCGCTGGTGCAGGCGCTGCAGGATTACGCGGCCGTCCAGCCGGTGATCCTGACCAGTGGCGGAGCGGTCTGGTCCGCCGGCGTCGCGTTCTTGTCCAGCGGCCGCTCCGTGCTTCCCTTCCGGGGGTTCTCCGGCGACGCTCCGGAGGTGCGGGGTCTGCGCACCGTTGATGGCGCGTCCGCGCTCTGCCTGGCCGTCCGGGCCGAGTCTTTTGCGGACGTGGAGGGTTTTGACCCGCTGTTCGTCGGGCATTTCAGCGGGTCGGAGCTGTCGATCCGGTTGAGTGAGCACACCGGGCTGCCCGCCGCATGCACCGGAGGCAGCGTCGTCGCTCTGCGCACCGACCTGCCCAACCCGACCAAGGCGGCGAGCCTGATGGCGGCGCGCGGCAACGACCGTCGGATGCAACGGCTCTGGGAGGGCCGACCCTCGACACTGCAGGACCGGCTGGGCGAGCAGGGGTATGCCGTCGAGGGGTTCCTGCGAGCGCGCAACACCGAGATCGACCCCACCCCGCTGCTGATCCATCAGCGCCCGCAGCGCCCGCTGCGGTGGGCGATCAAGATCGGCCCACCCAATGTCGCGCGGCGCACCAACTGGGGGGACTGGCACTTCGCCGTGGCCCTGCGGGAGTCCCTGGAGCGGCTGGGCCACGAGGTGTCCATCGACTGCAAGGAGGAGTGGTACCGGTCCTCGGCATACCTCGACGACGTCGTGCTTGTGCTCAGGGGTGTCTCGATCTATGAGGTCAACCCCGGGCACACCAACATCAGCTGGGTCATCAGCCATCCCGAGCGGGTGACCGCGGCCGAGATGAGTGACTACGACCTGGTGTTCGGGGCCTCACCGCGTTGGTGCGAGCGGATCGCCGGCAAGCTCGCTGCGCCGGCCGAGGTGCTGTTGCAGTGCACGGACCAACACCGGTTCCACCCCGTGGAGCCGGACCGGCGTCGGGCCCACCCGGTGCTCGCCGTGGCCAACGCCCGATCGATGCGACCGTCCGTCGGTGCGGCCCTGGAGGCCGGGGTAGTGCCGGCTGTCTACGGACTGCGCTGGGGGGGACTGCTGCCGGAGGGGGCGTGGCTCGGGGAGTACATCCCCAATGACGAGCTGGCGGCCGTCTACGCCGCGGCCGGGGTGGTGCTCAACGACCACTGGGACGACATGCGCAGCGAGGGGCTGCTGTCCAACCGGCTGTTCGACCTCGTGGCCTGCAACGCCCGGGTGATCAGCGACGACCTGCCGGAGATCCACGACGTCTTCGGCGATGTCGTGCTCACGTTCACCTCGGCGCAGGACATCCCCGACCTGGTCGCCACCCACCTGCACGAGAGTCCGCAGCGTCGGGCCCGGCGGGAGGCGATGGGTGAGCAGGTGCGCCGAGAGCACACCTTCGACGCCCGGGCCCGGATGTTGACCGACCGCGTGGCTCAGCTGCGCACCCCGGAGCTCGCCCCCGCGAAGTAGGACTGATGCGTAGGGCGGGTGGGCTGCGCCCGGCTCCGCCGGAACCAGCTCAGCTGCGCGGGCAGGCGTCGGTGCACGGCGTGCACCGACGCCTTGTCGAGGTGCTGCGGGGTCGGCAGCAGGACGGCACTGCATCCGTGCGTCTGGTAGGACGGACCGGCCGGTGGGCCATCGGTCCCGTCCTCGGCATACCAGAGGGCGAGTCCGGCAGCTGTGGAGTCAGCCGTCGTCTGGTCCCGCGGCAGCGCCGTGCCCTCGAGGACGAGCCCGGGGCGCTCCAGGAGCACGGCTGCCTGCGGCTCGTGGGTGAACCGAGGCGGGGACACTGCCGCCGCCGCGCCACTGTGCCGCAGGGCCTGCACCAGGTCCTCGAGGTGATGCGGACCGTAGGCGATGCCTGGAGCCATCCGGGCGACGTAGACCGCACCGGCCTCGAGGACCTGGTCACCGAGGGCCCGCGGGTCCTGGTCGGTGTCGACCTCGTGGACCTGCACCGCGGGCCAGGACTGTGCAGCCACCTGGTCGAGCACCGGCTGTGTGTCCTCGAGCTCAGCCGCGACCACGACCGAGATGGTAGGGAAGGCGTCGTCGCCGGGGGCCTGGAAGCCGTAGCTGCGGTGCGCTCGCTGCCGCACCGCGATGGACATCGCCTCGCGCCGGGCCGGGTCCAGGACCGCCTGCTCGCTCACGTCGTCGGCGACGTCGAGCAGCTCCGGGGCCACCATCGAGCGGACCACCCCGGGCAGGCAACGGGTCAGCACCGCCACTCCCGCGCAGCAGAGCTCGATGGCGACCGTGGCGGCTCGGTAGGGCGTGCCCCAGGAGTGGGCGTCCACCACGACGCAGCGGTGGGCGCGAAGGCTGCGGATCGCGTCGGCGCCCAAGACGCGTGGATCGGGTCCACCATCGACCTCCAGCACCGCAGAGTCGGTGAGCCGAGGTCTCACCGCCGGCGCTGCTCGCCCCACCCCGTGCCGTGTCACGGCCAGACCCGAGCCGCGCGGTGAGTACAGGGCGGTGTTGACGCAGGGAGCGCCCGCCGGGCCGGCCGCGGCGACGAGCCGGGCCACCATGTCGTCGTCAGTGACGTCCGACCAGGTCAGCTCACGCAACGTTCGGGCAGCCTGAACCGCTTCCAACAGCGACGATGACACGCAGGTCCCTCCTTCTGGGGTGTCGCACGTAGCATAGGCGCGACCGACGAGCGAGAGGTGTCAGGGCATGGGGTCGCAGGACCTGCAGGTGGTGCCGGGCCAAGAGTGGCGACGACTGTCCGTGCCGGCTTTGGGCGACTGGGAGCCCCGGCTGAGGGTGGCCGTGATACTCCCCGCGAGAGACTGCCAGGAGGAGCTGGACCGGACCTTGGCCGCCCTGGGCCGGCAGAGCTATCCCGCGTCCCTGCTGGAGGTGGTCGTGGTCGACGACGCCTCCTCGCCTCCCCTGTCCATACCTAGCCGCAGACCCAGCCGGACCACCCTGGTCCGGCTGGACGACGCCCAGTCTCACGGCTCCGGGAGGGCCCGACACGCCGGGACCGAGGGCACCGATGCTGACGTGTTGCTGTTCCTGGACGCCGACATGGTGGCCGAGCGGACGCACGTGGAGGCGCATGCCCGCTGGCACCACGTCAGCCCGCATGCCCTCGTGCTGGGGCGCAAGTGGTTCGTCGACTTCACGGGAATCACCCCTGCGGATGTCGACGAGGCGAGCGAGCACGGTGACGTCGCACGGTGCCTGGAGGGCCGACGACGCAGGGGGCACCAGTGGCAGGAGGACTTCATCGCCGCCCAGCAGGATCTTGGCCAGGAAAGCGACGACGCATTCCTGGCCGTTGTCGGGGCGACGGTGTCGTTGCGGGCAGATCTCTACCGGCGGGCCGGCGGGTTCTCCGCGTTCGGTCTGCGCGGCATCGTCGACACGGAGTTCGGCTACCGCGCCTACACCAGCGGTGCGCTGTTGGTTCCCGACGAGGAGGCGGTTGCCTACCACCAGGGAGCGCGCAGCTTCTCCGTCCGAGGCGATGAGATCAAGCGTCAGCGCACCGGCCTGGCTGCCAACTATCTGCCCATCCGGTTGTTCCGACAGGCTGCGGTGGGGCGGCAGTGGACGGTACCCATCGTCACCGCGGTGGTGGACACCGCCGGCGCCGGAGCGGAGGAGGTGCAGTTCACCGTGGACAGCATCCTGGCCTCGGACGTCACCGACCTGAGCTTGACGGTGGTCACCCACGGTGTGCCGTTGCCGCAGTGGCTGCTGGACTACTGGAGTCACGAGGCGCGGGTGCGGGTCACCGACGATCCGCAGTCCTCCGGCTTCCCCTCACCGGTGTCGGTCGCCGTGTCCGCCGGGCTGGTGCTGGATGCCGACGCGCTGTCTCGCTGTCTGGCCCTGTTGGAGGAGCATCACGTCGGAGTGGTGCGCACCCGCCCGGACGATCTCGGCGGCTACGGACTGGAGGTCTGGAGGACCCGGGCGCTGCGACGGTGCGGCGACGGCGGGCCGGAGGAGATCTCGGACCGCGTGGCGGAGCTCTTCGGAGAGCGCTGGGTGCAGGCCGCTGCCTTCGGGGTGCACGTCGGGCACCTACGCATCACCAAGCAGGGGATGCTCGTCGGTGAGGCGACTCCGGTCGCGTGATGGCCGGATGAGCGATGCTGACCCACTGACGGCCCCCTCGGTGGTGCTGCTGGCACGCTCCACGCAGACCCTGCCCCAGCAGGCTCCGTGGCCGCAGGCGCAGCTCACGCCGACGGTCACGGTCTGGTGCGGTTCGTCGGTCCAGCCGGTCCAGCCGGTCCAACAGCCCTCGTGGTTGTCTGCGGACGCTGTCACCGAAGTCGTGGCGCGCAGGGGCCGGCCGCAGCTGCGCGGGCGACCGCAGGCCGCGGCTGCTCGGCTGCGCAGCAACCTGCTGGCCGGTCGCGGATCGGTCTCCCCGGACTACCTGTGGGCGCTGAAGTCCGATCGGGCTCTGGCGCTGGCGGTGCGCGGCAGCGACCTTGTGCTGAGTGCCGATGGGGAGACCGACCGCGCACTGCAGATCAGCCCGGACCTCGCGCGCGGCGTCCCGGTGCTCGACAGCAGTCACGCCGACCCCACCGGGCCGGTGTGGGTCGAGCTACGACGGTGGTGCGCCGCGGTGGAGTCACTCGCTGCGACGCAGGACTGGGCCGAGCAGATGCTGAGTGTGCTGGAGTGCCTGGAGGAGCCCGGGTCGGTCCGCCCGCCCGCAGCCCTGCTCGGTCTGCTGACCCGAGAGATCGAGCTGGCCGGTGTGCGCGGGGCGCAACGACCGCCGCGCAGCGAGGCGACGGTGCTGCTCGCGGCCCTGCGGGTGCTGCTGCGGCGGGCGGGTCGACCCGATCTGCTCGACGCAGCAACCGCCTACGTCGACCTGTGGGAAGGACGATGTCTGCTCGGCGAGGCCGAGCTGGCAGCTCTGGTGCGTGGCGCCACGTCCGGGGCGGACCAGGCCTGGGCCGCGGCTGATCGAGCACTGGCGCTGCACCGCCTGCAGACGGCCTTCGGGGTGGCTCTGCACCGGGCTCGGCACTGCGAGGCGCTGCAGTCGCCGCTGGTGGACCGACCCGAGGAGCTGCTCGCTCCGATCTGGGCCAGCACCACATACGCCGCCCTGCGCGACACGACGGCGCAGCGACCCGCGCTGGCCCGGGGGAGGCGACCCGACACGGCGTCGGTCGGTCCGATGGTTCCTCAGGTCACGGTGCTGCCCGGTGCCTACGGTGCCTTCCACCACGACCTCGTCGCGGCGTTGGAGGGACCGGCTCAGGTGCGCGTGGCCAAGCTGGCAGCACATCCGTTGTTGCAACGTCGCGTACTCACCGGGGCGGATCTGCAGTTGCTGGACGCGCTGCGTCGCGGTGAGGTCGACGTGCTGCGGGAGCGCTGGAGCACCGCCCCTGCCGGTCTGGACCCCACGGAGGCGCTGGCCGCCCTCAGGTCCCTGGCGCTGCACCTGCGTCGCCGTGACGTCGTCATCGGTGAGTGGTTCGACGCCAGCACCATGTGGGCTTCCCACCTTGTCCCCCGAGACACCCGGATGGTGGTGCGGGCACATGGACTGGACATCCTCGACCCGTGGGTGCATCTGGTGGACTGGCGCGGGATCGACACCGTCCTGGCCACCACTCCCGCGTTGGGTGAGCTGCTGCACGACCTGACCCGGGCGGCTGGTGCCCCGGCGCCGGTGCAGGTGCTGCCCTACCGGCCCGATCTGGGCGAGCCGGCTCCGCAACGGGACCCGGAGCTCCGCTTCACGTTGGGGATGGTCGGGTGGGGGCGGCAGGTCAAGGACCCCCACTTCGCCTTGGACCTGCTGGAGCGCGACGAGCGGCGACGGCTGGTCCTGATCGGCGCCGGATTCTCGGGCGACCTGCCCGGCGCCATCCAGCCGTATGCCGACTCCCTGCACCAGCGACTGTCCGACCCCGCTCTGGCAGCCCGGGTAGAGATCGTCGGCCGCACCCGCGACGTCCCCGCGCACCTGGCGAAGGTCGGCATCATCCTCAGCGTCAGTCGGCGCGAGGGCTGGCACCTCGGCCTCAGCGAGGGCGCGGCCTCCGGCGCGGTGCCGGTCGTGCGCAACTGGCCGCTGCTGGCCTCCCGCGACGCAGCCCGCTCCACCCATCCGGCGGAGTGGGTGGTCGAGGACCTAGAGGAGGCCGACCGCCGGATCAGTGAGCTCGCCGATCCCGAAACGTGGGCGCAGGAGTCCCGCAGGGCCCGGGAGTCCGTCCTGCAGCGCTATGCCCCTGGCCCTGTTGCCCGCACCTACCGAAGGCTGATCCTGACACCTCCCGACGCTGAGGAGCGCAGCTCCGTCGTATCCACGTGAGATCGTTGGGCACCGTGACGGTCTCCACTTCTGCCGCGGAGGGCGGCGCACCCTCGCGCACCCCTGCTCGGTTCCGCCCGGACATCGAGGGGCTGCGCGCCGTGGCTGTCCTGTTCGTCCTGATCCACCACGCGGGTGAGCCGCTCCTGCCCGGCGGGTTCGCCGGCGTCGACATGTTCTTCGTCGTCTCCGGCTTCGTCATCACGACCCAGCTGGTCCGGGAGGTGCAGCGCACCGGCAGCGTCGACCTGCTGGCCTTCTACTCGCGGCGCGCCAAGCGTCTACTGCCCGCGGCGACATTGGTGCTGGTCGCCACCACGCTGGCCGCGTGGCTGATGGCATCCCGAGTGGAATGGCGCACGATCAGCAGCGACGTCATCGGCTCGGCCCTGTATGTCGTCAACTGGCTCTTCGCGGCCCGCTCCGTGGACTATCTGGCCGAGGACGTGGACCCCTCGCCCGTGCAGCACTACTGGTCGCTGGCCGTGGAGGAGCAGTTCTATCTCATCTGGCCGGTCCTGATCCTGGGCCTGAGTGCCTTCGGCCTGTATCTGCGTCGCCGGGCCGGCACGCGTGCTGACCCGGTGACCACCGCCCGACTGACGCGCATCGTGCTGGCTCTGGGGCTCACCGTGCTGGTCGTGATGCCCTCGCTGGCCTGGTCCATCTGGTACACCGCGGCAGACCCGCAGCAGGCCTACTTCGTGACGACCACCCGGCTGTGGCAGCTGGGCGTGGGTGCACTGGTCGCGGTGCTGGCACCGGTCTGGTCCGCGCTGCGCCCCGCAGTCGCGGCGATGCTCGGATGGGCTGGGCTCTTGGCACTCCTGGTGAGCGTCTTCGTGCTCGACACCTCGGTGGCCTGGCCGGGCTCGGCGGCGCTGGTGCCGACCGTGGCCACCGCCTGCGTCGTCGTCGCCGGTTTTCGCGCCGGCCCGCTCGGGCCGGTGCAGGTGCTGGGTCGCGCGCCGATGGTGTGGATCGGCGGGCTGTCCTACTCGCTCTACCTCTGGCACTGGCCGTTGCTGGTGATGGCGGGATGGCAGCTCGGTCCGCTCGCGATCTGGCAGGGGATCCTGGTGGTCATTGCCTCGGTGGTCCCGGCCTGGCTGGGATACCGGTGGGTGGAGCGCCCGCTGCGCTACTCCTCCTCACTGCGTTCCTCGCCCCGGTTTGCGCTGTCGGTCGGGGCCAACCTGTCGTTGGTCTCGGTGGTGGCAGGGCTGCTGCTGTGGGCCTCGGTCGCTGCACCTGTGCCCCCGCCGACGGCGGACGGCAACGGCAGCGTAGCAGGTCAGAGCCAGGCCTTGGCCGAGGGTCCCGCGGATGGACCGCTGTTCGAGCGGATCACCCCCGATCCCACCCAGGCCACTGCGGACCTCCCGGCTCTCTATGCCCAGGGTTGTGACAACGCGGTCGACGACGCGACCGTCAACCAGTGCCTGGGCGGGGACGAGCAGGGCGACGTCGTCGTGGCCGTCGTCGGTGACTCCAAGATCGCGCAGTGGGGTTCAGCCCTCGACGCCATCGCCCAGGAGCAGGGCTGGCGGCTGGAGATCTACATCAAGTCAGCCTGCCCGCTCACAACGGCGCTGACCATCATCGAGACCGGACCCTATGCGAACTGTCAGGAATGGGGAGCCGACGTCCTGGACCGGCTCACCGGATCGCAGCGCCCCGACGTCGTGGTCACCTCCGCCGTCCGCGCAAAGGCGGTGGACGACGAGGGAGCCAACACCCTGCAAGGCGCCGTCGATGGATATCAAGACGCGTGGCAGCAGCTGACCGAGGCCGGGGTGGTCGTGGTGGCCGTGTCCGACACGCCCGGTTCACCGGCAGGACCGGTGTATGAGTGCGTGGCAGACAACCCCGAGGATCCCGACGGGGTGTGCTCGTGGCCCTACCAGGACGGCCCGGGTTCAACCGCCCTACGCAGGGCGACCGAGCGCGTGCCGGGTGTGGAGTACATCGACATGAACCGATGGGTCTGTCCGGACGAGACCTGCCACGCCGTCTATCGCAATGTGCTGACCTACCGGCAGGGCTCTCACCTGACGGCCACCTACGCCAGGGTCCTCTCGCCGCCCCTCGGCGATGAGCTGGTCCCGATGGTGCAGGCGGCCGCCCGGGGGTGAGCCGGTGCCGGCTGCTCGTCGGTCGAGACTCAGGACAGGGCGGCGAGCAGCTGCGCCTTGGGCTTGTTGGACATGCCTACCAGCCCTCGTTTACGAGCCTCGGCCCGCAGCCGGACCACCGTCCAGCTCTGGTCTGGCGCAGAGCCGGTCCCGGATGCTGCTGTCTTGGCCGGGGCCCGCCGTGCGGCAGTCTTTCTGGCCGGGGCCGCTTGCCCCCCTGCTTCGGGCCGGTTGAGCTTCTTGGTCAGCTTGTCCACCCGCTGCTGCGAACTCGCCGCAGACCTGCGCTGGGCCGTCGCCTCCTTCTTCCACCGCTCGGCCTTGTCCTGTGCCTTCGCGAGCTTTGCCTCGGTCTTGGCCAGCTGCCCCTGCACGGAGGACACCGAGCTCTGCAGCTCAGCCTTCGACATACCGGACTTCTTGGACGAAGCCTTCTGCTTGGATTTCTTGCTGCTCATCGGTTTCCGTTCGTCAATGGATGGTGGGCTGTCCCGTTGGTGAGTTCCGCCAGGATGTCCGCCCGAGCATCCCACCGAACGTCAGGCGGGGCACACTGGGGGGCATGCGCGCCGTCATCGTTCGTGAGCACGGAGGCCCCGAGGTCCTCACCCTGGTCGACCAGACCGCCCCTGAGCCAGGGGAGGGTGAGGTGCTGGTCGACGTGGTCGCCGGCGGAGTCAACTTCATCGACATCTACCAGCGCTCCGGCGCCTACCCGATGCAGCTGCCGTATGTCGTGGGGTCGGAGGCGGCCGGGACGGTGCGGGCGCTCGGGGAAGGGGTGCAGGAGCTGTCGGTCGGTGACCGCGTCGCGTGGGCCATGGTGCCCGGCACCGGGGCTGCCGAGCAGGTGGTGGTCCCGGTCGCCAAGGCCGTGCTCGTGCCGGACGGTGTCGAGCTGGAGCAGGCAGCCGCCGTCATGCTGCAAGGGATGACCGCGCACTACCTGGTGCGATCCACCTTCCCCGCGCAGCGGGGTCAGACCGCCCTGGTGCACGCCGCAGCGGGCGGGGTCGGGCTGCTGCTGTGCCAGCTGCTGCGCACCGCAGGGGTGCGTGTCATCGGCACCACCTCGACCAAGGAGAAGGCTGAGCTGGCCCGCGAGGCCGGTGCCGACGAGGTCATCCGGTATCGGGACGCCGACCTGGTGACCGAGGTCGAGCAGCTCACCGGCGGTGCGGGTGTCGACGTGGTCTACGACGGGGTCGGCAGGGACACCTTCGCGAGCGGGCTGAAGCTGCTGGGTCCGCGCGGGACGATGGTGCTCTTCGGGGCGGCCAGCGGTCCGGTGCCACCCCTGGACCCGCAGGAGCTCAACGCCTGCGGCTCGATCTACCTGACCCGGCCCTCGTTGGCGCACTACCTACTCGACCGGGCTGAGCTGGAGTGGCGAGCCGGGGAGGTCCTGGGTGGCGTCGCCGACGGCAGTTTGGACGTGCGGATCGGCGGTCGCTATCCCCTCGCGGAGCTGGCCCACGCCCACGAGGATCTCGCGGCCGGGCGCACCACGGGCAAGTGTCTCGTTCTGACGTGACTGTTGCTCACGGGACCGGCACCCGGTCGACCGCCTTCGGAGGGGGTCGTGACGGGGCGGTGACCCCGATGCCTGCTGTGTCCCACACGCGCCATAGCACCCACGCCCATGCGGCGACTCGCAGCACGATGGTCACGCTGTAGGCGTCGCCGGGCAGTCCGCGGCCGGGATCGGAGTCGAAGCCGATGTGCAGCCAGACTGCCTCGAAGTGCACCATCTCGGCGGCGGCCCAGACCAGGTGGTCCCGCCAGGGCAGGGCTGACAGCGCCAGGAACGGCAGCACCCACAGCCCGGTCTGCACCGATACCGAATGTGCCGTGACCATGACGACGAGGGTCATCGGGGCCGCGACCGCGATGAGGTCGCCGGTGCCCCGGCCGGGTCGGGTCAGGATCCACCCCAGCAGCGCCGCGAGCACCCACCCGCCCAGCGCTATCCAGGTGGTCGCAACATTGATGAGGCCCCCGCCCAGTAGCTCGGGCACCAGCGTCAGCGCACCGTATCCGGCGCCGGCGCTCACCCATGCCCGGGGCGCAGCCAGCACCCCGTCGGGCACAACGAGCACGAACGGCAGGTAGACCGCCACCCCAGCCACCAGGGCGGCGACGACGGTGCGCGCCGCATCCTTGCGTCGGTCCTGACGCCGGGCCACGCAAACCATGGCGATCAGGAACACGAGCGGATAGGGCCGCAGCAGGAAGGCCAGACCTAGCAGCACCCCGGCTGTGGCCGGGTGCCGCCGCTGCCACGCCAGCACGGCATACAGCACCATGACGACCCCGAGCAGGTCGGTGGAGATCAGCGCCAGCACCGCGACGACCGGGCTGACCGCCAGATGCGCCGCCTGCCATGGCCGGGTCGGGCGCAGGGCCACGACCGCGAGCACCCCAGCGGCGAGCAGCAGCACGCAGAGCACAGCCCAGATGCCGAAGATCCACTGCTGGGCCGCGAGGTCCCCGCCCGAGCGTGGGGAGACCAACGCGAGCGCCCACATGGTGAGCCCGGACAACAACGGCTGGTCACTCGGCTGGTCCCCGAGATAGGGCAACGAGCGGTTGGCCAGGTCGCTGCTCACGTTGACCACGGTGATGTCGGAGTAGCAGGCCCGCCAGAACTGGTCCGGTGCGGACCAGCCCTTGACCAGGCAGTGCCCCTTCTGGAAGACGCCCAAGGCGATCATCGCCGCACCCAGGGTGATGATCGCGGCGCACGCTCCGGACACACCGCGCGCACCGATCACGGCATACCGGCCCACGGGGCCACCGATGACGGCGCTGGCTGCGGCGACGACGGGGTCGGTGCGCGAGGGCGCCGCGTAGGCAGGGGGTGGCGAGGGGGGCTCGGGGCGGGCGGTCGTCGACCCGGCGCCCGCCGCCGAGCCTGTTCCCGCTGACGTCACCTCGACCTAGGGGGTGGGGCTGGGTGGACTGGTGCCGTTGTTGCCGCCACCTCCACCTCCGCCGGGTTTGGTGGTCGGAAAGCTACCCCCACCGCCGTTCGTGGTGGGCGCCGGTGGGGTGGTGGTCGTCGGTGCCGGCGCGGTGGTGGTGGGTGCCGGTGGGGTGGTGGTGGGTGCCGGTGGGGTGGTGGTGGGTGCCGGTGGGGTGGTGGTCGTCGGTGCCGGCGCGGTGGTGGTGGGTGCCGGTGGGGTGGTGGTCGTCGGTGCCGGCTCCGTGGTCGTCGCGGTGATCGTCTCGGTCACGGTCGTCGGCGAAGGCTCCTCAGTCGTCGTTGTGGGCGAGGGTTCCTCGGTGGTCGGCTCGGGCTCCTCGACCCTGTGCACGAGGTCGTCGTTGACGCCCACGCGCTCAGGGAACTCGATGACCTCCTCGCCCTCCAGGGCCAGGCGCATGAACTCGCCCCAGATCTGGACAGGGAAGGAGCCACCCGTGATCTGGTCGACCCCGGCGATGTCCTGCATCGGCTCGGTGCCGTCGCCGTTGAACATCAGCACGGACGCAGCCAGCTGCGGGGTGAACCCGTCGAACCACGCGGACAGGTTGCGCTCGCTCGTCCCGGACTTGCCGGCTGCCGGGCGACCGAGGTCACCGGCGCCGACTCCGCTGCCGTCGGTGATGACCTGGGTCATCGCGTCGGTGACGTCGGCCGTGATGTCCTCGTCGAGGACCTGCTCGGTCTCCGGCTGCGCCGTGTAGGAGTAGACCCCGTTGACACTGCTGAGCTCGGCCACGATGTAGGGCTGCGCCAGCTCGCCTTGCGCGGCGATGGCCGCGAAGGCGTTGGTCATCGCCACCATGGTCGGGGATGCGGTGCCCAGCACGTTGGACAGGTCTGCGCTGAGGCCGTCCGTGTCCTTCGGGAGCCCCAGGTCCACGGCGACGTCACGGGTGTTCTCCGGCCCGATCTGCTGGTTGAGCTGGACGAAGACCGTGTTGACGGACCTGGCCAAGGCGGTGGCCAGGTCGATCTCGCCGAACTGGTCGTCGTCGAAGTTGTTGACCTCGTAAGGCTCGCTCTCGCCCTCGATGTCGAACTCCATCGGGCTGGGACCCTCGTAGGTCGCCTCGGTGCTCACGTCCTGCTGCAGCGCGGCGATGAGCGCGAACACCTTGAACAGTGACCCGGCCTGCAGCCGGCCGTCGCTGACGATGTTGAGCTGTTCCTTCTGGTAGTCGGCGCCGCCGTACATGGCCGTGATCGCGCCGTCCCCCGGGCGCACCGCGAGCAGCCCGACCTTGAGCTCGCTCGCGTCCTCGGTGTCCGGGCGCAGCTCCTTCACGGCACGCTCGGCCGCCTCCTGGTGCTGCTGCACGATGGTGGAGGTGACTCGTAGCCCGCCGCGGTCGATGTCCTCCTCGGCGATGTCGAGGTCTCGCACCAGAGACTCTCGCACCGTCTGGGCGATGTAGCCCGCGGTGCCCTGGGTGGCGGTGGACGGTTGCGGCCGGTCGATCTTGGGGAAGGTGGCGGCGTCGCCCTCACTCTCGGGCAGCCAGCCCTGCGCGACCATCCCGTCGATGACGTAGTCGAAGCGCTCCTGGGCCCGATCCTGGTTGCCCTTCTCAGCAGCCGGGTCGTACAACGACGGCGCATTGGTGACAGCGGCCAGGAACGCGCCCTCGGCGACGCTCACATCAGCCACGTCCTTGCCGAAATAGGCTTGGGACGCGGTCTGTATGCCGTAGGCGCCGCGGCCGTAGTAGATCGTGTTGAGGTAG
>JAABUN010003352.1_pt1 | contig 25019 bp, 23 predicted proteins | sample 5559311 | NCBI WGS metagenome assembly JAABUN01 (sample SAMN10711877, study PRJNA513370) | rock metagenome | isolation source: Antarctica rocks | place: Antarctica: Victoria Land, Siegfried Peak sud
TCGGGTCAGATTATCCCTTGAAAAGTTGCTCCTCAGCAGAGCTTTTCTCCGTATAGTCTGACGATTAAATTTAATGGATTAAAATGGAATTGAAATCTGACACAGTTTAAATTACACTCCCGATAAAAAAATTAACAAAGCGAAGAGATGCTATCAAGTTTTAAAGTTTCCTCAATACTAACAAAAGCTAAAGCACTTTACTTAATGATTACTCTTCTCAAAAGACCCTAAAAACCATACACCAGCATGTAATAATGTGATTTGACAGGTTCATTTAGAATAGGGCTTACTCTGTATTCTTGTGCCAATGTGTTTATTCTATTTCGCCTCATCAAAAACTGCTACCACAGTATTTGTGCCTATGCTTGAAATGGATGCAGTTTCAAGCGACAATGACTTCAGTTTAATATTGGGCGATGGCTGAATTCCTGAATTTTTATGATATAGGTGAATGGCTACATAACCAATAATACAAATAAGTAAAATAATCAGCGCTGTTAATATAACTGCCGAAATGTGTTTGATTGTTCTTTTTTCTTTACGTTGTTTTTTTGCGGCTAACTGCTTCTCAAGAGTTTTATTAAGATTGTGCACATAATCGTAAAGGTGTTGTTTGTTTTTAACTGCCTGTAAACCATCAACCGCATCATTAACAAAACCTGAAGCCTGCATCTTTTCCTCAAAGGCATGTTTATCAGCTTCCGATAAATTACCTTCCAGATATTTCATCAATTCATCTTCATTCAGGTGATCTTCGTTATCGGGTAGTATGTCTTTAAAATCAGCCATTCAAATTTTTCATTTTCTTTTCAATAATAAGTTTAAGATTACGCTTACCATTTTGTATAAAGCTTTTTACCTGCAAAAGACTATAGCCGTTAATATCTGCAATCTCCTGGTAGCTTTTTTTCTGAAGATAAAATAAAGTTATGCAAAGCTTCTGTTCTTCATTTAACTCGTGCAAACCTTCTTCAATTAATGCGAGTGTTTTGTCTTTTTCGATCAACTCCTGTTTGTTATTTATTTCTTCGGGCATTAGATATTTGTCTTTCAGCTCAACCGGTATTTTTCCGTGGCGGTCTCTTATCTTCATTAAGCAATGGTTTCTCGCAATCATGTACAGCCAGCTTTTAAAATAATCAACTTTGTATTTTTGAAGTTCGCTAATCACTTTTAAAAATATCTGCTGCACACTGTCTTTTGCATCTTCTTCATTTTTCAAATACTTCATACAAACACCAAATAAAAGCAACGTATAGCGCTGCAGCAGTATTCCTAACCAATAGTTATTTTTTTCGCTATAGAACTTATCCAGCAGTTGTTTATCTTCAATATGTGCAAATGCATCTTTAGCCACGCCTGAATGTAAATATTTTTTTAGTAGGATGCTTTAATCATCAAAATCCATAACCATTTAAAATATTAAAATGACTTTTTTAGTTTGTATAGTTCCCGTTTCACCTGTTAGGTCAGAAGCTTCGCACCGAAGTGAACAAACAAGCCAGTTGTTGTTTGGTGAGGTTTGCGAAATATTGGAAAGTACCAAAGACTTTTTACGTATAAGAGTTGTTTATGATAATTATGAAGGCTGGTGCCAGGCAACGCAATTGATTGAAATAAATGAAGCGCAATTTCCAGAACAGACTTCTTTACTGGCTGCAGATTGGGTAAACAGCCTTACATTAAATGGCCAGCCAATGCAAATTCCTTTTGGCTGTTCACTTGCATTATTACAAAATGGCAAGGCAACATTTAGTAAATATGAGATAAGTTACGAAGGTTCTTATATTAATACAAAAAATATTTTAGTTAAGGAAGCAAGCATAAAAAACTTTGCCTTGAAATTTTTAAACACACCTTATTTATGGGGCGGAAGAAGTGTTTTTGGCGTTGATTGCAGCGGCTTTTGCCAGGTTGTTTTTAAATGTACAGGTATTCATTTACAGAGAGATGCCTATCAACAGGCAACGCAGGGAGAGGCAATTGGATTTCTGCAGGAAGTAAGATGTGGCGATCTTGCTTTTTTTGATAATGAAGCCGGAAAGATTACTCATGTTGGCATTTTGCTAGATGCAAATACTATTATTCATTCGTCGGACAAAGTGCGGATTGATGCCATTGATAATCTTGGAATAATCAATACTGAACAGGGCAAGCGAACACATACTTTAAGAGTAATAAAAAGGGTGATTTTATGAGTTAATCATACCTCATTATTTCCTGGTGCCTTCGTTGTTATTTCAGTAGTTGTTTTAGGTGTATCATGTGTTTTGTGCTTATCAAAAAACAGCATTTTAATAGCAATAAGCATTAGTGTTATAGCAAAAATCCTTTTCACTTTTTCATCACTTAACGAAATGGCAAGTTTACTGCCAAAGTAGCTGCCAATTAAAAAAGCCAATGCAACAGTAAGAACATAGCTGATATTTACATACCCTTCTTTATAATATTGTATTACCGCTAAAATACCTATTGGTAATAACAAAATACCCAGGGTAGTTCCCTGGGCTTCTTTTTGTGTAAATCCTAAAAACAAAACGAGTGCAGGAACTATAATTATGCCCCCGCCTATACCCACAAGGCCGCTAAGCGTACCGGCAGCAAGACCAACTATAATTAAAACTAAAAGTGTGTGAGCAGACATGAATGTTAGATTTAATATCAGGAGTTATACTTTGGCCGGTTCTTTTTTAAATTGTTCTTTATAACATACTATTGCCTGCTGAATAATTCCGATGGCAGTTGCTTTGTCCTGAAATTCTTCTACAACCACTGCTTTGTTTTCTAATCTTTTATACTCTTCAAAAAAGTGACGGAGTTCTTCAAAAAAATGCTTTGGCAGTTCCTCAATATTATTTATATAATTGATAGAAGGATCATGTGCTGCTACAGCAATAATTTTATCATCTGCATCACCCTGGTCAACCATTTGCATAACGCCAATAACTTTAGCAGTAACCAAACACAAAGGCTGAATAGATAAACTTGATAGAACGAGTATATCCAATGGGTCTTTATCATCACCATACGTTTGGGGGATAAAGCCGTAGTTGGTAGGGTAGTAGAAGGAAGAATAAATTACCCTGTCGAGCCTTAACAAACCGCTGGGTTTATCAATTTCATATTTTGCTCTTGAACCCTGGGGAATTTCGATTACTGCATTTACTATACGTGGAGCCTGTTCTCCTGTTGAAACTCCATGCCAGGGATGTAATACTGTTTGCATTTTTATTTTTTGATTTAAAACTTGGTTGCTAAAAAACTAAAGGGAAAATTAAGATGCATATAGCAACAGACCTATAAGTTGCCCGAAAAAGTATATTTAAAATCTACTACCCATTCACCATTATATTTTACCACTTTAATTTTTTGAGGACGATTTCTATACGAATTGCTATAATTGATAATCGTTACACTATCAGGCACAACATCACTAACCTCAGAAATATTAATTGATGCCTTACTGAAACCGGCCTTATCCTGTTCGGTATATTTATTATAATTTTCACTGGTTTTATTTAACCAGTAAAGGTTATCCTCATCCTGCAACATATATTTTTTTGCAGTGTTAAATCTTCCTTTTAACGATTGGTCAATAAACTCTCGTCCGGCATCTAAAGCATTCTCAGGCTTATGATATTCTTCATCCGCGTTTTTGCACGAAAACAAAAATAAAATAGCGGCAAATAACAATAGATATTTCATTTCTGCTTTTGTAGGCCGTCAAAGGTAGTAATAAAAAAAACCTTTGTAAAGATGCAATATCTACAGAAGTGAATTAAAAGAGCCGCACAAAATTGCGGCTCTTTTAATTTGGGTTTACAAGTTTGAGAGTTCCGAAATAGTTTACAAGTTCACAAGTTGCAGAGTTGATGCAAAAGTTAAACGAGTTTCCAAACCTGGCTTAATAACTTAACCTGATAAAGCCTAACTTCTAAACTTCTAAACTTGTGAACTTTTAAGCTTATAAACCTTCAACCCCTAATGCTTGGTCGAAAACCCCTGAACATGCTCAGTTTCTTTTTCGCGTTCGTAAGCCTTAATAATTGCTTTAACAAGGCGGTGACGAACAACATCTTCTTCATCAAGTTCTATATGAGATATACCATCAATGTTCTTTAAAATACGGCTGGCTTTTTCTAAGCCACTTCTCTGGTTTTTTGGTAAATCTACCTGGGTAGGATCGCCGGTAATGATTGCTTTAGCGCTTGCACCAATCCTTGTTAAAAACATTTTTAATTGAAGGTCGTTCGTGTTTTGAGCCTCATCTAAAATAATAAAAGCATTATCAAGTGTACGTCCTCTCATATAGGCAAGAGGTGCAATTTCGATAGTGCGTGTACTCATGTAGTAACCAAGCTTATCGGCAGGTATCATATCATCGAGTGCATCGTACAAGGGGCGCAAATACGGATCAATCTTTTCTTTAAGATCGCCCGGAAGAAAACCGAGGTTTTCACCTGCTTCTACAGCAGGACGGGTTAAGATAATTTTTTTAACTACCTTATTTTTTAGCGCTCTTACCGCTAAAGCAACGGCAGTATAGGTTTTACCTGTACCGGCAGGGCCAATGGCAAAAACAACATCATTCCTGTCACACGCCTGTACCATTCTTTTCTGGTTGGCAGTTCTTGCTCTAACGGTTTTGCCGTTAGGACCGAAAACAAGAATGTCATTTGGGTTCCTGTCAATAAAATTGTCTATAACTTCAGCATCGTCGCCGCCTAAAATCTGTTCCATATAATTTTCGCTAACGTGCCCGTTGCGCTCAATATATTGAATGATGAGGTCTATTTTTTCTTTTGCTGTTTCTATTTGTTCGGGAGCGCCGCTTAATTTTATTTGGGTGCCGCGGCTTAAAATTTTAAGTAGAGGAAATTTCTTTTTCAGCAGATCGAGTTTCCCGTTATTTACACCAAAAAACTCTATAGGGTTAACTGATTCAAGGTTGATAATAGTGTCTGTCAATATTGTGAATTTTAAATTTAAAGGTGCTGATGTTTCAGAAAAAACTTGAAGCATCAACATTTTATTGTGTTATCAAATATAATTATTCCATATACAATTTTACTGTTTATTATACACATCTTGTGAATTTGATGTGAAAGTTGGGAGTTGTAAGCTGTGATTGTGCGGTAGTTATGTCGGCCTCATTTAAAAATTACTATAATGTAAGAGTACTTTATACACGAAACGGATTTTAACGGGAGTTTTTGAGCGGGTACTTAATAACAATTTTTTGTAATCTCAACCGGTTGTTGAGCTTAAAGTTTATTTTTGTTTTATGCAAACTGAGCAATTAAATACAGAAGCTGCCGAAGAAGTAATGTCGTTCGACGCATTCAGGCAGGAAGTTTTAGAGGATTACAGGATTGCAATGGAAAGCCGCGAAGCAAGTTTAGCGGGAAGGCGTGAAGTGCTGACCGGTAAAGCTAAGTTTGGAATTTTTGGAGATGGAAAGGAGCTTGCACAAATAGCCATGGCTAAATTTTTTAAGCAAGGAGATTTTCGTTCGGGTTATTATAGAGATCAAACTTTTATGTTGTCGGCTGGCCTTGCCAATATCGAACAATTCTTTGCGCAATTATATGCCGATCCTGATGTTACGCATGATCCTTTTAGCGCCGGCAGGCAGATGAATGCTCATTTCGCTACTAAGTTTGTTGATGAGGATGGTAACTGGCTTGATCTTGCTAATTTAAAAAATGTTTCCGCCGATATTGCTCCAACCGGGGGGCAAATGCCCCGGGCATTAGGATTGGCTTTTGCTTCTAAGGCATTCAGAAGCATGACTGACGAAAATAAGTTTCCCGAATTAAGCCGTAGCGGAAATGAGATTTGCTTTTGTACCATTGGCGATGCCAGCACAAGCGAGGGGCATTTTTGGGAAACTGTTAATGCTGCAAGCGTTTTGCAGGTTCCCCTTGCAGTTTTTATTTGGGATGATGGTTATGGAATCTCTGTTCCTAAAAAATTTCAGACAACCAAAGGTTCTATCTCCGAGGCGCTTGCCGGTTTTCAAAAAACTCAGCGAACAAACGGTTTAAATATTTATAAAGTAAAAGGATGGGATTATGCCGGTATGTGCGAGGTATTTGAGGAAGCTTTGGATGAAATGAGGGAAACACATACACCTGCAATTTTTCATGTAGAAGAAATAACGCAACCGCAGGGCCACTCAACCAGCGGAAGTCATGAACGCTATAAAACCAGGGAAAGACTTGAGTGGGAGAGAGAGTGGGATTGTATTAAGAAGTTCAGGGAGTGGATAGCGGCTAACAAACTTGCAGTGGAAGACGAATTAACCACAATCGAAAACCAGGCAAAAGCGTATGTAAAAGAAAGCAAGACGAAAGCCTCGGAGAAATTTTTAGCTCCAATAAAGAAGCAGGTATCAAAAGCAGTGGAGCTGATAAGTGCAATAGATGTGAAAGATGCAGAAAGTTATAATGAACTGCAGCATCTTGCCACTAATCTTCAAAATTGCCGCGAGCCTATGCGCAGAGATGTGATGAAGGCATTGGCTGCAAGTGTTCGCATAGCTCCTTATGCAAAGCAGGTGAAAGATTATTATGAAGAATTGAAGAAGGAGAACAAGAATTTATATAATACCTGTTTATACCACGAAGGTCCTAAATCTATATTCCAAATTCCTGAAGTAAAAGCTGCTTATAATCGTGATGCACCTTCAATTAACGGCTACGAAATATTGAACAGGTATTTTGATAAGCTGCTTGCATCTAATCCCAAAGTATTTGCTTTTGGTGAGGATGTTGGGCTTATAGGCGATGTAAACCAAGCCTTTTCAAACTTGCAGCAAAAGCATGGAGCAAATCGTGTTTTCGATACCGGCATAAGAGAGTTAACTATAGTTGGACAAGGAATTGGCATGGCATTGCGGGGGCTTCGCCCCATTACCGAAATTCAATACCTCGATTACCTGTTGTATGCCTTACAGCCCTTAAGCGATGATGTAGCTACTGTGCATTTTAGAACAAAAGGACAACAAAGTTGCCCTGTAATTATTCGTACACGCGGGCATAGGTTAGAGGGTATATGGCATAGCGGCTCGCCTATGGGGATGATTATAAATTCGCTTAGAGGCATTCATATTTGCGTACCGCGAAACATGGTGCAGGCAGTAGGTATGTACAATACTTTATTACAAGGTAACGATCCGGGATTGATGATTGAGTGTCTTAATGGTTACCGGTTAAAAGAAAAGCTGCCATCAAATCTAATAGAGTTTTCCGTTCCTTTAGGCATTCCAGAAATAATACGGCAAGGGGAGGATGTAACCATTGTTTCGTACGGCTCTACTTTAAGAATTATAGGGGAAGCGGTTTCAATATTAGAGAAAACAGGAATTAGCTGCGAGGTTATTGATGTACAAACTTTGTTGCCTTTTGATGTAAATCATTCCATTGTTGAATCGTTGAAGAAAACAAACAGGATCATTTTTATTGATGAAGATGTACCCGGCGGTGCAGCAGCTTACATGTTCAATAAAGTTATTGAAGAACAACATGGTTACCGTTATCTTGATGTTGCCGCACGAACCTTAACTGCCAAAGCTCATCGCACTTCTTATGGAAGTGATGGTGATTATTTCAGCAAGCCTAACGTTGAAGATATTATTGAAGCAGTGCAGGAAATTATGGCGGAGTAGGTTTGATGGGGTAGAAGGTTTTAGGATTAAGGTATATCGCAGTGATACAAACCTGGTATTGTCTGCCCATACTTGTTACAGCAACCCTGACCTTGCTCTGCGACTTTTACATTTTTTTTTGACGAGATCGCTTAATATCCGCTTTGGCTTCAACGAAATCTTTACATTTGATTTTACCATCTTTGACCTTTTTCGAGGTCAGCGTATTTCAGGCAGTTACAAACCCTTAAACCTTCCACCTTAAACTCTATTACAAAAACTCAAATGACAACACCAAATAAAAAAGACTCATTAGGAAAAGGCATTCGCAGCTTATTGCAAAATATTGATTCAGATTTAAAAACAACAGCCGGAACTTTAAAGCATCCTGTTGTTGAAACTGCTACCGGAGTTAACCGCATTACTATTGACAGCATAACAATAAATCCCAAGCAACCCCGCCGCGATTTTGATGAGCAATCATTAAATGAGCTTGCTGCTTCTATAAAACTGCACGATATTATTCAGCCCATTACTGTATCGGAGTTAGAAAATGGAAAATACCAGTTGATAACAGGTGAAAGAAGACTAAGGGCCAGCAAGATGGCAGGGTTAAAAAATATTCCTGCGTATGTACGCCAGGCAAACGATCAGCAATTGCTTGAACTTGCATTGCTTGAAAACTTACAGCGCGAAGATCTGAATGCCATTGAAGTAGCTATCAGCTACAAGCGTATGATGGAAGAACTCGATTATACCCAGGAGCAGGTAGCAGAGCGTATGGGTAAAGAACGTACAACAGTTACCAATTATATCCGCTTACTTAAACTTCCGCCAGATATACAATTAGCAGTTCGAAATGGCAGTTTAAGTATGGGCCATGCACGGGCTTTGGTTAATGTAGATACGATAGATAAACAACTATATGTTTTTAACGAAGTAAGAGAGAAAGGTTTAAGTGTAAGGCAAACAGAAGAGCTTGTAAGGCAACTATATAGACACAATGATGACGCTGTTAAATCTTCTGTAAAGTCAACACTACCACCTGCATACAAGCGTATTGAAGATAACTTAGCCTCTCATTTTGGAACTAAAGTAAAACTGGCGCACAGTAAAAACGGAAGCGGAAGTATTAGCATAGACTATTATTCTTTGCAGGAACTGAATAAAATTCTCGAGCAGATGAATGTTGCAGCCAGCTAATCAAATCAATGAAAGGTTTGTTGCATATTTTAATCGCCTTGTTTTTATTATTGTCTGCAAGTGTTTCAGCACAGCAAGACAATAAGACTATCATCATAAGAACAGATTCAACAACCAGCACTAAAACCCCAGCCTTAACAAAAGACACGCTGCAACGGATAATTGGTAAAGACACCGTAAAAGTTATACCTAAACACAGCCCTAAGTTAGCTACTATACGCTCCGCAATTTTACCTGGATTAGGACAAGCATACAACCGCGAGTACTGGAAAATACCTATTGTGTATGGCGCCCTTGGAGTTACCGCCGGATTTTATGTTTATAACAATGCATGGTATAGGAAAACGAAAAAAGCTTATGAAATTCGTATAACAAATGATACAGCAAATTTTCCTTCTATTGATAAAAAGTTAGAGCCTCTCGATGCTGAATCTTTACGCTTTTATAGAAATACCTTCAGGCGGGATCGTGATTATTCCGTTTTATATTTTTTTATAGCCTGGGCTTTAAATGTGGTGGATGCAACGGTGTTTGGACATCTTAAAGATTTTGATGTTAGCCCCGATCTTTCGCTTAAAATAAAACCGGCATTTAACCCTTCTGTTGCCCGAAGTTCAACTGGCTTAAGTCTTGTTCTGGCTGTAAAATCGCCATCCAAAAGTCAGGTTACTTTTGTTCGTTAAAGTTGTTCTTTAATTTTATTTACTTGCATTCGCTTAATAAATCATCAAAACCAACAATGAAAATAGCGCTTATTGGTTACGGTAAAATGGGTATGGCAATTGAAGAGATTGCACTGCAAAAAGGTCATGAAGTTGTTTTGAAAATTAACATAGAAAACACCGAAGACCTTACTGCAGAAAACCTTCAGAAAGCAGATGTAGCTATAGAGTTTACCGGCCCTGAAAGTGCTTTTGATAATTTAGTTAAATGTATGGAAGCAGGTGTTCCTGTTGTTTGTGGTTCTACAGGTTGGCTGGATAAATGGGAAGGTATAAAGAACCTTTGTATGCAAAAGAACGGCTCACTGATATACGCAAGCAATTATAGCATTGGTGTTAACCTGTTTTTTGAAGTGAATAAGTACCTGTCAAAATTAATGGCGGAATATAATGATTACGATGTAAAGCTTGAAGAGATCCACCACACACAAAAGAAAGATGCTCCTAGCGGAACAGCCATTACACTTGCTGAACAAGTGCTCGAAAATATAAAAAGAAAAAAAAATTGGGTTAACCACATAACTGATAATACAGACGAGTTAGAAATAATAAGCGAAAGGATTGACCCTGCCCCGGGAACACACAAAGTAAAATATACCTCAGCAATTGATGATATTGAGATCATCCATACAGCACATAACAGAATGGGCTTTGCAGGCGGAGCATTAAAGGCCGCCGAATTTCTAAAAGATAAAAAAGGAATTTTTACAATGAAGGATGTATTGAATTTGAGCGATTAAATATTAGCAGTAAGCCCGCATGGAGTAATGACTTGAAAGCGCTGATATTGCTTACCTGCTTGTTAAATCAATATTCTCCAAATGAACTTTTGTCCATTGTTACCCCAGTTTTTGAGGGAGCTTTTTAGCTGGTTATTTAAGTCAACAACATTTGTCTTCTTGCCTTTTTTTGGCGCCATTGCATCCACGTCTTTTACTTCAATCATTTCGAGTTTGGTTGCAAACCAGGTAATGTTCATTCTTGGTATGGCAAGTCCTAAGATCATTCCGGGTAAACCTGTGAAAGACTCGGGGCCGCCGGGTGTAATTATCTGGTCGGTATAAAAAGCAACAATAAATATGGTGTCCATAATAATGGCAGTTGCCTTCCTGCATTCGAAACCAGCAATGGTGCGGGTATCAGGAGTTATTTTCCAGTTCATTTTGCGCAGGCTGTCTTGTATAAGAAAAGTATTTTCAAAAACAGCCTTCTGGCTGCTGAATTTGCCTTCGTGTATGTCGTTAAAAACAACATTATCACTTGCAGGCATATTCATCCAATCCGGTATCTTCTGGCCTGCTAATTCTCTTCCTGGTTTATATAAAGTTTTATCTCCGGCAAAATAAAGATCAAAATAATCTATCCTGTAAACAGGCAAACTTTTCCTTAAGCTTTCCCCCCAGCTATCATTTTCAAACTGCTTATGAAGGTTTGTTTTTCGTTCAAATTCAATTTTACCTTTTACAATAAATTGTTGCTGCGAAAAGGATATAAGCATTATAAGACAGCCGAACAAAGTGAAAATTATCTTTTTCATATAAGTTGTTTTTATCGTGGTGCTACAGGCGCTCCTCCGGGGGTTTTGGTAAAGTTCCATACAAAAGCAAGCATGAAGTAACGACTTAAAGTTTCGTAGGTTCTTTCGGTTAAAGTATTAGCGCTTATAAAACGGCTAAAGCCTTTATTCTGGTTAAGAATGTCGTAGCCTTCAATCCGTATCATGGCTTTATCATCTTTTAATAGTTTTCTTCCAAAATATGCATTCCATAAAACCACGTTATTGTTCTGATCGCTTGCACTTAATTTTTCCCTGAAGTTTGCATTAACGTTGCTGTTGAATTCAAATTTTTTAAGGAAGGTCAGGTTTGCATTAAGGTTATGACTTTGCGTATAATATTGTTGTTTGTAATTGGATTTAACTGATGACACCGACTTATTGAAATTGACATTGGAGTAGTACTGGACGTTGTATTTCTTCTCTTTATATTTATAAATGGAGAAGTTTAGGCCATAGCTCTTATTGTCGGAGACATTTTTCAGGTTGTTTACTACGTTGTTGTAATGATTGACGTTAAAGTTACCTTCTAAGCTTATATTAAAGTCAAACTTCTTAATCTTCATATTATATCCACCATAAAGACCTGCGTTGTAGTTACCGTTTACATTAATATATTGAAAAGTTCTTTTACCAACTGTATCACCCGAAGTTGCGGTAAACTCGTTGGTTGAGATGGCATTTGATACAGTGCTGTAACGAACATTTGTATAAAATCCTCTTTGAGAAAGTAGCTTATACAAGTTATAGCTAAGATTAAAATCGTGTCTGAACTCCTGCCTAAGATTTGGATTGCCAATGGCAACATTAAGAACATTAGTATTATCCCGAACCGGTTGAATTTGCTCAATAGTAGGCTGGCGTGTATTACCGTTATAGTTAAAGGAAACACGTGAATTAGCATTGAACTTATACTGAAGATTAGCCCTTGGAAAGAGGTTGGTATAATTATATCGTTTAGTTGTATCCTTAATTAAATCGGTTTGTTTAAAATTAGATATTCCAATATCTCCTCCCGCTGCAACTGTATATTTCTTTGAATTGTAGCGCAAAATTGTCCCGGCTGTATTGGTAAGTACTCTAAAATCATAATGATTGCTATACAATGGATCGAATACTTCGTATTTGCCTGCAGTGTTTTTACTGTAAGATAGTTTTTCGGCTTCGCTTTGTGTAAGCCTTAAAGCATAACTTAATTCAAGAAAAGTATTTTTTAATATTGGTTCTGTATAAGCAAGTCTGCCATTGTAGCCTGAAACAACACTGTTATTTATTTTCTGCTGGTCGGTGGTATCAATTCTTTTAAGTAAACCTGTTTTCTCGTAAAAGTTAGCAATTGAAAAAAGGTTTCCTTCACTGTTATTATCTCTGTATTGTTCATCAACACTTAAAGAGATAGTTCTCCCCAGCTTTTTAAACCTATGACGTAAAATAAAATTCGTGTTGAAGCTTTTGTTATCTCCGTTAGAAAAGTTTCTTCTTACGTTTGTATTTACCAAAGCTCCGCTGCTATCCATTAACTGGCTCGAAAAACCACTATTGCTTTGTTGCAGGCCGGTATAACCGCGCATAACAATTTTTGCTGAGGTAAAGCTATCTATATTCCATTCGTAGGTACCATTGGCAGAATGTCTTTCTCTATTATTGTAAAACGATCTTTTTTCGGTGGTATTGAACACATTGGTAGGCAGTATGGACTGCGAGAAAGTACTTCCGGTTCCTTCGTTTATTATTTTGTTATAGCGGTAACTGCCATTAACTGTTTGGCGGTCATTATTATATTTATTTCCGTAGTTAATGCCGGCACTATAGCTTTTAGGTATGCCTTCTCCGTTAAAATTGCTGTTATCAAATTCGTCGTTTCCTCCATTAAAAGAAAAGTATCCTTCATCCGCATTAAACTCCATGTTCCTGCCTTCACCATATTTTTCACGATCACCCCAACCCAATCCTGTAGCTCCGGTACTGCTCATTATGCCGTAAGCAGAAAATTTTCTTTTACCCTTAAAAGCATTCGCCATCAACATATTGCTCCAACGGTTCTCAAGTCCGCCTTTTAACTCTGCTTTGCCAAAGTATCCTTTCTTCCGGTCTTCTTTCATGGTAAGATTAATGGTTTTTGTTTTCTTGCCATCATCTATTCCGGTAAAGGCTGACTGGTCGCTCTTCTTATCAAATACCTGCACTTTATCAATGGCATCGGCCTGAATATTTTTGGTAGCCATAGTTGGGTCATCTCCAAAAAACTCTTCGCCATCCACCAAAACTTTTTCTACTTTCTCGCCTTGTGTAGTAATGTTACCATCTTTATCTACCTGCATGCCGGGCAACTTGCGCAACATTTCTTCTACCGATGCTCCGGCGCTTACTTTAAAGCTGTCGGCTTTGTATTCAATAGTATCACCTTTCATGCGCATAGCTGCAATTTTCGTACGTACAAAAACATCTTCAAGCAACCGCGATTTTAAAGTCATCTTTATTGTTCCCACTTCCATGTCGGGCTTTTCCGATAGATCAACTACGTCAAAATAATCAGCAAACGCCGGATAGGTAATCATTAACAAATGTTTGCCCGGCGGAAGATTGTTGAGCTCAAACTTTCCATCCTTATCGCTTCTTGTAAATTTAATAAGAACAGAATCTTTAACCCGCAAAACAGACACGGCAGAGTTAGCGAGGTTTTGTTTATTAAGTGTGTCTGAAATGATTCCTTTAATGGAATTTTGAGCGTGTGCAGAAGCAAGGCAAAAGAAGCTAAGCAGAAATAAAGCCGTTAGTTTTTTCATGCAGTTTGGTTAAAGCTTACACAAGAATGAGATTAATTTCGATAATAGGTAATGAAGGTCTGTTAAAAAAAGGATAGAAGGTTTATAAACGGTTTGAACGATAATTATTGGGTCAAAAAATTTATAAAATATTTCCCTTTTACCTTTCCATACAGTTGTACCATCTTACTATGATGAGTAATTCAGGAATATTCCATAACAACACTACAAGTTTATTTTGCAATGCTGTTAACTTGCATAAGCGTTTGCTATCTTTAGGCACAATGTAAGTAATAAACTTACAGAAAAGGGCATCTTGAATTCTAAAAAAAGACCCATGAAATCAATAACCAGTGCTACTGAAAAATATGAAGAACTACACTTTGTAGACTCGACAAAACCTGTTTGGAATTACTCGTTGTTTACCGATGAAGACATCAAAAATTTTCAGCAGGGAACAAATTACCGCATGTACGAGTTGCTGGGCAATAAACAATTTGAAGTGCTGGGTACCCGCGGAACTTATTTTGCTGTGTGGGCGCCTAACGCAACTTTTGTTTCTGTTATAGGGTATTTTAATAACTGGGACAAACAGGCTCACCCGCTTTTTGTGCGGTTAGACAGCTCGGGTATTTGGGAAGGATTTATACCAACTGTAAAAGAAGGCGAAGCGTATAAATATCATATTGATGGCTACCAAAGCGCTAAAATCGATAAGGGAGATCCCTATGCGCACTTCTGGGAAAAAAGACCTTACACTGCATCCATAACATGGAACGCCGAATATGAGTGGGACGATGATAAATGGATGAAAAAAAGGCACAAGCACAATAAATTAACTGCGCCATTCTCAGTATATGAAGTTCACCTTGCAAGCTGGATGAGGCCCGCAAAAGACGACGAAGAAAGCTATAACACTTACAAGCAAATAACAGAAAGGCTGGTTCCGTATGTAAAAGAAATGGGCTTTACGCATGTAGAGTTTATGCCTGTAATGGAACATCCTTTCGATGGTAGTTGGGGCTACCAGGGCACCGGCTTTTTTGCACCTACCAGCCGCTTTGGCAATCCGCAGGATTTTGCTGCTATGGTTGATGCTTTTCACAACGAAGGTATTGGAGTAATTCTCGATTGGGTTCCTTCGCATTTTCCTTACGATGCGCATGGCTTGTATATGTTTGATGGCGCAAATACTTACGAATATGCCGATATGCGTAAAGGCTTTCATCCCGACTGGAACTCTTATATTTTCAATTACAAAAGGGGAGAAGTAAAATCTTTTTTAATAAGCAGCGCACGGTTTTGGTTCGAGAAATTTCATATTGACGGGATACGAGTAGATGCAGTTTCATCAATGTTGCGTTTAGATTACAGCCGGAACGAAGGCGAATGGGAACCCAACGAATATGGCGGAAACGGCAACCTTGAAGCTATTGAATTTATAAAAGATTTGAATGCAACCCTCTATCTCGATTTCCCCGATGTACAAATCATTGCTGAGGAGTCTACTGATTGGCCGGGCATTAGCCGCCCTACCTCTGCCGGAGGTTTAGGGTTTGGTATGAAGTGGATGATGGGCTGGATGCACGACACCCTTAATTACTTTAAGCTGGATCCATACTTCAGGCAACACCACCAGGACAAGTTTACTTTTAGCATGGTGTATTATTATGATGAGAATTTTATGCTTCCTTTAAGTCATGATGAAGTGGTGCATGGTAAAAGCCCTATGCTGTATAAAATGCCCGGAGATGAATGGCAGAAATTTGCCAACCTGCGTTTGCTTTACACTTATATGTTCACTCACCCCGGCTGTAAGCTTCTTTTTATGGGAAACGAATTTGGTGCTACCAAAGAGTGGGACTATAAAAGCGAATTGCAATGGGAATTACTGCAGTTTGATCCTCATAAAAAGTTGCAGCAATGCGTAAAGGATTTAAATTTTTTGTACCAGCAAGAAGGCGCCTTGCACGAAAAGCAATTTGACGTATCGGGATTTGAATGGGTGGACTTAACGCACAGGTCAGAAAGCATAATGGTATATAAACGGATTGGCGACAAAACAAAAGAGCAGGTTTTGGTTATTTTAAATATGACCCCTGTACCCAGGTACAACTTTGAGGTAACCGTAAAAGACAAAAAAGATTGGAAAGAAATATTTAACAGCGATTCAAAAAAATATTGGGGAACCGGCGATGTTTATAACCCTAAAGTTATTACTGAGCTAATTGATAAAGATGAAAAGACTTACCGGTTAAAATTGAATTTGCCGCCGCTAGCGGGGATTGTTTTGAGGTGAGGAAAGGGAGAGTTAATGTATGAGTAATAGAACTTTCATCTGTTTTAAAAGCTTTTAGCGTCATGGTTTTTAGCATGTTTTGTCTATAATCTTGCTTCAATAGAATTTGGGCCTCGGTAGGTTGATGATCAAAGAATTGAATTAAATCAAGAAGAAAGATTTGCGACTCCGGAAACACAATAAAATGAAAAGAAAACAATTGATTATCAGGTTAATATTTTTTTAGAAAATATTGTGGGAGTTTTATATTTACGTGTTAGCGGTAATTTTTATGAAGACTTTCATTGCAGATATTATCCCAAAAATTCAAAGGTTTAGTAAAAGACTGGATGACTTAACAAAGTTGACAAATCAACATTGGGTTTCTTTAGACGACATTAATCAAAGTAAAAGGGTATTTATTTTCAGACCCAACAATCAACTTCTAATTTCTGATAGTGGCATCGTGGAAAAAGGTTCGTGGGAATATTTAGGAAATCAAACGTTGCTAATCGATACAAAACAGGAGAGTTATTTATTTAAACATGGTTTTTTTGACGAAAATGTTATTGCACTCAAACTTGACAGCACGGACAGTTATGCATTTTTTATAAATGAGACAAAATACCATAAAGAGCTAAATAATATTAGTGACATTATAAAATTTTTAAGTAACAAATATCTTAATGGAAATACTCTATTCTCGAAAGACACTGTGAATATTGAAGACATTATAATTCCTAATGTTTCCTCAATCCGTAATGATAAAATTATTTTTGCAGACGGAACAACCACTGAAGTTATCGAGGACATTCAAGGAAAATATTTTATTGTTGCTGGTTATAATAGACATTATTATAGCTCACACGAAACAGCAATTAGAGCTTCCTATATTCATAAGGTGACAAATAGAATAACACCATTTGGACGTGAAAGTTAAAACTACCGCTAACATTAATGTTTGCAATATGTCGGCGGACGGAATGCGGCTCAAAAGTAGTTTTTCAATGAAACTGAATATCTTTAACCAGGGTGGCGGTAATTCTATTACCGCCACATCGCAAACACTTTAACGTTAGCGGTAATTTTAAAAACCCACCCGATGACTTTTCCATTCGACGTTACAATAAACCTTAGTCAGACAGGAATAAGCGGAATAGAAAATCCACCAATAAAAGTTTATAGTGGGATTACAACTTTTCTTGGGCCCAATGGTGCAGGAAAGACTCAACTTTTAAGAGGACTGAAGTATTCTCTAAACTCACATTTAAACGGCAAGAAAATTAGATATGTTTCTGCTGGCAGATTAGGCCCGATGGAAAGTTTTCGTTCCGATTTTGACGGACAAAGGGGAACTCCGAATTTCGACAGTGCTAGTTATGGAGATAAAGCTTCAACGACAAGGAGACATCAAACCGAAACTATTTTAGGCGATTTTGCAACGTTGTCTGAAAGACCTGACATTTTAATTAAAGTTCAAGAAAGATTACGGAAGTTATTTAAAAGAGACATTCTTGTTGACTGGGATGGAGGTAGCTTGAAAGTATTTTTCGCAAGAGTTGACCAAACAAATATTAATAACTATTCTTCAGCGAGAGAGGCAAGTGGTCTATTACATTTGGTTGCAATATTAGCATCTCTGTACGATGACGAAATTGGATGTCTTTTGATTGATGAGCCGGAAGTTTCGTTACATCCGCAATTACAGTCTTTTCTTTTAAATGAAATAAATAAAGTAGCGGGAGCAAATACTGAGACTGGTAAAAAATTAGTCTTTATTTCTACTCATTCGACAGAATTTATTGAGGTAAACTCTGTTACCCAGCTAGCATCAATAGTGTTTTGTAGGGACATTCATGAAAGTCCAGTTCAGATAGACCCATCAATCGGAGAGTTTCAAAGTAAAAAACTTCAGGCATTACTTACAAGGCTCGGGCAAGAGCATAAGTTGGCACTTTTTTGCCACACTCCCCTGCTTGTCGAAGGTCCAAGTGATGAAATAATTTGCTCTGCTTTGAGTAGAAAACTTTCATTGAATTTAGAAGCAGCAGGCTCTCAAATATTACCTGTAACTGGCAAAGGACAATTTCCTGTAGTAGTCAAATTGTTTCGATTAATTGGAAAAGTTCCAGCGTTGCTTGCAGATGCTGATGCGATTACCGATGATTTGGACATTATAGGTGTTTTTACAAACCAAGATAGTGCTAATACATTGGCTAACGAATTAGGACATAGAGATGCACCGAAGTTTGCAAAAGATATTTATAATGATTTTTGTCAGTTGGTTGCTACCAAATGGGATGACATAAAAACTCAAGCAGAAAATCATTATTATTGGATAAATAGGGATAAAGACAAGGACGAACTGATTGCAAAAAGAAGGACTGCCTTCTGTTCCTTATTCACTATTAAAGATGACGAAATTTTAAAATTAAATAATGGCACTGAATGGTTAAATATCAAAAATAGGCTCACATCACTTTTGAACTTTTTGGAAAAGCTCGGTTGTTTCGTTTTGAGAAAAGGAACAATTGAAGCATATTATCAGCATTCGGAAACTCTAACTGTTGACGAAAAGCCAAACGCTGCATCGTATGAAGTAAACGGCCTTATTGAAGAGACAATTGAAAATGTTAGTGCTTCATATTCTGATATAATTAGAGCAATGGTTTATTGCTCTAATGCAAAAGAAATAAACGAAGCTGAGGCCATACGTGATATACTTTTAGCTATTATTTCACCAGCTTTGGCTTCACTTAAAAAAGAAACAACTCAATCTGAGTTAAAATTATTTTCAAGTAATCTCTTTGGAGCTAAATCAAGCTTATTTAAACTTGACAAACATATTGAAGGAGACAATGTCTTTCTTGATGTTCAACTTGCAACTAATATTTTAGAAGTAAATGGCTTTCCTATTCAGATTAAGACAGGAGCTAATCCAATCGAAGTGGTAAACAGTTCTTTGAAACTAAAATAAAAACTACTGCCAACAAAAGTATCCTATGTACCATAAATAATAATTGAGAAAGCTAATATGGTAGTTTATCAAATTTCTTTTGAAAGAGAAAGATTAATTGATTTAATCAACCTTCCCTTCGCAAGATTTTTTGTCCTTGCACGTTCTCCTTTAGAGCCAATGTGCGAGGGGCAGGGAACCTGCAATTCTTTGCCTGTAGTGTAGTTACGTAATTTAACCATGTCCAGCCACAACACGCATAGTAACCTGCCTTTCCTCTATTATATCATCTTTACTTGTTGGCATCGGCTGCCCTTAGTTGATCTTGTAAATGGATATGAATTGGTGTATAGCTGCTTTGAATTTCTTAAAGAGAGTTATTCGATCAAAACGACTTCTTATGTCATCACGCTCAATCATGTTCATTGCATTTTATTCTTCCCAACCGATCAATATGATCTTAGTAAGATAGTGGCTAATGGTAAAAGATTTATTGCTTACGAAATCATCAAACGGCTGAAGAAAACACAATCTTATAAGGTTTTAATGCAATTGCAGGAAGGAATTTTGGTGAAACAATTGGAGAAAGGCCAACATCTAACTTTGCGTTTGTTCAAAACGCAAATGAAACAATTACTTTACTACAAACTCCGCCAACCATATAACAACATCGGCCATTAAAATAATTTTTTTTGCATTATTAAGCTGCTTGGCACTATTATAGTGCAAATGTTAAAAAATTTTTATTATGAAAAAAGTCCTACTGGTATTGCCACTTGCTATAATGCTGGCTGATTGTAATACTCCCCGTAACACAGCCCGCACCGGAAGTTCAGGTACTACCGATTCGGCAACAAATAATAGTATGAATGCAGGTACTTCGGGCAGCATGAACAACAATAATACCTCTGGTATGCGGTCTTCAGGGGGTATGTATGGAAATGTTTATGATCCTAATAACTACATGCAAAACCCGGAAAAATACAAGCGTCCTGTTGATCTTATAAAAACAGGAGGATGGACATATCTGACTGACTGGCGAGTAAATACAAATTTTACTCCTGAAGCTGTAGGGCAATGGAAATTAGTACCTACACCAGAGGTAGCCTCAAACTGGGTGCGTGATACAAGCAGACCCGAAACTTTTGCAAGTTATTGGACTGAGGAAGCTGTATTAGGTCGCCAACAAGCTAAAATGGCAGAGCTTGCAGCAATAGCAATGAGTGATTCTGCAATGAACGCAACAGGCAGTTTAACAAAAGAAGGAGAAAATACTTCTACAAGCAATAGAGGAAGAGCTACAGGATCTGTTTCAAGTTCCCGTTCAGCAGGAAGAAACAATAGAACTAACAGAACAACCGAAAGCGGAACAACCGGAACTGGAACCATGAGCGGAACAACCGGAAGTGGAACCATGAGCGGAACAACCGGAAGTGGAACCATGAGCGGAACAACCGGAACTGGAACCATGAGCGGAACAACCGGAACTGGAACCATGAGCGGAACAACCGGAACTGGAACCATGAGCGGAACAACCGGAAGTGGAACTATGAGCGGAACAACCGGAAGTGGAACTATGAGCGGAACAACCGGAACTGGAACTATGAGCGGAACAACCGGAAGCGGAACAACCGGAAGCGGAACAACCGGAAGCGGAACCATGAGCGGAACAACAGGAAGTGGAACTATGAGCGGAACAACAGGAAGTGGAACCATGAGCGGAACAACAGGAAGTGGAACTATGAGCGGAACAACAGGAACTGGAACCATGAGCGGAACAACCGGAAGTGGAACTATGAGCGGAACAACAGGAAGCGGAACAACCGGAAGTGGAACCATGAGCGGAACAACAGCAACCGAAACAATGAGTGGGACAAGCGTATCAGGAACACTAAGTGCAATGAGCGGCAGTACCGACAGCACCTTAATTGCTGTTAATGGTAACAGGTTTATGATGCCAACAATTAATATGTATATTGAAAATGGCACCTTTACAGGTTATACCGGCTGTAACAATATTGTAGGTACCATGAAAGTGGACGGAAATCAATTGCATTTTGAGAATTCAGTTCCTGTTGCAAATATTCAATGTATTGGTGGTTTTGATCAGTCAGCTTTTTTGGACCGTTTACGCCGAGCAGACTCTTATGATGTAACGAACAACCAATTACGTTTAAAGCAAGGTGGCCAGGTATTATTAGTGTTTGACAAAAACGCGAAGTAATAATGAACATTGTTAGTTGGAAAAAAATAATAGCCAGGTTAATCCCCGGCTATTATTTTTGAACTTAGTTTACAACTTAGTAAGGCACTTAAACAACTCAAGATATAAACGCTGCAGATGAACAAAGAAAATATCAGCAGCACAATTTCAATCCTAAACTTTAATTTCACTCAATACAATTCCGGAACTTTTTATTTGAAATAAGAGTATCTGGAGGTTAAGGTTCATGTAAGCGTTTACACCCAATGCAAGTTTTAATTTTTCATCTTTTTTAATTACAACCGCCTCACCTTTTACGGCTTTTTGCTGAAAACCAACTGAATATTGGGAAGAAGTATCTTGTAAAAGTTCTACCTCTGTGAGTCCTCGTTGTACTTAAATCCTTTTTCTTAGGACTTTACAATATGCTATCAACTATTTACCAATTAATTGAGAATCTCTTAAAACTTTACTACCCGAATTGCTTTTCAAAAAATCTATGTTGTATCCGGGTGGAAGTTAACAGGCCCGTTAAAGCTATCTATTCTATAATTTAAATCTTTTATAAAAACACCTAATCTTTCTGCTTTTAATATGTCGCCGTTTGTGTAATCCCTTCTTTCGTAATTTGTTTTGCACTATTACAACCAACAAATAAAAAAAATGAGAGTATATAAAAAAGGTAACAAGCAGTGGCTTCTGTAAGTTTTATTGCCACCCCGTGTCAGGTACTTTTATTATTAAATAAAATATGCCGCTGTATCAAACCAAAGCCTTCAATACATACTCAAAATCATTCTTTTTATAATATCCAAATGTGGCTAACTGGCACCAGTTTCTTTCTTTCAAATATTCACTTTCGTAACTAAATAGTATCTGGTTGTATTGCAATTTAGAAATGAAAGTTTTTTTTGTATTATTAGCTAACACTATTGTAAATACTTTAGAAAGTTGGTTACTATATGGAACTAATTCCTGTTCATTTAACCTGTTATAAAACCTTTCTCCATATTCATGTAACAATTCAAACTGTTGAGCTTGAAGCTTCTGTTGTATGGAAGTAAATAATGCATTAACGAGGTTGGATGAAATGGTAAAAGGGACGCCATCTTTTAATGCGTAATGTTGAAGATCCAAGTAAACCGGAATCTGATCTCCCATTTGTACTGCAATATTTGAAAAAACAATTGCTAACCCCGGAACAGATGCTAAGCCTTTACCCGAAGAAGCAGTAGCCATAGCAATCTTTGAAAGGTTGAGAGGAATTGTTCCAACAGTGCTCATGCAATCAACAAAACAAAGGCAATTGCTTGTTGTGGCTATTGCTGTTAATTTATTCACATCATTAATAACTCCTGTAGAGGTTTCGCAATGGCAGAACAACAACCATTCAACCTGGTTAAGTTTTATTAACCTTTCTACTTCCGTAATATCAAATGTTTCACCCCAATTTATGATGTGTTCTATGAAGTCTAAAGAGTTACGGCTCGCTTGTTTAATCAATCTCGAACCAAATTCTCCGTTCGATAAAATCAATCCTTTTCCTCCCTGCATTTTTATTTGCCATAGCATTGCTTCGTTTGCAAGTGTTCCACTGCCTGTTAGCAGACATGTTTGCTGAACATTGAAGTGGCTGCATAAAAAGTTTGTTGTGTTATGATACAATTTGGCAAAGGCAAGAGACCTGTGAGATATGCAGGGAGCAGCTAAAGCATTTTGCACTTTAGCAGAAATACCAACGGGACCTGTACTTAAATTAACTGTTTCTGAAATCATAAGTCTTATTTTTAAGTATTACATACATGGGTTGATATAATGCTCCCTGCTTACCAACCAAAGGGCCAAAAGGTGTAAAGCCAAGATGTTTGTATAACTGTAATTGCCTTGTTGTTCCGGAGATGATTGCAGTATCTATTTCTAACCGGGTCAATTCATCATTTACATACTGAAACAGACGATAGGCTACTGTTTTCTTTCTTTCTTCGGGCAGTATCGAAAGCAACCGGATTTCCGCAATGTTGGTAGAACCCGGCAAATAGCTATCTAACTCCTCCAACTTCTCATCCAACGAAAATGGACGCTGGGTATTATAACAAACCATTCCTATCAGCTTATCATTTCGTTTGGCAATGATGTAGTTATTCTTTTCATGAAATTTATCTATTAGAATCTTTTCTGCATTTTGTTGATGTTGTGGTATCTCTTCAACAAAAGTTCTATAATTCAATTGATGTATCTGATCAAATTCTTCAGCTTCGGTCGCCTGTTTTATAATCATATTTTTTGTTTTTTATGAATATTCTTATTCAATTATTGGCTTTTGCAAAAAGTATTTTCGTATTCAAAGGAATACAACAGAGGGCATAATAAATTTGACAATTATCAAATTGCGGCGTAGAAAGGAAGAATTTGACAAATGTCAAAAATCAAAAGACGCAAAGTTACTTTTTGCCTCTTATACGGCTTAGTGTTTCAAGGTTCATACCTAAATAAGTAGCAATATATTTTAACGGAACTCTCTGCAGCAGGTGAGGAAAGTGTTTTACAATGAAATGATACCGGTCCTCAGCCTTAGATTTACGAAGATTATAAACTTCAATTTCGAGCATGTATAAATATTGCTCTGTTATTACCCTGCCAATTACATTAAAAGCGGGATAAGTTTTATATAGATACTGCATCTGATCGTAATGCAAAACAGCAAGAGTTGTATTTTCTAAAGCAACAATATTTTCATTACCAGGCTTGCGGCTATAATAACTATACACTGAAGTAATAGCTGCGCCTTCCCATAAAAATTTAGTGGTGATTTCTTCAGTATCCTTCAAATAAAAATGTCTAACTAATCCTTTCAATATCCATGAAGTGTGATTGGATACCTTTCCTGCATTTAGAATAAATTCATCTTTCTTAAATTCTTTAATTACAGTAAGCTTCAATAGATCATCAATCAATTCCTGCGGCATCTTGCAAATGCTATTGAAATAATCTATTACCGGAGTAAGCATTGAGTAAGGTATATATTCCTAACTACAATTTACATTCTTTCCGGCACAGCAATACCCAACAATCCCATACCCGTTTTAATTACCCCAGCCGTTAATTGCAACAACTGCAAACGCAGTTCTTTTTTATCATTTGTTTCAGCGCTTGCAACCGAGTGGACAGTATAAAACGAATTGAAAGTTTTTGCAAGGTTAAAAACATAAATAGCAATTTTAGAGGGGTCATGTTCTTGAGAAGCTTCTTCAATTATTGCTGGAAATTGTTCCAGTAAAATAATTACATCTTTTTCAAGTGGTAATAGTTCGCCTTTTATTTCGCAGCCTTGTGGTTGCTCTTTTCTTAGAATACTTTTTATACGTGCATAAGTGTATTGAACAAACGGACCGGTAAAACCATGAAAATCTATACTTTCTTCAGGGTTAAAGACCATGCGTTTTTTAGGGTCAACACGCAGCAGGAAAAACTTCAATGCTCCTAAGCCAATAGTATTATACAACTCTGATAATTCTTCAGCAGTAAAATTCAGAACCTTGCCTAATTCTTCGGTTTTCGCTTTGGCTATGTTTATCATTTCGTCAACAATGTCATCGGCATCAACAACGGTTCCTTCGCGGCTTTTCATTTTTCCGGTAGGTAATTCTACCATGCCATAACTTAAATGAAAGATACCTTTTGCATAAGGA
>JAABUN010003353.1_pt1 | contig 25018 bp, 24 predicted proteins | sample 5559311 | NCBI WGS metagenome assembly JAABUN01 (sample SAMN10711877, study PRJNA513370) | rock metagenome | isolation source: Antarctica rocks | place: Antarctica: Victoria Land, Siegfried Peak sud
CTGGGGCGTAGTCACGGGTCAGTCGCTGGCGGAAGCCTTTATGCTGGTTCGGCACATTGGATAGCTCGGCCGCTACTGCTCGCCCGGCGACTGCCCAAGCGGCTGATTATCTTAACCGTTTGCGGGATATTCTATACGTTCGTCTCACCGACCATTTTGCCAATTTTCCGGCAAAATTGCTGGAAACCATCTCGCCTGCCAGCCCACTCAAGCGTCTGGCGCGGGTGGCTGGCTACGCAGCGTTGCGGCTGGTGGGCCACCTGTTTCAGCCCATTCGCAACCCCGATAAGCTGGCCGGGGCTACGTGGCTCTACGTGGTGAGCGCCAACAATTACGAGGCCCTGCGCTTCATTGCCGAGGCCCGGCCCGACGCGATGCTGGTGGCGGGCCAGGGCAAGAACATCGGGCGCTACGGGGGGGTAGTAAACCGGCTCTCGCTGCGACGCAAGATTCTGTACTACGGGCAGTATCCGGCGGCGCTGCGGGGCCTGCGACGGCTGGTGGGCGGCCGGGCCACCCGGTTTTTTGACCTGGTTTTTTACGCCACCGGCTACTACGAGGTGTACCGAAGGGCCCTGCGCCACTACCGGCCGCGGGCCGTGGTGTTTGCCAACGACCACAACGACGACGCCCGCGCCCTGCTGCTGGCCTGCCGCGCCGAGGGCGTGCCCACGGCCTACGTGCAGCACGCCAGCGTGAGCACCAATTTTCCGCCGCTGGGCTTCGACCTCAGCCTGCTCGAAGGCCAGGATGCGCTGGACAAATACCGCCAGTGCGGCCCGGTGCGTGGCCGCGTGGCGCTGGTGGGGATGGCCAAGGCCGATGCCTTTCTGAGCCAGCGCAACACCGCGCCGCGGGTGCGCCGCGTGGCCGTGGCCTGCAACCTGCTCGATGAGCTGCCCGCCGTGGCCGACACGCTGGCCTACCTGCTGCGCGAGTTGCCGGAGCTGACGTTCACGCTACGCCCGCACCCCGGCGACCGGCGCGATTTCAGCGCCCTGCGCCAGGCCCTACCCCCCTTGCAATGGTCGGACCCACAGCGGGAAAACGTGTTCGAGTTTCTGCAAACCCACGACGCGCTGGTGGCCGCCGATACCAGCACCCACCTCGAAGCCACGCTGCTCAACGTGGCCAGCGTGTACTACCGCTTCTCGCCTACCCCCACCCTGGCCGACTACTACGGCTACGCCGCCCACGGCCTCAGCGAGTGGGCGCACTCGCACGCCGAGCTGGCCGCCGCCCTGCGCCGCCTGGCCCGGCACAAGCCTCTCGACCTCTACCACCGCGCCGCCTACTATAACGTCAGCCTCGGCACGCCTGACGAAGGCCACAGCCGCACGCTGGCCCTGCGCCGCCTGGGCGAGTGGCTAGATGGCCCAGCTAGTAAGGCGTAATTTCGCGGCCATCATGCCAGCCATTACCCTGCCACCGCCCACCCCCGCGCCCGTCTCGGCCGAGGTGCGCCTGGCTTACGTGCTGCGCCACTTCGCGCTGGCCTACCCCGGCGCGCCAGCCGTGAGCATCGGCTACGCGGGCACCCAGCCGCAAGTGGAAATAGCCAACCTGAGTGATAATTTTTTCAGTGGCATAAATCCCTACCCCCCTGCTCCGTACTGGCGTGAGTGGCAGGGGCAGCAGGCACCGTTTTTCTTCGATAACTCGCCCGAAAAACAATTACTTATTTTCCAGGAAAACAAAATATTTATTACGGCAGATATTATTTCGGCTTCGTTTTATTTATTAAGCGGCTGGCAGGAATATTTTTCCTCGGAACGCGACCGGCACGGGCGGTTTCCCTACGCGGCGAGCGTGCAGCAAAAATATAATTTCGTGACGCTGCCAGTCGTCAATTATTATTTCGACGTGTTGAAAACGGCGATGGAATACGTGAGTGGCCAGCCGCTGCATCCGCGCCGCTGGGGCAGCCGGCAGGCGGCATTCGCGGCCTTTATTTCGCACGATGTAGACAACCTGCGCAGCGCCTGGAAAGCGCACGCCAAAGCGGCTCTGGAGCAAAGAAAACTACCCCTTTTCGGCAAGCTGCTGTGGCAGCATCTGACTCAAGCCGACGCCTGGGATAACCTGGAAGCCGTGGCCACAGCTACGGCGCAGTATGGCGCAAAATCCACGTTTTTCATCCTGCCTAACTCGAAGAAAGCTGCTAATGGCATATCAAATGCTGATTACCAGTTGAGGCCATACTTATGGCAGCGGCTAAGACTACTCGAAGACGCTGGCTGCGAGTTGGGATTGCATAGCAGCTTAGGAACCGCCACGGAGGCAACAGCACTTACCCGTGACCTGGATAATTTTCAGTATTCCGGGGCGGGGCTGCGTTTTCACTACCTGAGTTGGAACCCTCGGTCAACCTTTACCCTAGTGGATACCGTCAGTTTTAATTACGATTCGACGCTGTGTTTTGCCGAGCATTTCGGTTTTCGCAATTCCTTTTGTCAGCCATTTTACCCGTTCAACTTTACGACGGGCCAAGAAACCGGCTTTTTAGAAATTCCGCTAGTAATTATGGATGCCACGCTGCACCATCCGAATTATTTGCAGCTAAAACCAACCGAAATTCTCCCCGCGCTCCAACCAGTTTTTGCCGAAATAAAACGTTTTGGCGGCGTAGCTTCCGTGCTCTGGCACAACCAGAACTTCGACCCGGCCAATACTCAAAACGGCCCGCAACAATTTCACGAAATTATGGCACATCTGCAACAGCAAGGCGCGGCTTTTCTGACGGGCCGCGAAATCTGGGAGGAGTTTTCGGAAGAAGCCATAATTCATAATTCTTAACTCATAATTAAAAGCTTGGGTATCGTTCGGCGCCAGAGTCTGCGCAACACTATTATTTCCTACGCCGGCTTGGGCATTGGCTTCGTCAATACCACGCTGGTGCTGCCGCGGCTGCTGGCCCCGGCGCAGCTGGGGCTGCTGTCGGTCATGGTGTCGCTGGCCACGATGGGCGCGCTGGTGTCGGCGCTGGGTTTTACGAATACCACACTGCGGTATTTCCCCTATTTCCGCAACCGGGAAACCGGGCATTCGGGGTTTTTGCCACTGCTGCTGGGGCTGCCGCTGGCGGTGTTTTGCCTTGTGGTGCTGGCGCTGTGGCTGGGCCGGCCGCTGGTGCTGCGCTGGTACGCCCACGACGCGGCCCTGCTGGGGCCGCACTACGGCGTGATGCTGGGGCTGGCGCTGTGCATTTTGCTCTACAACCTGCTGGAGGCTTATACTAAGTCGCTGTTTCACACCGCGTTTTCGTCATTTCTCACCGACGTGCTCCAGCGCTTGCTCATCGTGGGTTCGGCGCTGCTGTATGGCGCGGGAATTTGGTCGTTCGATGCGTTTGTGCTGGCTTATCTGGGCTGTTACGCGCTTATTTCGGCGCTGCTGCTGGGCTATTTGGGTTTTATTGGCGAACTGCATTTGCGGCCCACACGGGCGGTGCTGCGGGTGCGGCCGGTGGGCGAGTTGGTGCGCTTTGGGGGCTACGCGCTGCTGGGCAATATTTCGGGCACGCTGCTGGTCACCATCGACTCGCTGATGCTGGGCTCGCACAGCTTCGCCGACGCGGGTATTTATAATATCGCGCTCAATATCAGCACGGCGCTGGCGGTGCCGTTTCGGGCCTTGTACAAGACGGCCTACCCCCTCATTGCGGAATATTGGAAGGAGGGCGCGGCGGATAAGATGCAGGATTTTTACCGCCGCACCACGCGCCTGACCACGGCGCTGGGCGCCTACCTGGCGCTGGGCATCGGGCTCAATCTGCCGTTTATCTACAGCCTCATTCACCGGCCCGAGTACGCGGCGGGCACCGTGGCGGTGCTGCTGCTGCTGGCCGGCCGCCTCACCGACGGCATCACGGGCGTGAACGGCATTATCGTGGTCACGAGCCCGCGCTACCGCTACGATTTGCTGTTCAACGTGGGCCTATCGGTGGGCATAATCGGGCTCAACGCGCTGCTTATTCCGCGTTTTGGCCTCACCGGGGCGGCTATTTCCAACGCCCTGGCGCTGGCGGGCATCAACCTGTTGCGCACCTGGTTTGTGTGGCGCAGCTTCGGCTGGCAGCCATTCGACCGGCGCATCTTCTACATTTTGACGCTGGCGGGCGGCGCGGCTTTCGTGGCTTGGGCGCTCCCTACCCCCCCCAGTATCTGGCTAACGCTGCTGCTGCGCGGCGGCGTGCTCACGGGGCTCTACGGCGCGGGGCTGCTGCTGAGCGGCTGGGTGCCGGAGGTAACGGCGCTGGCGCGAAAGGTGGGGGTAGGGAAATAGGCTGGAATTTTGGGCTATCTCCCTGCAGGTGGCAGCCACGAAATGCAGCCGCACGGCTATCCCCGCTTCGAGATTTTATTACCCGTAATTGCCCGCTGCAAATCTGATTTAAAGCGGGCGCCTTCGACGGCACTTTTGGCTAGGTGCTTGGTGGCGCGGCCCTGCACGCGAGCGCGCCACCGGCGCCAGGAAGCTGGCTTCAGTTCGCGGCGCATTAGCCGGATTACGGCGCTTTCCTTTAGTCCGAACTGGGCTAGGATGGCCTCGAAGGGCGTGCGGTCTTCCCAGGCCATTTCGATAACGCGGTCGGTTTGCTGGGCGGTGAGGGACTCGGTCATGGGCACTAAAAAAGCCGCCCCGGCAAACTACCGGGGCGGCTTCTTATACAAGGTATTTGGGAGGATAAGTGTTCACCAGCGAGTTCTTAATTGGCTCTTTATTCTAGTATTTTGCCGTCTGCCGTCTGCCGCAATTTGCTGTGTTTTTTCCCATAAGTGGCTGTGCCAAATTAAACGAGCTATCAGGCCGTCATGCAGAGCGCAGCGAAGCATCTCGCAAACGTCAGTAAATCAATCGTTCAACAACCCACGCGAGATGCTTCGCTGCGCTCTGCATGACGACCTTACTGTATAATTAATTCGGACCAAGCACTTACCCGTAATAAACCGCTAAGCCGATGGCCAGCCACAGCCAGGTTTCCCAGGACAGGCTGGCCATCATTACCATACACGTGATAATACCCAGAATAGGCACCAGCGGCACCCACGGCGTGCGGAAGCTGCGGGGAGTATCCGGGTCGGTGCGACGCAGGATAATGATGCCCAGGCACACCATCACGAAGGCCAGCAGCGTGCCAATGCTCACTATTTCGCCCACGATGTTGATGGGTACGAAGCCCGCGAATACGGCAATGAACGCGCCCAGCAGCAGGTTGGACTGCACCGGCGTGCGGAACCTGGGGTGAATGCGGGAAAAAGCGGGGGGTAGGAAGCCATCTTTCGACATGGAGAAAAATACCCGCGACTGCCCCAATAAATCGACTAATATTACCGAGGTGTAGCCGATGAGAATAGCCAGAATAATGGCCCCGCTGAGCCAGGCGTAGGACGTTTTTTCGATGGCGATGGCCACCGGCGCGGCGCTGTTTTTGAACTCGGTATAATTGGCCAGGCCGGTGAGCACGTAGCCAAACAGCACGAATAAAATGGTGCAGACTATGAGCGAACCCAGGATGCCAATGGGCATATTACGCTGCGGATTCTTGGTTTCCTGGGCCATCGTGGCCACGATGTCGAAGCCAAATGAAGACGAAGAAAATTACCCCCGCCCCGCGCAAAACGCCGCTCCAGCCAAACTCGCCAGACTTGCCGGTATTAGCTGGGATAAAGGGGTGATAATTGGCCGGGTCGATGTATTTCCAGCCCAAGGCAATGAATACCAGCACCACCGCCACTTTCAGGGCCACCACCAGCGCGTTGAACCACGCCGAGCCCGACGTGCCCCGAATAATAACCGCCGTGATGGCCAGCACCACTAGCATGGCCGGCACGTTGGCGTAGCCGTGCACCACCGAGCCATCGGCCAGCGTGGCCGACTCGAAGGGCGAGAGCACCAGCCGCGCCGGCAGGTGCAGGCCGTATTTCTCCAGGAATTTGAGCAGGTACTGCGACCAGCTGATGGCCACCGTGGCGGCGCCCACCGAGTATTCGGGCACGAGGTCCCAGCCGATAATCCAGGCAAATAATTCGCCCATCGTGGCGTAGGAATAGGTGTAGGCCGAGCCCGCCACCGGCACCAGCGCCGCGAACTCAGCGTAGCACAGGGCGGAGAAGGCGCAGCCCACGGCCGCCACCACGAAGGAGAGCGTCACGGCCGGCCCCGCGTGGTTGGCCGCCGCCAGGCCGGTGAGCGAGAACAGCCCCGCCCCAATAATAACCCCGATGCCCAAAGCAATGAGGCTCACGCCGTTGAGCGTGCGTTTGAGGGTACCCGCGCCCGATTCGGCCGCTTCCTGCCGCAGCAGCTCCAGTGATTTTTTCGGCATAAACTAACGTAGCGCGGAGGGCTACTCCGTGCTTATAACAACCTGCCTGCCCGGTACGCGTTCGCGCCCGGCCAGCCTCGGTCAACCCTCTAAAAAATTGAACAAACGAGCCGCCGCACCGTTGGCTTTCAGCTACAACAGCCTACCCCCCACCGCCGGCTCCACGGGGCAGCAACGGCAAAAAAATTGCGGCAAACGGGCGAAAAAGCAGAATGAGCCACTGGCTTTTATAGAGGCCGCCATAGTTTGGCGGCCAGTTGGTTGGCACCGTTCCGCACGGGGGCGAGGGTTGGCTAACGCCTTCCTGCGGGTGCCGGCGCGTCGCAGAGCCTATCTCTCAGCGCCTCTTTATAAAAACAAGCGGGGCCGGGTAGGCCTGCCCGACGGGGCAAAGGCAGGACCAAATGTTATTTTGGTGAACCTAGGCGGGCAGGCTACCCCGCTCCCAGGCCGCTAGCTCGGCTCGCAGGTTGCGCCGGGCCGATGCGTCAAGCTCGGCGCGGAGGGCAGGCGTGTGAAAAAGCACCGGCGCGGCCAGTAGCCTGGCCAGCACCTGGCGGCGGCCGGGGCGGTAGAGCAGGTCGGGCACGAGGCGGTACTCGCGGCGCACCTGGTGGGCGTATTCCCCATACGCGGCTTCGGGCGCGCCCAGGATGCTGAGGTCGGCGTCCAGAAACAGCAGCAAATCCGCGTCGTCGGGCGGCTGGGGCTGGGTGTGGTCCTGGGTGCGGCGGATGAGGTCGGCCACGCGGGCCTGGCGGGCGGGCGCCAGGTTGGTTTCTTGCAGAAACTTCAAAGCCATTTCGGCACTTTTGGCCTCGTTATCGTGCCGCAGGGCGTTGTACACCGCATCGTGGTACCAGCTGGCCAGGTTCAGCACCGGCGCATCCCGCACCAGGAAGCGGGCTACTTGCGCCAGCAGCTTGGTTACGTGCGTCAGGTTGTGGTAGTGCCGGCTGGTGGCCGAGTAGGCGGCGACCAGCTGCTGATACTCGGCTTCGCGGCGGGCGTAGTCGGGCAATAGGGGCGCGGTGAGGGCGTGCCAGTGGGTGGCCAGTTCAGCGTTCATGCGGCAAGTTAGCGCAGGGCGTAAATGCGCTCGATTATCTCCACCACTTTCAGCCCTTCAAGCGCATTGGTAGTGGCGAAGCCGCGCTTTTGCAACGTATCTACCACGTTGTCAATTACCTGCACGTGGTTGGCGGCCGAGCCCTGGTAGGGGCCGTAGTCGTTGGCGGGGTTGGTGGGCGGCAGGGGGGGTAGGGCATAGTCCTGCAGGTGGCAATACTCGACTTTGTCGAGGTACTGGCCGCCGATTTTGAGCGAGCCACGGGCGGCCACCACCGTCAGGGAGCTTTCGAGGTTGCGGTCCCACACGGCGGTGCTGTAGCTGAGCGTGCCGCTACCCCCCCGCACGAGGTCGAAGGTGACGAGGCCGCTGTCCTCAAACTCGGTAACGCCGGCGTGGGTAAAATCCCGAAAGCGGGCCGAAATATTGGTAATGTCGCCAAATACCCAATACAGCAAATCCACGAAGTGACTGAACTGCGTGAAGAGCGTGCCGCCATCCAGCGCCTGCGTGCCTTTCCAGCCGCCGGACTGGTAGTAGCGCGCATCGCGGTTCCAGAAGCAGTTGAGCTGCACCAGAAACACCTCGCCCAGCCGGCCCTCGTCGTACATCTGCTTGAGCCAGGCGGCGGGCGGCGAGTAGCGGTTCTGCATCACGCCAAAAACGAGGCGGCTGGTTTGCAAAGCCGTGTGCACGATTAATTCAGCGTCGGTTTTGCGCAGCGCGATGGGTTTTTCGACCACCACGTGCAAGCCGGCGCGCAGGCCGGCCACCGCCTGCGGCGCGTGCAGGCCGTTGGGGGTGGCCACGGTGAGCACGTCGGCGGCGGGGCCGGTTTCGAGGTATTCTTCCAGCGAAAGGAAAAATGGCACGCCGGGAAACTCGGCCGCCAGGCCGGCGCGCAGCTCGGCGCGCACGTCAATGAGGGCTACCAATTGCGCCCCATCGTGGCGCGCCACCAGCGCCGCGTGGCGCCGGCCAATGTGGCCGAGGCCACAGATGGCGAAGCGGATGGGCGCGTCAGGAGCAAGCAACTCGGTAAAATAGGGAGAAATCAACACAAAATTTAAAAGCAGCTGCCCTATACTACCCGGTGAGTCCAGTGCCACATCAGCCAGCCGGCTAATAAGGTAAATATCACCGTAGGCAGCAACCCTAAAAGTACCTGTGCGCCCGGTATTGGCTCGCTGCCACGCTGTAACGCCCGCACTAACGTTACCAGGCTAAAAAGCCCCGTGTACACCAGCAGGAAAAGCAACGGAATTTCTACGATAAAGGCGGCCTCACCCTCGTAGCCATTCACTGATTTCTCTTTTACATCGGCAGTAATACCATTCAGCAATAGCAAATAGCCTAGTGCAAGCAACAGCGACACACACGCAACTACTACATTGCGTTGGGTATAGGGAGGACGAGTCGTTTCCATGCTGCTTTATCCACCTGCCCCCATGAAGTAACCCAACTGCGCCACCACATAGTCCACCTGCTCCCCCGTCAGCCCCGGATGCACGGGTAGCGACAGCACCTGCCCACAGAGCCGCTCGGCCACCGGAAAATCGCCAATCTGGTAGCCCAGATACGCATACGCCGGCTGCTGCTGCACCGGCAGGGGGTAGTAAATGGCGCTCGGAACACCGCCCGCTTTCAAATACGCCTGCAACGCGTCGCGCCTACCCTCTCCTTCAACCGTGATGGTGTACTGGTGAAACACGTGGCTGCTGCGCGGGTCACGGGCCGGAATGTGCAGGCCCGGCAGGCCGCCCAGCGCCGCGTCGTAGCGGGCGGCCACGGCCTGGCGGGCAGCCTGGGCAGCGGGCAGGTGGCGCAGCTTCACGCGCAGCAGGGCAGCTTGCAGGGTGTCGAGGCGCGAGTTGAGGCCGATGCACTGGTGGTGGTACTTCTGGCTCTGGCCGTGGTTGGCGAGCTGCTTTAGCAGCGTGGCGCGGGCCGCATCGCGGGTAAAGAGCGCGCCGCCATCGCCGAGGCAGCCCAGGTTTTTACTCGGAAAGAACGAGGTAGTACCCACTTCGCCCACCGTGCCGGCGTAGGCCGTGCTGCCGCTGGCGAAGGTAAACGTAGCGCCCAGCGCCTGGGCATTGTCCTCAATAAGTGTCACACCTGCCGCTTGGCAAATACTTGTCAGCTCTTCTAAATCAGCGCATTGCCCAAATAGATGCACCGCCACTACGGCCCCGGTACGCGGCGTGAGAGCGGCCCGCACCGCCGCCGGGTCCACGTTGAATGTATCGGGTAGCACATCGACCAGCACGGGCCGCAGGCCCAGCAGCGCGGCGGCCTCCAGCGTGGCCACGTAGGTGAAGGCGGGCACGATAACCTCGCTGCCGGGGGGTAGGGCCAGGCTCAGGAGCGCCAGCGTGAGGGCGTCGGTGCCATTGGCGCAGGGCACTACGTGCGCGCCGCCCAGGTGCGTGCCCAGCTCGGCGGCAAAAGCGCCCACGGCCGGCCCCTGAATGAACGCGGCTTGCCGCACGGTATCGCGCCAGGCCGCATCCAGCTCGGCCTGATAAGCGGCGTGCTCGGCAGCAAGGTCAAGCAAGTGGATGGGCGGTAACAAGGGCAAGCAGCGGAAATAAGGGCAGAAACCAAAGATACTGGCCGGTCGGCGGGCCTATTCCTCCCGCAGCAGCCAGAACAGCTTCAGGGCATCCAGCGCCCGGAGCGATGGATTGGTACTCAGCAGGTTGCGCCGAAGCAGCGGCGCGCAAAGCGCGAGCGCGGCGCGCACCCCCGCCCCCAGCCAGCAGCGGCGCAGGCGCCGGGCAGCCTGCACCAGCCGGCTGTCGGCCCCCAACCCACTTTGGTGCAGCAGGTAGGCGAGGTTATGCACCGCTTGCTCCGACTTTTGTAAGAAGGCGGCCGCCGTTTCCAGGCCCGCGTGCAGCACGGGGTTGGCCAGGTGGTGCACGGGCACGCCCGCGCCGGCCAGCTGCCAGCCCAGCTTGGTATCCTCGTGGCCGTAGCCGCACAGGTTTTCGTCGAGCGGAAAGCGCTGAAGCAACGCCTTGCTTAGCAGCAGGTTATTTACCAACAGCTGGTCGTAGGGCGCGGCCCGGCGCTGAGCCAGCGACCGGGCTTCGCGCTGCCGGCCATACAGCCAGCGCAGGCGGAACGCGGGGTTGGCGGGGGCCCGCGCGGCATAGCTTACGCCGCCCGCGAGCACGGGGGCCTGGCCCAGCGCCGCGTGGTAGCGCGCTAAAAATTCCTTATCAGGCAGCTGGCTGGTGTTATCCAGCAGCAGCAGCCAATCGTGGTTAGCACTGGCCACCAGCCGGTTGCGAATGGCCGCCCGGCCCACGTTGGCCGGCAGCTCCTCGTACCATACGCCCGCCAGGCCACCCAGCGGCCGGTTTTTTACCCGATATTCCTCGCCCGATTTATCATCCAGCAACCTGATTTCTATCTCTCCGGGCCAGTCGCTGGCCTGCTGGAGCAAACTACCGACCAGCGCGGTCACGTCGCGGTTGAAAACGGGAATCAGAATGGACAGACCGGCGCGCATTGCTTTGTAATCCCCGCCTAGCGCGGCCCCGAGTCCAGCAGCGCCCCGTCCTTACACGTCAACACGCGGTGCGGGTATTTCTCGAGCAGCTGAAAATTGTGGGTGGCCATGAGAATGGCCGTGCCCGCGTGGTTTATTTCCGCGAACAGGGCCATGATGCCGTCGGCCACTTCGGGGTCGAGGTTGCCGGTGGGCTCGTCGGCCAGCAGCAGCGTGGGCTCGTTGAGCAGCGCGCGCGCTATGACCACGCGCTGCTGCTCGCCGCCCGAAAGACGGTGCGGCATCCGGCCCCCTACCCCACTCAGGCCCACCAGCGTCAGCACTTCCTGCACGCGCTGCTGCTTGCGGGCCTTGCCGCGCCAGCCGGTGGCATTCAGCACAAACAGCAGGTTTTCGCCCACCGTGCGGTCACTCAGCAGTTGAAAATCCTGGAACACGATACCCAGCCGGCGGCGCAAATACGGCACCTTGCCGGGGGGTAGGCGCTCCAGGTCGAAGCCCGCCACCGTGCCCGCGCCCACCAGCAGCGGCAGGTCGGCGTACAGCGTTTTGAGCAGCGATGACTTACCCGCCCCGGTGCGCCCCACCAGGTAAACAAACTCGCTCTTTTCCAACCCAAACGACACGTGTTCCAGCACCGCCCGCTCTTCCTGGGTGATGGTAGCGCCGTGCAACTCAACTACTGGCTCGGTCATAGTACGGGTTAGAGTTCCAGCTTGCGCAGCTTACCAAATTCCAATTCCGCGATAACGGCCGCCAGCGGTACTTCCCGGCCTTCGAGGCCGTAGCGGTGCAGGTCTTTAAGCGGCCGGTCGGCGCGGAAATACGCAATCAGCACGAAATTCTCGTCGCGCAGCTGGATGTAATCCGGGATTTTGGCCTTGCCTTTTACTTTAATGATGTACACTGCTTCCGAATTATGAATTATGAGTTATGAATTAATAAGCTAAGAATTTCAACCCGACAATTTATAACTCATAATTTTTAATTCATAATTAATTTACGCATTCACCTTCTTGTGGTCGGCTAAGAATGTTGCCAGGCCCTTGTCAGTCAGCGGGTGGTTGAGCAGGCCGGTGATGACGTTGAGCGGGCAGGTTACCACGTCGGCGCCCAGCTCGGCGCACTGGATGAGGTGCGGCACGTGGCGCACGCTGGCGGCCAGCACCTCAGTGGCGTAGCCGTAATTAGCAAAAATCTCGATAATCTGGGCAATCAGGCCCAGGCCATCGGCGCCGATATCATCCAGGCGGCCCACGAAGGGCGACACGTAGGTAGCGCCAGCCTTGGCGGCCAGCAGGGCCTGCCCGGCCGAGAAAATGAGCGTGCAGTTGGTGCGGATACCCTTGTCACTGAAATACCTGATGGCTTTCACGCCTTCCTTAATCATGGGCACTTTCACCACGATGTTGGGGTGCAGGTCGGCCAGGGCCTCGCCCTCGCGGATGATGCCCTCGTAGTCGGTGGCGATTACCTCGGCCGACACGTCGCCGTCCACAATATCGCAGATGGCGCGGTAGTGGGCCATCACGGCGTCGGTGCCCCGGATGCCTTCTTTGGCCATCAGCGAGGGGTTGGTAGTCACGCCATCCAGCACGCCAAGGTCAACGGCTTCCTGAATTTCGGCCAGGTTGGCCGTATCGATAAAAAACTTCATTAGTAAGTGGTTAGTTACTATAATCGTCTGTCATTGCGAGCGCAACGCAGTGGAGCGCGGCAATCGCCCCGGCACGATATCCGAACGATTTCGTTCTGGGGCGATTGCCGCGCTCCACTGCGTTGCGCTCGCAATGACAAATGTTTTTTGCGGCAATCCAAAAAAGAAAGCCGGCCCAAAGCTACGCGCTGCCTGCCTAAACTCGGCAGAAAAACGCGGCTCGGGGCCGGCTGGAAAAGACAAAAAAAGCGAGCCAAAATCGCACCGCTCAACCACCTACCCTTGCTGCCTTCCGGCCCTGGGGGAGTTCAGCAGGAGCTGGTCGTTCTGACTCGCCGGTGCAAAGATAGACTGCGGATTCAAACGGATTTAATGGATGGAACGGATACGGCGCTGGTCGCGCCTGGTTTTGCTTGTTTGTTAGGTAGTTATTGGGTAAAAATAAATTTTTACCGTGCTTATGCGGCAATAAAAAGCTGGGCTGGCCGCGCCGATGGGACCGAAACGGGGGTACTTTTGCACCCACTTTTACCTGGCTTGGCCGGAGCAGCTACGCCTGATTAACCCCGTGTTTCGGGCAAGCGTAGTCAGGCGGCTTGCCGCCGCACCCGCGCCATCCCTTAAATCCGTTTGAATCCGTGGAGCAAATTCTGATTCTGGACTTCGGTTCGCAGTACACGCAGCTCATTGCCCGGCGCATTCGCGAGCTGCACGTCTTCTGCGAAATTCACCCCTACACCCACGCCCCCCAGCTGGCCGAGCGCATTGGCGCCGGCGACCTGCGGGGCGTCATTCTGTCGGGCTCGCCCTGCTCGGTGCGCGATGCCGATTCGCCCAATCCCGATTTGAGCGGCATTCTGGGCCGGGTGCCGGTGCTGGGCATTTGCTACGGCGCGCAGCTGCTGGCCCAGCAGGGCGGTGGCGAAGTGCTGCCGGCTACCATTCGCGAATACGGCCGGGCGCGGCTGAGCAGCCTCGACGAGGCCTCGCCCTTGCTGCGCGGCCTGCACGTGGATACGCAGGTGTGGATGTCGCACGGCGACACCATTAAGTCCCTACCCCCCTCCTACCGCGTCATCGCCGGCACGCCCGAGGTGGCGGTGGCCGCCTACCAGCTGCCGGGCCAGGACACCTACGGCATCCAGTTTCACCCCGAGGTAACGCACTCGACCGAGGGCAGGCAGCTGCTCGCAAACTTCGTGGTGAACATCTGCGGCTGTACTCAGAGCTGGACGCCCGAGCACTTCGTGGATTCGATGGTAGAGGCCCTGCAAACGACCATCGGGCCCGACGACCAGGTGATTCTGGGCCTCTCGGGGGGGGTAGACAGCAGCGTGGCGGCGCTGTTGCTGCACCGCGCCATCGGCCCGCGCCTGCACGGCATTTTTGTCGACAACGGCCTGCTGCGGCAGGATGAGTTTGCCTCCGTGCTGAAGGCCTACGAAGGCCTGGGCCTGAACGTGACCGGCGTGCGGGCCGCGCCCGAGTTTTATGCGGCGCTTGAGGGACTAAGCGACCCCGAGCAGAAGCGCAAGGCCATCGGCCGCACGTTTATTGAGGTATTCGACCGCGAGGCGCAGCAGGTGGAGGGTGCCCGCTGGCTGGCGCAGGGCACCATTTACCCCGATGTGATTGAGTCGGTATCGGTGCACGGCGGGCCGGCCGTGACCATCAAGAGCCACCACAACGTGGGCGGCCTGCCCGAGAAGATGAACCTCAAAATCGTGGAGCCGCTGCGGATGCTCTTCAAGGATGAGGTGCGCGAGGTGGGCGCGGCGCTGAGCCTGCCCGGCGAGATTCTGAACCGCCACCCCTTCCCCGGCCCCGGCCTGGGCATCCGCATCCTGGGCGACATCACGCCCGAAAAAGTGGACCTGCTCCAGCGCGCCGACGGCGTATTCATCAACCTGCTGAAAGAGCGCGGCCTCTACGAGCAGGTGTGGCAGGCCGGCGCCATGCTGCTGCCCGTGCAGAGCGTGGGCGTGATGGGCGACGAGCGCACCTACGAGCGTGTAGTAGCCCTACGCGCCGTGACCAGCGTAGATGGCATGACCGCCGACTGGGCCCACCTGCCCTACGATTTTCTGGCCGACGTGAGCAACCGCATTATCAACCAAGTGCGCGGGATAAACCGCGTGGTGTATGATATCAGCAGCAAGCCGCCAGCGACAATTGAATGGGAGTAGAAACCATGATTTTGTATTGAAATGCTGAATAAACTAAAGTCGCTTTGGGTTACCAGAGCGGCTTTTAGTTTATGAACAGACTATGGACTGGCTACGCCTCTTGTTCTCGTTATGGGAGTTCTATGCCCTTGAGGTACCCTACCTCATTTTCGGAGCATGGGCTTACCGCGCGCTCGGCCGAAAGCGATATTCTACCATATGGGCAGTGTTTTGGGTCGGCATTTCTTTTTGGGTTATTTTCTTGCTAGGATTTTTTGCCATAGCAATGGCAGCAATAGTTGTCGTAATGTTCCGTCACGCGGAAATATTATAGTTGCTAAATCATGCACTTTCATTGCCTCCAACACTTGCCCGACGAAGGCCCTGGCCACGCGGCCGAGTGGCTGGCGGCGCACGGGCACGCGCTCACTTTTACGCGGCTTTTTGAGCCCTACCCCACCTTTCCGGCGCTAAGTGAGTTTGATGGCCTGCTGATTCTGGGCGGGGCCATGAGCGTGCACGACGAGGCCGAATTTCCCTGGCTGGTGGCGGAAAAGGTCTTCTTGCGCGAGGCGCTGCGGGCGGGCAAGCTCACGCTGGCCATTTGCCTGGGCGCGCAGCTGGTGGCCCAAGCGCTGGGCGGCGAGGTACGCCGCAACCCCGCACCCGAAATCGGCTTCTGGACGGTGCGCTTCGCGGCCAGGGCCCTGAGCCACCCGCTGCTGCGCGGCTGGCCCGACAAAGCCACGGTGCTGCACTGGCACGTCGATACGTTTACGGTGCCGCCGGGTGCGGTGCGGGTGGGCATGTCAGCGGGCTGCGCGGCGCAGGGCTTCGCGTGGGGCGACGGCATCATCGGCCTCCAGTTTCACCCCGAAATGACGGAGGAAATGGTGGAGAAGCTCATGACTTTCGAAGGCCACGAAACGGCCGGAGAAGAAGAGTTCGTGCAAACGGCCACGCAGATTCGGGGCAAGTTAAAATCGGTTTGGAAAGGCCGGCTGCTACTGGAGGCGCTGCTGGAAAATATGGTGGCGCTACACGATAATGAGGTACTCGACTTACCGTAAAAAACTTATAAAAACGTCATGCTGAACGCAGTGAAGCATCTTGGCAGAGTCGTTGAACGACGCGGCTGATGCGGCCAGGATGCTTCACTGCGTTCAGCATGACGTTCTTTAATTTGGCGTATTCCGAATAGTTTTTCAAAATCCTTTCGGCAACTCAATCCCTTTTATTGTCTTGTACAGGCTCAGCGCGTGCTGGTCGGTCAGGCCGGCCACGTAGTCGGTGAGCAGCAAAATCTGCTCGTAGGACGAGGCGCCGGCTTGGGGGCCGATGGCCCGAAACTGAGGGGATAGCAAATCGAGCAGCTTACGCGAGCGGTGGTTGTTTTTGGAATCGAAAATGGCGCACAGAAAGGCGTCGAGCAAGCCGCCGAGCACCTCGAAGCCGGCCGCTTCGATTTCGAGGACCGGGCGCGAGCGGTAGAGCCTGGCGATACTCAGGCGCTGAATTTCTTCCAGGAAGTGGTAGCCGCTCAGCTCCTTCACGAGCGAGGCATCGTAGGTGCCGGCCAGGATGGCGGGCGCGTGCCGGGCAAAGCGGGTGGCGGTTTCATCCACGAGCTGGCCGATGAGCGTGGCGCGCAGGTAGCCCAGCTCCTCCTGCCAGTCGCGCCACTCCAGGCCGCTGCTGCCGCTGCCTTTGGGGCGGGCGTTGGGGGCGGCGGCGCGCAGCTCGCGCAGCAGGGCCAGGCCGCGCTCGTGGTCGATGAGGCCCAGCTTGAGGCCATCTTCGAAGTCGATAATGCGGTAGCAGATATCGTCGGCCGCCTCCACCAGGAAGGCCAGCGGGTGGCGGTGGTAGAAGCCGGCCGGGGCATCTTTGGCCCGCAGACCCAGCTCTTCGGCCACCAGCCGGAAGCGCGGGTTTTCGGCCTGGAAGTGCCCGTACTTCTTCTCGCTGGCGCCGTTTTTCTTCTTCTCCGCGTCGATGAAGGACGGGCGCGGGTACTTGGTAAACGCGCCGAGCGTGGCATACGTGAGCCCCAGGCCGGCCGAGCCGCTGCTGAGTGCCGGGTAGGTGTGGGTGAGAATGCGAAAGCCGGCCGCATTGCCTTCGAAGTGCTGCAAGTCGGCCAGCTCGGCGGGAGTCAGCTCGCCGATAAACCGCGCGGCGGCGGGGCTGGCGAAGTAGGCCGAGATGGCATCCTCGCCCGAGTGGCCGAAGGGCGGGTTGCCAATGTCGTGGGCCAGGCAGGCGGCGGCCACGATGTCGCCGCAGTCCTGGGCAAAATCGGGCAGCTCGCGGGCCAGGTCGGGGTCATTTTCGAGCACGCGGCGGGCCGAAAGGCGGCCCAGCGAGCGGCCCACGCAGGCCGTTTCGAGCGAGTGCGTGAGGCGGGTATGCACGAAGTCGGTTTCGGGCAGCGGCATTACCTGCGTCTTGCGCTGCAAGCGCCGGAAAGCCGACGAAAACACTACCCGGTCATAATCAGCCAGGTAGGGCGAGCGGCCGGGGGTAGGCACCTCGGCGGGGCGGTCGGGGTAGCGGCGGGTAGAAAGCAGGCGAAACCACATTCTTCAATAAGCAATGAGTAAGTAGCAATGAGCAAATAACGGCAGGCTGGCCGCGGGAAGCAGTCCCTTTTGTCGCCACGACAATCAACTTTTGCGTAGGTCCTGTTTAACTCTCACCTCCCCGCGTGGCAAGTATTCCTACCCCTATCTATCGAGCCAGCTTTTGAATACGCTCACTTTTTCGCGGCTCACCAGCACGGGGCCTTCGCTCTCGGGCGGGGCGGGCCTGAGAATGGTTTGCAGGCGCGAGTTGGTGTAGTGAATAATATCGGCGATGGCGGCCTGCTGCGCCAGGAATGCCCGGTTGAGGCGGAAGAACCGGGCCGGGTCGAGCAGGCCTTCGAGCTGCTCCATCGTGTAGTCAACCACGTACTTGCGGCCGTCGGTGCTTTGCAGCAGCGTCGTTTTTTCGAGGCTAAAAAAGTACGCTGCCTGCTCCACGGGCACCACTTTGAGGTGCTCGCCCACCCGCACCACGAACTGCGTTTTGTAGCTGGCCGTGGGCGCGGGCTGCCGCAATTGCCGCACCAGCTGGGCCAGCGTGGCGGCGTCGAGCGCGGGCGGGGGGATAGGGAGCCCGGCAGCCGGGGCCAGCCGGGCTTGCAGCCGGGCCACCGCGCCGCGCAGCTCTTCCTCCTCAATGGGCTTGAGCAGGTAATCGATGCTGTTGACCCGGAAGGCGCGCAGGGCGTACTGGTCGTAGGCGGTGGTGAAGATGACCGGGCAGGCGATTTTCACTTGCTCAAATAGCTCAAAGCTCAGCCCATCGGCCAGGTGAATGTCCAGGAAAAGTACGTCGGGCGCGGGGCCGGCTTGCAGCAGGGCCACGGCCTGCGCCACCGACTCGGCCGGCCCGAGCACCTCAAACGGCACGGCCTGCTTGTGCAGCAGATTGGTGAGGCGGCGGGCGGCCAGGGGCTCATCTTCCACGAGTAAGGCTCGGAGCATCAAGGTAATAGTGGGTAAAGTGGCGGGTTATAGCGCTTTCCAGGTCCCTGTACGCTTTTGTGATCAATTAAAAATTTGGCAGTCAGATTTTTAATTAAGCTGTTTAGAAAGTCGTCAGAACGTCATGCAGAGCGCAGCGCAGCATTTCGCCCGCAGTCGTTCGGGCTTCGTTCCACGACGCGAGCGAGATTCCTCGGCAAGCTCGGAATGACGTTCGGGCAACTTTTCTAATTCCTAAACAGCTTCAATTTTTAATTCTGTACCTGAACTCCAAAACCGCGCTGGTTGGTGGCGGTCCAGTGGCTGGCCAGGCTGTCGCGCAGGTACCGCACGTGCTGGTTGAGGGCCGTGCTCTGGCAAATTACCTCGCTGTAGGCCCGCAGCGCCACTTCGCCCTCCGCCGCGCTGGCCAGCCGCCAGATAACGTCGCGGCTGTGCAGATGCCACGCCGCCGCCAGCCGCGGCGTGAGGCGCACCGTGAGCGTGGTTTGTATAAAAGGGCTGAAGGTCTGCTTATTGACCGCGATGGGCCGCAGTTGCCGCAGGCCCCGCAGCAACGAGCCAATCTCGGCCGCGGTGCGCAGCTGAAACGGGCGGGCCGCGCCGCCCTGCTTATCGGGCAGCAGGGGGTAGAGCGTGATGCTTTCCACGTCGGCGGGCCGGGCCTGCCGTAGCGCGCCGGTCACCGCCGCGAAGGTATCGGGAGTGGCGGCCCGGCGCGTCAGCAGCCACAAGCCGGCCACCACCAGCCCGACGGCCAGCAGCTTCAACGCGTTCAGATAAGTCGATTTTTTCACAGCGCAACGGGCCGAAGCCGCAAGTCAGTAGTCGGCCAAAAGTAAGCGCCCGTTGCTATGACTACCATTCCCCGTTAAGCAGCGCGAAAGCTAGCAGCTACTAGCCAATAGCTAGCAGCCAGCTACTTAAGCCGCGCTGCTTACAGCACCAGCAGCGGCAAAGTAACCACGAACTCGCCGCCCACCGGCCCGGCCTCGACCGGCCGCGGGGTGAGGAAGCCGTAGCGGGCGCGCAGGTTGGCCAGGCCGCGGCCCGAGGTTTCGTTGGCGGCCAGGCGGCGGGGGCGCAGGGTGTTGCGCACGGTGAGGGTGGCGGCAGCGGCATCCACGGTCACGCGCAGGCGCAGCGGGTCGGCCTGGTAGGCGGTGTTGTGCTTGAGGGCATTTTCGAGCAGCAGCTGCAGGGCCAGCGGCGGCAGGTAGAAGTTGCTGGTGCCTGGTGCCTGGGGCTTGGGGCTTGGGAAGGAGAATTCGACTTGCAGGGCTTCGTCGAGGCGGGTTTTTTGCAGAAAAACGTAGGCTTCAGCGAATTGTAATTCCTCAGCCAGCGGCACCAGCTCCTGGCTCTGGCTATCGAGCACGTAGCGGTACACGCTGCTGAGCTGGCGAATGAAGCGCACGGCGCGGGCCGGGTCGTTTTCCTCCACCAGGCTGGTGAGGGCGTTGAGCGAATTGAAGAGAAAGTGCGGGTCCACCTGCCGGCGCAGGGAATCGAGGCGGGCCACGGCCGATTCTTTTTCTAAGCGCTCGGCCCGCACGGTGGCCTCGCGCCAGGCCAGCAAAAACGAGCGCGAGTGCATAAAGAGCGAAATGACCACCGTCATCAGCAGCGAAAAGGCCGACTCGGACCAGAAGTTGTGCCGCAGCGAGTAGCCCGGCGCGCGGTGGCCAAGCAACATGGAGAAACTCTCCCGCACCACTGCTATCACCAGCAGCGAGGCCAGAAACGAAAACCCCACCGTGACCAGCAGCCGCCGAATGGGCCGCTCGCTCCAGCCGGCGCGCACGTTGAGCAGGTCGGCGGTGTAGGCATTGGCAAACCACAGCCCCGCCGCGTAGCTGAACGAGATGCCGAGCGAAATGGCGTAGTTCTTCGGGTCGCGCCAGGGCGGCGGCGCGAACAGCAGCGCCGTGCCGGCGCAGGCCAGCGCTATCCAGCCCAGCACCCGCCCGAAGGCCCGCACCTGCGAGCGCTCCACCGTGGTTACCCAGGGCGTGCCGGCCGGGGCAGTATCGGCGTAGGGCGGGGCAGCGGGGGTAGGCGGCAAAAACGAGGGCACGGCGGGCAACGAAAAGAACGGGGAGGCCATAAAAATAACGCTTTCAGGCGCGAAGCCGACGAGCCGCTTCGCGCCGGCGAAGGGGGGTAGGCGGCTACTTGCTGGCGGCCGCGGCGGCTACCTCATATTGCTGGAGGCGGCCCAGCACCTGAGCCTTTCCCCAGCTGGGCGCCAGCGCGCTCGCCGGCTGGAAGGCGGCAAACCTGGCCTTGGCCTGCTCATACAAAGGGCGGGCGGCGGCGGCTCCGCCCCCAAACATCCTGGGCGTGTAGTACACGTTGTTGGCCGCCACCAGGTAGGGCCGGGGGTTGGCCGGATTCAGGCCCTCAGCCTGGGCCACGGCTTCCTCCACCATTGATGAGTAGTGCTGGGCGCGCAGCATGGGCGAGATGCCCAGCCGGGCCTGGTAGGCGTAGGCCTGCAGCGTCAGCAACTCGCTCTCGTCGCCCTTCAGCTGGCGAGCCTGGGCCAGGGCGGCCTCGGCCTGGTCGAGGGTCTGGTCCTTGATGTCGCCCTTTTCTTTGCTTTGGAAGACATTGATAATTAGGGCGTAGGCCTGGTAGTAGCGGGGCAGCCAGTCGGCGGGCGCCACGGCGGCGGCGCGCGCCAGCCTGGCGGCCAGGGCTTGCAGCTCGGCCGGGTCGCCGGTGCTCATCACCTGCGCGATGGTAGCGCCCAGCAGCTCGGCGTAGCCGGCGGGGGTAGGGCTGGTGGCGGCCGGCGCGGGGGTAGCGGCGGGCGTGGGTTGGGCAATGGCGGCCAGGCTACCGGCGGCGAGGACGAGAGTAAGCAGCGATTTTTTCATGACTCAGAAAGGGAGTTGGAGGGTTGGAGTGGTTTGCTGCGTCAAAGGTGCCGCCGCCCGCCCGCCGCCGAAAATGCCCGTTGCCGAAGCGTGCGAAGCGCCCCCCGAAACCGCCGAAACGCGGGCCGAAGCTCAAGCGGCGGCCCGGCGCGGTTTCGAATTCGGGCCCTAGCTTGGCTGGGCGGGCTGCCGGCTTTTCGCCGGCTGTCCGCTCGCCGCCAGAACGAACGGCGCGGACGGCGAGCGGACAGCCGGCAGCCCGCCCCGTACACCGAAACTGCGCTAAGCGGCGGCCTGGCAGATACTTTTGCCTACCCCTGCCTGGCCAGCCCGGCGCTTGCTCATCGCCCTCAGGTCAGTCCCACCTTTTTTCGCCCTAACTCATGCAGACTCAGCTGCTTTCCGAGGCCCAACCCACTACCCTAAGCCCCAAGCCGCACTACGCCATCCTGGATGGCCTGCGGGGCGTGGCCGCGCTGCTGGTGGTGGCTTTTCACCTGGGCGAGGCGCACGCCACCAGCCACCTCGACCAGGTTATCAACCACGGCTACCTGGCGGTCGATTTCTTCTTTCTGCTCTCGGGCTTCGTTATTGGCTACGCTTATGACGACCGCTGGGGCCGTCTCACGCTGAAGGGGTTCGTCCGGGCCCGGCTCATCCGGCTCCAGCCGATGGTGGTGCTGGGCATGGTTGTCGGGGCCTTGTGCTTCTACTTTCAGGCGTCGCCACTGTGGCCCGGCATCGCCCAGGTGCCGGTCTGGAAAATGCTGCTGGTCATGCTCATCGGGTTTACGCTGCTGCCGGTGCCGGTTTCGCTCGACATTCGGGGCTGGCAGGAGATGCACCCGCTCGACGGGCCGGGCTGGTCGCTGTTTTTCGAGTATATCGCCAACCTGCTGTACGCGCTCGGCGTGCGCAAGCTTTCCAATGCCGCGCTGGCGGTGCTGGTGACGCTGGCGGGCGCGGCCCTCGTTCAGCTGGCCGTGACGAGCCACAATGGCGACGTCATCGGCGGCTGGTCGCTCACCGGGCCGCAGCTCCGCATTGGGTTCACGCGGATGCTGTATCCGTTTTTCGCGGGGCTGCTGCTGTCGCGCGTGGCGGGGCTGGGCCACGTCAAAAATGCCTTTGGGTGGTGCAGCCTGCTGCTGGTACTGGTACTGGCCTGGCCGCGCGTGGGCGGGGCCGCGCACCTGTGGGCCAATGGCTTATACGATTCGCTCAGCATCATTTTTATCTTTCCGCTGCTTGTGTGGCTCGGGGCCAGCGGGCACATAGCCAGCGCCGGGGCCGCGCGGCTGAGCAAGTTTTTCGGCGATATTTCCTACCCCCTCTACATCACGCATTACCCGCTCATCTACGTCTACACGGGCTGGGTAAGCGCCCACCAAGTATCCGGGCAGCAGGGCTGGCCGGTGGCCGTGCTCACGTTCGTGGTCGCCGTCGGGCTCGCCTACGCCAGCCTGAAACTTTACGACGAGCCCGTGCGGCGCTGGCTGAAGAAGAAGCTGCCCGCCACGGGTTGAAGACTACTGAAGCTGCTTAGGAAGCAAGAAAAGTCACCTATGTGTCATTCCGAGCTTGCCGAGGAATCTCGCGCGCGCCGTTAGCGAATCGTTCAGGCTTCGGGCAACGACCCAAGCGAGATTCCTCGGCAAGCTCGGAATGACGTTCTATCCATTTCCTAAACAACGCCTTCAGTCCGGGGCCACCGACGTATCGCCGGGCGTCTTTTTATTAATCGAGATGAGCAGGGCGGCCACCACCATTTGCGGGGTGAGCGAGCGCACCGGCACGGCGGCATACTGGCCGGTCGCGGTGTCGGGCGCGGCGGCGTAGCGGTAGCCGTAGAGGTTGTCGCGACCCAGCACGTTGGTCACGGCCAGGTGCACGATGGTGAACTGCCCGGCCAGGTGCGTGAGGTAGCTCAGGCTGAGGTCGAGCTGCTGAAAGCCGGGGGTGCGGCCCTGGTTGTAGCCCGGCTGGTTGGGGTCGAAGTAGGCGCGCGGGCTGCCGTAGCTGTAGGTGCCGCTGAGCTGGAGGTGCGGCTTCTCGAACCAGTACTTGCCCACCAGGCTCAGGCTGTGGGTGGCGGCGAAGGTGGGCACGGCCGGCGCCAGGTCGCCGCGGTACTGCCGGCGGGTGGCGAGCAGGCCGTAGCTCACCCAATAGTCTATTTTTTTGAAGGTCTGGTAGCGGTCGCGCCAGAACACGTCCAGCCCGCGCGCGTAGCCGCTGCCGCTATTGGCGTAGGCGCTGGCATCCAGCGGATTGTAGCGGTCGAAGCGCACCAGCTGTTGGTAGTCCTTGTAATACAGCTCGGCGTGCAGGGTGCGGCCGGCCGCGGTGCGCTGGTAGCTGAGGATGTAGTGGGCGGCCTGCTCGAAGCCCAGCCGGGGCTGCACGCGCAGCAGGTCGGGGGTAGGGTTTTGGTAAAATAACCCGCCGATGGCCGAGATCTGGCCGCCGGCCCCCAGCCGCCAGGCCAGGGCCAGGCGCGGGGCCAGGCTGGCCCGGCCGAGCAGGGCCGAGTATTCGCCCCGCAGCCCTACCCGCCCCGTGAGGCGCGGCGCCAGGCTCAGGTCGCTTTCCCCAAAAATGGCGGGGCGCTTTTCCAGAAAGCCGGGCGCGTAGACGGGCGCGCCGGGCGTGGCCTGGTAGCGCAGGTCGTAGCGCTGGGCGGTGGCCTCGGCGCCCAGCCTGAGGTTGAACCAGGTGCTGGCCGAGTCGTTGGTAAGCACCAGGCGGGCGGTGGCGGTTTGCTCGCGCTCGTCGATGGCCTGGGGCTCGGGGCGCACGTCGTTGTGCTCGCGGGCCAGGGCCAGGCCGGTGCTCAGGCTCCAGCCGCGGCGCAGGGCGGTGCGGTAGGTGGCGTTGAGGTAGGCGTTGTCGTTGCGCAGGCCCGTGAGGCGGCCGGTGGCGGCGTAGGCGGCCTCGGGGTCGGGCTGGCGGGTGGCTACCTGCTGGCCGGCGTAGGTGGCGTACACTTTCAGCATCCCGTAGGGGCCGGTGCGGTGGGCCAGGCGCACGGCCCCGCCCCGGCTCTGCGGCGCCGGCGCCCAGCGCTGGTCGGGCGCGGTGAGGCCGAAGTACGGGGCCAGGTTGGTGTAGTCCACGTTAGCCGACACCGAGGTGCGGGCCCAGCGCTGGCTGCGGCTCAGGCTGCCGCCCACGCTCAGCAGCGAAATGCCGGTTTGGGTTTCGGGCGCCAGGTCCACCGAGTTCAGGCCTACCACCGCGCTCAGCGCCTGGCCATACTCGGCCGAGTAGCCGCCGGTGCTAAAGAGCGTGCCCTTGAAGAGAGTAGGCGAAAAGCGGCCCCGCGCCGGCACGCCGCTCACGGCCCCGCCGTAGGGGCTTTGCACGGGCAGGCCGTCGAGGTAGGTGCGGGTTTCGGAGGCGGCCCCGCCGCGCACGAAGAGCTTGCCCTCCTCGCCCACCCGCGTGGTGCCGGGCAGGGTGTTGAGGGCGGCCGCGATGTCGGCGTTGGCCCCGGCCGTGGTCAGGATGTCGAGGGGTTTGAACACCGCCGCCCGCTTCTCGTCGCTGGCCTCGAAGGCCCCGCCCGTAATCACGACCGCGCCCAGCGAAGCCCGGCTTTCGCGCAGGCGGCGGGGGGGTAGGGCCAGCGCCCCGCCGGGCAGGGCCAGCGGCGTTTCCTGCATTTCGTAGCCAATGAGGGTGACGACGAGCGGCAGCGGGCCCGTGGCCGTGGTAGTAAAGCCGAACCGCCCCAGCGAATCGGTGGTCGCCCCGTCGAAGGTCGTTCTTAGAGGGTGTAGGATAAATCAAGTTGAATTTCTCCATCTCACCTTCGTTGTCAATCTTCGCACCAGTAAGTTACACATAGACAGCTTTATCCAGGCC
>JAABUN010003354.1_pt1 | contig 25013 bp, 25 predicted proteins | sample 5559311 | NCBI WGS metagenome assembly JAABUN01 (sample SAMN10711877, study PRJNA513370) | rock metagenome | isolation source: Antarctica rocks | place: Antarctica: Victoria Land, Siegfried Peak sud
CGAAGCGGTGGACGAACCCGTCGATCGCCAGCGTCGCCTCGATCCGCTCGGCGGTCGCCAGCACGCGCGGATCGTTGGCGGGTAGGAAGTCCATCACCGGGATCAGCAGGGCCGCCGCATCGAGGGTGTCGGCGTCGTAGTGCTGGCGGAAGGCCCCCAACCGGTCACTCCAGCCGCGCGCCAGCACTTCGGCGTGGATCGTCGCCATCGCGGCTCGCCAGGGGTCGGTCGGGTGCGATGGCTGCGTCTTCGCCGCGATCTTCACGGCCCGTTCTAACGCCACCCAACTCATCACCTTGCTGCTCACGTAATGCTCTTCGGCTGGGAGTTCCCAGATGCCGCTGTCCGGCTGTTCCCAGTTGGCGACCGTGTAGTCGGCGGCTTGCCGGATCATCTCCCAGTACTCGGGACGCCACTCCCCGCCCTCCTCCAGGTAGATCAGCGCGCAGTCCGTCAGGTAGCCGAGGGAATCGAGCTGGCGTTGGCCGAAGGCATGGTTCCCAATCAGTATCGGCTGTGACTCGCGGTAGCCCGCCAGCTCGGGCCGCTCCTGCTGGGTGAGGTCGGTGCCGCCCCCGATCTGGTACACCACCTGCAATGGCGAATCGGTTGAGGAATCGAGCCCGGCTAGCCAGTCCATGCGCGGGTATCGCCGAGCATCGCGATGATCGCCATCGAGAGGGAGGCGTCGCGCACCCAGGCGTATCGGTAGTCGTAGTTGCGATCGCCCCCGATCCGCTCCGGCAGGGAGGTCGTTGGCGCGGCGACCAGCGAGCCGGTCGGGGCGTAGCTGAGCAGGTGCACCGCCATGGCGGAGCGACGGACCTGCTCCCGGCGCGGGCCGGTGTAGGTGAGACCATGCAGCCAGTCATGCCAGTAGGCGACGCTTTTGTCGAACACCTCCTGCGCCAGTGCGCTCGTCCAAGGCACCGACCGTCCTTGATGCGACAGGATCGCCCAGCACTCCTCACCTGTGCCCAAGCGAACTGCCGCCCGCACGCCGCCGTCACGCAGTTCGAGCGGCAGTTCGGTCCAGAGATGGAGGGCACCGTCGTCAATGGCGACCTCGCCATCGATGAGGCCCAGGGGTCCCGGTGCGACGAAGTCGGCGCGTGGCTGGAAGTCGAAGACGCAGTCGACCTCGCCGTGCGTGCAGCGGAGGCGCCGCAGGATGGTGCGCTCCTGCCCAAGGCCCTCGGGCCGGTCGTCCCCCGGCCAAGCCATGACATCGGCGAGTTCCAGCGTCCCGCCGTCCACGTCCCAGCTCGTCACCAGGGCGGCGCTGTCGTTGAGATAGCGCTGTGTCCCGGCCACCGGCACGGTGGGGCCAAATCGCCAGAACCCGCCCTGCTGCGCGTCGAGGAGTGCACCGAAGAGGCTAGCCGAATCGTAGTTCGGCCAGCAGAGCCAATCGACAGTCCCATCGGTCGCCACCAGCGCCGCCGACCGCCGATCGCCGATCACGCCGTGCTGCTCGATCGGCGGATAGGGGATGAATGACTGCCTCATGACCATCTCAACCTCTTGCAGCTACGTCCGCATGCGTCGAATATCCGGCGTCTGGCGCTCGAGCGGCGAAGGTGGCACGATGCGGCTGTCACCAAACGTCCCTCAGGTGGTGATTCCGAAGGGTACGATGTAGGTTCGCGGCAGCTGCCAGAACAGCCGCAGCGGGAAAGACCCGATGGGCAAGATCGGCCCGTGAATGATGGCGACGAACACGATGCCAATTGTCAGCATAGCGAACTCTGAACGGCGTAGCAGCAGGAGATTGCGGAGGGCACAGCGTAGGACGCGCCATTCCCCGGTTAACATGAATACCCGCGTCCCGTCGCGCGAGCAACCACGATGGGCGCGGCGGATGTCGTCATCGACCGATCCGCGCGACCTGGTCATGGTCGATTCTTTACCTTGATCCCGAGGTGTACCTCCTTGTTAGGGTATTCCCACCATTTTTGCGTGGCGAAGGGCACAAGCGCTGTCCTCCCCGCCCCGATTACCGGTGCTGCTGTTTCACGACGTACTGACCAAGACGGCGCTTGATGGTCGCCAGGGCAAGGGTCAGGGCCGCCGCGCTCATCGCGATGACAACTATCCAGGTTGACTGGCGCCGGGTGCCGTTGACCGCTGCCCCCCCGCCGGTGTTCGGCAAGCCTGGCATCGCTGGTGCGCCCGCGGACGTCGCCACGATCGTCAGCCGCGTGGCCGTGCCGCCACTCAACTCGAAGGTCGGCGTGTACTCCCCCGGTCGATCGCCGGATTTGAAGATGACACGCAGGATCCCAAGGGCCATCGTGCCATCGGCACGGGCGATGTGACCGGAGAGGACCGGCCGTCCGGTTGCACCGATCGGGCTGGTAGCACTCTGGCCGGTCGCACCCTCCGGTGCTGCCCCGATAATCCCCCCGACGATCGCATCCTTCGCGGCATCGAGCAGACCGTCGCCGTCGGTATCCTGCACCAGGAGTCCGCCGGTGTAGCGCGGGAACCGGGCGCGATCGGCGGCAACGATGCCGACGTTGCTAAGCGGTTGACCATCCGCGCCGAAGAGCAAGAAATCGAGCGGCGACGGCGTCACGGTGCTGACCGGCACGCGCTGCCAGTTGTTATTCGATGGCTGGGTGAAGAGCGCGTTCGAGGGGTTGATCGAGGGAACCACCTGGGGCCGGATCGTCAGCGTCCCGGTCCCGGTCTCGACGGCCCCGCCTGGGCCGGTCTCGGCGCTGACGGCGATCGCGTAGTCGCCGGGGGCCGGGTTGGTGAAGGCGCGACCGCGCACATGCAACACCTTGATTCCCGGATTATCCGCTCCGGACGGCACGATATCCTCGGTGGCCGTGAAGACCACGGTGTGCGTCCCCGCCAGCGTCACGGTGTAGCCCCCTAAGCCCCCCTGCGGCCATCCCTTCACCAGGGCACCACTTTCCGGCGCCTTAACCGGCACCTCCGTGCGGATGAAGACATCCGGCAGGGTGACTTTAATCATCTTACCCTGCATGAGGCTCCGCCCCGCCACCTGCGGATCGAGCGAACGGTCGAGCACGAGGTTGAAGTCGGTCGGCTTCCCGGTGACATCCCCGTCCGCGACAACCGGCGCTTTCGGCGTGGCGACGACGATGTTGCCCGCCCCGCGCACGATGGACACCGGGACTAGGACAACGGTGAGGAGGAGCGTAAGTACTAGCACCAGGGAACGAGTCGAGGTGGCCATACGGCACATTTCCTTTCGGTATGTTCTCCGGTGTTCCCGTGAAACCATACTATTTTTGACGGATCGCTGCTGCACGATGGTACTCGGTGCGCGGCGCGTTCGCGCGCTGGTCGGTGCGTTGCGATGCCTCTGCACCATGAGCGCCCAGGCGCACCACAACGCTTTATCTGGCCCCCTCCGCACGCACCAAGGCGGCCTGTTCCAGGAGTTGCTCAATCGAGGGCCTATCGTCCGGCGTCTTGGCAACATATGTCCAGCGCACCCGAGCCGCTGTATCGATCAGGAAGGTCGAAGCAATGGCAATACCATCTGCGAAAACGTTGTAGGCGACGGTCGCATCGGCATCGCTATCCGATAATACCGGGAAGGCCGGAGGGGGGCTTGCCTCGCCAGCAAGCTGTCGCGCCCGCTTCGGACTGTCCACGCTCAGCATCACGAGTGCGACGCCAGCGTCCACGAACCGGGGATACGCACGGGCCAACTGGCCCATCTGCCGTCGGCAGTGTGGTCACCACCAGCCACGATAAAAGACGAGCAGGACCGGCTGGCGGTCCCGATAGTCGGCGAGCGAGACGATCTGGCCATCGGTCGCGGTCAGCGCGAAATCCGGCGCGATTGTTTCGAGCGCGAGGGCATGTTCGGGGCGCTCAGCCGCCATAGTTCCTCCGACGTAGCGATCGATGCGGCACCGAGACCGGTGCCCATATAGCGGGATGCGGTGGGGCCGCGCCAGAACGGGTCTGCCCGCTCACCGCTCCACCGCAAGGATCCGCTCGGCAACGTCGCGCAGATCGACGCCGACGATATCGGGGACTGGGGCGAGCGGATCGAGCACCTGCCCTGGTCGCGCGACGAAGGCCGCCGCGCAGCCCGCGCGCTGGGCACCGGCGACATCCCAGGCGTGGGCGGCGACCAGGCGCACCTCACCGACCGGCACACCGAGGCGTTCCGCAGCCATCAGGTAGGGCGCGGGCGCGGGCTTGAGGCGCCGCACCGTATCGGCGGAGAGCACGCGCTCGAAGCACTCGCGCAACCCGGCGTTCGCGAGCTGCGCCTCGCCGACCGCAGCGGTGGAGTTGGTGAGCGCCGCTAGCCGCAAACCACCGGCGCGGAGGCGCTCGAGGCTCTCGCGCACCTCGGGATGGGCCGGGAGTCGCTGCATCCCCTCCCGGATTGCTTGCCGGTCGGCGTCCGTCAGCGCGATCCCGCGCCGCGCGGCCGTCATCGCGAGCGCGGCCATGCCGATAGCTCCGAAGTCGCTGTAGGCGTCGGTCACCGTCGCCGTCAGCGCCGATTGCAGCACCTGCGTAAACCACTCTCGTCGCGCCATGGCGTCGCCGAAAATCCGCGCGAAGGCCGGTTCGAGCGCCGCTAGATCCAGCAGGGTCTCGTTGACATCGAAGACGATTACGCGCGCCATGGTCTTCTCCCTCGCTTCCGCTGACCCACCACCTGGCGCTGTCGCACGTTTCGGGCCACTCACCGCGACCCGGTTGCACTTAGCCATCGTCACGCACACCAGGGGGCGCAATACCCCCCTATGCAGCTCGTGTTGCTACCAGCATAGGCCGGATCCGCTTGCCGTTCTGTGACGTCGCCTACAGTTCGGGGTGATCGTTGGCTTATACTGGCGGTGAGCGTGGTTCGTCGGGGCGGGCGAGCGGGGAACCGGTGCGGTGTTGTTGTCACTCCGCGCTCGTCCGTAGCGTCGGGAACACGATGAATACCCCCTCGCATTTTCTGATCAACGCCGCCCTGCGACGGGGGGCGTGGTCGCTCTCTGCACCGCCGCGCAGATCCTTCCTGATCGGTGCGGTCCTCCCCGATGTGCCCCTGGCGATACTCTCACTCAGCACATACATCACGGCCAGGATGGAGGCGGGGCAGGACACCAGCATGGTGATGCGCGCCGCCTTCGACGAGCGCTATTTCCGTGATCCGCTTTGGATCGTCGCGCACAACGTCTTCCATGCACCGATACTGCTCGCGCTCGTGCTGGCGTTCCTCTGGCGTTACCGCCACCTCACTGGATCGTGGTGGCGCTGGGCGTTGTGGTTGTTCGCCGGGTGTGCGGTCCGTTCCCTCATCGATCTGGCGACACAGTACGACGGTGCGGTCAGCTTCTTCCTCTTCGCGTGGACGATCCGGCTCCACCGCCCGATCAGCTACTGGGATCGCCGCCACTACGGCAGCTAATTCGTCGTGTTCGAGATCCGCCTGGATGCGGCCCTCGTCGCCTATCTGGCCTGGCCGTCGATCCGGCGCTAGCTCACCCGGCACCGCGTGGACCTAGCATTACGGAGGCAACCGTGAGCAACGAGCGACGCACTGTCATCATCAGCGGGGCGACGGATGGGCTCGGACTTGCGCTCGCGCGCCTGTATGCCGCGCGTGGCACCCGACTGGTGCTGCTCGGTCGGCGACCGCGCACGATGCTCGACACACGACTCTTCACGGAGGAGACCTATTGCCAGGTCGATCTCGCCGATCGGGGCTGTGGCGTCACGGTCGAGCGCTTCCTGCGCGAGCGCGGGATCGCGACGGTCGATCTGCTCATCCAGAATGCCGGGGTCGGCTTCCACGGCCCGGTCGCGCGGCAAGCCTCCGCCAGCGTGCGTGAGGTGGTGGCCGTCAATCTGTGCGCGCCGATCGCGCTGACCCACGCGCTGCTCCCTGCGCTCTGGCGAGCACGCGGCACCATCGCTTTCATCGGTTCAGTCGCGGCGGCCCTGCCGGTGCCGGAGTACGCGGTCTACGGCGCAACGAAGGCCGCGCTGGAGGGCTTTGCGCGGAGCTTGCGGGCTGAGCTGGCCGGGCAGGTCGCGGTGCGCGTCATCCATCCGGGCGCGATTCGCACCGCCATGCACGCCAAGAGCGGCATGGCGATCGGGGCCGCTGCCTGGCGGCGCTACCCGCCGCCCGAACGCGTGGCCGCGCAGGTCGTGCGCGCTATCGAGCGCGGCCCGGCGACGACGGCGCTCGGCCCGGCCAACCGTGCGCTCCGCTTCGCCGGTCGGCATGGGGCGGGGATTGTCGATGCGCTCGCTCGTCGACGCGGGCCGCGCCACGCCGACGATCCGCCGCAACAGCCTGCCATCGGGGCAAGCGGCGCGGCAACGCGGCACTGCGTCATCACCGGTGCGGCGGACGGGATCGGTCGCGCCCTCGCGCATGCCTTCGGCGCGGCGGGTTATGCGATCGTCGGGCTCGACAGCGACGAAACGCTGAGTGCCCGTACCTGTGCCGAGTTAGCGGCGCGGGGCATCCCGGCCACCTTCCTCCGCGCCGACCTGACTGCTCCTGCGGACATGGACCGCAGCATCGACCAACTCGCCGGGCTGGGAACGCTCGATTGTCTGATCCATTGCGCCGGGATCAGCGCGGTCGGGCGCTTCGCTGGCAGCGATCTCGCGGCGCAGGAACGGGTGCTCGATCTGAATCTGCTCGCTCCGTTGCTCCTGACCGCGGGACTGCTCGCGAGACGGCGGCTGGCGCACGACAGCACGCTCGTCTTCATCGCCTCGCTCTCCTGCTTCACCGGCTATCCGGGCGCGAGCGTCTACGCGGCGAGCAAAGATGGCGTGGCGGCCTACGCGCGCAGTATCCGAGTCGGCCTTGCCGCGGCGAGTGTGCGCGTCCTAACGGTGTATCCCGGTCCGACACGCACCGCCCACGCCCGCCGCTACAGCCCCGACAATCGACGCGAGGCTCGCCGAATGCCGCCGGAGGTGCTGGCGGCACACGTGCTGGCGGCGGTGCAAGCCGGGCAGCACACGCTTATCCCCGGCAACGGCAACCGCGCCTTCGCCCGGCTCGCTCGCCTCGCGCCGGGCCTCGCCGACTTCGCGATGCGGAAGGCCCTGCTCGACAAACTGGACAAGGAGGCGGGGAGCGATTAGCGTCTCTGACGCGCGATCGACCGGGCAGCGGTGCTAGCCACGCGCCCGATCGACTGGAGCCAGCCCTCCGTGGTAGGGTACCAGAAGCCGACGCAGTAGAGGTGCGGATTGCCGAGCGCGCGCCACTCCCGGTCGACCCGTGGCTGCCCATCACCGTCGAGCAGCAGCTCATGGGCGACGAAATCGACCGTCGGCCGGTATCCGGTCGCGAGGATGATGGTATCGCACGCGTACTCGCGCCCGTCAGCGAAACAAACCTTGCCGGGGGCGAATCGCGCGATACCGCCGTAACGCCGCACGCGTCCGGCGGCGACCGCTTCGGGCAAGTCGTAGCCGACGACCGGGAAATGGTCCAGTGGCGAGCCCGGGGGCAGGGTGAGGCCGATCGCGCTGAAATCGCGGCGACGCAGCAGCCGCTCCGCGAACGGGCGCGGCACGGTGCGCAGGAACCACGAGGCGGCGCGCATCACCAACGGGTTCGTGGGGCGTGGCACGAACGCTACCCCGTCGCGAATGGCGATCGCGGTTGTCACCCCGTGCTCGGCGAGATCGACGGCGATCTCGCTGCCGGAATTGCCCGCGCCGATCACCAGCACCCGCTGCCCCGCGAAGGGGACGGCGTTGAAATACTCGCTCGCGTGGAGGATCGGCCCGCCGAACGTCTCTTGCCCGGGGAAGTGCGCGCGATGGGGCGTGCTCCAAATCCCCGTCGCGACGACCAGGATCTCCGCTTCGACAACCCCCAGGGTCGTCGCCAAGCGCCAACGATTGCCGTCGTAGGCGGCATGGCGCACATCCACGCCGGTTTCGATGGCCAACCGCTGCTCTTCGGCATAGCGCGCGAGGTAGTGGCGGAACTGGAGCGCCGAGGGATACCGCGGATAGGTGGTGGGCATCGCTTGATTTGGCAAACTCGAAACTTGCTTCGGGATATGCAAGTGCAGCCGCTCATAGTGGTGCAGCCAGCTATTACCTACCGCCTCGCGCTCGAACACGCGATACGGCAAGCCGCGCCGTTGGAGCTCGCGAGCCATCGCCAATCCCGCCGGACCGGCACCGACAATCACTATCGTCATTGCTTCTTCACAATCATTTTCAATCCGGAAGAACCGGGAAGAGTGCTGCGGGGGGGAACTGGACCCAGACCGCCTCCCCACATTGGTAGTTGCCGAGCCCGCCATAGTGCCTGATGAGGAGGGCACGCCCCACCGCCATGACGCGTATTTCGGTGAACTCGCCCTTGTAACTCAGCGCCTGAATTACACCCTCGACCGCATTGAGGGTCGGTGCCGAGCGCAGGCGCACACGTTCCGGGCGGATACCGTAGGTGGCCATGGAGCTATTCGCATCCGCGCCCCCTACGGCGAATACGCCGAGTTCCGTCACCAAATTGCCCTCCATGAGCGAGCCGGAAAGAAAGGTCGAGACGCCCACAAAGCGCGCCGTAGCCTCTGTGGCGGGCCGCTCGAACAGGCGCATCGGTTCGTCGCAACCGACCAGATGCCCCTGGCGAAGGATGCCGATCCGATCGGCAAGGGTGATCGCTTCCCCGAGATCGTGGGTGACGAGGATTGTCGTGAGCACCAGGTCGCGCTGGATCCGGCGGATCGCCCCCTGCAGGCTCTCCCGCACGGTGGTGTCGAGGCTGCTTAGCGGTTCGTCGAGCATGAGGACGCGCGGGCGGGTGACGAGCGCCCGCGCCAGCGCCACCCGTTGCTGCTCCCCGCCGGACAGTTCGCGCGGCTTGCGATGCTCGATCCCCGGCAGTTCGACCAATTCGAGCATCCGGGCAACCTCCGCGCGTCTGGTCACGCCACTGGCCCCAGCCATCTTCAACCCGAATGCGACGTTCTCACCGACACTCAGGAAGGGGAACAGATAGGCTTGCTGGAACATCAGGACCGCGCCGCGCCGGTTCGTTGGCAGCCCAAGCACGCTCGCGCCGTCGAAACGAATGTCGCCCCGGTCGGCGTGCTCGATCCCGGCGATGAGTTTCAAGATTGTGGACTTGCCGCTGCCGGATGGCCCGAGCAGCACAAGTAATTCGCCCGAGGGGATCGTCAGCGACAGGTCGTGGACGGCCGCGTTCGCTCGTCGCGCATAGGTCTTGGTCAGCCTATCAAGCACTACTGTCGTCATAGCTGGTTAATATTGCCCTTCGACCAACGTGCCCTGGTTGGTCAGATAACGCGCCGCGAAGGCGATGATCACCAACGGCGGCAGAATGAAAACGAGTGCCAGGACGGCGATCGAGGTGGTATTGCCGCCCGCCGCTGCCGCGAAGAGGAGCAATGGCAGCGTCTGAATCCGCCCACCGCCGATTAACAGCGTCAGCAAGTACTGGCTCCAGGAAACGAGGAACGCGAGGAGCGTTGCCACCACCACCCCCGGCAAAATCAGGGGCAGGGTTACGCGGAAGAAGACGCGCGGACGTGCCGCGCCGAGCGCCAATGCCTGGTATTCGTAGTTCGGGTCGTAGCGCGCGAAGACACCGATCAGGGCGAAAAGTGTGTATGGCAGGACCGGAATAAGCTGAGCCAGGACAACACCGAGGAGTGTGCCCGCGAGGCCGATCCGCAGCGCAAAAATATTCAGCCCCATGCCGATCGCCACAGTCGGGACTGTCGTTGGCAAAAGAAAGAGCAATTCGAAGATACCCCCACCCCGGAGGCGCCGCAGGCCGATCGTTCGCGCCGCCGGGTAGGCACTAACCAGCGACAGCGCGGTCACCATCGCCGCGACAGCGATGCTGGTAGCGAGGGTTTCGAGGATCTGGGGATCGCCCAGCTGCCGTCGCCCAGCTGCCAGCGACCATTCACGCGGCCAGAGTTGCGGATAGAACCAGCGCGAGGCGAAGGCGTGCAGTAGGAAGATCGTCGGTGGCACCAGGAGCACGAGGTAAACAGTACCGCGGATGATCGCGCTGATCAGCGCGATGCGGCCCTGGTTGCGCGGGAGTTGTTGCCTCATGCTGCTCATACGGCCCGCCGCAGCACGAGCATGCGCCCTGCTATCGCGACGATGATCGTCGTCGTGGCCATGATCACGCTTACCGCCATCGCTGCGGCACGCAGGCGCAGATCGCTATTCATGAAGAGATCCAGGGCGACGACGGCGAGCATTCGCGGGTAGCGCACGCCGAGGATCGCTGGGATCTCGTAGGAACCGAAGGTGAAGGCGAAGACCAGGAGCGCCCCCGCGGTTAGGCCGGGCAGGACCAGGGGCAGCGTGACATAGCGCAGCCGCTGCCAGGTGCCCGCGCCGAGGTTCGCGGCGACGGCATCGTAGCCCTCCGGCTGGGCGCGTAGGATCCCCAGCACGATCAGCGTCAGGAAGGGGATCTCCTTGGTGACGTAATGGATGATGATCCCCAGACCGAAGCGATCGCGCACCAGCACGGGGAAGTCGGCTGGATTGCCGATCATCCCCAGGGACGCAGCCAGCCGCGCCAGCAGGCCGCTCTGCCCGAGCAGCAGGAGCAGCGCGATCCCCCAGACGAGGTGTGGGAAGGCGAGGTTGAGGTGCAGCACGGTCAGCCCGAGCCGGTCGGCCCGCCGTCGCGGGAAAAGCAGGACCAGGGCTAATGCTCCCGCCGTCGACAACAGGGTCGCCGCGACACTGATCCACAACGAGAACCCGAGCGACGCCCAGAACTCGCGGGCGACGGCACCATCGCCCGCGAGGATGTCGCGATAGGCGTCCAGGCGCAGCGTGCGCTGATCGATCAGCGATAGATAGCCGAGGCTCTGGGCCACGCCATACACAACCGCCGTCCCGAAGAGCACCGCCAGGAGGGCGAGTGCTGGTGCCATCGCGAGCCAGGGGCCGACCCGCTCCCATCGCCGAGGGGTCATCGCCCGCTCGGCGGTAGCATCATTGTCCGCCGATCAGGATGCGCTTGCGCCATTCCTGCTCCACGAGTTCCTGATAGCGGGCGTCAGTGTCGCCAGCAAGTGCCTGACTCAACCGCTCCGGTGGGGTCGCCGCCGGACCGAGGCGCTGTGCGGCCTCTTGTAAGCGCTGCTGCGCCGCCGGATCGGTAACGCGGCTGACATCGATCCCGTACCCGAGGCCAAAGCCATTCTCCGGCAGAATCTGCGCGGCCTGCAATTCGGGTTCGAGCAGCAAATTAGCGAGCACCAGCGCCGCCGCCTTGTGCGGGGCATTCTTCGGGATCGCCACGTAGTTGAAATCGCCGATCATGTAGCGATCGAAGACGAAGGCCCGCGCGGTCGAAGGCACCAGGCCATCATGAATCAGCGTGCCAGCCCCCGCGACCGACTGGGTGATGCTGAAATCAACCTCCTTATTCGCGAAGAGCTGGTGCAACTCGTTCTCATCCTTCGGATAGGTTGTCCCCTGGCGCCACAGGCACGGTTTCAGGGTAGTGAGATACTCCCAGAGCTGCGGCGACCAGCGGTCCCACAGCGCCTGATCGTATTTCAGCCACTGTTCCCCGCCCCCGCTGATCTCGTAGAGCGCACCCTTCACGAAGCGCGTTCCCTGGAACGCGCCCACGCCGGGGGCGATGTAAGTAAAGCGACCGGGGTGGGCGCAGGCCCAGTCCTTGAGCCTCGCGTAGGAACGCGGCAGGTTGGCCTCTTCCGTACGGGCCGAATCGTAGATGAACTGGAACTGTGCCGAGGACCAAGGGCTTTCGAGATCCTCGATCGGTTGGCCAAAGTCGAGATTGACCGCCGGGTTGTCGCGGTTGACGAGTCGGCTGTTCGGCATTGCGCCCGCCCACCCGCCGTGGAGCATCGCGGCTTGCTTCAGCGTGGCGAAATTTTCGCCATTGATCCAGATCAGATCGACCGCGCCGGGGTCCTTCCCCGCCTCTTTCTCACTGAGCACCTGGTTGACCGCATCGACGGTGTCGGCCACGGGGACACGCTTGAGGGTGATCCCATAGCGGTCCTGCAAGGCCTTGCCGTAGAAGGTGTCGACGAAACGATTGATGCTTGCCGCGCCGCCATAGATATACCAGTTGACGGTCTGACCGCGCGCCTCTTTGAGTACCGCGTCCCAATTGGCCGGATCGGGTGCGCCGCTGGCCGCCGACTGCGCTCTTGACGGCGTTGGGGAACCACCGCCGCAACCCGCCAGGGCAAGGGCCAGCGCCAGATAACCGCATAGCCAGAGATAGGATTGCCTCGGGCGCACCATTATTTCTTCTCCCACGTTCGCATCAGCCTTATATTGTCAATTGGTCGCTCGGCCCCACGAGCAGTGTCGAGACGTAGCTCGACTCACGCGGCATCGCGCCGATCGTCGTCCTCGCGTGCTGCCATACTCCGCCGTTTGATAATGCGCGAAAGGGCCAGGCTCACCAGGAAGAGCGCGACCGACGCGGCCAGCACCCACGGATTCAGCGCCGGTATTCCCCCATCGAAGCGCTCGATGGATGCACCGAACAGGGTGAACGCGAGCGTGCCCGGCAGTGCCCCGAGCGCGGTAGCGGCGATGAAGGGTACCCAGCGGATTCGCAGGAATCCGGCGAGATAGTTCACCAGGTCGTACGGCGCGAAGAGGAGGCGGAGCACAAAGACCGTCTCGAAGCTATGCTCGCGTAGCCGGGTGGTGTAACGCTGCACGATCCCACCCGCTTTCCCCTCGCTCAGCAGCCCCTGACCGAAGAAGCGCCCGACCACGTAGGCGAGCAGGGCAGAGGCGTTGCTACCGATAACGATGAGCACCACGCCGAGGAGCGGTCCGAAGACGAAGCCCGCCGCGATCGTCAGGAGTGTGGCCGGGAATAAGAGCAATGGGCGCACGGTGTAGAGCAGGATGAACAGCAGCGGGCCATAGAAACTGGCGCTGAAAAAGTCGATCAAACGCTGCACCACATCGAGCGGCGAGAGGTCGTTCTGCCAGGCGTACCACTGGTATGCCGCGAACGCGAGCACCCAGAAGGCAAGTGCGACCCATTTTTGCCCCTTTTGTACCTTGGAGCTTTGTTCAGTCGACGCGGGAGTTGCCTCAGGCAACTCCGCAGCTTTCCCGCCCATGGGTTCTCCCTATTTGGCGACGGTGGCAGCCCACCACAGTCGCTGCGCGATGGTCACCGCTACCAGCGCGGCCATCGCGCAGCAGAGCCAGGAAAAGAGGTCGGACAGTATCAGGAAGAGACAGTAGAAAACAATCGTCTCCGTTCCCTCCATGAGTCCGCTCGGGATAGTCACGGTCGTCAACTCGCCGCGTCCCGCCGCGCCGTGGCGATGTTTCTCCAGCAAGGCGGACTGATAGAGCCAGGCCGCGCCATTGATGTAAAAGCTGCTGATCAAGAGCGCCAGGCACAGGTACCCGGGGCGCGTGTCGACGCTGAGCGCGATCCCGAGCGGCACCGCCGCGTAGATAACCGTGTCCAGGACGATGTCGAGGTAGCCGCCGAAATCGGTCTGCTTGCCGTGCAAGCGCGCGACGGTGCCATCGAGACCATCCAACGCGCGATTGGCCAGCCACAGAACGAGCGCCAGCGGGTAGGCACCTTGCCAGGCGGCGACCGCGGAGCCCAACCCGACGACGAAGGCCGCGACGGTGAGCGTTGTCGGTGAAACAGTGCGCAACGGACCGAGTGCCAATGGCGTTAAGAAACGTTCCTTCGGTTGCCGCAGCAGCTGATCAATCACCGGAATCTCCCACCATGTGGCATTACCTGGCCCGTGTCTCACGCGCGCTCCTCGAGATGCGCGCCGATCCTGCGCATGTCGGACGCGGACGTTGTCGCGACGTCCCTATCAGTTCTCGCGCGACGGATCGCCGAGGGAGGGGGTCACACCTGTGGCTGGATCCGGGGCTTGTCGCGCCGGGGCTTGGCGAAGCGATAGCGGAAGTAGGCGCCGACTTCGGCGGGCAGGTGCGGCAGTGTCTCGCGCACGTAGGCATCGGCCGCCTTTTTCAGACCTTCCGAGAGGGTGGGGTACGGGAAGACCAGCCGATACAGGCTGTACAACGACAGCCCGCGCGAGATCGCCAACGTGAAGATGGTGATCATGTCGCCCGCGTGCGGCCCGACGATCGTCGCGCCGAGAATGTGCCCGGTCAGGCGCACCGCCTCGACCAGCACGAAACCGTGCTCGACGCCGTCGGTGTAGCCGCGGTCGAGATCCTTCAATTCGATCCGCACCCGCCGTACCGCGCCAGGGTGGTACCGCTGCGCGATCATTTCGGGCGTCATGCCGACGCTGGCTACCTCCGGGTCGCTGAACGTCGCCTGCGGGTAGAGTGGGTCGCCCCCGATTGTCGGCAGATACGGCAGCGCGATTTGCTGGACGACGCGACGGCCCTGGGCGTTCGCGGAGTGCGTCCAGTGCGAATCTGGGGTGACATCGCCGATGGCGTAGATATGCGCAACGCCGGTACGCCCCTGCCCATCAATCGTAATTCCGTGCTTAACGTCAACCTCGATTCCTGCTCGTTCCAGGTCCAGCGCATCGATATTCCGCTCGCGACCGATCGCCAGGAGTACCCGGTCAACGCCGGGGATGGCCACAGGGAAGCCCGCAGCGATGGCGTGGAGTGTTCGAGCTGCCTCATCGTAGGATTGCGGTTTGGCCTGGTAATGAATCACGATCCCCTGTGCCACCAGCGCGCGTTCGAGCACGTCGGAGGCTTCGGCGGCGGCTTTCGCGAGGATACGCTCGCCGCGCGAGATGATGGTGACGGCGCTCCCGAGCTTCCGGAAGGCGCAGGCCATCTCCAGCGCGACCGAGCCCGAGCCGATGATCGCCAGATGCTGCGGGGCCTCGTGCGCTTCGAACAGGCGCTCGTTCGTCAAGGTGCGCTCATCGGGAAGACCGGGTATCTCGAGCGTGCGGGGACGCGACCCGGTGGCGATGACGATATGTGCCGCGCTGATCTCGCGTCGGCCCCCATCGCTGAGCGTCACCTCCAGGCATTGTGCATCGAGGAAACGCGCGTGGCCGCAGATCAGGTCGAGGTTCTTGGTCTGCTGCAATTGCGCGGTCTCCTCATCGCGGAGCCGATCGCGCTTCCCCTGCACGGTGCGAAACGCCGCCGCCGTGTCGTCCGCCGCGCCGGGCGCATTCGCCTGATGGATCAACGTCTTCGAGGGGATACAGCCGACATTCGTGCAGTCGCCGCCGACGAAGGCGCGTTCGATCACGGCGACGCGCTTGCCGAGGCTCGTTAGCCCGATCGCGACCGTGAAACCACCCGAGCCAGACCCGATAACGATGGTATGATAGGTGTCCGTCATCCTCGTCCTTGCCCTACGAAGTTGATGCGCGAGTCGTCCGCGCGTAGTGCAGGCGCTTCCGCAGGCGGATCGCCGGTGTCGAGTACTTAGCGGTGTCGCGCACGAAGAATGCGGTTACCTCCGCCATCGAGCGCGTACCGAAGAAGTGCTCGCGGAATGACCCAGTCCCCAGGAAGCCCTGCTCCCGGCTGAAGAGCCCCGCGCGCAGTTTCCGCGCGGGCAGCGAATTCTTGCCGGCCAGGACCGCCCGGAAAGCCTGCGGCATCCACGGGATCGTCGCATAGAGCGCACGTATCTCTGCCACCGCCTGCTGCACGGCGCTTTCATCGTCGATGTCGGTCCGCTCGACGATGGTATCGATCCGGTCGGAGAGGATATCGAATTCCGCGAAGCCGCCGCCAACCAGGTGGAGGCCCGCGAGTTGCGCGAAATATTCGTCGCGGTTCCGCGCCTGGCCGCGCGCGCTGATCAGCTTCACCAGTTCCAGGTAGGCGCCGGTTAGCCAGAGGACCGAATAGACCGCCCAGAGGTCGTACTGTCCCCACGACTTAAAGGAGTTGGCCACCAGGCGATCGTTCGCGCGTACATAGCCGAGCGTCAGCGCTTCGAGCGGGCGGAATTGCTCCGCCGCATAATCGCCGGTCTTGTGGGCTGCGAGCAGGAGATGTGCCAGGAGGGACACGCTCATCAGGGTGGTATAGAGGCCCTTCGAGTAGAGCGGGTCGATGAACCCGGCGGCATGGCCGAGCAGACAGTAGCGATCGCCGATGACCCGCGTCGAGGAGAATTGCAACCGCTCGGTACGCGTCCAGCCGCGCGCCGCCCGGGCACGTTGGAACTGCGGCGGGATACTCGGGAATCGTTCGATGAAGTCGTAGAACTCCTCTTCGGGGGTGAGATCCTGGCGGGTCGGATACAGGCGGGGATCGAGCTGGAGTCCGACGCTACAGAGCGGGTTGGTCGAGCCGGGATGATTGTCGAACGGGATCACCCAGAGCCAGCCGCCCTTGAAGATATGGTGCAATGTTCCCTCGGCCAGCCGGAAGGGCAGGCCATATTGCTCGCGCGAGGCACCGACGTTGTTGTAACAGGGGACATTAACCATATGCGTGAAAATGGTCCGCGAGTGGGCCTGGAGCTCCATGTCGCGCAGGGCGAAACGCTCCGCCAGGATCGACCGGTAGCCCCCCGCATCGACCACGTAGTCGGCGCTATAGCGCACCCCCTTGGTGGTGATCACCTCCATGCCATCGGGCGCGATCACGATATCCTGTACCGGGGTGTTCTGCAGGACCGTCGCCCCATACGAGACGGCGACCGCGGTGAGGAAATAGTCGCTGTCCTGGCGATGGAGGTGCAGCTCGTGCCCATGTGGCTGACTTGGGATGACGGCTTGCAGCGACCGCTGGACATCCTGCGGATAGCCTTCGCTGTGGTGGAGATAGCTGAAGTGCCGCTTGATGCCGTGCGACGTGCCGATCTGCGCGAGATAGTGCTCCGAACTGAAATAGGCCAATTCCGGGACATCGTATAATTCGGCCATCGCGCGCAATGTCTCGGAAGTTTCGAGGATCATCGACTCTCCGACCGCAAATTTCGGGTGGCTGCCAGCCTCGAAGATGACCACCTGCAATCCCTGCCGTGCCAGGATTGCCCCGAGTGTAGAGCCGCCGATACCCGAGCCGATGATGGCGACGTCGTATTTCTTCATCGCTGTTGCAATATCCTTATGCTCAATCCGTTCGCCGTGCTGCCGAGAAGCGTGCCTCCCACCGCAGCCGGAGGTGTAGTGGCTTCCTCATTCGGCGCAGGTTGCGCCACGAGGAGAAGGCCCAGACTCAGCGAGTCTAACAGAGTACCTGAGCACGATCTGTGAGAATTCTCACAGATGGGGACCGGGGTTGTGCTCTATGCTACGAGTATTCTGGCGCGATAGATCCCTATCGGGATAGCCGCCGCGTCATCCGGTGAGCGAGACAGGCATCCTGGCAGCCGACGAGTGTGACGCACGGCGAGAGAAATGTGATGTTGCTGTTCAATAGGACGATCTCGCGAGCCCAGGCTCGGCGAGCCTATGACACGCTCGGTACCGGTCTTGATCGCGCCGGGCGCTTCGAAGCGCGAGCGGGAGCACACGCGTTAGCGATCCTGGGATTGAAGCCCGGCCAGCGGACGCTCCAGATCGGCGTCGGCACCGGTACGGCGCACCTGGCGATCGCGCGAGCGGTCGCGCCAGGGGGGCACGCATTCGGGCTCGACCTCTCGCGGGTGATGCTGCGGTTGACGCACCGACACAGCGCCGCGCCACTTTGCGAGGGCGACGCGGTCGCGCTGCCGTTCGCCACGCACAGCTTTGACCGTCTCTACTGCGCCTACCTGCTCGATCTCTTGCCCGCTGCGGACTTGCCGCGCGCCCTGGCCGAGTTCGCCCGCGTCCTCCGGCCGACGGGGCGGCTGGCGCTTGTCTCGTTGACCGAGGGTGTTGCTCTGCCAAGCCGCCTCTTCGTCGCGGCCTGGAAACTCCGATTTCGCCTGGCTCCACAATCGCTGGGTGGTTGCCGCCCCTTACGACTACGACCCCTGGTGGAACGCGCGGGTTTCGTAGTCGAGCGTCGGGACATCATCACGCAGCGCGGGTTCCCGAGCGAAATCGTGGCGGCAACGCTGCCAACGGCGGCGGAATGGGTATGAGTGAGCACGAGAGCGGCCCGTGTACCGAGGTGGCGATCGTGGGGGGCGGGCCAGCGGGACTGGCGCTGAGCTATCATCTCAAAGCTATCGACTGCGACCATATCGTGCTCGAACAGGGGCATCTCGCCGAGCACTGGCGCAGTAAGCGCTGGGATTCGTTGCGGCTGGTCGCGCCCAACTGGCATTTTCGATTGCCCGGTCTGCCATATTGCGGCGACGACCCCGACGGTTTCATGGGCCGCGACGAGGTCGTCGCGCGCCTCGAAGAATATGCGCGCACCTTCGCCCTGCCCGTGCGTTGCGGCGTCCGGGTCGCCGCGCTCGCCCCGCAACCCGATGGGCGGGGCTACCAGCTCACGACCAGCGCTGGCCCGATCGCGGCGCGGCAGGTCATCATCGCGACCGGCGCGTACCGGACCCCGCGCCTGCCCGCCATACGCGACGACCTCCCACCGGACCTCCACCAACTCCATGCGAGCGACTACCATTGCCCGACCCAACTGCCACCGGGCGCGGTCCTGGTCGTCGGCAGCGGCGAGTCGGGTTGCCAGATCGCCGACGAACTGCGCCGGGCGGGGCGGTCGGTGTACCTTGCGGTGGGGCGGTCGTTCTGGCTGCCACGTCGCTATCGCGGCCGGGACTGTATCGCCTGGCTGATGAACATGGGTGCGTTCGTGCAGACGGTCGACTCGCTGCCAGCCGGGCACGCGAGCGGTGCCCCGCCCGGGCCGCAGCTCACCGGCCAGGATGGCGGGCGCGACTTGAACCTTCACACGCTCGCGCGAGCTGGCGTGAGCCTGCTCGGTCGCTTGCAGGGCATTCGCGGGCACACTTTGGCCTTCGCCACGGACCTCCACGAGCGAATCGCGGCAGGCGATGCGGCGGCGGCGGACTTCTGCGCGGCGGTGGACGAGCATCTGCGCGTATCCGGGGTCGCGGCACCGCCCCAACATCCCCCGCGCTACGCCGAGGCCTATGCGGCAGCATCGGCAAGCACGCTCGATATCGCCGCAGCGGGCATTACCACGCTGATCTGGGCTACCGGTTATCGCCCCGACTTCGGTTGGCTCAAGCTGCCGATCTGCGACGCACAGGGGTATCCGATCCAGCGACGTGGGGTGGCACCGTACCGTGGACTCTACTTCCTGGGGCTGGAGTGGCAACACAGCGCGCAGTCACACATCTTCCCGGGCCTGGGGGACGATGCAGCCTATCTGGCCCCACTCATCGCGGCGGGGGCACGGCACGGCTGGGCCATCACGGCGGATTGATGGCCCAGCCGTGCCGCCGGTCACGCCGCGATACGTTGTGGAATCTCGCTCACAGTCACACGGCTCCCTGCGTGCTACCATCGCTACGGGAGACGAGCGAACAGGGTATCAGGCCGTCGCGACGGTTGTAGCGGCGACATGAAGTCGGGAGAGTCGGATGTTGCGGATCTACATCGCGGAGCATTGTCCATCGTGCGCGACCGCGCGCCTGCGTCTCGCGCAACTGTGGGCGCGGCGTCCGGGTGTATCGGCTCAACTCGTCGATATCGACGCCCCCGGAGCGCGGGTGCCGCCGCACATCATCGGCACCCCACTGTACACTTGGGATGACCGGATTATCTTCCGGGGGAATCCCGGCGAGGATGAGTTGATCGCGCGAATAATCGCGCTCACGGGAGTCGCGGATGGACCGGGAACGGGCTAAGCAGGGCTATCTCTCGGAGGTCGATATCTTCCGCGATCTCGCCCCCGCGGAGATCGCGGCGCTGGGACGGCGCGCGCCGATGCGCACGGTCCCGGCGGGTGCGGTTATCTACACCCCCGACGAGGCCGGCGAGGTGCTCTTCATCCTGAAGGTCGGGCGGGTGCGCCTCTTTCGCCTCTCGCCCGAGGGGAAAGCGTTCACGATGGCGATCGTCGAGGCCGGCGCGATCTTCGGCGAGATGGCGATGCTCGGGCAGGAGATGCGCGACAGCCACGCGGAGGCGCTCGCGCCTTGCGTGCTCTGCCTGATGAGCCGCGCCGATGTGCAGACGCTGCTGCTGGGCGACCCGCGGATCGCGCTGCGGATCACCGAGGCGCTGGGGCGGCGCCTCCTCGAGGCCGAGCAGCGGCTCGCCGACTTCGCCCTGAAGGCGCTGCCGCAACGGCTGGCCGCGCTGCTCGCCGGGCTGGCCGAGCGCCAGCCGCCGCGCCTCTTCCGGCCGGGGCAGCGCGAGGTGCGCCTGACGCACGAGCAGCTCGCCGATCTCGCCGGCACCCACCGCGAGACGGCGACCAAGGTGCTCAACGAGCTGCGCGCGGCGGGGCTGATCGAGTTGCGGCGCGGCCGGGTGCTCGTGCGCGACATCGCCGCGCTGCGCGCGTGGGGCGGCGACTGAACCGGCCCGCGAGCGGCGGCGAAGGTTGTGCCGGCGGGCCTGTCGCGGGGGACGCGGCGCGGCGCGGCACGCTGTTGAGCGGAGGGGGCGACATGGGCGATAGCTACGACCTCGCGGTGATCGGTGGCGGCTCCGCCGGGCTGACCGCGGCGCGCTTCGGGGTCGCGCTCGGCGCGAAGGTGGCGCTGATCGACCGCAGCGCGGCGGCCCTCGGCGGCGACTGCCTCCACACGGGCTGCGTCCCGAGCAAGGCGCTGCTCCACGCGGCGCGCGCCCACTGGCTCGCCGGGCGGACGGTGGACTACGGCCTCCCCGACCGGGCGCCCGCCGGGCCGGTCGACCTCGGCGCGGTCATGGACGGCGTGCGCGCGGTGATCGCGCGGGCGGGCGAGGTCGACGCTCCCGCCGCCCTCCGCGCCCAGGGCATCGCGCTCCACTTCGGCGCGGCGCGCTTCCGCTCGCCGCGGGTGCTGGAGGTGGACGGCGCGCCGGTGCGCGCGCGGCGCTACATCGTCGCCACCGGCAGTCGCCCCGTTCTCCCCGAGATCCCGGGCCTGGCCGAGGCGGGCTATCGCACCAACGAGACGATCTTCGACCTGCGCGCGCTGCCCGCATCCCTGCTCGTGCTCGGCGGCGGCCCGATCGGCTGCGAACTCGGGCAGGCCTTCGCGCGGCTCGGGTCGCGCGTCACCATCGTCGGCCGCGCCCCGCGCCTGCTGCCGCGGGAGGAACCCGAGGCGTCGGACGCGCTCGCGCGGGTCTTCGCGCGCGAGGGGGTGGGGGTGCTGGCGGGCGCGACGGTCGAGCGCATCCGGCCGGACGGCGGGGCGTGGGCGGCGACGGTGCTGCGCGACGGGGCGCGCGTCGAGGTCCGCGTCGCGGCGGTGCTGGTCGCGGCCGGGCGGCGGGCGGGCGTGGCCGAGCTGGGGCTCGACCGGGCGGGCGTGGCGGTCGGGCGGGATGGTATCGTCGTGGACCGGCATGCCCGCACGAGCAACCCGGACATCTTCGCCTGCGGCGACGCGATCGGCCAGCTCCGGTTCACCCACGCGGCGGGCTACCAGGCGGCGGTCGCGGTGCGGAACGCCCTGCTCCCCGCCGGGCCGACGCTCGACTACCGGGCGATCCCCTGGGCCACCTTCACCGCGCCCGAGGTCGGGCGGGCCGGGCTGACCGAGGCCGAGGCGCGCGAGCGGCACCGCAAGGTCGCCGTCACGCGCTTCCCCTATCGCCACATCGACCGGGCGCTGGCCGCGCGCGAGCACGCCGACGAGGGCTTCATCAAGCTGGTCCACGACCCCGGCGGCACCCTCTACGGTGCGCAGATCGTCGGGCCGGGGGCGGGCGAGACGATCAACGAGGTCGCGGTCGCGATGCGACACGGACTGACGGTCGGCGACCTCGGCTCGGTCATCCACGCCTACCCGACGCTGGGCATGGGGCTGCAGCAGGCGGCGCTCGCCTGGCGGGTGGCCTCGCGCCCGGCCCGGATCGCGCGCCACGTCCTGTCCCCGGTCTTCCGTTGGCGGCGGCGGCGGGCCAACCCGCCGCGCCGGGATACGCGGTGAAGGCCGTCGGCCCGCCCGCCGCCCGCCCGCTACCGCTCCCCGCACCCCCCTCGCCGCCCACCGGGCTCGCCTGGTCGCTGCGCGGCGCGCTGGCGGGCAACTTCGCCATGCGCTTCGCCGGCGCGGCGACCGGCATCCTGCTGATCCGCTACCTGGCCCACATCAACGACACCGGTCGCCCGATCGGTGCCGGCGTCGTCGCCCTGCTGACCGCCGGGTTCTACGCGACGGAACTCGTCGGGTCGCCCCTGCTCGGCGCGGTCGGCGACCGCCGGGGCTGGCGCGCCCTCCTCCTCCTGGGGCCGCTGCTCGGCGCGCTCGCCCTCGGCCTGACCGCCGCGACCATCCTGCCCGCAGTCCTGCTCGTCACCCGGCTGCTGGAGGGGCTGAGCGCGGCGGCGGCGACCCCGGCCATCCTCGGGCATCTCGGCGAGGCGACCGACGGCGACGACGCGCTGCGCGGCCGCGCCCTGAGCGTCTTCGAGGCGACGACGGCGCTCGGGACGCTGGTGGGCGTCGCCGCCGCGGCCGGGCTGTGGCTCGTTTTCGGGCGCGGGGCGTTCCTGGTCGTCGCCGCGAGCTATCTGGTCGCCGCCGGCTGCTTCGCGCCCGTCCGCGACTCGCCCGGGCCGCGGGCGGCGAAGCCCTGGCATTTGTCGCTGGCGGCGCTCCGCGGGCAGCGTCGGCTGCTCGGCTTCCTGCCCGGCTGGCTCTGCCTCAGCGCGATCACCGGCCTCTGGTTCTCGCACGGCCTCTACCAACTCCAGGTGCGGCGGCCCGAGGGGACCGGGCAGGCGCTCGCCGGGATCGTCGCGGGGGACGACGCGCGCCTCTTCGCCATCCTGCTGGTCTACGCCCTCACGTTCAGCCTCGGCGCGCTCCTCTGGGGCTACTTCGGCCTGCGCCGCCAGCGGGAGATCGCCGTCATGCGGCTCGCATTGGCGGCGATGTTCGGGGTCTGCACGACCCTCTGGGCGTTCAACCGCAGCGGCGAGAGCGCCGCGCTCCGGGCCGGGCTCGTCGCGCTCTTCCTGGCCCTGCTGCTGGTCGAGAGCGGCTTCGCACCCGCGGCGATCGCCTACCTGGCGCGGCTGAGCGGCCAGGTCGCGGGCGAGCGCGGGCTGGTGATGGGCCTCTACTCGGTCGTCTCCGGGGGCGGGGCGCTGCTCGGGGCGGCGCTCGGCGCGCCGTTCGCCGAGCGCCTCGCGCTCGACGGCGTGCTCGCAGCGACCGTGTTGCTGGCCTGCGGCGCGCTGGCGGCGCTCCGGCACCCTTGAATGGGTTGGCCGACGGTTCGCCCCGCGCCGGTGGACAGCCACGGCACGTATTATGCCCTATGGGCCAGAGGGGAGCCGATCGCAAGCCGCGCCGCGCTGGTGTCTGTCTGCATGTCTGTAATCTGGCACACAGACGGCCTTCGCGCCGATGGCGATACTGAACGAGGGGGCACCCCGCCTACGATGCGACGTAGATGGGAGGTCCGCGGATGGCCGAGACGGTAGCAAGGAACAGCACGGCCCTGTCCACCCCGGCGGTGCCGACCAAGAAGCAAGACGCGGGCTACGTTTTCTACGAACTGACCCGCAGCATCTGCCCCGAGTGCCGCCGCGTCATCGACGCCCAGATCCTCCTCCGCGACAACAAGATCTACATGCGGCAGCGCTGCCCGGACCACGGCACCTTCGCGGCGCCGGTCTACGGCGACGCCGCGGCCTATACCTCGGCGGCGCGGTTCAACAAGCCCGGCACCATCCCCCTCCGCTTCACCACCGACATCGTCGAGGGCTGCCCGCACGACTGCGGCCGGTTCTGTTGGGTTGTGCGGTGATGGCCAGGGCCACCGCGCGCCGGAGCAGACGCGGCCACGAAGGTACGTCGTCGCGGGCGTCAGTGCCCCAGGAGCGTACCGGTTAGGGCGGCCCAGGCCTGCACCGCCGGCGGCGGCGGCGCGATAGCCGCGGCGGCGACGAGTTGCTCACGATCGTAGACGCCGCCGCGCAGGTTCCGGAGGAAGGCATGCCCTTGGCAGAGCACGCGTGCGCCAGCCAGTGTCTTGAACCCGCGCGTCGGGCGCAGTCGCCCCTTGAGGTGCTGGTGGTCGCGCTCGATCCGCTGCTGAACCACCCTGCCCGTCTCGTGCAAGACGCCCGGGAGCACCGCGGCCAGCGCCGGCGGGTACGCGGCCGCGCAATCAGTCGTCACCTCGTCCGGGACCACACCCGTGGCCTCGATGGCGCGGCGGAAGAAGGTGGCCGCGTCTGCGGTCGCGCGCCGCTCGCTCACGTACACGTCGACCACTTGGCCCCGCCCATCAATCGCTCGATACACGTAGACTGGCTTACCCGCGACCTTCGTGTCGGTCTCGTCGACGCTCCAGGTTCCCCCGACGCCATGACGGAAAGCACGGGCGGCGGCCTCGTGGAGCGGCGCGAACTCGCGCACCCAGTCGAAGACCGTCGACGGGTCAACCCGGACGCCCCGCTCGGCCGGCGGTTCGGCCACATCGGCGTAGCTCAGCCGATACCGCAAGTACCAGCGCACAACGATAGCGATGCTATCGGGCGGGAAGCGGTAGCCCAAGAACGGGGCCGCCGTCAGGGCAGTGCAGCGACGACGGCAGCCCAAGCACTGGTGGAACTGCCGCCCCTGGCGATCGCGCCCGTTCTTGCGTGTTACCGCCAAGCCACAATTCGGGCAGGCCACCACCGCTAAGTACAATCACGCAACGATCGCGGGTTCAGATCGGGTGAAACTCACCGATAGTGCTTGCTTCAAGCCCGCGATCATCTTGTGAATGCACTTAGGCTCATCCGTCCCCACCCTCCGCTACGAAGCCGCAAACGCGGAAGGCTACCACATCACCGCACGACCCAACAGAACCCTCTACGTTGCCTCGATTGGGCATTCTACCGAAGCCGGGCGTTGGGTGTAAAGCGAGTGTGGGTCATTGGTCCGTTATCCATTGCCCCCAGACGAGTCTCACGGTATCTTGGCACAGAATGTGCTTAATGGCAGTGACGTGGGCAGCGCCACAACCCGACCGCGCGCGAGGCAA
>JAABUN010003355.1_pt1 | contig 25003 bp, 21 predicted proteins | sample 5559311 | NCBI WGS metagenome assembly JAABUN01 (sample SAMN10711877, study PRJNA513370) | rock metagenome | isolation source: Antarctica rocks | place: Antarctica: Victoria Land, Siegfried Peak sud
AAGCGTTTGCTTACGGCTGTTTTTCCTTCTCCTTGGTCTACTGCCTTAACAATCCGTGCTCGCAAATCTAAGCTGTAACCTCTCATTCATTCAGCTTACTATGGCTCAGTAAATGCTGGAAGTGCTATAAGTTGGCTCGAGTCTTCAAAGGCGTGAGCCGTTTGGCCGTTCAGCACAAAAACATCACCTCGGCAAATCGGGTAGCTTTCAGCTTCGGTGACGTGCTGACCCGAACCACTTAACACCACCACCAGTTCCGAAAAATGATGGCCGTGCATGTCGAAGGTACCCGCTCCGACGGTCGCATCTTGGACAAAAAAGGGAAACGCTTCCTTATGACCAACATCGGCAAAACTAAATATTTTCATGTGGTGATATCGTACTAAATTTTGGTGATATTTTGGAGGCGCTTTTTTAGAGGAAACCGTAATATGAAAACGTAGCGAAAACTAGAAGGAGGTTGGTATGAATATCTCGCCCGAGCAGGTAGCGCAGTATCATAACGAAGGCTACACCATTTTAGAACGCGTTATTCCTGAAAAATATCTCGAAGCGCTGCGAACCGAAGCGCAACACCACATCGATCTGATGCACGCAGAAATGGATGTGCAGGGTATGGACACTTTAGGCATTAGCCACCGCAACAAACGCTACTTCATCTCCAACAAACACCCGAACAGCGAAGCTTTAAAAGGCTTTTTATTCAGCGACTTTATGGCTGAGATTACCAGGGCACTCTTAGGGGACGAAGTTTACCTTTTTTATGAGCAATACGTCATCAAAGCAGCCGAAAAAGGGATGAAGTTTTCCTGGCACCAGGATTCTGGTTTTGTCGACTTCGAGCACAGCGCCTACTTGTCGTGTTGGTGCGCGTTGGACGATATGAGCGAAGCGAACGGGACGATTTACGTCTTACCGTACAGTCGTGTAGGTACGAGAGATCTTGTCGAACACGTCAAAGAAGAAGGTACGAACGACAGAGTTGGGTATCACGGCACGGATCCAGGCATTCCCGTCATCGTACCCGCAGGTAGTATCGCGCTGTTCTCGAGCCTTACATTTCACAGTAGTGGCACCAACACAACGCCAAAGATGCGGCGCAGTTACCTAGCTCAGTATTCGGCAGAGCCGATGGGCAACAGTGACGCCGAAAAAGGTACGAAGACGCTTGCCACTCCCTTTATCAAAAATGGTCGACAAATCTACGGGAGCGGAGTAGCAGCAGAGTCTTGAAATTTTGAGACGAGGTTCGCGAAAAGATGGTAGCATCTTAGCAAGGCTCAACTCGGAAGGCTTTGTGGGGCAAACCGTGCAGCAGCGTTGTAAGACGCAGACTGTTTGGTAAAGAAACGCTTTATCCAAGGGTACAGATGTGTACCAAATCAAGTTGGATAAGCTTCAGGAGAAGCGCATGACGTCTGTTTCAAGACTGTTGGCTACCGGTCTCGTCTTACTTTGCACCGTTGCTCAAGCCCAAACTACCGTGAAGGTGTTGTCACTTATAGCTGACGATGGCCGACCCGAATATGAAGATGCTGTCGCCGCTAAGTTCAACGCAGAACACCCTGACATCGTCGTGCAGTTTGAAAGAATAGCCAACGAAGACTTTAAGAAAAAACTTCCGACCCTATTGCAAACTAGCGACGCCCCCGACCTCTTTTACAGCTGGGGCGGCGGGATTTTAGAGGAGCAGGTAGCAGCCGGAGTCACGCGGGACATCACCAGCCTGCTCGACGGGGACTTCTTGCAAACGATGTCCCCCGCCGGAATGAACGCTTTTACTGTGGACGGTAATGTCGTGGGACTCCCTCAACAAGTGTCGGAAGTGGGTTTCTGGTATAACCAAGCACTCGCCGAACAAGCGGGTATCGACGTTGAAGCGATTGAAACCTGGGACGACTTTTTGGCTGCGGTGCAAAAGGCGAAAGACGCGGGTTTGACGCCTATTTCGGTCGGTGGCAAGGACAAGTGGCCGCTGCACTTTTACTGGTCTTACCTAGCGATGCGCGAAGCGGGCCAGCAGGGCTTTTTAGATGCGCAAAGTGGTGAGGGCGACGGTTTTGCCGCCGCGCCCTTCGTCAAAGCGGGCGAGGATTTCAAGCAGCTTATCGACATGCAGCCTTTCCAAGAAGGCTTTATGACCGCAGGTGACACCGATTCTTACGGCTTCTTCGGCGATGGCGGGGCCGTCTTCCTACTCATGGGCAACTGGGTTTACAGTGCGCAGCGCGGCGCTTCGCAAAGCGGCGGCCTAGACGACGACCAGCTGGGCCTGCTCTCTTTTCCCGTAGTGGAAGGCGGAGCCGGTGAAGCCACCGATACTTTGGGCGGTATCAACGGTTTTGTTGCAGCGAAAGATGCGCCCGACGAAGCGGTTACCTTTTTAGAATACCTGATGGACGCTAACAACCAGATAGAGGCAGGTAAACTCGGTATCTTTATTCCGATGGCAGTCGGCTCGGATACCGGGCTCGGCAATCCGTTTTTTGCGCAGATTTCTCGTGACTTAGGCGAGTCGCAGTGGCATCAGATTTTCCTTGACCAGTCGCTCGGTGCCGATGTTGGCGGCGTGGTAAATGATGTTTCCGCCCAGCTCGCTACGGGCGACATCGATCCGCAAACCTCGGCTGAACTCATCCAGGAAAGCTGGGAGTTGCGATAAAAGTCACCGAGTAACGCTACGTCCCTGAAAAGGTTAGTAGTGATGGGATATTGGTTTGAACGGTTCAAACCAATATCCCAAACCGATGATTAACGCTTGGAAACTATTTACCCAACGGAGAAACTATGGCGACGGCCCCGAGCGAGCGAACCTTACCTAAAGCTAAACGTCGTTGGGGCAAAGCCGAGCAGCGGCGGCGCTTAAACGCTGTCCTTATCTTGCTGCCGCCCGCGCTGCTCATCTTTACGATTTTCGTTGTCCTGCCAATATTTAGCGCGGGCCTTATGAGCTTTTACACCTATAAGGGCTATGGCCCACTCCTCGACTTCAACGGCGTCAACAACTATGTCTGGATGTTTAGTAAACGTACCCTGAACGTCTTTTTCGAGCCTGCCTTGCGCAACACCGCGCTCATTCTCGCCACCTCGTTATTTGTGCAACTACCGCTGGCGCTCGTCTGCGCGCTGCTGATCTACAAAGAAACATTTACCAACAGTATATTCCGGCTTATCTTTTTCTTGCCCTTCGTGCTCTCAGAAATTGCCAGTGGGCTTATCTGGGTTTATATGCTGGATGGGCGCAGCGGTGCAGTCGCGCCACTCTTTCAAGAACTGCTCGGCAAGCCTTATTTTATTTTGGACGACAAAACCTGGTCGTTTGCTGCGGTGCTACTCGTGCTGGTATGGAAGTTTTTTGGCTACCACATGATTCTTTACATTGCAGGTTTGCAAGGCGTACCGAAAGAACTGACCGAGTCTGCTAGTATCGACGGCGCGTCGAACTGGCAAAACGTGCTGTACATCAAAATCCCGCTGATCTCGTACGCGCTCAAACTTTCGCTCTTTTTTGCCATTTTGGGTTCGTTTCAGGTTTTCGACCTTATCATCGGCCTCTACGGCCCCTCACCACCTGAGCACGGTCAAACGCTGGCGACCTTTATTTACGAGTGGGGTTTGTCGCGCCGTCAACGTTACGGTATCGCTTCAGCGGCGAGTATTATCTTATTCGCCATCAGTATCGTCGTAGGGTTTAGCTATCAGTACTTCGTCATGGGCGACCAGAGCCTCTTCAAAAGGAAACGTGTATGAGACTCGCGACCTACTTCAAATACCTTTTTCTGCTCACCCTATCTGGCTTCGTGCTACTCCCCATCTGGGCAACCTTTATCGGCGGTTTTAAGTCGACCGGTGAACTGCGCAACAACCCTGTAGGTTTGCCGCAAGTGTGGCGCTTCGACGCTTATAGCGATATCCTCGGTTCACCCGCAACTTGGCGTTACGCGTTGAACTCGCTAAACATCGCTTTTTTCACGGTCTTTTTAGTCTTGATTGTTGCTTCAATGGCAGCTTTTACCTTTAGCCATCTCAAATTCGCCGGGCAAGATTTCGTCTATTCGTACCTCCTGCTCGGGTTGATGTTTCCAGCTGCAGCTGCCATAGTACCAATTTTTGTCATCAATAATTCTTACCTGCACATCTTTAATACGCACTGGGCAGTGATCTTGCCACAAGTCGCGTTTGGAATTGCAGGATCAGTGTTGTTTTTTAGAGGTTTTTTTGAGCAGTTGCCACATGAGTTGTTCGAGGCAGCACGGGTTGACGGCATTGGCTACATCGGCTTCTACTTTCGCTTTATCCTGCCGCTGTCGCTTCCTATTCTGGCAACCGTAGGCGTTTTGACACTGGTAACGTCGTGGAACGGCTATATGCTACCCCTGATTATGCTCGGAACCAATCCGACGAACCATCCCTGGCCACTAGGACTCGTCAATTATAGGGGCGAATTCTCGACCGAATGGAACCAGGTTATGGCCTTTATCTCAGTCAACTTACTACCGGCTGTAGCGTTCTTTTTGCTCGCTCAGCGTTATATTGTCGCCGGTTTGACAGGAGGGGCGGTCAAAGGCTGAGATTTTAAGAGTCGAGCTTGAACTCGTTTGGCGCTCGGCTCTTGGCCACCCACTTGAAAGGGGGTTATGAGCAAATATAGTACAACTGATTGTTTACCAGATTTTGCATATCAAAGTTAACGAAACACTACCTAGTTGTAGACGAACTGGCCCTAGTTGTCGAACAACTGGTCAGCAAGCTCGTTACCTCAGGAGGTTGGTATAGCCGTAACTATCATCAAAAAATGTTGATGTCTGCACAAAGCAAACAATTAGTGTCAGTTGATTTAGATGGACAGTTCAACTGATTCCGTGCAGGTTCTGCTTGACAACTTGTCTAAGGTGAGATTTACCGTACCGCAGGTAAGAAGTGAAAAACGAGGCGGCAAAACTTTGTGTTCGTTGGGTTGACTACGAGGTCAAGCGCGCTTCTTAGATGGCGAAGTGGAACAAAGCTCAACTAGCTGTGTCGAACCCGCTTTTTCTGACGGCGCTCGATAAGCTCATCGCCTTTTTGATTAGGAGGTTGAAGTGCCAGTTTACCGACACGCCAGTTACGGCGGCGAAACCGTCACCTTGCAGAATGAGCACCTCCGCGTCGAGGTGCATAAGCGGCTGACCGGCTGGGGTTGGGCCGAGCTGTTCACCTCGCAGGGCAAATATATGGGGGTTTTAGAGCATTTGGGCGAGCTGCTGTTGCGCGACCAGGAGATTCCCATGCGTCTCGAGGCTGAAACTTACGAGCGCACCCAAAACAGCACGGGCGAAACTTTAATCTTTAGTGTCAAGTCGCTTATCGTCAAAGACAAGCTCAAAGGAACCTCGTTTGAAAGCTGGCTCCACTATCCACTCGGCGTGCACTGCTTGGTGGGCGAGGTCAGCCTGACCTTAACGCCGGATGCGCCCCGGCTCACCGTCTCTTGTCGCTACGTGTCCAAAGCCAACCAGTATGCCCGCTACGTGCGCGGTCCCTGGTTGAAGGTGGGTGCGGGCAGCTTCGGAAGTACCAAGACCGACGCTATTTTTCCCGGCATCGAGTGGCTAGTTGGCGAGGAATGGTCGAGCGGCACCGACTGGTTCAAAGACCCCTGGGCTGAGCGCTTCGTGCCACACCCGAACAAGGTCGCCATCCCGCTTATGACGGTGAGTCACGAAGGCGTAGGCATCGGCATGACCTGGAATCCTCTTCAAGACGCGACCGGCTGGTTCAACTACCGCAGACAAAAACAGCAACCCGTGTTCGCCTCGCCCGACTTCACCGACCGCCGCAACCAGCACCTGCTGGGCCTAATGTTGCCCGACGTGGAAGTGGAGGCCCTCGAGAACCAGGTTTACGCCGAGCCGCCGCTCGAGCTTCACCACGAGCAGTGGCTCAGGTTCGACGCCGAAATCTTTTTGGCCGAGGGCAGCTCTTTGGATGTGGTAGCGGACTACGTGAAACGGCGCGGCTTGCCCCCACCCCCGGAACCCCGCTGGCCGCTCGAGGCCACGCTTCACCGCATCGCCAACGCCTACACCACGCACCTGTGGCGCGAGGGCAAAGGCTTCGGCACGGCACAGACAGAAAACTCGGTTCAGCCCAAACTTCCCCGCTTTGCCTCAGCTTACGTAGCGCGCTATGCGGGCAGCGAGACGGCGACGCGCTTGGCGGAACAGCTCGAGTGGGTTAAAACGCAGCCTGAACACGAAAACTATTTGCCCTTGAGGGAGAAAAATCTGTCTCGAGAAGCTTTGCTTGTGCATGGACGGGACTTGCTCGAGTGGCAACAGGACGACGGCGCGTTCCCGTTCGACCCGGCGGGGCGGCACTACCGCAAAGACGACTTTACCGTGGCGACCACTTTTTTAGAACCGATGGGCCACGCTCAGGACACGGCCCTGGACATCACGGTGTTGCCGGTGTTCGAGCTGCTCTACCTAAGCGAAGCCACAGGGGAAGTTAAATTTGCCGACGCCGCCCGGAAAGCGCTCGAGTATTGCCTCGAGATGCAGCGCCCCGAAGGAGGCGACTACTGGGAGACGCCGCTGCACAGCCCCAATCTTCTCGCTGCCGGACACGCCGCCATCGCCTATTACCTCGGGCATCGACACTTCGGGGACAAACGGTATTTACAAAAGGCGCGCCACTGGCTGCGCTCTCTCTTGCCCTTTACCCGCCTGTGGGAATCTAACACAGCCCCCGCACTCTACAACACCAAACCCTGCTTGTGCTCGAGCGATTGGTACTTCGCCAACTGGGTGCGCGACCACGTGCAATGGGAGGTCTTGGAGACATTTGCGCTCTCGAGCCACTACGGCATCGACTGGCATACGGTTGACCCCGACATCGACTGGCGTCGTTACCAACAGGGCGTCACCACAGCGGCGCTGCGCTGGTTGCTCGACGCTGACGAGAGAACTTGGCTGCCGCACAACTTACCGGACTCGCGCGAGCTGTTCGAGCAGGGTTCGCTGGACAGTTGCTTTGCCGACACCCACAACAGCGTGACCGGAAACTACGGGGGGATGGCGATTCTGCCGGACGTTATAGCCGTTAATCTGTTAGACCTTTTGCAAAACGAAAACGGTTCAGCTTAACTACTGAAAGGAAGGGTACATGTGAAAGCCTTAATCTGGGAAGCTCCAAAAAAGATGGTGCTGCGTGAACAAGAAGCCCTCACCCCGCAAGCGGACGAGGTGCTCGTCAAAGTTGCCTATGCGGGCATCTGCGGTTCAGAACTGAGCGGCTATTTAGGCCACAACGCGTTGCGGGTGCCGCCACTCGTCATGGGGCACGAGTTTTCAGGCGAAATCGCGGCGCTCGGGTCAGACGCCAAACACCTCAATCCAATTTTAGCCGAGGGTCAGCCGGTCACAGTCAACCCGCTCTCGTGTAATAAGGACTCGGATTTTCAACGTCGCGGACTCGACCACCTCTGTCCGTCGCGCTCGCTGCTCGGCGCGCACCGTCCAGGGGCTTACGCCGACTACGTGAGCGTGCCCGCGCAGTCTGTCACGCTCCTCCCCGAAACGATGTCCCTGCGTACCGGCGCGCTGACCGAGCCCGTCGCTTGCGCCGTGCGTATCGGCGAACTCGCGGGGGCGGTGAGCGGGCAGGACTGTTTGATTATTGGGGCCGGGCCTATCGGTCTTCTGAGCTTACAAGTGCTCCTGAATAGCGGCGCGAAGCGCGTCTTTATCGCCGACTTAGACCCCGAGCGGCTGGCGATGGGCGCAGCTCTCGGTGGCGACGCTATCGACCCGCGTGACGCCGATACGGTCGAGGTCATTAAAACGGCGACGGACGGACGAGGGGTGCCGGTCGCCGTTGACGCCGTGGGTACAGCAGGGACACGCTCGCAGTGTGTCGCCGCCGCGATGACCACCGGCAAGGTCATCCTGAGCGGGCTGCACGAAGAGACGAGCAGTATTCCCGCCGCCGATATTATCCGCCGGGAAATTACCCTGCGCGGCTCGTTCGCGTACTCTCCCGCCAATTTCAAGCGGGCGCTCGAGCTGCTCGAAGAGGACGCAATTCGCCTCGACCCCTGGATCGTCGAAGCGCCCCTGGCGGACGGCGGCACGTGGTTCGACCGTCTGCTGGACGCGCCCGGCAACGTCTCGAAAGTTCTGCTCGTCCCATGAGGCATTTGTGAAGTCTTACCCTTTAGTCTTCGTTTGTGTCTCCGAGGTTCGCTCGTGAAAAAAGTTCGCGTCGCCGTCATCGGCACCGGCTGGTGGGCAAGTGATGTTCATATTCCGGCTTTACTCGAGCAACCGCAGGCAGACTTAACGGCCCTCTGCGACACGAGTAACGAGCGGTTACAAGCGACCGCCGCTAAATACGGCGTGTCTGCCACCTACACCGACGTGAACATGATGCTTGCAGAACAATCCCTCGACGCTGCCGTCGTCGCCTCGTCGAACGCCAGCCATTACGCCGTCGCCAAAGCCTGCCTCGAGCACGGTCTACACGTCCTCGTCGAAAAACCTCTGACGCTTCGGGCGCAAGAAGCGAAGGAATTGCTCGAGCTTGCTGAGGCCAAAAGACGCCAGCTCGTCGTCGGTTACTCGTTTAACTTTTTGCCGTTCGCCAAGCGGGTGAAAGAAGTGTTCAGGTCAGGTGAGCTTGGGCACGTCCAGTACGTACAGGCGGTTTACAGCTCCGACATGATGCCTTTTTTTCAGGGCACCTTTGGCAGGGATTTCACCGTTCACGGTCCAGCTCAGTACGTTGACCCGGTGCAACTAGGGGGCGGGCACGGGCAGGTACAAGTTACGCACGCCCTCGGCCTGCTTTTTTTTCTGACCGCCTTGCGTCCCGCTCGCGTCGCCGCGCTAATGGCTAAGCATAATTCAGCAGTCGATGTGGTTGACGCCATGACGGTCGCGTTTGAGGGCGGCGCGCTCGGCATGGTGGGCGGAACGGGCAACCAGCAAGGCGTGGTGTTCCGGCTGCTTGTCAGCTACGAACATGGCTGGGTCGACCTCAACGCGGGCGCGCAGCGGGCGGCGGTCTACCGACGTGACGCTGAACCCGAAATTTTAGCAGAGCAGAGCAGTTTTAGCGGCAGGTTGTCGGCGCAAAACTTAGTCGCAGTGGCTCTAGGCGAGGCCGACAACGGTTCGCCCGCCGAAGGTGGTTGGCGGGCGGTAGAGGTGCTCGAGGCCGCCTACCTGTCAGCGGCTCGAGACGGAACTTTTATTAACATCAAGGAGCTTTATGAAAATCATTGAGGTACAGGCTGTTCGGGTCAAGTTTCCACCTGGGCAGGGCGGCACACAGCCCCGGCGCGACTCGTGGGGGAAGACGGACGAGGTTGCCAACCCCATGTCGCGCTATCCGGAAGTCAAACGTCACCGCAGTCTGTGGCTGCCCAAAGCGTGGGAACAGGTTTGGTGCAAGGTTACGCTCGAGGACGGCACCTGGGGCATAGGTTTGACCGACCACGGTCGGCCCGTCGCCGCCGTCATCGACGACCACCTCGCGCCGAACCTCGTCGGTGAAGACGGTTTAGCGATTGAAAAACTCTCCGATATGATGTTTCGGATGACGAAGGTTTACGGTTCGACCGGTCTCGCGTCTTACGCCGTGAGCGCCGTTGATTTGGCACTCTGGGACGCAAAAGCCAAGCTTTTGGGTCTACCCGTTTACAGCTTATTAGGCGGACCTCAGAAAGACAGACTCTTCTGCTACGTCACCGGCAACGATACAGATTGGTACAAAGAACTGGGTTTCAAGGCTCACAAGCTCGCCTGCCCCTACGGTCCGGCGGACGGGCTCGAGGGTCTCGACAAAAACGAAGCCTTCGTCGCTAGGGTGCGCGAACAAATCGGCGGCGACTGCGAACTGATGCTCGACTGCTGGATGGCGTTCGATGTCGAGTACACGGTGCGGCTCGCCGAACGGTTGCGCCCCTACCGCCTCAAGTGGTTGGAAGAGTGCCTGCTCTCCGAAGATTTCGACGCCCACGCCGATTTGCGTCGCCGCTTACCCCGGCAAACGCTCGCCACGGGCGAACACTGGTACACGCACGTTCCTTTTCAGTGGGCGCTCCGGCACGATGTCGTCGATATTTTGCAACCCGATATCAACTGGTGCGGCGGCCTCACCACCTGTCTAAAAATCACCGCTGCAGCGGAAGCAAGTGGCAAGAGCGTCATCCTGCACGGGGGCGGGCGCAACCCTTATGGGCAGCATTTCAGCTACGCCATGTCTGCGGTGCCGTGGCTCGAGTACTTCATCGGCTCCCCCCCGGGCGTGCCGCTGGCGGAAACGGTGCAGATTCCGGGGCAGGCTGTGTGTGAGAACGGCTTTCTGGTACCGAACGACGCGCCCGGTTTCGGCCTAGAGATTGCTGAAGACTGGCTCGAGCCGTTTTTCGCATGAGGATGGACAGCAACAGGGTCAGCAGCCCCGCTACCGACAGTCCTATCATCGATAGCCACAGCCACGCCTGGGCAACCTGGCCCTACGAGCCGCCCGTCCCCGACCCTGAAACGCGCGGCAGGTCCGAACAACTGCTCTATGAAATGGACGCGTGCGGCGTCGCTCAGGCCGTTTTGGTCAGCGCGAACATCGACCACAACCCCGAAAACAACACCTATGTCGCCGCGCAGGTGAGGCGTTACCCCGAACGCTTGCATCAATTTGCGGATGTAGACTGCGCTTGGTCTGCGACTTACCATACGGCCGGCGCGGCTAAGCGCTTGCGAGACGCTGCCGCGCGCTATCCCATCAAGGGTTTTACGCACTACCTGAGGGCCGAAGACGACGGCAGCTGGCTCTACGGCGAAGAGGGCTTAGCATTCTTTACCGCAGCCGCCGAACTCAGGCTTATCGTCAGCATCTCGTGTGCGCCTCACCAGCAAGCCGCCCTCCGCAAGGTGGCACAGCGGTTTCCGGATTTGCCCATCCTCGTGCATCACCTCGGGCATCCTCAGGTCGATCACGACGCGCAGCTTTCCGAGGTTTTGGTTTCAGCGCAGCGCCCCAACATCCACCTCAAGCTGTCCGGTTTTTACTACACGGTGGCGGACGCGACGTGGGATTTTCCTTACCGCAGCACACACGAACTCGTTCGGGCGCTCTACGACGGGTTCGGCGGGGAACGTCTCTGTTGGGGTTCGGACTATCCGGTGGTGAGAAATTTTATGACCTATCGGCAAACTTTAGAAGCGTTCAGGACGCACTGTGACTTTGTTCCACAAGACGACCGCACGATGATTTTAGGGGCGAATCTGGCGCGGCTACTCGAGCAAGCCCGCCCCGTCAACCTAGAGGAGCATAGATGACACCGACTTTTACAACAGGCTTCACTTCAGGCGTGAAACCTAACACAAACCTCAAGATAAACAAATTTTTGGACGTGCCAGATGATTACAGTCGACACCCTACGAACCGAATACGCCGAGTTTCCGTTAGGCATCGACGTGCTCGAGCCGCGCCTCAGCTGGACGCTGACTTCACCCGAACGCGGCGTCCGTCAGCACGCTTGTCAGGTGTTGGTCGCCTCGAGCGCCGCAGAGCTGTCTCGAGACCGAGGAGACGTCTGGGACACGGGCAAAGTCGATTCAGATAGGTCGGTTTATGTCGTTTATGGAGGTAGAACTCTCTCGTCGGCGACCCGTTATCACTGGAAGGTGCGTGTTTGGGACGGAGACAACATGCCGGATACGCCGTCGGCGTGGAGCGAGCCCGCCTGGTGGGAGATGGGACTGCTGGAACCCGACGCCTGGGTCGGGTCGTGGATTGGGGGGCCGCCGCCTGCTAGTGCAGAGTCGCAGCCGTGTCCGTTTTTACGGCGCGCCTTCGGCGTGAGCCGAGAGGTCGTCAGCGCGCGCCTTTACGTCACGGCGCTGGGCTTGTACGAACTCCAGCTGAACGGTCGGCGCGTCGGCCAAGATCTGCTCGTCCCTGGCTGGACGGACTATAACCGGCGCGTGGAGTACCTCACCTATGACGTGACGGAGCACCTCCAGGCGGGCGAAAACGTACTCGGGGCTACCCTTGGCGACGGTTGGGCGTGCGGGTATCTGGTGTGGGAGCATAACAACCGCTTGTGGAGCGAGCAACCTCTGCTGCTGGCCCAGCTCGAGCTGACCTACGAAGACGGTACCCGCGAGGTCATCGCCACAGATGCCGACTGGCGGGCCAAAACCGGCCCTATCCTCGCCACCGACCTGTATAACGGGGAGCACTACGACGCGCGGCTCGAGCTGAGCGGTTGGGCCGAACCCGGTTTTGGCGCTGCAGACTGGGAGCCGGTCATGGTGTCAGAACAACCCCCGCGCACCCTGGTCGCCAAACGGATGCCGCCCGTTCGGGCAGTTGCCGATATCACCCCCGTCGCCCTAAGCGAACCCCAACCGGGCCGGTATATCCTCGACCTGCGTCAAAACATCGTCGGTTGGGCGCGTCTAAAGGCGCAGGGCGAGGCGGGCAGCGAGGTAACGCTACGTTTTGCGGAACGCCTCAACCCGGACGGAACGCTCTACACCGAAGCTCTACGCACCGCTAAGGCGACGGACACGTATATCTTCAAAGGACAGGGCGAAGAGGTTTACGAACCACGCTTTACTTTTCACGGTTTTCAGTACGTTGAGGTCACGGGCCTGAGCACGCCGCCCACGCTGGACACAGTTACAGGTATCGTCTTGCACACCGACCTACCGCAGACCGGACATTTTGAATGTTCCGACCCACTCGTCAACCAGCTTCAGTCGAACATCCTCTGGGGTCAAAGGGGGAACTTTCTCGAGGTTCCCACCGACTGCCCGCAGCGCGACGAACGGCTCGGTTGGACGGGGGACGCACAAGTTTTCATCCGCACGGCCTGCTTCAACCTGGACGTTGCCCCTTTTTTTACCAAGTGGCTTATCGACTTGGAGGACGCGCAGTTAGAAGACGGTTCGGTGCCGCACGTCGCGCCAAACGTGGTACCGGGGAGCGGGGCTGCAGCCTGGGCGGACGCCATCGTAATCTGCCCATGGACGATTTACCAGTGGTACGGCGACACCCGGGTTCTCGAGACGCACTACAAGGCGATGACGCGCTGGCTCGAGTACATGGAAACGACCAGCGACGCCCTGATTCGGCCCGACGACGGCTTTGGCGACTGGCTCGCCACCAACGCCAAAACCCCGGACGACGCGCCCACGCCCAAAGACCTCATCGGTACGGCGTATTTCGCCCACTGCGCGCAGCTAATGGCGAAAATTGCAGCAGTTTTAGAGAAAGAAAGCGACCGTCAACGTTTCGAAGTGCTCACCGAAAACGTCACGGCGGCGTTCAATCAGGCTTTTGTCACCGAAAGCGGTAGGGTAGTCGGTCACACCCAGACCGGTTATCTGCTGGCGCTGGCCTTCGACCTGCTCCCCGAAGACAAGCGGGGGGCGGCGCTCGACTACCTCGTCGGCGATTTGGAAAAACGTGGGTGGCACCTGACCACGGGTTTCGTCGGTACGCCACTGCTAGCCCCTACCCTGAGCCGCTTCGGGCGCACCGACGCCGCGTACAAGCTGCTCACGCAGACAAATTACCCCTCGTGGCTGTTCCCGGTCACGCAGGGCGCGACGACGATGTGGGAACGCTGGGACGGCTGGACAGAGGGGCACGGCTTTCAAGACCCGGGCATGAACTCGTTTAACCACTACGCTTATGGCGCGGTCGGCGAGTGGCTTTACGCCACGGTCGCGGGGCTGGGCTTCGACCAGCCGGGGTACAAGCATATCCACATCAGGCCGCAACCGGGCGGCGGTTTAACGGCGGCTCGAGCCGAACTTTTGAGCGTTTACGGCCCCGTGGTAAGCGACTGGCATCTCAGCGGCGAAGCGTTTACACTCCGCGTCGAGATTCCGGTCAACGCAGCAGCGACCGTCACGCTCCCAGCGGTGTCGGCGCGGGCTGTCACCGAAAGCAACGAACCGCTCAGCAAAGCTGCAGGCGTCGAGAGGGTCGAGGAAGAAAACGACCAGGTAACGCTCGAGCTTGGTTCCGGCAACTATGCGTTTCGGGTGCAGCAGCTCGAGCCGGTCGAGTCGGAAGAGGATAGGAGCGTGTAGCCTCGAGTCTCGCTAAACGAAACGGTTCCGCAGCGTGCCCATTTTTTCAACTCTCAACTCCACCACGTCGCCCCGTTTCAGGTAGATGTCTCGCTCGGCACCGGAACCGTCACCCACCGTACCGGAGCCGAGAATTTCGCCAGGGTGAAGGTACTCGCCCTGTGAAGCGTAGGCGATGATGTCCTCGAACCGCCAGTGAACGCTGCTCAAGTTTGCCTTGCACCACAGCGTGTCGTTGACCCTAGCCTCCATCTCGAGGGTGTAGATATCCGGAATCTCGTCCGCTGTAACGAGGTAAGGGCCGAAGATATTAGCTTTTGTAAAGTCCTTGCTTTTCGCGGGGCCGAGGCCGACCGACATCTCGCGCGCCTGAATTTTGCGTTCGGTAAGGTCGTTGAAAATCATGTAACCGAAAACGTGCTCGAACGCCCGCTCACGCGGAATATCGTTGCCCCCTTTGCCGATAACGAGCGCAATTTCAAACTCGATGTCGAGTTCGTCTACAGTAGCCGGGATGGGGATGTCGTCGCCGTGCGTGGCGACGCTGCCAGGGTTGCCCTTGTAGTAAACGGGCAGGTTGTACCATTCAGGCGGAATCTCACGGCCCAATTTAGGATAGATGTTGGTCATATGGGTTTCAAAGGCTAAAAAGTCGCGGATGAGGGGCGAACGCGAAACAGGGGCGAGCATGGTCAAGTCGGCTGGTTCAAAAAGCGCCTTTTCTCCTCCCTCGCCCTTTTGTGCCCACGCCAGGGTTTCCTGAGCCGCCTCAAGCCCAACCTCGCCGCCTTCGATATAACCCACCATTGTGTCGGGGAATATTGCCGCACTTATGCGCCGGGCCGCTGCCTGAGTCAGACCTCGAGCCTCGAGCAACAGACTGTGGGCACTCACTAAGTCGAGCACTTTATCCAGTGAAGTTATTGCCCCTATCCGCGCTAATTCGCCGAGCGGGGTTGCCAGCTTGTAAGAAACGAGTTTCATCTTGTCACCCGCACCTTTTCCACTTAGGCGACCACGAGTTCGTAAAGCTCCCGCTCACGGTTCTCGAGCAGGGGCAGAATCGTCTCTTCGATGATTTCTTTGAAGTGGGGAGTGTCTCGGCGGGCAGCTAGGGCGGCTTCGTCGGTATAGTGTTCGTAGAGAAAAAAGAAATCCGGGTTGTCTGCAGAACGGTTTGCGTGGTAGAGGGTGCAGCCGGGTTCGTCGGCCTCGACCAGCGGGGCCATCTTTTTCAGCGCCGCTGCAACTTCGTCGCCTTTACCCTGTTTGACATGGTACTTCGCCACCAACATAATCATGCTTTCTCCCTAACTTTTATCTCAAACTAAGTACTCGAGCGCCTCACCCTTAACTAAATGGAGCACGTTGAGCCAGAGCGTTTGCGAATCCCGGATATGTGTCCAGTGGCCCTGCCAGGCGCTGTGCGGCGTAAGCGTCACCTTGTTCAGGTCATGAAGTGCGTGTAAAGGGTCGTCAAAGGGCAAAGGTTCTTCGGTGAACACGTCGAGCGCCGCGCCGTCCAAACGCCCCTCCCGCAGAGCTAAGACAAGCGCGTCTTGGTCGACCAGTTTGCCCCTCGCAGTGTTGATAAACAGGCTGGTCGGCTTCATTAATGCGAACTCTCTAGCCCCAACAATTCCGTATGTTTGTTCGTTTAGCGCGAGATGGACGCTCAACACATCCGAACGGCGAAAAAGCTCATCCCAACCCGTATAGCTCACACCGTAAACGGATTCCAGATCAGGAAAGCGCTGGATGTCCCAGTAGAGTATCTGCATATCGAAAGCTTGGGCGACGCGGGCGATAGGCCGCGCGATTTCGCCGAAACCGAGTAACCCCAGCGTGAGGTCCCGAGCCAGCGTCAGGCCCGAAACGCGGTCTTGCTTCCACTTCCCGTCCTCTTTGTAGGCGCGCGCCGTCATCAGGTCCCGCTGCGCGGGAAGGCGTTTTAGGTGGTTGAGGATGAAGGCCCAAGTGTGCTCGGCCACAGCGATGTAGTTTATGAGCGGCGTCGCGGCGACCGGGACGTTCATGGCTCGAGCCGTCTCCACGGGAACACCTCGGTAGTCCTGCCCGAGGTGCTGAACGAGGCGTAAGTTTCGGCCTTGTTTAAGGAAATCCGGCGGTACCGTCTCTTTATGGACGATGAGCACGTCCGCGTCGGGGAGTGCGGCGGCCAATTCGTCTTCGGTGTGAACTTCGCACAGCTCGAGCGGGTAGTCTCTAAACATCTCGGCCAAACTCATGACTTTTTCAGCCGCGTCCGGGTCTTCGGCCAAGAGCTGCGCCCGGTTGACCGCGTCCCACTTGTCCCAGGCGCGCATGCCCCACAACACGTTGCCGATATTGTCCCACACGACGACTTTCATCAGCCGCGTATCACCTTTCACCTCAGCGCCGGCTCGAGCGCGCCCAGGCGCGAGCAAAAACACGTTTGCCGTTAGCTAGGATGACCTCACTGCTTTCACCCTCGCTGGGCTTGAGTTCCATCGAGAGGATGGGGGTCACGCCCAAACGCTCACGCGCTCGAGTCCAAAAGTCGAGGGCGCGCAGCTCGTCCAAAAAGGCTGTGACTTCCGGCACATCGTTGACCCCCAGGAGATGACCAAAACGTGGGTGAAAGTCACCGTAAAGTGGGCTTTCGGGATACGCCGCCACACAGTTACCGATATGGACGTGCAGCAGGTGAGGGGCCGCCGCCTGAAGCGCCTCGGCAGGTGTCTCTTTAAGGAGCGGAAGGTGGCTGAGGTCAACCGTCAGGCCAAAGTTGTCACGCCCTACCGCGTCGGCAAACGCAGCCGCTTCGACCGTTGGACCGATGAGCCGCTTTTTCTCTACGTCTCGGTCGAAGTTTTCGAGTACCAAATGGAGGCGCTGCTTGACAGAATGGGCGTCCGCGTAGTCGCAAAGTTCCTGCACGTCCTGGGTAAAGCGCTCGAGCGTTGCCTCGCGTGCCTTTTCGCCTGGGTCTTTGGGCGCGGCAATCATGGCGAGGGGCGCGCCGAAAAAAATCGCCTGGTCGAGAAGGGTTCTCAGCCGCGCTTTGGCTGCTCGTCTGCTCCCTTCGTCATCGCTCCCCAAACCGAGGTTGTCGAAGATGATGGGCAGGATGGGGAGGTGGACGACCTGTATAGCAGCAGTGCTCAGGAGGGCTCGCGCTTCTTTCGCAATAGCAGGGTCTCGAATCGGGGCGATTTCGACAGCGCCGAACCAGGGGTCGCTGGCTACGGCGTGCAGCGTGCCCAGCAACTTGCTTTCATCGCTGCGGGTCTCCAGATAAACGAGCGGATGTACAACGCCGAAATCCATGATATCGGCCCAGGGCAGCATCAGCGCACCGCCCGTGAAGCAAGAACTTCCCGCTGGTACGCATGGGGTTTGGCGCTCAGCAGTTCGCCAATGTGCATAAAGCGCTCGAGCCGCTCGGACTCGAGGAAGCCGTACATCAGTGCGAGCGAACGCAAGCCGTCTTGGCCTGAAACTTCGGGAGTACGACCCGTGAGAATCGCTTGTGCGAAGTCGTCGTATTCTACGGCGAGCAGATTGGCGTCGATATCGCGCCACGGCAGCGCGTAAGAGGTTAGCCGCGCGCCGCCGAAAAGCTCGGCGGTCGTCTCGTCGAGCGCGAAGTCCGGTACGAGGGTGAGTTGCTCCTCCTCCGCTATCGCTACGTCTTGACCGTCGCGGCGCTGTACCAGCTTGAGAGGCCGCCCGGTGCGGTCGGGCGGGATGGATAACGACCCACCCGTGCCGTACATCATTCGGCTGAACTGCTGTTCGCCGCGACCCGCGAGGTTGAGCAGTAAATTGGCGACCGCGCCGCTCTCAAAGCGCGCGACGCCGACCGTAAGGTCCTCGGCGCTGACGGCGTGCCAGGTCTGGTTCGCGTCCACACGGCGGCGGTCTACCGTCTGATTCATGCCAACGACACTCTCGATAGGGCCGAGGTAGAACTCGAGCAGATCCGTGTAATGCACGCCCATGTCGAGCACGATGCCGCCGCTTTCTTTCTGGTGCCGCCAGGGCGTAATGATCACCCGCTCGCCACTACCCGACGAAGCCTGAACCGCCAAAAATACCTGCCCTAACGCGTCCCCTTCGATAAGCGCCTTAGCAAGGCGGTTGACGGGGTCGCGGCGGTAGTTCTCGGCCACGGCCAACTTGCGCTTCGCCTCGGCGGCAGCCTGAACGAGCTGTAAACCTTGCGAGACCGTCAGGGCGATGGGTTTTTCTACCATGATGTGCACGCCCGCCGCGAACGCCTCCAAGCCAATAGCCACGTGCGTATCGGGCGAACTCGTGATATCGAGCGCGTCTAAATGCGGCAGAGCGCGTTGCAGGTCGGTGAAGTTGGCGAAGACCTCGGGGCGGCGGCCAAATAGCTCTTTAGAAAGGTCAGCCACGCCCTCCCCTTGCCCCTGCACCGGATCGCCTACGCCAATAAGCTCGAACTCGAGCTTGCCGACGTCCTGCAATTTCTTCAACCCCAACAGGTGACGCCGCGCCATACCGCCACAGCCACACAAACCGAGAGCCAAGGTCATGCGCTCGGCCTAAGGGAATACCCCAGACCCCGCAGGTAGCCGGCGTTGACCTGTGCGCTGTGGAGCGGTGAGAGGTCACTGCGGCTCTGCTCTACGACCACCCAACCCGCATACTGCTGCTTGTCCAACTGCTTTAGAAAGGCGGGAAAGTCGATGCCCAAACTCCCTTCGCCTAGCTCGACAAACTTGCCTTTCGCCCAATCTTTTAGATGCAGGTAGCCGATCCGGTCACGGTATTTTTCAAGGTGCTCCAGGGGATCCTCTTCAACCAGGGCGATGTGGGAAACATCCAAACAAAGTTTGAGGTGCTGTGTTTGCGCCATAAGTGTATCGATTTCCTCCTCGGTTTCTACCGTACAGGCGACGTGGGGGTGGTAAGAGACGATCACCCCTTTTTCGGCACCGTACACCGCCAACGCTTCACAAAACCGGGCTAGGTCCTTGTACTCGGCGGCGCTGGGCGGCCGCCACCGCAAGCGACTCCCGCCCACAAGACCGTAAGCTTCGGCACCCAACTCGGCAGCGTAGTCGATACGGCGCTGCTGCACCGTGAGTTGTTGCGCGTCGGTCGGCAAGCCCACCGAGCCAAAGAAGGTCGCTACGGTCAAATTCGCTTGCTCGAGCCCCCGCCGACAGTGCGCCGTAGGTCCCAGCCAGTTTAGCGGCTGGGCGAACATCTCGACCGCCTGCCACCCCGCTTGGTGGATCTCTTCAAACATGGCGTCGAGGGGATACGTTTCTCCCCAGTTCAGGGTACTGTAGGCAAACCGTAACATCCTCATCCTTCCTAAGCCTTCAAGCTTTCACGATAATTTACAGATGAAGAAGGTACGCTCGCGCTCCTCGCTTTACGAGCAAGCTCCCTTAAATCTCTTCGCCCCACAGGTGCGTAAAACCACCGGAGCTCACTTAACGCCTGTTAAGGCAATGCCCTCGAGCAAGTAACGCTGCACAAAGGCGTAGAGGGCCAGCGGCGGGATGATCAGCAGCAGCGACAGGGCGGCTACGTACTGTACTTGGGGCTGCCCGTAAAATCCCTGAAAAATATTGTTGAGCCCCTGCGCGAGCGTCCACTTTTCAGGTGTAACTAGAAAGATGAGGGGGCCGAAGAGGTCGGTCCAACCCGCAAGAAAGGTCAGGGTGCTGACCACCACAACCGGCGAGACGCTAAGCGGCATGATGATGCGCGTAAAAATCTGCCAGCGGTTGGCCCCGTCGATGATGGCAGCCTCGTCAAGCTCTACGGGCAAGGTCATAAAGAACTGGCGGAACAAAAAGATGTTGAACGCCCCGCCGCCAAAGAAAGCAGGAACCGTGAGCGGCAAAAAGGTATTGAGCCAGCCCACGTTGGCGAAGATGATATAGAGCGGAATAAGCGTCACTGTACTCGGGAGCATCAGCGTAGCGAGCACTAGGATAAAAAGTACGTTGCGCCCCGGAAATCTGAGCCTGGCAAACCCGTAGCCGCACAGGGCCGCCGAAGAGACCGTACCGATCAATTGCAAACCGACGATAACGGAGCTGTTAAAAAGAAACCGCCAGAATGGGGCGCGGTTCCAGGCCACCGAGTAGTTCGACCACTGCGGCGTTTCAGGTAGCACTTTGGGCGGCAGCGTATTGATCTCGCCGGGGCTCATGAGTGAGCGGGAAACCAGATAGAAAAGTGGAAACAAAAAGACTAAAGCTAACGCGGTGAGCGCAAGGTAGATAAGAATAGCTGAAAGCCGACTTTGCCCACTCATCGTGCCCCAACGGTTGCCCTTGCTCAGCTGCTGAGTGCCGGAAGTTGCAGTCGCCATCAGCGTGTCTCACCTTCATAGTAGACCCAGCCGCTGGTACGAAAAATAAGCACGGTCAGCAACAAAATGATGACGAAAAATACCCAGGCGATAGCCGAGGCGTAGCCCATCTGAAAGTTCTGAAACCCCTCCTGGTAGATTTTAAGCACGATAAAAAGCGTTGAGTTCGCCGGCCCACCGGCAGTGAGCACGAAAACCTGAATAAAGGTTTGTAAACTGGTAATGACCCCGATCACCAGATTAAAGAAAATAACCGGGGTGAGCATTGGCACCGTGACGTGCCAGAAGCGCCTGAGGGGACTAGCCCCGTCCACCTCGGCAGCGTCGTAAAGATTGCTGGGAATTGATTGCAAACCGGCAAGCCAGATAATCGTACTCGCCCCAATGCCCCATAAACTCATCACGATAAGGGCGTTGAGAGCCGTTTCCGGACGGCTTATCCAGGTATATTCGGGGAGTCCGAGCGAGCGCAGCAGGTAGTTGGCAACGCCGTAGCGCACGCTGTAAAGGTCGGCGAAAAGAATCGCGGTAGCGACCGGTGGCACCACGACAGGAAGGTAAAAGATAGCCCGGTAAATAGAAATTCCATGCAAGGGGCGGAGGAGTAAAATCGACAGGAGACCCGATAAGATTAGGCTGAGCGGCACCGAAATGAGCGCGTAACGAAAGGTGACGCGCAGACTGATCCAGAACGTGTCGTCGGTAAAGAGTCTGCGGAAGTTTTCCAGTCCCGTCCACTTCGGCGGCGTAAGGATGTCGTAACTCGTAAAGCTATAGTAGAGCGAGAGGAGCATCGGCCCCATCGTAAAAAAAATGAGCCCAAGGATGACCGGCAACACAAATAGATAACCGGTCAGCCAACCCTGCACCTTTCGCCTCGATGGTAGTGAGCGGTTGCGCTCTTTTAGCACTGCCCGCTCCTTACTGCGCCTGTTGAACGGCCTGCTGAATCTCTTCTGCCCAACGCGAGACCATCTCTGCAGGTGTAGTAGTGCCGAGCATGACCTCTTCCATCAGGGTGTCCCTTGCAGTGTTTACAGCTCCAGCGGCTCCGGCAGGTAGGCGGGGCTCGAGCGGCAGCGTATCCGCTTCCGGGTAGAGCGTAAACGCTTTGTAGTCGAGGTCTTCTCTAGGTACGCTCGTCCACACCGGATCGTCGGCTAAAGACTTGAGAACGGGGACGGCGTTACCGGTGCTGCTAAAGATGCGCTGGCCTTCCTCGCTCACGATAAAAGAGAGGAGCGCCCAGGCCTCGTTGGGGTGTTTGGTGCCAGCGTAGATGCCGTAACCACTCGTACCGGTACCCACACGGTGCTCGTTGGGGAAAGCTGGGAAGGTAGCGACGTTCCAGTTGAACTTGTCCTTTGCGTTTTCGTTGATGACTTGTACCAAGGGACGTACATGAAACCACATGGCGGTCTGTCCATTGATGAAGGTTTCCGGGTCGCTTTCGGCAAAGTTGGTTGCTACACCTTTCTTTACGAGGTCGTAAAGCGCTTCGACGCCCGCCGCCGCCTCGGGCGAATCGACGACGATCTCACCGTCTTCAGTTACCACCTCGCCGCCGAAACCGCGGATAGCCGGGACGACGATGGCCCACCAGTTGAAGTTGCCCCCGTCGACTCCATACTGAGTGGTCACGCCGTCGGCGTTTTTCTTGGTGAGGGCCGTGGCTGCATCTACGAACTCTTGCCAAGTCCAGCCGTCCTTGGGGAGCGGTACCCCGGCCTCTTTGAACATATCGGCGTTGTAGTAGGTCACGAGATGGTTGTAGTCGCGCGGCAACATGTACTGGGTACCGTTTACCTTACCGAGGTCGAGCATCGACTGGTAAAAATTGCTCGTGTCGAGGTTGGATGCGGCTATGTAAAGTTCTAAGTCGAGCATCAAATTTCTGCTGCCGAGCACCTGCACGCCCTGGTCAGAGGCCCAGAAGAGATCGGGCAGGGTGCGCGAGGCCGCCTGCAAGATAAGCCGCTGCTCGTAGTTGCCGCTGTCAATGGGCTCGAGCACCACCTTGATGTTCGGATACTTTTCATTAAACGCATCGATAAACCGCTGAACGTTCCCCTCTTCTCCAGGGTCTTGCAGCATAGAAAAGCGCAACGTTATATTTTCATCCGTCGGGGTGATGTCACCCGGAGCATCCTGAGCCTGAACAGAGGGCTGAAGATAAAAGGCAAAGCCTAGAACAACCAACATGCACCGGAACAGAATCTTTTGCATCATGTTTTCCTTTCATAAGACGCATCAACTAGGTTAAAATCTTCCGCAAGGTAGACAGCTTATTACAGTTTTAGGTTTACACACGTTCAGGTTTATAGAATGTTGACCGCTAAACAGCAACGGGGCATTGCGTCCTATTTCGGCATATCTCGACTCCTTAACTGCTCTTCAGCTACAAATCGACTCGGCTTTGTGCGAGGTTAAAACAAAGGATCACAATACAAGGCCTAAATGTGACAACAAATAACAAAATTGTTCTTGGTAAAGTTATCATATTGAGGGCGGTACGTCAAGCATATGAGAGGTTGGTGAATTATCCGAATGATGTCGCTCAAAGAAGCTGATTGAGGGAACAACGGAGGTAGGAGAAAGATGTAAGCAGTTTTAATCGGTGTACTGTTTGCTAGTTGCGCAACCAAGCTGCTTTATTCAATTCTGCGAACGGCAAAGCACTTGCTTCAGGTAGACTGGCCCCAAGACTCAGATACTAAGTGCTCCTACTGATTTAGCTTGGATTAGAGCAGTTCTTCAAACGATTCGTGTAGCACGCAATAAATCAAGCTTTGAAGCCTTGGGTTTAGTTAAAACTAATTGGGTTGGGCTACTTATCGTTGCGTCTTTAGGTTTTGCTCTCGGCCTCTACGCTTCAGTACTCGATCTGGCACTCAAGGTTGGTAATTTCTGTTGGCACCTAACTTTTAGGGAGGTAACGCAGTGAGGTACGTCAAAAGAGGGATGAACGCAAGTGCGCTCGAGCAACTCAGTGACGAGGTACAAGAGAAGGTCAAGGCACTTCTTAAGGACGTGAAAGAACGCGGCGACGCAGCCGTACGCGAGCTGTCGAAAGAGTTCGACGCCTATACGCCGGAGAGCTTCCGCTTACCACAAGAAGAGATCGACGGGGCGCTCGAGCAAGTGCCCGAGGCCGAACTGGCAGCGATCAAGTTCTCTCTGGAGCAGGTACGCACCTTCGCGGCGGCGCAGCGTGCGGCGATTCGAGATATCGAAATCGAAACCTATCCCGGTGTCACCCTGGGTCATAAAAATATCCCCATGAACGCGGTGGGTTGCTACGTTCCCGGCGGGCGCTACCCGATGGTCGCGTCAGCTATCATGAGCGTCGCTACCGCCAAAGCTGCAGGTGTGGCGCGCGTCGTCGCGTGTACCCCGCCCAAGAGTGGCAAACCCTACCCCGCGACCGTAGCAACGATGGCGCTCGCCGGGGCCGACGAAATCTACGTCCTCGGCGGCGTGCAGGCGATGGCGGCGATGGCGCTAGGTACCGAGACCATCGAACCCGTTGACTTTTTGGTCGGCCCCGGCAACGCTTTCGTTGCCGAGGCGAAGCGGCAACTTTTCGGCCGCGTCGGGATCGACCTCCTAGCGGGCCCGACCGAGATTCTAGTCATCGCCGATGAGACCGCCGACGCCGAGATGGTGGCGACCGACCTCTTAGGTCAAGCCGAGCACGGCCCGAACTCGCCTGCGATACTCTTAACGAGCAGCGAAGCCTTAGCGAATACCATCCAAACGGAGATCGACTGTCAGCTAGAGACGCTTCCTACAGCAGAGGTCGCAGGGCAAGCGTGGCGGGATTATGGGCAAATCATCCTTGTCGGAACCGACGCGGAAATGGTCGAAGAGGCCGACAACCTCGCCTCCGAACACGTCGAGGTATTGACGCGCGACCCCGACTATTTTTTAGACCACCTAACGAACTACGGCTCGCTTTTTCTCGGTCCGGAGACGAACGTCGCTTACGGCGACAAAACCATCGGTACCAACCACATCTTGCCTACTGGTAGAGCGGCGCGTTACACGGGTGGGCTTTGGGTCGGCAAATACCTCAAAACCGTAACTTATCAGCGGTGTACACCCACAGCGAGTGTGGTGATCGGTAAAAATTGCGCGAAAATTTGTGAACTCGAGGGTTTTGCCGGACATAAAGCCCAAGCCGACCTGCGCGTGAGGCATTACGGAACACGTAAAATTTCCCGTTGAAACGGGCGGCTTTAACATCAAGTGCGGCGGTCGATGACTACCGAGCTGGTTGGATGTACAAAGTTCGGCTTATCTGGACCACACTCGCGGAGAGCTCTTAAAATGACGGTGATGTCGGAGCGAGTTGCGCTCGTTACGGGAGCAACCGGCGGTATCGGTTCGGCTATCTGTTTACGTCTCGCCGAAGCAGGGTGCCGCGTCGTCGCAACTTATCAGTAGTCTGTTGACATCAGTTCGATAAGGCAGTAGAACAGGGGCAAGGAGGCGAGCGATGAGTAATCGTCTGCCGGTCACAGCTGCGCCTGGGCTGCTCGAGGCTTACGCTCGGGCGTTCGAT
>JAABUN010003356.1_pt1 | contig 24999 bp, 16 predicted proteins | sample 5559311 | NCBI WGS metagenome assembly JAABUN01 (sample SAMN10711877, study PRJNA513370) | rock metagenome | isolation source: Antarctica rocks | place: Antarctica: Victoria Land, Siegfried Peak sud
CCAGGCCGGTCATCGCCCGGAACACCGTCGGCGCGATCGTCAGGTGGTGATAGCGCAGGATCATCGCGGCCCCCCTTCCGCCCGTCAGCATACCCGACCAGCCCTTATTGTGCAGCATTTCTAGTAGCCGTGCTCGGCCAGGAGGGTGCCATGGTCGGTGGTGAAAACGACGAGGGTGTCGTCCCACAGGCCGAGTTCATCGAGGGTGTCGAGGATTCGACCGACCCAATAATCGGTCATCGTCAGCAGCCCGGCGTAGCACTTGCGGACGTGCTCGACCGCCTCGGGCGACTCAGCGACCTCGCCATAGACCGGCCAGTCGAAGAGCGGGCCGTCCCAGTCGTCGCCGTACAGTCGCCGGTACTCCTCGGGGCAGGTGAACGGCTCATGCGGGTCGAAGATCTCGACCTGGAGGAACCAGTCGTCCGCGCCCTGGTTGGCGCGCAGCCAATCGACGGCCGCCTGCGCCGTGCGCGGCCCGGACAGCTCCTCCTCGCGCGCCTGCCGGGTCCGGTTGGCGGCGTTCTGCTGCGTCAGTTGACCGAGGTGTTCCGGCAGCGCCACGGCGTCGACGAGCGACACCCAGGGGTCGTTCTCCTGACCCCGGAAGAATTCCCAGGTGTCGAACCCGGTGTGATAATTCTCGCCGCCGAGTTCGAAGTAGTGGTCGTGATCGGTCAGCAGGTGGGAGAAGACGCCCCGTTGGCGCAGTTCGCGCGGCAGCACATCGTCGAACGGCTCGATCGACCCCCAGCCGCGGTCGAGGAAGTTGTAGCGCCCGGTCATCAGCTCGCGCCGGGCGGGCATACAGGGGAGCGAGCCGGCCCAATGGTTGTCGAAGACGACGCCGCGCTCCGCCAGCCGCTGCAGGTTCGGCGTCCGCACCCAGTCGTTGCCGTAGGCTTGCAAGAAGTCGCGACGGACCGTGTCCAGCATGATGAACAGCGCCTTCATCTCCCCCTCCTCGTTGTGCTGTGCCGCTTTGTCCTGCGCCGCCGCTCAGGCGTCGGCGGCGACGCGGAAGCCGGTGTTGCCGGTGGCGCTGTCGGGCGTGTTCGCGCTGCGGGCGGCGACGCGGTAGCGGTTGCAATAGGAGCGGTGGCAGAGGTAGGAGCCGCCCCGCGTCACCCGCGCCTCGCCGCCGGGCGGCCCGGTCGGATCGTCGCGCGGGCCGTTCAGTCCATCGAGGTGGTGCGTGGCGCTGAACCAGTCGGCGCACCACTCCCAGACGTTGCCGACGACATTGTAGAGCCCATGACCGTTCGGCTGGTACGCGCCGACCGGCGCGGTGCCGACATGCCCGTCGGCGCGGGTGTTGCGCCGGGGGAAGTCGCCCTGCCAGATGTTGCACCGGTGCCTGCCGCCCGCCAGCAGTTCGTCGCCCCAGGGATAGCGCCGCCCCGCCAGCCCGCCGCGTGCGGCGCACTCCCATTCCGCCTCGGTCGGCAGCCGGGTCCCGGTCCAGGCGCAGTAGGCCATCGCGTCGTGCCAGGAGACCTGGATGACCGGGTGATCCCCGCGCCCCGCCGTGGAGGTGCCCGGCCCCTCCGGCGCGGACCAGCAGGCCCCCCGGACGCCGAGCCACCAGGGGGTCGGCCCGGCGGTGCCCAGCACCGCCCCGCGCCGCCCGCGCGGCACGAACAGCCCGAAGACGAAGGACCAACCGAAGCGCTCCGCCTCCGTCTCGTAGCCCGTGGCGGCGACGAAAGCGGCGAACTGGGCGTTGGTGACGGCGTGGCGGGCGATGCGGAAGGGACGCAGGGTGACCGCGCGGGGCGGCCCCTCGCCGTCGGACGGGAAGCCCTCGGCGTCGTCGGTGCCCATCAGGAAGGTGCCGCCGGGGATCGGGAGCAGGCCCGCATCCGGTCGGGGTCCCGCCCCGCGCGATCCCGGCGCGGCGGCGGGCGTGGCGACGGGCGTGACGATGGGCGGGCGACCGCTCGCGGGCGGCCTACGCGCCGCGCAGCAAGGTGACGGCAGCGTCTCCGACATCGTGCAGCACCCCCTCGGCAGACCATGGCTCCAGGCGCGGCGCAGTGTAGCACAGGGGCCGACCGGACAGTTGGGCGGCGTGCCGGGGGCCGAGCGAGGGCGCGGGTATTGCCGGACGCGACCGCCCCGCAGCGCTCAATATGGGGCGACGCGCGGTGGCCCGAGATCGGCCGCGAGCATCGCGGCGTCGAAGGCGTGTCCCAACAGATCGAGTTTCTGCGCCGCGCGCGCCGGGTCATCCCAGAGATTGTGGAACTCGTCCGGGTCGTCGCGCAGATCGTACAGCTCCCCGAGTCCCTGCCCATGGTAGACCACGAGTTTGTGGCGCTCGTCGCGGATCATCGTGGCCCGGCTGCCCCCGGGCAGGGCCAAGGCGTCGTGGTACTCGCAGCGGACGAACGCGCGGTGTTGGCCGGGCGCGGCCTGTCCGGTCAGGAGCGGCAGGAGCGAGCGCCCCTGGATATGGGCGGGGAGCGGCAGGCCCGCCACCTCCAGCAGGGTCGGTGCGAGGTCGAGCAATTCGACGAGCGCGTCGCTCCGCCGCCCCTTCCCGAGCTGTCCGGGCCAGGAGACGATCAGGGGCACATGGACGAGCCCCTCGTAGAAACGGCACCCTTTGAGGCGCAGCCCGTGGTCGCCGAGCATCTCGCCATGGTCGCTCATGAAGACGACCATGGTGTTTTCGCGCTGCCCGGTGTCCTCGAGCGCGTCGAGGATGCGCCCTACCTCCGCGTCGAGGTGTTCGATCTGCGCGTAGTAGGCGGCGATCATCCGCCGCGCGTCGTAGGCGGCGGGCGGGCGCGGGCGCGTCTGGAAATCGATCGCGGCCAGCGCCTCCTGCTGCGCCAAATCCGCCGGACGGAAGCGGGGGAGCGGCATCGTCGCCGGGTCAACCCGCGCCAGGTACTCCGGCGGCGGATCGATCGGCGGGTGCGGCGCGAAGGGGTTGACGCTGAGGGCCCACGGGCCGTCGCGCCGCTCGGAGAGGAAGGCGATGGCGCGCTCGGCGCACCAGGTCGTCTGGTGCCAGCGCGCCGCGATCCCCGGCCCGTACAGCGCCGACTGGTGGTAGCGGGCCACCAGTTCCTCGGGTTGCAGGCTCGCCGCCGACCAACCGGCGGGGGTTTCGGCCCCGTAGGCGACCTCCCATGCGACCCCTTGATCCGCCAACCAGCGTAGGTACGCATTCGCGTCGGACGGCAGTTCGGGCTCGGGGCGGGGGTGGTGGCTCCACTCGAAGACGCGATAGCCATCGTCCGCGCGCGCCTCGCTCCGGCCATGGGCGGCGGAGAGGTGGAACTTGCCGACGAGGCCGCAGTCGTAGCCGGCCTCGGCCAGGAGGCGCGTGACGAGCGGCGGGGCGGCGGGGGGGGCGGCACCCCCGTTGCGGTTGACGCGGATCGCGCTCGGGTAGCAGCCGGTCAGGAAGCTCGCGCGGCTGGGGGTGCAGATCGGGCTCTGGCAATAGGCGTTGGTGAAAGCGACCCCTTCCGACGCCAAACGGTCGAGATTGGGGGTGCGGATATGCGGGTTGCCGAGCGCGCCGAGCGTGTCGAAGCGCTGCTGGTCGGTGCAGATCCAGAGGATATTCGGGCGGGGCGGCGGCGGGGCGGCGGGGATCGGGGTCCGGTCGGTTGGTGCTGTCGCCATCGCGCGCTCCCGTTCCCTTGTCGTCGGCACGAGTCCCGGTGGGTCGCTCACGCCTGTACCTCCGCAGGGCTGACGCGCCGTTGCCCCTGCGCAGGCGTCGGCGGGGCCGGGAGGATCGTCGGTGCGGCCTCGCCCGCCGCGACCATGCGCCGGATCAGCCGGTCGCGCAGGGCCTCCGCGACCGCGCGATGCGACGCCAGGCCGCTCAGATTGCTCAACTCGTGGGGATCGGCCTGCAAGTCGTAGAGATATTGCTCGGTGTACGCCTCCGCCGCAGGTGCGCTATTGCCATCCTTGCCGGGGGCGACGACGCTGTATTTCCAGCGGCGGGTCCGCACCGCGCGCCCGATCTGGCTCTCGCTGATCTGCACGAAGACGTCGTCCGGCCAGCCCTCGCGTTCGCCGCGCGTGAGCGGCAGGAGCGAGCGCCCCTGCATCTCCGGGGGCACGGGCAGCCCGGCGGCGTCGAGCAGCGTCGGCGGCAGATCCACGAGGCTGATCAGCTCGCGGAGTTGGCCGCCTCCGTCGAAGCCGGGGCCGATGAGCGCGGTCGGCACGCGGATCGAGGACTCGTGGCAGGAGCGCTTGTATTCGTCGTTGCGCGTCTTGAAGTGGCAGCCATGATCGGACGTGAAGAGGACGATCGTGTTGTCGGACAGGCCGAGGCTCTTCAGGGCGTCGAGGAGGCGACCGAACGCCTCGTCGAGGCGCTTGACCATCCCGCAGTAGCCGCCGAGATGGGCGTGGGCCGAGCCGCCGAGCGCCGCGAGGTCGGGCGGGACCCAGCGCGCGGTGTAGCGCTCGCGATAGCCGTCCGGGGGCGGGTAGTCGTCGAGGTGGTTCTGGTGATGCGGCTCCAGGTGGGAGACGAAGAGGAAGAACGGGTCGGACCGATGCCCGTCGATGAAGCGGATCGCCGCGTCGGTCAGCGCGTCCACGCGATAGCCCGGCAGTTCCACCGGTCGCTCGTCGTTGTCGTACATGACCGTGCGGTAGGTGTCGGAGGTGAACTCGAGGGCGTTGGAGCCGAGCCAGTAGTCGTAGCCGCCGCGCCGGGGCGCGCTGACCGGCTCCTCCCCCGCCAGATGCCACTTGCCGATGTACCCGGTCGCGTAGCCCGCCGCCCCGAAGTGGTGCGCCAGCGTTGGCGTGTCGTCCGCGAGCGCGATGCCGTTCTTGAAGACGCCGGTGCTGGTGGCGTAGCGACCGGTCTGGAGGGAGGAGCGCGCCGGGGCACAGACCGGCTGGCAGGTGAAGGAGTTGGCGACGTGCGTGCCCGCCCGCGCCACGCGGTCGAAGTTCGGAGTCAGGTCGAGCGAGTTGCCGTGCGCCCCGGTCGTGTCCCAGCGCTGCTGATCGGTGAAGAAGACGATCACGTTCGGCCGATCCGCACGCCGCGCTGTCGTATCCGTCGCGCGCCCCGGCCCTCGCGAAGCTGCAACCATCTCCCCCGCCCCTTTCACGATCCCACGGCGTTGCCGACCCGCCTGGCGGCGACGACCGCCGCGTTGAGCCCGATGCCCAGTCCCGGCCCGGTCGGCACGATCAGCGCGCCGCCCTCGATCCGCTCCGGCGGTTCCACCAGTTCCGCCCGCCAGGGAACCTCGCCCCAGGCGTATTCCAGCGCGCGCACCGTCGGCAGCGCCGCGACCACCTGCGCGGTCGCCGCCATCGCCACCGGCCCGCTCGGGTTGTGGGGCGCGACACCGACGCCACGCGCCGTCGCCAGCCGCCCGATCGCCACCGCCTCGGCGATGCCGCCGCAGTGCTTCACATCGGGCATGATCGTGTCCCACACCCCCGCCGCTAGATAGGGCCAGACCGCGCCGACGCCGCCGAGATGCTCGCCGCCGAGGTGTTCCAGCCCCTGCGACTCGAGCAGGGGGCGGAGTCGCAGCAACGCCGACAGATCGGCCGTCGGCACCGGTTCCTCGCACCAGGTGACGCCGAGCGCGCGCAACGTCGTCGCCACCTCGACCGCCGTCGCCACCTCGACCGCCGTCGCCACGTCGAAACGGCTGTGGCAATCGACGTAGACCTCGACCTCCACCCCGACCGCAGCGCGGACCGCCGCGACGCAGGCGAGCCCGCGCCCGATGCGCTCGCGACCATCGCGCTCGCGCAGCCGCGCCCGGTCGAGCCCGTCGAACGGGGCCAGCTTCACCGCGCCGAAGCCTTCGGCGGCGGCGGCGGCGGCGTTGCGCGCGAAGCCTTCCGGGGTGCGCTCGACCGTCGCGCGGTTGATGTTGGCGTAGAGCGGGATGCGCTCGCGCGTGGGGCCGCCGAAGAGGCGATGGACCGGCAGCCCCGCCGCTTGCCCCGCGAGGTCCCAGAGCGCCTGCTCGCAGGCCGACACGGCGGTCGCCCCGGCGAAGCCGTCGGCGACCGGGGCGAGGGCGACGAGGGCCGACAGGACGGCGCAGGGATCGAGGCCGTGCAGGAGGGGCAGGCACCGGCGCTGAAGTATGGCGGCGACGTGGCCGTCGCGGTCCGGCCCGTCGCCGCCATGGGACGCCTCCCCGAGGCCGGTCAGGCCCGCATCGGTCGTCAGCCGCGCGAAGAGCCAGTCGCCGCGCCGATTCACCCCGATCCTGATCACGTCGAGCCCGGTGATCCGCACGGTCCCCCTCCACCCATCCCGGCGCTCGTGCCGACCAGTTCGTGTCCGCGTCGGCGCATCATAGCGCGAAGCACGCCCCACTGTCGCCCCATTGTCGCCCGGCTGTCGCCCAACCCGGCGCGGGCACGCCCCTGCCGCCGTCTCGGTGTACGATACGCGGCGGCGAGGTGCCGATGGCGGCGGGGACCCGGCCACGTCTGACGCGCGACGTATCGTCGCGCAGAGAAGGAGCGAGGCGCGCATGGAACCGACCAATCTCCTGTTCATCATGTCGGATCAGCACAGCCGCCAGGTACTCGGTTGCTACGGGAACGCGGTCGCGCAGACCCCCAATCTCGATCGCTTGGCGGCGGCGGGGACGCGCTTCGCCGGGGCCTACTGCCCGACGCCGATCTGTGTCCCCTCGCGCGCGAGCTTCGCGACCGGGCGCCACGCCCACACGATCGGCTCGTGGGACAACGCCGCGCCCTATACCGGCGCGGAGGCCGAGAGTTGGGGACATAGGCTGACCGAGCAGGGCCACCGCGTGACAACGGTCGGCAAGCTGCACTACCGCGCGACGGACGACCCGACCGGCTTCCCCGATCAGCGCCTGCCGATGCACATCCTCAACGGGGTCGGCGACCTCCATGGCCTCCTGCGCGGCGACACGCCGGTACGTCCCCAGAGCCGCCAGCATGTGGTGGAGGCGGGCGCGGGCGAGTCGAGCTACACCCGCTACGACCGCGCCATCGCCGCCGAGGGCGCGCGCTGGCTAACCGAGGCGGCGGCGGCGGGGACGACGGCGGGGGGGACGGCGGCGCAGCCCTGGGCGCTCTTCGTCTCCTTCGTCTGCCCCCACTTCCCGCTGATCGCGCCGCCGGAACATTTCGCGCGGTTCGATCCGGCGACGCTGCCGCTGCCGGTCGGCTGGCGACCGGACGAATGGGCCGATCACCCGCTGCTGCGCGAGCACCGTCGCTTGCAGGCGCTCGACACGCCGTTCGACGAGGCGACCCACCGCAACGCGCTACGCGCGTATTACGGGCTGGTCTCGTTCCTCGATGAACAGATCGGGGTGGTCTTGCGCGCGCTGGACGAGGCGGGGCTGCGCGACACGACGCGCGTCGTCTATACCTCGGACCACGGCGAGATGCTCGGGGCGCACGGGATGTGGTGGAAGAGCACGATGTACGAGGGCGCGGCGGGCGTGCCGCTGATCCTCGCCGGCCCCGACGTGCCGGTCGGCGCGGTCGTGAAGACGAACGTGTCGCTGATCGACTGCTTCCCGACGATCGTCGAGGCGGTCGGCGCGACGCCACGACCGCAGGACGCCGATCTGCCGGGACGATCGCTCTGGACGATCGCGCGCGAACCCGATCGGGCGCGCACCGTCTTCAGCGAGTACCACGCGGTCTTCTCATCGGGTGGCGTCTACATGCTCCGCGACGAGCGGTTCAAGCTGATCCACTACGTCGGCGGCCCGCCCCAACTCTTCGACCTCGTCGCCGACCCCGACGAGCGCCGCGACCTCGCCGCATCGCCGGAACACGCCGCGACCCTGGCCGCGTGCGAGCGGGAGTTGCGCGCGATCCTCGACCCCGAGGCGACCGATCGGCGGGCCAAGGCCGCCCAGCAACGGCTCATCGCGGCGGCGGGCGGGGTCGAGGCGATCATCGCGGGCGGGGTGACGGTTCCCTTCACTCCGGCACCGCAGACCCCGATCGCGGAGCGGAATAGCTGATGTCGGGGAGGACAGGTATAGGGGATCGACCGGGTACGGCAGCTCGGTGGCGGGGAGGATCGGCGCGCATCGGGAATGCGGGCAGACCGTCGCCCAGTCGCCCCGCTCGAGGCCGTGATGACTCGCCCGCGCCTGCGGGTTGGCCGAGCGTCTGCTCGCCGGGCCGCCCCCGACACGACGCAGCGACCCGCACGCGGGTGCGATTCAAAAGTTTCTGTCGTGGGGCGCGGGCGCTGCCGACGCGCAGTGGCACCACCTTTCCCTCCAGTCCACGAAGGTGGGCCCCGCTACGCTCTGCCGTAGACTTCGTGGCGAGCGTAGCGAGCCTTCAGCCGGGACGATGGCAGAGCCCGGCGGGGCCTCAGTCCAACGGCATCTCCGCCTTCGCCGCGCAAGATTGTGAACCGCACCCCCCGCACGCGGGTGGCTTGACACGTCCCAGGATTATGGTACGCTACTTCCAATCATCCGCCGACGCATTCGAGAGACGGTCATCGCCCGCACCCCCGGCAACCGGACGACACTCCGCCATATCTCGGCGAGGAGCTGAGGCGGGGGTGTCGCGTCCGCCACCACCGGGCACGCGAACGCGGCAGGCATCTCCGCCGCATCCATGCCAAAGACGCCGGAATCCAGCCGGGATGCTCACTGCCGCTACAGCGTTGATCGGCGCAGGCCGGTATGCGCTCAGGGTCGGCCGCGTCAACGCATCCGGGTTGCCCCAGTGGTGTTCGGGGAGGGTTGCGCGGCGGCTGGCGCCGACCGTCGCACGACAGCACGACAAAGGAGGCAGGCATGATCGATCTTCGGGCCGAGCGTCTTTCCCGTCGCCGGTTCCTGCGCCGCTCGGCGCTCGGCATCGCCGCCACGGCCTTGCTGGCCGCCTGCGGGGCCACGGCCACCCCGACCGTGGCCCCGCCGCCGAGCGCCGCCCCGGCACCATCGGTCGCCGGTGGAGGCGCGGCGAGCACCGCCCCGAGCCGTCCTCCTGGTTCGGCGACGCCGCTGGCTGGCGCGGGGATCGGCGGGGCGCAGCCGACCGCCGCTGGGACGGTCGCCGGGGCGACACCCGTCGGCACGCTGAAGAACCCGGCGACCTTCACCGGGCCGAAGACGAAGGCGAGCGGCCCGACGCAGTTGAGCCTCTGGCACTACGCCGGCTTCCACGTCAACGTCCAGAAATTGATCGCCGAGGAGTACAAGAAACAGCACGATCAGAACGTGAGCCTCGAGGTCACCGCCTATCCCGGCCTCAATGAGCAGCGCAGCGCCGTGAAGGCGGCGCTGGCGGCGGGGAGCGCCACGCCGGACATCATCGCCGTCGAGCCGGGGGCCTACTGCGTCGATCTCTACAGCAGCAAAGGTGTCACCGGCATGGCCGAGACGTTCAAGGCCGACCCGGAGTACCAGAAGGGTTTCTGGCCGAACGCCCTCGCCCTGCTGACCGTGAACGGCGAGACGGTGTCGGCCCCGGTGGTGACGAACACCGTCGCCGTCTACTACAACAAGAAGCTCTTCGAGCAGAACGGCGTGAAAGTGTCGGAAACGCTCAACGAACTGAAGAAGCTCGCGCCGATCTTCAACGGCAAGGGGATCGCCCCGATCGTGATCGCGATCGGCGAGGATCGCAACCACCCGATCATCCCCGTCTACACGATGGCGGGCGGGCTGAAGGTCGATAAGCTCTTGCGCGACGCCGACCTCGGCCAAGCCCCCTGGAATGACCCCGAGCTCCTGGAGGCGGCGACCCTCGCCGAGCAGATCATGCGCTCCGACCTGATCATCAAGGGGGCGCTCGGCATCAAGCAGCCGGATGCGATCGGCGTCTTCAGCACCGACAAGGCGGCGATGCTCTGGGGCGGCCAGTGGCTCCACACCTCGATTCGCCAGGCCTTGCCGCCCGACTTCGAGCTGGGACTCTTCCCCTTCCCCGAGGTGAAGGCGGGCAACGGCAAGCCGGTCCTCAGTTCAGTCGGGATCTCCCCCTGCGTCAATAGCAAGAGCAAGACACCGGCGCTCGCCTACGAGATGATCAAGGCGCTGACCGGGGCCTGGGGCAAGATCGAGTACAGCAAGGCGCTCGGCATCTCGCCGAACGGGCCGATCAGCGCCGAGGCGCTCGCCTACCAGAACGAGTCGTTGAAGGATCCGCTCTACGCCGAGTTCCTGAAGCTCCAGCCGACCGGCACGACCCGCGTCATCTTCACCCCGCAAGTCGAGGAGGCGCTGTATCAGGGGATGCAGGCGCTGATCGGCGGGCAGAAGACCGCCAAGCAGGTGCTGGATGAGGTCGAGTCGGCCTCGCAGAAGGCGGGCGAGCGCAAGTTCACCGTCGGTTGAGCCGGTGTTGAGGGGTAGCCGCATGGCCGTCATCCGCACCGCGCCGCGCTCCAACTGGTACCGGCTCAGTCGGCACCTCGTCGGCTACGCCTTTGTCGCGCCGGCGCTGCTCGTCTTCATCGCGTTCATCATCTACCCGATCGCTTATTCGCTGCGGCTCAGCTTCCACGAGTGGAGCGGCTACACGGTCGAGTGGGGGCCGTTCGTCGGGCTGCAAAACTACGTGGAACTCGCGAAGGACGAGGTCTTTTGGAAGGCGGTCAAGAACTCGGCGGTCTTCGTCGTCGTCCGCACGCCGCTGGAGGTCGGCCTCGGCTTCGGTCTGGCGCTGCTGCTCGACCGCGCCATCCCCGGGCGCGGGCTGCTGCGGACGCTCTTCTTCATCCCGGTCGTGATGTCGCTCGTCGTCGTGACGATCGTCTTCCAGCGCATTCTCGAGACGAATAGCGGCTTGCTCAACACCTTCCTGGTGCGGGTGGGGCTCGACTCCCTGGCCCAGCCCTGGCTGGCCGACCCGAAGACGGCGCTCGGGGCGATCATCGCCGTCTCCGTCTGGAAGAACGTCGGCTTCAGCCTCGTCATCCTGCTGGCCGGCTTGCAGGGGCTGTCACAGGATGTCATCGAGGCGGCACGGGTGGATGGGGCGAACGCCCCGCAACTGATCGCGCGGATCATCACCCCGCTGATGCGCCCGATCCTGGCGATGACCGCGCTCCTGTCGATCATCTCCGGCCTGAAAGTCTTCGACCTGATCTTCATCATGACGCGCGGCGGGCCGGTCTACTCGACCGAGGTGCTGGCGACGCTGCTCTATCGTCAGGCCTTCGAGCTGAACAACATGGGGCTGGCGAGCGCGGTCGCGGTGGTGATGGTGGCGATCGTGATGGCGACCGCCGCATTCCAGTTCGCGGTCCTGCGGGGCCAGGAGTAGGCACCCCACGCCGAGGAGTCACGCATGGCGACGGTCGAACAGGCGGCACGGGCGACGACGGGACCAACACCTCCCCGGCGATTCGGGCACTGGGCGCGCGAAGGAGCGGCCTGGCTCGCGATCCTGGTCGCGCTGCTGATCTCGATCGGGCCGGGGCTGTACCTGATCAGCCTCTCCCTGATGGACACCCGGCAGATATTCGGCGGGAAGATCATCGCCTGGCCGCTCGCCCTGGACAATTACCCCAAGGCCTGGGTCGCCACGAAGATCGGGCGGCTCTACTGGAACTCCGTCTTCATCTCCGGCGTCTCGACCCTGGTCACCGTGGCCCTCTCGGCGCTGGCCGGTTACGGGCTGGGGCGGCTGCGCTTCGCCGGGCGGCGGCTCCTCTACGGCTTCATCCTGATCGGCCTGACGATCCCGCTCCAAATCGCCCTCATCCCGCTCTTCATCAACCTGAAGGCGCTTAATCTGCTGAACACCCCCTTCGCGCTGATCGGCCCCTACACCGGCTTCGGCCTCGCGTTCGGCATCTTCGTGATGAAAAGCTTCTTTGAGAAGCTGCCGAAGGAATTGGACGAGGCGGCGCGCATGGATGGCGCGGGCGAATTTCGCATCTTCGCGCAGATCATGCTGCCGCTGACCCGCCCGGCGCTCGCGACGATCGCGATTTTCCTTTTCTTGCAGAATTGGAACGAATTCCTCTTCGCCCTCACCTTCATCACCGAGGAGTCGCGGCGGACGATGCCGACGGGCATCTACTCGCTGATCTCGACCGAGTTCTACGGCAATTACCCGCTCCTGGCGGCGGCGCTGGTCCTCTTCTCGCTGCCGGTCCTGGTCCTCTACTTCCTCTTCCAGAAGCAGTTCATCGCCGGGCTGACTGCCGGGGCGGTCAAATCATAAATCCCGGCGCGAAACATCTACGCTGGCTGATTGTGCGCGCGAGCGCGCGGCACAATCAGCTAGGGCTACCCAGCCGCCAACCGCCTCAAGACGTCCGTGGCGGTGGGCCAGGATCGCGGATCCTTATAGTACATTTGTCATCTGTGCAGGACTATCCTGGCGGCGTACACTAGGGCCAGGGGTGACCGATCGTTGCCCGAGACAGGCCGCCCTCCGCCACATTACCTGGTGGCCGTGGCCCCGACAATCACGATTCCGTTATGCCGCCGCGCGGGAGAGTCGCCCCATGGCACGCCTGGCATCCGTGGGCCTACGCACACGCTTATTGCTGCTGGTCCTCCTCGCCACCCTCCCCGCGCTCGGGCTGATCCTCTTCGGTGCCGCCGAGCAGCGGCGTCTGGCCGAGGATACCGCACGGCACGACGCCGCGCTGCTCACGGACAGCACCGCCGCCGACCAGGAACGGCTCATCGAGAGTACGCGTCAACTGCTGGTCACCCTGGCGCAACTCCCCGAAGTGCGCGGCGGCGACCAAACGCGCTGCAGCGCGCTGCTCGCCGATCTGCTCCAGCGCTTCCCCACCTATACCAGCATCGCCGTGATCGAGCCGGATGGTCGTGTCGGCTGCAGCGCCCTGCCGTCCTCCGTCGTGCTCAATGTCAGCGACCGCACCTATTTCCAGCGCGCGCTGCAAACGCGCGCTTTCACCATCGGCGACTATCAGATCGGGCGCCTCAGCGGCAAGGCGAGTCTCGGTGTGGCCTTGCCGATCCTCGATGACACTGGTCAGGTTCGACGGGTGGTCTTCGCCGGGCTCGATCTGTCCAGCCTGCGTCAGCTCGCCGCCACCGCACAAGTGCCGCCGGGGACGGTGGTGCTGGTGGTCGACCCCGTCGGCACGATCCTCGCCCGCTCCCCCGGATCCGAGCGTTGGGTCGGCAAGGTCGAGCCGAATGCGTTGCTCGCGCAGGCGATGCGGGCACGCGAGGCGGATGTGGTCGAGGCCGTCGGCGCGGACGGCGTGACGCGCCTCTACGCCTTCCGCCCACTGGGTGGCGGTGCCTTCGTGGGCGTCGGCGTCGCCAAAGAGGTGGCGTTCGCCGCGTCCGATCGCGCGCTGATGCGCAATCTCACCGGGCTGGCGCTGGTCACGCTGCTGGCGCTCGTTGCCGCCTGGATCGGCGGCGATCTGCTGATTGTGGGCCGCGTGCGCGATCTTGTGAGCGCCACGCAGCGGTTGGCGGCCGGCGACCTGCGTGCGCGCACCGGCCTCGGCTACGGTGGCGGCGATCTGGGCGAACTCGCCCGGGCCTTCGACGACATGGGGGCCGCGCGCCAGCAGGCGGAGGAGACGCTGCACCATCAGCGCGAGTTCCTGACCGCCGTGCTGGACAATCTCCAGGAGGGCATCGTCGCCTGCGGCCCCGATGGGACACTGACCATGTTCAACCGCGCCACCCGCGAGATGCATGGCCTCCCTGCGGCGGCGATACCCCTCGAGCGCTGGGCAGAACACTACAATCTGTACCTGCCGGACGGTCGCACGCCGATGCATACTGAGGACATTCCGCTCGTCCGGGCCCTGGCCGGGCAGATCGTCCAGAATGTCGAGATGGTCATCGCGCCGCATGACGGCCCGGCTCGCACGCTGCGAGCCAGCGGGCAGGCGCTCCGGGATGCCCGTGGCAACATCCTCGGTGCCGTGGTGGCGATGCATGACATCACCGAGCGCCAGCGGGCGGAAGAGGCGCTGCGCGAGGCCGCAGAGAGCTTCGACAGCTTCTTCGACGCGAGCATGGCGATCGCGATCACCGAGCAGGGGCGCATCGTCGCGATCAACGCGGCCTATACGACGATGCTCGGTTGGGCACCCGAAGAGATCGTCGGCCGGGCGGGGCTGGAATTGGTCCTGCCGGACGATCACGCCGTCACCGCCACTCGGATAGCCACTTCCGACGAGCGGCCCTACACGGTCAGGCTGCGGCACAAGGATGGCACGGCAGTCGAAACCGAGGTGGCGGGGCGGGCGATCCGCTTCCATGGCCGACCGGCGCGGCTGGCGACGCTGCGCGACGTGACCGAACGGTCGCGCGCCGAGACGGCGCTGCGGGCGAGTGAGGAACGATTCCGCCAACTCGCCGAACACATCCGCGACGCCTTCTGGATCGTCGATGCCCGCCAGACCCAGATCCTCTATATCAGCCCGGCCTACGAGGAAATCTGGGGGGAATCCTGCCAGAGTTTATACGAGCAGCCGAAGCGCTTCCTCGACACGATCCACCCCGAGGACCGCGACCGGATCATCGCCAACCAGGATCGAAAGCGTCAAGGGGAGTACAACGAGCAGTACCGGATTGTGCGGCCCGATGGGGGCATACGCTGGGTCTGGTCGCGCGCCTTCCCCATCCGCGACGAGCAGGGGGAGGTCTACCGCATCGCCGGCGTGTCGGAGGACATCACCGAGCGCAAGGAGGCGGAAGAAGCGCTGACGCGGGCCAAGGAGGCGGCGGAGGGGGCGAACCGGGCCAAGTCGGCGTTCCTGGCGAACATGAGCCACGAGATCCGCACCCCGATGAATGGGGTGCTCGGCATGGCCGAACTGCTGCTCGACACGGCCCTCACGCCCGCGCAACGGCAGTACGCCGAGACGGTCAACACCTCCGGCGAGACGCTGTTGCGGATCATCAACGACATCCTCGATTTCTCGAAGATCGAGGCGGGCAAGCTGCGGCTGGAAGCGTTCGACTTCGACCTGCAAGCGACCGTCGAGGAGGTGGCGGGCCTGCTGGCCGCGCGGGCGCACGAGCGGGGACTGGAACTGACCGCCTTCGTCGACCCCGACGTGCCCGTCGCCCTGCGGGGCGACCCGTTCCGCCTGCGCCAGGTACTGACCAACCTCCTCGGCAACGCCCTCAAGTTCACCGAGCGGGGCGAGGTCGCCGTGCATGTCAGCCTGGCGGCGGCGACCGCCGCTGGCACCACGATCCGCTTCGCGGTGACCGACACCGGGATCGGGATGACCACCACGCAGCAGGAGAACCTTTTCCAAGCCTTCACGCAGGCCGACGTGTCGACCACGCGGCGGTACGGCGGCACCGGGCTGGGGCTGGCGATCGCGAAGCAATTGGTGGAACTGCTGGGCGGCAGTATCGGCGTGGTGAGCGTGCCGGGCGAGGGGAGCGCGTTCTGGTTCACCGCCCGCTTCGCCGCCTCCGAGGCCCCGGTCCTTCCCGCGCCGCGCCGCACGGATCTGCGCGGCCTCCGCGTGCTGATCGTCGATGACAACGCCACGAATCGGCAGATCCTGCACGCCCAGGTCACCTCCTGGGGGATGGGCAGCGCCGCCGCCGCCGATGGGCCGGACGGGCTGGCGCTCCTGCGCGCGGCCACCGCGCGCGACGAACCCTACGACCTGGCGATCATCGATATGCAGATGCCGGGGATGGACGGGCTGGGGCTGGCGCGCGCGATCGGGGCGGACCCCGCGCTCGCCGCCACCCGGCTGATCCTGCTCAGCTCGATCGGGCAGGACCTCGGCGACGAGGCGCGCGCGACCGACTTCGCCGCAGTACTCACCAAGCCGGTGCGCCAGTCCCGGCTTTACGACTGCCTGGTGTCCGTCCTGGCGACAGCGGGCGCGACCGCTGGAGGGCGGGGGGCGGCCATCGAGATCGCCCGCGCCGACCGCCCCGGTGACCCGACGCTCGCGAACGGCGCGTCGGCCCCGGTCGCGCCGCCTGCCGGTCGGATCCTGCTGGCGGAGGACAACGCGGTGAATCAGGCGGTGGCCGGCGCGATGCTGAAGAAACTGGGCTATCGAGTCGACATCGCCGTGAACGGGCGGGAGGCGGTCGCGGCGGTCGCGCGCGCGGCCTATGTCGCGGTGCTGATGGACTGCCAGATGCCGGAGCTGGACGGCTACGAGGCGACCGCCGCGATCCGCGATCACGAGGGTGGGGCTCGGCATACGCCGATCATCGCGATGACCGCCAACGCGCTGGAAGGCGACCGTGAGCGCTGCCTGGCCGCAGGGATGGACGACTACCTGGCCAAGCCGGTCAAGGCGGAGGCGTTGGCGGCGACGCTGGCACGCTGGGTGCCCGTGTCAACTCCGCCACCCGGTGACGCGGCGTTCGCGGCGTCGGGCACCGAAGATGTCGCCGTTGATGCCGCCGTTGACGCCGCCATCGATCGCGCCGTGCTGGACGGGCTGCGCGAGTTGCAGGACGCGGATGATCCCGATCTCGTGGACGCGGTGATCGGCATCTTCCTCGGCGACACGCCCCGCCGCCTCGCCGCGTTGCGCGCCGCGCTGGCGCGGGGCGATGCCGGGGCGGTCGTACGGGAGGCGCACACATTGAAGGGGAGTTGCGGCAACCTTGGTGCCCGACCGATGGCGGAACGCGCCAGCACACTGGAGGCGTTGGCGCGCGCGGGCAAGCTGGTGCCGGTGCCCGCCCTCTTGGACGGGCTCGACGCGGAGTTCGATCGCGTGCGCGTCGCGCTCGACGCGGAGTTCGGTCGTGTGGGCGTCGCCCATGACGCCGCATTGGTTCAGAGCTGAGATGCGTATCCTCATCGCCGAAGACGACACCATCTCCCGCCTGATCTTGCAGAAGGCGGTCCAGAAGTTCGGCCATGAGTGCCTGATCGCCGAGGACGGCCTGCTGGCCTGGGGGCTGTATCAGCGCGAGGCGCTCGCCATCGATGTGGTCATCAGCGACTGGATGATGCCCGAGATCGACGGGATCGAGTTGTGCAGGCGTATCCGCGCCCACCCGACCGACGCCTACCCCTACATCATCCTGCTGACCACCCTCAGCGATCGGGCGCACGTCTTTGCGGGGCTGGAGGCGGGGGCCGACGATTATCTGAGCAAGCCGCTCGACCGCGACGAGCTGCGCGCGCGCCTGATCGCCGCAGACCGCGTCACCTCGCTCTACCGACGGCTCGCCGAGCGGCAGGCCGAGATCGAGGCGCAGAAGGCCGAGGTCGAGCGGCTCAACCGCCAACTCTTCGAGCAGGCTCGCCGGGACCCGCTCACCGGCCTCAGGAACCGCCTCCAACTCCGCGAGGATCTCGACCTCCTTCAGACGCGGCCAGGGCGCGCGAACCGTGCTTACAGCATCGTCGCGCTCGACGTCGATCGCTTCAAACAGTACAACGACACCTACGGCCACCCGGCCGGGGACAGGGCGTTGCGCGCGGTCGCCGATGTGCTGGTCAGGCTGGCCCGCAGCGGCGATCTGGTCTATCGCTACGGTGGCGAGGAGTTCCTGGTGTTGCTGGCGGAGGCGACGCCAGGTGCCGCCGTGGTGGCCGCCGAGCGGCTATGCCGGGGAATCGCGGCCCTGGCGCTCACGCACGGCGGCAACCCGCCAACGGGCGTGGTGACGAGCAGCGCGGGGGTCGCGGGATGGGCACCGGGCGTGCCAGCCGCCGCGATCCTCCAGGCGGCCGATGACGCGCTCTACGCGGCGAAGGCCAGCGGGCGCAACCGCGTCGTGGTCGCGCCGCTTGCGGGGCTCCCGCCCGATGCGCGCGACCTGGAACGCGCCACTACCGTTTAACGCTGTCCGCCTCGCACCGCTGGCTGCGCCGGGCCGACGCCGACGAGGGGAAGAACTGCGCCGCCCATGCCACCACCGCGCATCAAGGCCGCAACCACCTGTTACCGCAGTGCGATAGACTGGCGCACTGGCACCGTTCCCTGAGCGATCGGCGGCAACATACGCGGCGTTCGCCCTGGGACGGCCCAGATGGATGGATAGCACCTGGGGAGGGTGGTGATCGGCGATCGGTGGTGGCCGACCACCCCCTGGTCATGGTCGCTGGCGGAATGGCGCGGGCCGGGAGAGGAGCACGGTATGCGAATCACCAAGGTCGAGACGATCCAACTGCGGGAGCATCCCCAATTGCTCTGGGTACACCTCCACACCGACGGCGGCCTCATCGGGCTGGGCGAGACCTTCTACGCGCCCTCGGTCGTCGCCACAGCCATCCACGACTGGTTCGGCCCGCTGCTGATCGGGCGCGACCCCCACGAGGTCGAACGCCTCTGGGAGCAGATGTTCCGCCTCTCCGATCACGCCGGGTACGGCGGGGCCGAGATGCGGGCGATCTCGGCGCTCGACATCGCGCTCTGGGATCTCAAGGGCCAGGCGTTGGGGGTGCCGGTCTATGAGTTGCTGGGCGGTGCCGTCCGGCGGCGCATCCCCGTGTACGCGACCGGGATGCCCTACACCGGCGCGGCTGAGTTAGCCCGGCGGCTGCTCGACGAGGGCATCACGGCCATGAAGGGCGGCCCGACTATCCCGCTCGCGCTGGCGAGCGATGGCCAGCACCTCGCCCCGGCCGATCTCGACCTGGCACTGCGACCCTTCCGCGAGATTCGCGAGGCGGTCGGCCTGGAGATGCAGTTCGCCAACGACGCCCACGCCAAGTGGAACTTGCCGATCGCCATCCGGATCGCCCAGGCGATGGAGCCACTCCAGCCGATGTGGCAGGAGGATCTCACCCCGCTGCTCCACCCCGAGGCCCTGCTCCGGCTCCAGGAGGCGACCCGCACGCCGATCTGCATCTCCGAGCGGCTGCTGACCCGCTGGCAATTGCGCCAGTACATCGAGAATGGCTCGGCCCGGATCGTCATGCCCGACCTGATCTGGACCGGCGGCATCTCCGAGACGCATAAAGTGGCGATCCTGGCCTCGGCCCATCAGGTGCCCCTGGCGCCGCACGACGCCACCGGGCCGGTCAACATCTTCGCCTGCGCGCAGATCTGCGTCAGTTCGCCCAACGCGATGATGCAAGAACACGTCCCCGCCTTCCACAAGGGCTGGTACGGCGAGGTCGTCGACCCGAACCTCGACATCCGCGATGGCTACCTGCACGCGCCGCAACGGCCCGGCGTCGGCACCCGGCTGAAGCTCGGCCTGCGCGAGCGGGCCGACGCGATCGTCCGCGTCAGCGATCAGCCGGGCGAAAGTCCGATCGACGCCTGGGAGGAGACAGCCCTGAGCATGCCGCGCAGCCCCCGGATGCGCGCCGAACTCGAGCGCCTCCGCAGCGAACGCGGCCCACAGCCCGGATAAGCGCTGCCGACCGGCCGGCACATCCACGCGCGAGTCGAGGGTGTTGTGTTTGTATGTCAAAATGGACTGGCCGGGTTCGATCGTCCCTGCGGATTTGGCGTTCAGCCGACACAGCACTACTCCCCATCGGGAAGCGTCGTCCTTCGACGGTCCGGGCAATGGCGTGCCGGGACGGCTTATGCGATCTCGATGAGGCCAAGCTGTCGCTCGGCTCGCCCGATGGAGTCGTGCTCAGGGACCGGGCGGCGGGATGGGGCTGACGTCGAAGTTGGCGAAGCGATTGGGCAGATACGTCGGCGAGCCGCCGATGGCCGCCCCGAACGCCAGGCTCGCCGCCCCCGAACTCTCGATTACCGCCGTCTGGATGGCGTCATCATCGTCCCAGTTGAACCAGGCGACCGCCTTGACCGCCGGGAAGCACGCGGGCAGTTGCACGGACAGGGCGTCCCGAATCCACGCCGCTTTGTCGCCACCCCGTTCCTGACAGCCGGTCTCCGCGATCATGATCGGCTTGGTCGGGGCGAGCTGGCGTAGCGCGCCATACGTCGGCCCGAAGACCTCCGCGAAACTCTGCCAGACGTTGCCGTAATCGTTGCCCCAATTGTAACCGTCCATGGCGACCCAGTCCACATAGTCATCGCCGGGATAGAGGCCGGTCAACGGGGTCGTGGACACGTTGATAGCGTTCGGGCACCAGACCCAGGTGACGTTGGTGGCCCCGACCTGGGCGAAGAGGTCGTGGACGTGCCGCCACGCCGCCACATACTCCCCCGGCCGGTTCCCGTTCAGCCGCTCCGACCAGGGGAACTGCCACCAGCCGTTCATCTCCCAGTCGAAGCGCAGGAAGAGGGGGTGGCCCCAGTCGCGCGCGCCCGCCGCCCAGGCGCGGATGAACGCGTCGTGGTCGCCGCGCGTGATCGCCGCCAGGGCGAAGGCGGGCTGGTCCGAGCCGGTGCTGTAGTCCCACGAGCCCCAATCGAGCAGCGGCAACGCCCCACGTCGCCGCACTCGCTCGAAGTCGTTAGGATAAAATGGCTGATAGCGACCCTCGCGCCACCAGGGCTGGCCCCAATGGACCAGCGAGACCGACTTGCGCGCGCGCGCCTCGAAGGCGTCGAGCCGCGCCAAATCCCACGGCACCCCGTCGATGTACGCGCCCCAGTAGAGGGGGCTGATGCGCTCCAACGTCTGGGCGGGGGCGGGGGTCGGGGTCGCGCTTACCCCCGCCGCGAGGGCGGCGGGGGCGGTACCCCCTGCCAGGGGGCCGGGAGAGGGGACGACAAACGCGACCGCGCGCTCGTCCGGCGCATCATGCCAGGCCCCGGAGGAATCCTGATAGCGACTAGAGACATGCCATTGGCCCGGCGTCGTATCGGCAAGCGCAAAGGTCGCGGTCAGCGTCACCCGCTGTCCCGGTGGGATGGTCTTCACCCCGAGGCCGGGGCTGAAACTCGCCTCGCCACCGCCCGGCACCCCGGAGTGCCGGGCGATGATCACCATGTTACTGACCGTGATCGGTGCCGCCGAGTCGTTGGCGTAGGTCACGCGCCCGACGATCGTCTCCCCGCGCGCGGCGCTACGGCGCTCCAGCGTCAGGGGGGTCGCCAGGGTGAGTTGTTCCCCCTCGACCGCCGACGCGGGCGGCGCGATATTTTGCGGCTCCCCAGCGGGCGCTATGCGCTTCGCGCAGGCGGTCATGGCCAGCACCAGGGCGCTGGTCGCAAAAAGCCGACGCGAGAGGAGGCGAGTCGAGCGAGAGGGCATCAGCGGTGGACCTCCAGGAACCGTGCCGGGGGTGCTTCCCCCATCCAAGAGCGGAACGGCGGAGCAGCGTCGCCGGTGGAGCGGCCGATGGGAACCCGCGAAAGGCACCGTACGCGGGCGATATACCTCCCCCGGTAATGCAAGTTCCGCGCCATTCCCCGAACCCTAGTCGGGCGCCCGCCCCGCTTCGTCGGTCAATGGCAGGTGGGCGGAGACGATCAGCCCCCCGGCGCTGCCGACAGTCAGCGAGAACGTCCCACCGAGGAGTTCCACACGCTCGCGCATGCCGCCGATGCCGAGCGTGATCGGCGGCTGGCCCACCAGCAATTCGGCCCCCAGTCCGACCCCGCGATCTTCCACGCAGAGCTGCAGCTGATCGCCGACAAAGCTGAGTACGACCCAGGCCCGATCGGTCGCGGCATGTTTGCGCACGTTCGTCAGTGCCTCTTGCACCACCCGGAACACAGCGAGATTCATCTCGGGGCTGAGGTGCGGCATCGGCTCATCGATCGCCAGGTCGATCGTCAAGTGCCCCATCTCCGCCACCTGCGCGACCAGGCTGCGGAGTGCGGGGACCAGGCCGAGATCGGTGAGGATTCGCGGATGCAGCGTGAAAGCGAGGTCGTGCAAGGCGTTGGCGCATGTCATCAGCGCCTCGCGCGCGCGCGCCAGGGCGGTGGCGGGCGCGCTCTCGGGGGCGAGCTGCCGCGCTTCGAGATCGAGGCGGAAGATCGCGGTGGCGAGCGTATGGCCCGCCTCGTCGTGCAGATCGCGCGCAAGCCTGCCGCGCTCCGTTTCCTGCGCTTGGAGCAATTGCTGGTGCAGGTGGGCGCGCTGCGTCTGCGCGTCGCGGCGATACGACTCGACCTTGAGGGAAATGAGACTGCGCGCGACGAGGCTGGCGAGCGATTGGAGACGCGCCAGATCCTCGCTCGAGAAGGCGTCGCCCCGCACTGGATCGGCGACATTGAACACGCCGCACCCGTATGGCTCGAAGAGGACCGGTACACTGATGAACGACGACGTGGTGTAGTCGGCCGTCGCTCGGAGACGGAGATCGGGCCGATCGCCGTTGACGAGCAGCGGCTGGCGCGTTTGCATCACCAGTCCCGCGATCCCCTCGCCGGGCTGGATCCGCGCCGTCGCCACGATTTCATCCGAGATACCGCTCGACGCGACGATCCGGAGTTCGGGCCGATCATCGACCGGCAGCAGGAGCGAGACGCGGCGTGCCCCGACAAGGTGGCGGGCCAGTTCGACGGCTTCCTGCGCGTCGATCGCGGTGTAGGCGGGCGCGTCGGTCGTGTCACCGTCGGGAGGACGCGACCTGTTTGCTGACATCGATCTTCCACCCTGGCGGCATAGCCCTGCGACTACGCCGACGCGATTTCGCCTGACTCCGGCATCTCTGCGGACGCTTGGCGCACCGATCGGTTCGCCGGGACGGGGGCGCGGTTGGCGAAGGCCCCCGCCCCCAGCGGATATAACGCGCAACGTGCGGAATCGTCTCCCGAAATACGCGCGGGGGAGTTTTCGCACCGGCGATTCGGCGGCAGGCCCTCCGCAAGGCCGCGTATCGTGCGGCATATGGCACACCCGACCTTCCCGAGCAGCGGCCGGTCGAGGACGATCGCAGGCGGAACCGCGATACACGCTGTGCAAAACGATCGCTTCGCCATCATTGACAAGACCGACCGGCTATGCCTAGAATTACGAACCGCCCGTTGTTATGGATGCTTAGCGCGACACATATCGGCGGTATGACGATTTTTTGCACCCTGGGCGGCACCGCGCCGCTGGCATGGTGATGGTGGGATCCCCACCCTCGCGATGGCGACGTTGGCGCGACCGGGGGTGCCACCGCGCAGGTTGACGTGTGGCGACGATGACGCGGCATTGCCGAAGACGCCGGGCAACGCCGCGTGCGCGACAGGAAACCTCGAAGGCGAGTCGTGGTAATGAACCGCTCCGCGCGAGGCGGGCCGCGCGAAAAATCCTGGTCGGTCGCGATAATCGATGACAACTCGGTCTACTTCAATGCGGTCGGCAGCGTTCTGGCGACGCTCGGCTGGCCGGTCACCACACTGGCGCTCGCCCTCGAGCGGACCGCCCCGTTGATCAGGAAAGTGCGCGCGCACGATCCGGAATTGATCATGATCGGTGCCTGGCAGTGTTCGGCCGCAGGGTTGGCGGTCATGCGTCAACTGCTGGCCGCGCGCCTCCGCAGTTCGCTGCTCGTGGTCCACGATGGCGGTCATCCGTGTGGGGGACCGAGCTTGGCCGAGCGGATCGACCGACACGAGGGTCTGATCGCTTGCACGGCGACGGAACTCGACACCTTTCTGTGCGCTGAGCTGGCCCGCCACGACATGCCCGCCGCCGACGCACCGCCACCCCGCGTGTAGGGCGGGCCGACCCCGGCACCCCAAGCCTCCCCGCCCGTGCCGGGGAGGGGTCTGTATCCCTCCTCTCCCCCGTCCTCAGCCTGCGAACGGGCGTATCCCACCGTGGCATAGTGGTTTTCCACCGGTGTTCCCCGTCGGGGTCCTAGCCCATTTTTCCCAGTCCGGCACCCAAAAGTACTCCCATACCCCCCCAATTGGTAACTAACGATTCTTCCGCCGCATGGTAGGGGACATGTCCTCATGCCCGCCACATGCGCCGGCCGTAGTCTTGTGGGGCTGGCATCAGGTTGGCCGACCAGCACGAGCAAAGACGTTGAGACGGTCAACAGTTGAGGTGAGGAAAGGTGGTAAAAACGCGGATTTTCATCGTCGCCGGCTACGCCCCTTTTCGCAGCAACCTCGCCCTGTTCATCGCCTCACTCAACGCACAATACGAAGTCGTGGGCGAGGCGACGACCGACGCGGAGGCGATGGAGCGCATTCGGCGCGTGTGGCCGGACATCGTCTTCGTGGACATCAATCTGCCGGACAGCAGCGGCCTCGCCACCGTTCGCACGATCCGGCAGGAACGGGCCAACACCGCCGTGATCACCATCACGGATCGCCCCAGCGAAGAGTATCGCAAAGCGGCGCTCGCCGCTGGTGCCGCCGCATGCGTGGACAAACCGGCATTGGTAGGCCAGTTGCCGGGCCTCTTGGCGGCGCTGGTCGAAGACCGGACACACCTCGCGGGGTCGGATATCGCCCCCGACGCCCCGGCCGAGTCGCCCCTCCAGCCGTGAAGCGTGAAGGAAGGACCCAAGCCATGACCACCCTCGCCATGTCCGCCTTGCAGCAACACCGCGTAACCGTTGTCATCCCGGCGCTGGACGAAGCCGAAAACCTGCCGCACGTCCTCCCACGTATCCCCACCTGGGTGGACGAGGTCATCCTGGTGGACGGCCATTCGGTGGATGACACGATCGCGGTCGCGCGGCAACTGCTGCCGACAGTGCGGATCGTGATGCAGGAAGGGCGCGGGAAGGGTGCCGCCTTGCGTAGCGGCTTCGCCGCCGCGACCGGCGACATCATCGTCATGCTCGACGCCGACGGCTCGACCGATCCGGCGGAGATCCCCGCCTTCGTCAGCGCGCTCCTCTGCGGGGCGGATTTCGTCAAGGGCTCGCGCTTCCTACAAGGCGGCGGGACCACCGACATGCCGCCCCATCGCCGCCTGGGCAACGCGGCCTTCGTGCAGACGGTCCGCCTCCTCTTCGGGGGGCGCTACTCGGACCTTTGCTACGGCTACAACGCCTTCTGGGCGCGGGTCCTCCCCCAGCTCCAGCTCGATGGCGACGGTTTCGAGATCGAGACGATGATGAATGTCCGCGCGCTTCGGGTCGGGCTGCGGGTCGCGGAGGTGGCGAGCTTCGAGGCCCCGCGCGTCCATGGCGAGGGGCGACTGCGGACGTTCCCCGACGGCTGGCGCGTGCTGAAGACGATCTATCGCGAACTGGTCTTCCCGCTGCCCCTGGGTATCCCGGTCGCCGCGCCGCCTCAGCCGGTCGCCACCATCCCCGAGGCGGCCCGGTCGAACC
>JAABUN010003358.1_pt1 | contig 24988 bp, 22 predicted proteins | sample 5559311 | NCBI WGS metagenome assembly JAABUN01 (sample SAMN10711877, study PRJNA513370) | rock metagenome | isolation source: Antarctica rocks | place: Antarctica: Victoria Land, Siegfried Peak sud
GCCCGCCGACACCATGCCCGCCGACACCAGGGTGATTGACACCGTGCCGATCGCCCAGACGCAGCGGGGCTGCGTCGACTGTTGTGTCGTCGTCGACTGCTGCATCGGCTGTTGCGACGACGCCCCTGTCGTCACCGCGCTCCACCCGGTAGGTCGCACCCGAGGCGTTGACGTCGAGCCCGAGCACCCGCACCCCCATCGTGCGCGCCTCGTCCAGAATCAGCCGCTTGGGGTACATACCTGGGTCGTGGGTGAGCACCCCAGCCAGGAACGCCGCGGTGTGATGCGTCTTGAGCCATGCGGACTGGTAGGTCGGCAGGGCGAACGCCGCAGCGTGCGCCTTACAGAAGCCGAACGAGGCGAAGGCTGCCAGCACTGCCCAGATCCGCTCCACGTCCGGCGGGGTGTAGCCGCGCGCCGCCGCCGCCGGGCGCCACCACTGCTCGACCTGGCGCTGCCCCTGAGAGCTGCCCATCGCCCGCCGGACCTCGTCTGCCTGGGCAAGGCTCACCCCGGTGGTCTCCGCGACGATCTGCAGCACCTGCTCGTGGAAGACGACGACCCCCCAGGTCCCTCGCAGCGCGGGGACCAGGGTGGGGTGCAGGTACTCCGGCTCACCCCAGCCCTGCCGGGCGTGCAGGAACGGCCGGATCATGTCCGACTTCACCGGTCCGGGCCGGAACAGCGAGATGTCGATGATGATGTCCTCGAACGTCTCGGGGGCGAACTTGCCGACCAGCTCGCGCTGCCCGGGCGACTCGATCTGGAAGCACCCCAGGGTGCGGGTGGACTGGATCAGGGCAAATGTCGCCGCGTCGTCCATCGGCACCTGCTGCTGGTCGTCGAGGTCGATCTGCTGCCCGTCGACCCGCTGCACCTCGGCGACGGCGTGGGCCATCGCCGACTGCATCCGGATGCCAAGCACGTCGAGCTTGAGCAGCCCGAGGTCCTCAACGTCGTCCTTGTCGAACTGGCTCATCGGGAAGCCCAGCCAGCTGGCCTCCACCGGGGTCCGGTCCAGCAGCCCGGTATCGGACAGGATGACCCCACAGGGGTGCATCGCCACATGCCGGGGCAACCCGTCCAGACTCTCGACCAGCTCGAACATCAGCTGCATCCGGGGTGCGTCGAAGCCCAGCCGACGCAGCTCGGGCAGGTCGCGGATGGCTGACCGCGCATCCTTGGCCCGGATGTGCGGGAACGCTTTGGCGATGACGTCGATCTCACCCGGCGGCATACCCAGGGTCGCAGCGACGTCGCGGATGGCATGCCGCACCCGATAGGTCTCCATCATCGACACGCAGACGACCCGCTCGGAGCCGAACCGCTCCATGATGCGTTCGTAGATCTCGGTGCGTCGGGCCGACTCCACGTCGATGTCGATGTCGGGCAGCTGCGCTCGCAACGGAGAGCAGAAGCGCTCCATCAGCAGCTCGTGCCGGATCGGGTCCACCCCGCTGATCCCGAGCAGATAGGTGACCAGGCTGCCGGCCCCCGAGCCGCGCGCGGCAACCCGCACGCCCTGCTCGCGGATCAGGTCGCACACCTGCGCCACGGTTAGGAAGTAGGTGGGGTAGCCCAGCCCGGAGATCACCGACAGCTCCTCATCGAGCCGGTGCTGCACGACCTGCAGGTATGCCGTTGAGCAGCCGGGGTAGCGCCGGTGCACCGCCGCATGACACCGCTGCACGAGGGCCTCCTGAGCTTCTCCAATACCGCTGACCCCCAGCACCTCGGGCTCGGGCAGGTGCACCGCGCCGATGCCCAGGTCGGACCGTGCCTCCTGGCGGCACTGCGCCGCGACCGACGCAGTCTGGGCGAGCAGGTCCGAGGCCCGCGCGCCGGCACCGGTGGCCTCGGCCACCCGGTGGGCGACCGCGACCATGGTGGGCGTGTCGGCCAGGTGCCCGGCCGTGCTCACCCGGTCCAGATGACGCTCGTCCAGCGGGACCATCCGCCGGGCCGCATCGAGCACGTCGACCACCCGGGCCTCCGGAACGGTGGCGTGCCGGACCGCCGCGCTCAGCACCGCGGGGACACCCTGCTCCAGGGCAAGTGCCCACATCCGCGCTGCGTGAGGCAGGCTCGCCGGTGTGTGAGCGGGACCGCCGTGACAGACCACCTCGATCCGCAACGCATCGGCGGGGAGCACCTGGAGCCACCTGCGCAACAGGTGTCGCGCCCGGTCGCGGTGACCGCGCAGCACGGCTCTGCCCACGTCGGAGTCCGGACCCAGCAGCACCAGCACAGGTGAGATGCCCTCGACCGGCACCGCCGCCCGCGAGAGCAACGTGAGCGAGGTCAGCGGATGACCCCGCTGCCCTGCGAGGTGGGTATGCGTCACCAGCCGGCAGATTCGCGACCACCCCGCCGCGGGTGCCACCCCGCCGGCCTGACCCCTGGCGAGCACGGTCACCCGGGGGTGGTGGTCCTGCACGGCCGCCCCACCCTTGACCGGCTGCAGCCGGGCTGGTCGAGCATCGCAGGGCCAGCCGTCAGCGCGCCCGGTCCTGCGGCCGACACCAGGGTCGGCACCAAGGTCGATATCTCGGTCGACATCTCGGTCGGCACCCAGAGCGACGCCTGGGTCGACCCCGAGATCGACCCCGAGCACCGGCGACAGACCCACCTCCTGACAGGCACGCACGAATCGAACTGCTCCGTAGGTGCCGTCCCGGTCGGTCAGTGCGATGGTCGACTGCCCCAGCTGCGCGGCCCGGGCCACCAGCACCTCGGGAGGACTCGCCCCGTAGCGCATCGAGTAGCTGGAGGCCACATGCAGGTGGGCGAAGTCCTCACCCACCCCGCTCACCGCACGCTGACGGCGGCCAGCCCGGCCGGGATCGGCTCGGCCACTGGCAGGTGCAGCGCAGCCCGGACGACCTCGAGGAAGTGTTCGCCCTGGCGGACCAGGTCATCGGCGTCCCGGCAGCTGACCGACTGGCTCCCCCGTTCCACGGCAAGCCGCCGACGACCGGAGGATGCGTAGAACACCGCCCACTCGGTCAGCTCGGGAGCGACGGTCGGCAACACTTCCCACACGCTGCGCGGTCGGGACCGCCGGGCGGGAGCGGTGCGGGCAGCGATCAGTGCTGAGGCTGCTCGCAGGGCCGCGAGGTGCGCCTGGGTGTAGCGCTCCGCGGGGGTCGGGCTGTGACAGGCTCGCAGTAGCCCCTCCCGGGCCCGGTCCAACAAGTCGAGCACCGTGCTGGCCATGGGTGCGGACATCATCGGCACCACCCGGGTGGGCATGTCGCTGGTGGGCATGTTGCTGGTCGCCGTGCCCGTCGTGCTGGTGATCGTGTCCATCCGCTCGTCTCCTGCCATCAGTGCTGCCCGTTGTGTTGTCGTGCTGCTCGTCCTTGTCGTCCTGCTGCGCAGGTGCTGCCGGTGAGCGCAGTGGCTCAGTCCACGACCCTGATCAACTGCCAGTGCTCCGCCTGTGCAAGGTCGTAGACCCCGGTGCCGGAGGTGATCCCGGCACTGGCCTCCACTCGCCATACCTGGTGCTCCAACACCTGCTGCTCGGCCTCGTCCTCCCACACCGTCCGCCACCACGGCAGCCGCTGGGTCCACTGCGCCACCACCGCCCGGACCAGGTGAACGCGGCCCCTCCAGATGAAGGCCGTCGGGACGACCGAGCAGGAGCTCGCGCGAGTCGCCGACTCGGACAGCCGCGCCTGCACCGGCTCACTTAGCTGGACCTCGATGCGCTCGTGGTACTGCCGGCTCATTGCCTCACCCCTACTTCTGCGTAGCTCATCTGGTGCCGCGTAGTTTACGTCTGGTCTAGAACGCATGTTCTATCGAACAAATGTACGTCATGCCACCGACCTGTTGTCAAGACCCGGTGGACAGCTCACGCCTGCGGGCCTGCAACCACGGCACCCTGTCCATATCCCATGCCAACACCGAGCACCGACAGACCCGGACAGACCCCGGGCCGACGCCAGGCCGAGACGGTGCCGGCCCCGTGCTGCCGTAGGCTCGCCCTCAACGCATCCGTAGCCTTTGGTCGCCGTCCCCCATCAGGAGGATCGCCTGTCTCCGCCCCGCGCACGCCGCACCGTCCGGGTCGAGCCCTCCGCCGACCCGCAGCTGCGGATCCATCCCCTCGACGGGGTCGATCTGCGTGCCCGGGTGCAGGACGGCCTCGACCAGCACATCGCCCACCAGCGCACGGTGCTCGCCGAGGTCGGACCTGCGGTGACCGACCTGGTCGATGCTGTCGCAGATCTGCTCGCAGGAGGAAAGCGGCTGCGCGCCGCCTTCCTCTACTGGGGCTACCGAGCCCTCGGCGGGCCGGACTCCCCCGAGCTGGTCCGGGCCGCCGGCGCGATGGAGGTGTTCCAGGCAGCTGCACTGCTGCACGACGATGTGATGGACAACAGTGATCTCAGACGCGGGCGACCCACCGCCCACCGAGCGTTCAGCACACTGCATACCGACGCCAGGTGGTCCGGGGAGTCCGCGGCCTTCGGTCGGGCCGCAGCCATCCTGGCCGGGGACCTGTGTCTTAACTGGTGCGACGAGATCTTTGCTGGCTCGGGGCTGCCGCAGGAGCATCTAGCCAGGTCACGTGGCGTCTTCGACACCATGAGGACCCAGCTCATGGGTGGGCAGTACCTCGACGTGCTCCTGGCCGCACGGGACTGGACCTCGCTCACCCATGCCGAGCGGATCCACCAGTGCCGCACCGTCATCCGCTACAAGAGTGCGAAGTACTCCGTCGAGCAACCCCTGCTCATCGGCGCCGACGCCATGGGCGTCTCCCCGCAGACCCGAGCCGGGTTGTCCCGCTACGGACTCTGGCTGGGTGAGGCGTTCCAGCTGCGCGACGACGTGCTCGGCGTGTTCGGCGACCCGGCCACGACCGGCAAGCCGGCCGGCGACGACCTGCGGGAAGGCAAACAGACCGTCCTGGTCGCCCATGCCCTCGAGCACGGTTGCCCAAAGGACGTTGCGCTCCTGCACGAGGCGCTGGGTCGCGCCGACCTCACCCAGGAGGACGTGGGCCGGTGTCGTGCCGCGCTGGAGCGCAGTGGCGCTCTACGGCTGACCGAGCAGATGGTCGACGACGGGTGTGCGCGGGCTCGAACCGCACTGGCTGAGACCCCGGGCCTGACTCAGCTCGGTCGCGCAGCCTTGGCGGATCTCGTCGGGATCAGCACCGCCCGCAGCGCCTGAACGTCGCCGAGGTGGTCCCGACCGCGGTTGCTGAGCGCACGTCGCCCCTGATCAGGAGGCCGTCTCCTGCGCTCGCCTGCGCACCTCGGTCTTGCTGCCCGCCTGCAGTGAGCCGAGTGCGCTACCGCCGATGAGCGTGTCATCCCGCTCATGCAGCCAGTCGATGATCTCCGCGTCGTCCAGACCACTGTCGGTCAGCACGGTGATCGTGCCGAGCAGATGCTTCAGCGGGCCGGTCTCGGTCAGGAAGCCACCCGGCACCATCAGCGCCCCATGCTCCCCCCTACGCAGACCCACGACCTCGCGGTCCTGCAACCAGGTGCGGACCATCGCCAAAGAGGCGCCGGTGCGCTCCATGATGTCGGGGACGGCGAGCCAGTCAGGATCCAGAATTACACCGTTGTCACTTAGCACATATTCCAGTCTGCCATACGCATCGACACGCGGTCGATGTGGACTCCTGGCCATTTCTCAGGTACGTTCCCACGCGTCACAACTGTCACGAAAACCTCACGAGTCTCATCCGCCCCAACACCGACAAGCCACCGCCGACAACGAGTCCGACCACCGCGACCGAGCATGAATGGCCCCTAGATCTGGGGGCCGTCTCGAAGGGAAGCCGATGAGCCCGCTGCCTGCCGCACTGCCCCCGCTGGATGTCACCACCCCCACCAGCGTCCACTCTGCGCTCAGCACCGGCCCCACGCTGCCCAGCCATGCCGTCCCGGCCACCGAGCAAGCCTGGACCGACTACACGGTTGCACCCGGTGACACGCTCTACGACCTGGCCGACCAGTTCGGCGCCACGGTGCCGGCACTGGTCAAGCGCAACACCCTCCCTCACGGTGGCCGGTGGCTCGCGCCGGGCCAGCACCTTCTGGTGCCCGGATCGAGCAGCCAACCAGCCCAGGACAGCAGCACGGCGCAACCGTCCACCTCTACGCCGCGAGAGCGGACCGCCACCCGGGTCATGGTCCGTCCTGGCGACACTCTGTCGCAGATCGCTGCGCGCCAGGGTGTCAGCGTCACCCGGATCGCTCGCGCCAACGGCATCCGCAACCCCCGCCTGATCTACCCCGGTCAGCAGCTCACCGTCCCCGGTGCGGCGGCGTCCCGAGACTCCTCCCGCACCTCGGCCTTCCCTTCCTCGGCGAGCTCCTCGACCCGGTCGCCCAGCACCACCCCGTCTAGCAGCGGGAGTGTGACCGTGCGCTCCGGTGACACCCTGTCCGGCATCGCGGCGCGCCACTCGGTCTCGCTGAGCGCGCTGCAGCAGGCCAACCCGGACCTGGACGCGCGGCGGCTGTGGGTGGGCCAGAAGGTCACGGTCCCCGGCTCCGTGGGTAGTCCGGTCCGTTCCGCCCCTTGGACCGAGGACACCATCGGTGACCGCCTGGTCGACACCGACGTCGAGGACACGTTCCTGCACTACACGTACAGCTCGCAGGTGGCCCGCTCGGCAGCCGCCAACCGCGACTACCTGGCCGGTGTCCCCGTCCCGTCCCGGGACCGGACCAAGGCCATGATCACCGAGACCGCCCGCCGGCACGGGGTCGACCCCGCCCTCATGCTCGCGCTGGCCTCCCAGGAGTCCGGGTGGAACCAGCGCGCCGTGTCGCCGGCCAATGCCATCGGGATCATGCAGGTCATCCCCTCCTCCGGGGAGTGGGCCTCGGGGCTGGTGGGTCGCAAGCTCAACCTGCTGGACCCCAAGGACAACATCACCGCCGGTACCGCCATCATGCGGGCACTGCTGCGCTCGGCGCAGACCGAGCAGGACGCCATCGGCGGCTACTACCAGGGGCTGGCCAGTGTCCAGCGCAACGGCCTGTTCAGCGACACCAAGCATTATGTAGCGTCCATCCGGGCGCTGCGAGATCGGCTCGGCTAGCCCGTCGCTCCCAGTCTTTTCTCGGTCGCCTCCGTACAATCAGCATGTGAGCACTGTCAGTCCTCCAGCGATCGACCGCGTCATCGACGGTCGGTACCAGGTGGACGCGCACCTTGCTGAGGGGGGCATGGCCTCGGTCTACCGGGCCACCGACCTACGCCTGGATCGCCCGGTGGCGCTGAAGGTGATGCGCCCCGATCTGGCCCGCGACCCCGACTTCGTCTCCCGCTTCCGTCGCGAGGCCCGGGCTTCGGCGCGACTGTCGCACCCGCACGTCGTCAGTGTCTTCGACCAGGGCGAGGACCAGGACGTGGTCTTCCTGGCGATGGAGCTGGTCGAAGGTCACACCCTGCGCGACCTGGTGGCCGCGCAGGCTCCGCTGTCCGTGCGCCGGGCCACCCAGGTCGTCGACGAGATCCTGCAGGCCCTCTCCGCAGCGCACCGGGCGGGCATCGTGCACCGCGACATCAAGCCCGAGAACGTCCTGATGACCGGCACCGGCACCGTCAAGGTCGCCGACTTCGGGCTGGCCCGCGCCATCACCGCTGGTTCGATGAGCCGCACCAGCGACCTGTTGTGGGGCACGGCCGCATACCTCTCCCCCGAGCAGGTGGAGCACGGGACCTCCGATGAGCGCACCGACGTGTATGCCGTGGGGTTGCTGCTCTACGAGCTGCTGACCGGCGTCAAGGCCTTCCCCGGCCAGAGTCCGATCCAGGTGGCCTACCAGCACGTGCACGGCGAGGTCCCCCGAGCATCCGAGACGGTCACCGGCGTCCCGGCCGAGATCGAGGCAGTCATCCGGGCAGCCACGGCGACCGACCCGGAGCACAGGCCGGCCGACGCCACGGTGTTGCGCCGGGAGCTACGCCGCGGCGTCGAGCAGCTCTCCGAGGATGAGCTGGACTCCCGACCCGACTCCTCGGCGCTGCAGCGGGCACAGGGCGAGAGGACACCGACTCCTCGCGATCGACCCCGCGGTCAGACCGAAGACACCGTCGCTGTGCACCAGCGCACTGCGGTTGTCCCCGTCCACCCTCCCCCGCGGCAGGAGGACCACTTCGCCCGCACCACCGGCAACCGCCGACCTGCACCGACGTCCAGCCCCCCGCGTCGCCCCACCGCACCCGCGCACCCGCCCAGGCCACGGCGTCGACGCCGTCGCGGGCTGACGGGGGTGCTCGTCGTGCTCCTGCTCCTTCTGGGCGGTGGCGGTGCCGCCGCCGCGTGGTACTACACGGACGGGCCCGGCGTGCACTCCCCTGTGCCTGCTTTGGTCGGTCTCACCGAGCCGGAGGCAGTCACAGCACTGGAGGGTCAAGACCTCGACCCGGTGAGTCTCCCGGCGTTCTCCGAGACGGTGCCGACCGGGTTGGTGATGTCCTCCTCCGCGGAGCCGGGTATCTCGTTGCGGCACGGGACCGAGGTGGAGATCACCGTCTCCCAAGGCCCGGAGCGGTATGCCGTGCCCGAGGGACTGGTCGGCGGCACCGTGCCGGATGCCCGCAGCGCCCTGACCGAGGCGAACCTGACCCTTGGCGCCACGAGCGAGAGCTTCGACGAGGAGGTGCCGCAGGGACAGGTGCTGTCCGTGTCCCCCGGGGCCGGCGAGCCACTCAAGCCCGGTGCACCGGTCGACGTGGTGGTCAGCGCTGGCCGGGAGCCGCTGGACATCCCCGAGGTCGAGGGCTTCACCCAGGATCAGGCCACCATGACGCTGGAGAGCGCCGGCTTCGCGGTGCAGATCGCTCCCGAGCGGGTCTTCGACACGGACGTGCCCGACGGGTCGGTGGCTGCGCAGGACCCCGCTCGAGGCACCGCATACCGGGGTGACCAGGTCACCTTGACCGTGTCCAAGGGTCCGGAGCTGGTCCAAGTGCCCCAGCTCATCGGGATGCCCTGGCGCGAGGTCGAGCCGATGCTGAAGGACCTGGGTCTGAAGGTCAAGAAAGAGGAGATCGCCGCCGCCTTCTTCGGCACGGTGCGCTTCCAGAGCATCGACGCCGGCGAGCAGGTCCCGGTCGGCACCGAGATTGTGATCAGCGTCCTATGAGGTGACCGGACCCGGGGCTAGTGGCCTCAGTCCTGGTGGGCGTAGCGTTCCTCATCCCACACCGAGCCTCGCGGGTGGTAGCCGTGCTCCTCCCACATCCCCCGCTGCGGATGGTGGTGGTAGTCCATGGTGAGCGCCCACTTCGGCCCCTTGAACCCGTACAGGTGCGGCAGCACGATCCGAGCCGGCCAGCCCTGCTCGGGAGTCAGCGGCTTACCGTCCAGGTGCGTTGCGAGCAGGGCCTCGGGGACCGCCAGCTCGGGCAGCGGCACCGAAGCGCTGTAGCCGTAGGCCGCCGACAGCAGCGCGTAGGCCGCGCCCGGCTCGGGTGGGGCCAGCCGGATGATCTCACTCACCGGGACCCCGGTCCAGGTCAGCCCCGTGACGCTGACCTTGGAGACACAGTGCAGGTCGGCCCGCACCGTGCGGGTCGGCAGCTGCTGCAGTGCGGGCCAGTCCAGGACCGTCGCCCCCCCGTCGTGGGTTGCCCCGCCCACCGTGAACGCCCAATGCTGCAGGTCAAGGCGGGGCACGCGCCCGTAGTGCATCGGCACCAGCTCGGGGGTATGCCGTTGTCCAGGCGGCAGCTCATGACCGCCGCTGCCCTCTGGCGGGTCGGGTCGGTGCGGCCGCCGGGACGTCACGTGTGACCCTGGCCCACCAGCTCGGTCAGTACCGCGGCAGCGTGGTCGGTCTGCGCCGTGCTGACGTCCAGGTGCCAGACGTAGCGGACGTGCCGGCCGTCGGTGGCAAAGCCCTGGACCCCCTGCCCACCCGCTGCGCCCACGAAGTCTGCCGCGCTCCATCCGGCTGCGCCCACGTCGAGGACCAGGATGTTGGTGCGGACCCGGCTCGGGTCGATCACCTCGGGTCGCACGTCGTGCACGGCACGGGCGACCTGCGCCGCGCGCTCATGGTCCTCAGCGAGCCGGGTGAGCTGGTGCTCCAGCGCGTAGGCACCCGCTGCGGCCAGGAGCCCGACCTGTCGCATCCCGCCGCCCAGGCGCTTACGCCATACCCGGGCCTGGGCGACCACGTCGGCGGACCCGACCAGCACGGAGCCCACCGGTGCCCCCAGTCCTTTGCTCAGACAGACCGAGACGGTGTCGGCGCAGGCCCCGTAGTCACGCAGGGGCACTCCCGTGGCGACGTGAGCGTTCCACAGCCGGGCTCCGTCGAGGTGCACGGCGACCCCTCGCTCATGAGCTGCGGCGGCGACCTCCTGCATCGCCTCAAGGGGCTGCACCGTCCCACCGCCGAAGTTGTGGGTGTTCTCCAACACGACGCACGCGGTGCTCACCAGGTAGGGGCCGGCCGCGGGCGCCATCAGCTCCAGCGGCGCGCTCGGGTCCAGCAACCCGTGCGGTGCGGCCCAGGACCGGCTCGTGATCCCCCACAGGGTTGCGGCCGCTCCCATCTCGGCCCGAAGCACGTGCGACATCTCGTCGGCGATGAGCTCCTGCCCCGCAGCCACGTGGTGACGCACCGCGAGCTGTCCGGCCATCGTGCCGCTGGGCGTGAACAGCCCGCCCTCATGGCCCAGTAGGTCAGCCACCCGCTGCTCCAGGGCGAGCACGGTGGGGTCCTCGCCGTAGACGTCGTCGCCGACCTCTGCCTCGGTCATCGCCGCCCGCATCCCCGGGGTGGGGCGGGTCAGGGTGTCCGAGCGCAGGTCGGCGCTGAGCATCAGCGAGCGCCCTGGTCCAACATCTCGGCAACTTGGAAGGCGAGCTCGAGGCTCTGCTGGTGGTTCAGGCGTGGGTCACACAGGGTCTCGTAGCGCAACCCCAGGTCTTCGACGTCAACGGCGTGCGAGCCTCCGACGCATTCGGTGACGTCGTTGCCGGTGAGCTCGACGTGGATGCCGCCGGGCCACGTGCCGACCTCGCGGTGCGCCGCGAAGAAGCCGCTGACCTCACCGACGACGTCCTCGAAGCGGCGGGTCTTGTAGCCGCCGGGTGAGGTGAAGGTGTTGCCGTGCATGGGGTCGCACACCCAGGTGACGTGATGAGCCTCCTCGCCGACAGCGCTGAGCAGCTCGGGGAGGACGTGGCGGACCCGGTCAGCGCCCATCCGGGTGATGAGCGTGAGCCGGCCGCGGACCCGCTCCGGGTCCAGCCGGTCGATCAGCCGCAGCACCTCGTCGCGCGTCGCTGTGGGCCCCAGCTTGACCCCGATCGGGTTGTGCACCCGGGAGACGAAGTCGACGTGGGCGGCGCTGTCACGGGTGCGCTCGCCGACCCAGACGAAGTGCCCCGAGGTGGTGTAGGCGTTGCCGGTGCGGGAGTCCCGCCGCACCAGGGCCCGCTCGTAGTCCAGGACCAGGGCCTCGTGGCTGGCGTAGAGCTCGACCCTGCGCAGCGCCTCGGCGTCGGCGGCGCCGGAGGCCTCCAGGAACCGCATCGCCCGGTCGATGTCGCCGGCCATGCTCTCGTAGCGGGCCTGGGCCGGACCGGACAAGAACCCCTTGTTCCACAGGTGCACGCTGCGCAGGTCGGCGAAGCCACCGTCGGTGAAGGCCCGCGTGAGGTTGAGCGTGGCCGAGCTGGCGTGGTAGGCCCGCAGCAGCCGCTCGGGGTCGTGCGCGCGCGCCGCTGCCGTGAACTCGAACCCGTTGACCATGTCACCGCGGTAGGCCGGCAGGGTCACCCCGTCGCGGGTCTCGTCGTCGCTGGACCGCGGCTTGGCGAACTGGCCGGCGATCCGACCGAGCTTGACGATCGGCATACCAGCGCCGTAGGTGAGCACCACCGCCATCTGCAGGATCGTCTTGATCCGGTCGCGGATGTTGGGCCCGGTCACCCCGGAAAGCGTCTCAGCGCAGTCGCCACCCTGCAGCACGAAGGCCTGCCCTTGCGAGGCCAAGGCAAGCTTGTCGCGAAGGTTGTCGCACTCGCCGGCAAAGACGAGCGGCGGATAGTGCGACAAGGTGGTCAGGACGTCGGCAAGGGCACCGGCGTCCGGCCAGTGCGGTTGTTGCAGAGCGGGCAGGTCGGGCCAGTCGAGGACGTGGCCGACCGGGACGGCGGAGACATCGGAGTGCACCGGTCCATCGTAAGAGAGCTCGGAGGGTGCTTGGTTCACTCGGTGCCGGTGGGCCGGTCCTGCGACGCGATCTCGGGCTCGCCTTCGCCTTCTTCCTCACCCCCGGCCTTGGTGAACCGCTGCGACAGACCCGCCGCCACCTGCTGCGTCGTGTCGCGCACCTGCTCGCGGGCCTGGTCCACACCCGCGCGTGCCTGGTCGACCGTGGCCTTGGCCCGAGCCGCAACCCGGTCCTTGATCGTCGCGGCGTACTCATCGACGTAGGGCTGTCCCGACAGCTGCGCGAGCTCGTACATGATCTCGTCGGTGATCGAGCGCAGCACGTAGCGGTCCTCCTCCATGCCGTTGTAGCGGGAGAAGTCCAGCGGCCGGCCGATATGCACCCCGACCGGGTGCAGGTTGGGGATCAGCTGACCGGTGGGTTGAGCCTTGTCCGTGTCGATCATCGCGACGGGGATGACCGGCACTCCCGCCTCGAGCGCCATCCGGGCCACCCCGGTCTTGCCCTTGTAGAGCCGTCCGTCGGGCGAGCGGGTGCCCTCGGGGTAGATCCCGAACAGCTCACCGCGGCGCAGCACCTTCAGTCCTTGCCGCAGTGCCGCCATGCTGGCCTCGCCGCCCGAGCGGTCGATCGGGATCTGGCCGGCGGCAGTGAAGAACATCTTGGTCGCCCAGCCCTTCAGACCGGTGCCGGTGAAGTACTCCATCTTGGCCGGGAAAGTGATCCGGCGGGGCAGGACGAGGGGCAGGAAGATCGAGTCGGAGAAGGACAGATGGTTGCTCGCAAAGATCGCACCGCCGCTGGCGGGGATGTGCTGGGCGCCCTCGACCCGTGGTCGCCACAGCAACCGGACGAGAGGGCCGACCAGGATCGACTTGAGCAGCCAGTAGACCATCGACCCTCCTCTCGGGCGCGCGCCGAGCCTACGCCACGCCGAGGTCGGCGTCACTCGTGACAAGATCGTCTCTGTGCAGATCATGCCGGGCGCGGAGCCGTTCCACAGCCACGGGACGGCCGAGCACTCCGGTGTCGCGGTGCTCCTGGTGCACGGGCTGACCTCCACCCCGCAGACCATGGGCCCGCTCAGCGAGCACCTCGCCGGCCTTGGGTATGCCGTGAGCTGCCCTCGGCTTCCTGGTCACGGCACCACGCTGCACGACATGAAGCAGACGAGGTATTCCGACTGGCTGGCCCGGGTGGAGACCGAGGCGGTCGGACTGCACCGGGACCACGGCCGGGTCGTGGCCATCGGGATGAGCCTGGGCGGCGCACTGGTCACCGACCTGGCTGCGCAGCGGCCCGACATAGTCGACGCGTTGGTGCTGATCAACCCCGGATTCGTCGCCGACGACCCCCGGCTGGTGCTGCTGCCACTGCTCAAGCTGCTCGTCCCGACGTTCCCTGGCCTGGCCGACCAGATCCGGCGCCCCGGCCCTCCGCGGGAGCTCGCCTACGACCGGCTGCCGCTGAAAGCCTTCCACAGCTACGTGCAACGGTGGCCGGGGCTGCGGCGGGACTTTGCCAAGGTGACTCAGCCGGTCCTCCTGCTGCGCTCGGCCCACGACCAGCTGGTGCCGGCGCAGTCCGCACGGCTTTTCCTCGACGGCGTGGCCTCCACGGACGTGACGCAGGTGTGGCTACCCAACTCCGGGCACGTGGCCACCCTGGACTACGACCAGCCGCTGGTGCTGCAGGCAACCGCCGACTTCGTCGCCCGCGTCGAGGAGGAGCGCCCGTGATGGGAGACGGCAGCCGACCTCCCAGCGGCCACGGCGCTGCTGGCGATGGCTCCGACGACCTGGACCGCCGGTTCAGCGAGATCGTGGCGCACCTGCAGGACCCCTCTCGTGACACCGAGGCCGGTCTCGAGTCCGTGGATCCTGTGTCTGCGGCCGAGGACCCCTCGCCGGCCGAGGACCCTTCGCCCGTCGATCGCCCGTCGCCCACCCATCGCCCTCCGCCCGCGGACCCGGCACCGCAAAACCTCCCACCTGCTGCGGACGGGTCACCGCCGTCGGTGCTCCCCCCAGCAGCCTCCGGCGGTGCCGCTCGATGGCGTCAGTGGGAGGGGTCCGAGGGTGCCGACCCCGCCGAGGACCACTTCGTCCCGCCCGAGCCACCTCCACTGCCTGCGGGCGACTTGCACTTCTGGGCCATTCTGGCCGGGCTGACGCTCGGCCCCCTCCTCCTCTTGCTGAGCACTGTGGTGCCCCTGCTTGACGGACCGGTGTGGGTGGTGCTTGGTGTCGTGCTGTCCGTGGGCGGCTTCGTCTTGCTGGTGCTGCGCTCCCCGGGCCGCGGGGACGACGACTGGGGCGCCCGGGTCTGACTCAGCACCTCATCACCTCCGCACCGTGACACCTCAGCATCGTGGCGACTCAGCAGCGTGGCGGCTCTGGTGCCTCGGCTCAGATGCGCAGGTCCGCCCAGACCGGTAGGTGGTCGGTGGCCGCGAGCAGCAGCGCTGGCCGCTCCTGCGGCAGCAGGAGCGGCGTCTGGGTTGCCGGGACGCTCTGGAACCCCGGCGAGGCAAAGATGGCGTCGATCTCGCCGCGCGGGGCCGTGGCCGGGAAGGTCGGTATCTGTGGGGAGACCTGGTGCAGGTGCTCGGCGAGCACCCCCCACGCGGGAGCGTCCGACTGCTCGTTGATGTCACCACCCAGCACCCACGGCAGGTCGCCCAGCACCGGATCCACCGTCAGCTCGGACAGGACCTGACGCACGTGCTGCACCCGTTGCCGCGGCTTCAGCGGCAGGTGTAGACAGACCGCCGCAAACGGCATACCTCCGGGTCTGCATACTCTCGCAGCGGTGTAGGACCGCGGGTTCTGAGTCAGCCCGACGGGCAGCGTGCGGTCCTGCGAGCCGGGGGTCTGCACGCGATAGCTGGTCATCACGGTGGTGCCGGACGACACCAGGGTCCGCCCTGTCCAGCGCAGCCCGCAGTGGCGAGCGAAGGTCGACACTCGCCATCCGGACAGCGGGTGCCGGGGGATCTCCTGCAGCAACAGGACGTCGGGGTCGATGGCCCGCACCACCTGCACCGCGGCCCGGGTGTCGTCCTTGAGGGCCCGCAGGTTGTAGCTGGCGACCCGCAGCACGCCGCCAGAGGATGGGGTGGCGTTCATGGTGTGCACCCCGCCTCGATCCGAGCCAGGTCGGCGGCCCCGATCAGACCCGCACGAGCGCCTAGGTATGCCGCACGCACCGGGGCGACGGGTCGGTGCCCCCGGCCGGTGAGGTGCCTGCGCAGCGCCTCTCGCGCGGGGTCCAGGAGCAGGTCGTCGGCCATGCTGACGCCACCGCCGACGACGATGATGCCCGGATCGAGCGCAGCTACCAGGTTGGCAAGCCCCAGCCCCAGCCAGCGCCCGACCTCGGCAAGAATCTCCCGCGCAGCGGCATCACCAGCATGCCCCGCGGCAGTGACCGCAGGACCGTCCAGGGTCTGTGGCACCCCGGCGCACCGTCGGCTCAGCTCCTCGGCATACGGTCCGCCCGCTCGGACCAGCTCCCGGGCCTCCCGCAGGACCACGGACCCGCTGGCGTACTGCTCCCAGCAGCCCCGGTTGCCGCACTCGCAGCGGCGCCCGTCGGGCACCACGATCATGTGGCCGAACTCGCCTGCCATTCCGTACCGGCCACGCTCGACCCGACCGTCGATGACCAGTCCCCCGCCGATCCCGGTGCCCAGGGTGACCAGCAGCAGCCGCGACTCACCCTGACCTGCGCCGAAGCGGTATTCAGCCCAGGCTGCGGCATTGGCATCGTTGTCGACCGTGACGGGTAGGCCGAGCCGACCGCTCAGCCGGTCCCGAAGCGGCTCGTCGCGCCAGGACAGATGCGGAGCGAAGACCACGCTGCCCCGGTCGGCGGAGACGAAGCCGGCGGCGCCGACGCCCACGCCAACCACCTCGCTCGCCGTGAGCCGGGCGTCGAGCAGCACCTGATGCACCGCCGAGACGATGACGTCCTCCACCACGGCCGGGCGGGTGCTGCGCTCCGGGGTGTCGCGGTGCACCTCGGCAAGCACCTCACCCACCTCGTCGACCACGCCGGCCCACACCTTGGTGCCGCCGATGTCGACCCCGATGGCCGGCAACCCTGGCCCCGGAGAGCTCACCCGGCGCCGTCCGGGCGACGTGCCGCGGCAAGGTCGGCGGCGCCGATCATGCCGGCGTCGTTGCCGAGCTCGGCCACCACGATGTCAGCGACTCGGCGATGTCCCCGACCGGTGAGCTGCCGGGCGAAGGCGCTGCGGGCTGGGTCAAGGACGAGGTCACCCGCAGCGCTGACGCCACCACCGATCACGATCATCTGAGGGTCCAGGATGGCCACCAGGCTGGCGATGCCCTCACCCACCCAGCGACCGAGGTCCTCAAGCAGCTCCATGGCTGCGGCGTCGCCGGCCTGCGCCACTTCGGTGACCATCGCGCCGGTCAGCTTCTGGGGGTCCCCGCCGCAGCGGGCGGCGAGCTCGCCCACATGCGGACTGCCGGCCGCGACCATCTCGCGGGCCTCGCGGACCAAGGCCGACCCGCTGGCGTACTGCTCCCAGCAGCCCCGGTTGCCGCACCCGCAGCGATGTCCACCCGGCACGACCCGCATGTGCCCGATCTCGGCCGCCATGCCGTGGGTGCCGCGCAGCACCGTGTGGTTGCTCACGATGCCGCCCCCTACCCCGGTGCCCAGGGTGACCATCACCATCTCGGCGACGTCGCGGGCGGCACCGAAGCGGAACTCGCCCCACGCCGCAGCGTTGGCATCATTCTCCAGCAGTACGAAGAGGTCGGTCTGCGCGGCGATGCGCTCGGCCAGGGGCTCGTCCCGCCAAGCCAGGTTGGGCGAGAAGCGGACCACGGCGCCCGCGGCGTCGATGAAGCCGGCGCACGCGATGCCGACGGACTGCACCTGCTCCGATCCTTGCCGGTCCCGCAGCTCCTGCACCACTTCGACGATCGCCGCGGCGATGGCCTCGACGTCCTGGGCGGGTGTCTCGCGCCGGGCCTGGTGCCGGACGCGGCCGTGCTCGTCGACGGTGCTAGCGGCGATCTTGGTGCCCCCGACGTCGACCCCGATGCTCAGGCTCATGCCATCTCTCCGTCCGCGACCACCGGTTGCACGGCAAGGACCCGGCGGTGCAGCCCGCCCAGTGCTGAGGTGATGACCAGCTGCTCGGTCTTGCGCCGCAGCGCGCGGAGCATCGGCACAGCTGGCTGCATACTCAGTCGGTGCGTGACGGTTGTCCCGGACCGACCGGCGCTGAGCGCGTAGCTGCCTTGCAACGAGCGCAGGGTGGCGCCATGGACCATCTTCCAAGACACGGTGCCGGTGCCGGTCACGTCGAGCTGCCAGTCGTAGTCCAGGACGTAGCGGTCCCGGATGATCCCTGCCGTGACGTCGAAGCGGACCCGGTCCGGCCACTCGTCCCCCTCGGTCGAGAGCACGCGAGCCTCGCGCACCCCGTGAGCCCATTGCGGGTATGCCGCGAAGTCGACAATGACCTCGACGACGCACGGTGCCGGGGCCGGGATGTGCAGGGTTGACTCGCTGTGCTCGAGCATGGATCGCAGCGTATCGGTCACCCCCTGCCGCTCGCCGCACCACGCAGGTGCGGTGGTGCCTCGCAGCTAGGATCGGGGGACGCCGCACCATCGCCGCCAGGAGGCAACCTCGTGCAGGACATCGTCGTCCCTCCGTTGGTCCCCAGCGCGACCACGGGCAACCTGTCGGACCTCCCCGATGGCTGGGCGCAGCGAGAGCCCGGGCGGGTGCTGATCCGCCTCAAGGAGGGCGACTCCTGGCGTGACGTGACCGCGGCCGAGTTCGGCGGTCAGGTCAACGCGATGGCCAAGGGCTTCCTGGCCGCAGGGGTGCAGGCGGGCGACCGCGTCGGGATCATGAGCAGAACCCGCTACGAGTGGACCCTTGTGGACTTCGCCCTATGGACCGCGGGGGCGGTGCCGGTCCCGGTCTACGAGACCTCCTCGGCTGAGCAGCTGGCCTGGATCTGCTCGGACTCCGGTGCGGTCGCGCTCATCGTCGAGGGCGCCGAGCACGCAGCCAAGCTGAGCGAGGTGCGCGACCAGGTGCCCGGCGTGCGCGACGTGTGGCAGATCGACACGGGCGCCCTGGATGAGGTGCGGGCGGCCGGTGCCGAGATCTCTGACGAGCAGCTGCAGGCGCGACGCGGTGAGGTGGACCGTAGTGCGCTGGCCACGATCATCTACACCTCTGGCACCACCGGACAGCCCAAGGGCTGTGAGCTGACCCACGACAACTTCATGGCGCTCAGCGAGAACACCACTCAACGCCTGGCTGAAGTCGTGTGCGCACCAGGGGCCAGCACCTTGCTCTTCCTCCCGTTGGCCCACGTCTTCGCCCGCTTTGTCGCGGTGTTGGCGCTGCAGAGCGGAGCCGCGTTGGGCCACACCGCCGATCCCAAGGACCTGCTGAAGGACCTCGGCACCTTCCAGCCGACGTTCTTGCTCGCCGTGCCGCGCGTGTTCGAGAAAATCTACAACTCCTCCGAGCAGAAGGCCGAGGCTGCCGGTCGCGGCCGGGTCTTCGGCTGGGCAGCCCGGGTGGCGATCGACTGGAGCAGGGCTCACGACGGCGGAAGACCGGGCCTGCGGCTACGGACCCAGCACACGTTGGCCGACCGGCTGGTCTACCGCAAGCTGCGGGCCGCCATGGGGGGCAGACTGGAGTATGCCGTGTCCGGCGGGGCCGCTCTGGGCGATCGACTGGGTCATTTCTTCCGCGGGGTCGGCCTCGTTGTGCTCGAGGGCTACGGCCTGACCGAGACCACAGCCCCCAGCAACGTCAACACTCCTGACCTGATCAAGATCGGCACAGTAGGCCGTCCGCTGCCAGGCGTAGGTGTCCGGATCTCTGCCAACGGCGAGATCCTGATCAAGGGCAACAACGTCTTCCGCGGCTACCACGGCAATGCCGAGGCGACCGAGGAGGCGATACGGGACGGGTGGTTCCACACCGGCGACCTCGGCGAGATCGACGACGACGGCTTCCTCACGGTCACCGGACGCACCAAAGAGGTGCTGGTAACCGCCGCGGGCAAGAATGTCTCACCCGCTGTGCTCGAGGACCGGCTGCGGGCCAACCCCTTGATCTCCGAGTGCATGGTGGTCGGCGACGGTCGGCCCTACATCGCCGCCTTGATCACACTGGATGAGGAGATGCTGCCCACGTGGGCTGCCAACAATGGTCTTGACGGCCTCACGGCGGAGCAGGCCAGCGCTCAGGAGGCAGTGCTGGCCGAGGTGCAGCGGGCGGTCGACGCTGCCAACAAGGCGGTCAGCCGTGCTGAGTCGATCCGCAAGTTCGAAATTCTGGAGGATGACTTCACCGAGGACAACGGATATCTCACACCCTCGCTCAAGCTACGCCGGGGTCGCGTGCTGCACGACCTGGCTGATCGGGTGGACGCCCTCTACGACGGGCCGGGCACGAGATAGCCCAGGTCGGATTTGGTTGCTTGGTACAAGCAACTTATGCTTCGAGGAATGGACAGCACTACTCAGTCGGCGGCAGCCGATCCAGCGGACAAGCTCGCCGCGGCGCTCATTCGCACTCTAAAGACCCTCCAAGCAGTCCGACACACCATGCCCCGGCACCATCCAGCCGTCGACCCCCTGTCCTATCCGCTGTTGTTCGCCTTGTGCGGCGGATCCTCGCGGGTCGGGGATCTGGCAGCGGCCTTGCACAGCGACATCTCCACCGTGAGCCGGCAGGCCAGCAGCCTGTCCGCCCACGGACTGATCGATAAGGGCCCCGACCCCGACGACGGTCGGGCCCAGCTGCTGAGCCTCTCCCCCGAGGGGAACGACCTGCTCGAGCGGGCGCGACTCGACCGTGCCCGCATGTTCGCCGAGCTGCTGCGCGACTGGGACGGCCAAGACGTCGCCCGCTTCACGACATACCTGGACCTGCTGAGCGACACCCTGCGAGATCAGCACCTGTCCCCGCTTACCCAGGAGGAAACCCCTTGACCGCGTCTGCCCCCCGCGCCGGCCAGGCTGCCCCCAGCCTTGGTCACCGCGAGATCGTCACCATCATGGTCGGCCTGATGATGGGAATGTTCCTGGCTGCCCTGGACCAGACCGTGGTGTCCACGGCCATCCGCACGATCGCCGATGACCTACAAGGTCTCGAGCACCAGGCCTGGGCCACAACGGCCTACCTGATCACCGCCACGATCTCCACCCCGATCTACGGCAAGCTGTCCGACATCTACGGCCGCAAGCTGTTCTTCAGCACAGCCATCACGATCTTCATCATCGGATCCACCCTGTGCTCGTTCGCCGGCAGTATGGAGCAGCTCGCGATCTTTCGGGCGGTGCAGGGTCTCGGCGCGGGTGGGTTGTTCTCCCTAGCGCTGGCCATCATTGGCGATATCGTGCCCGCCCGCGAGCGGGCGAAGTACCAGGGTTACTTCCTGGCCGTCTTCGGCACCTCAAGCGTCATCGGCCCAGTCATCGGCGGCTTCTTCGCGGGCGCCGACTCCTTCCTCGGCCTGTCCGGTTGGCGTTGGGTCTTCCTTGTGAACGTGCCGATCGGACTGGCCGCGTTCGCCGTGGTGCAACGCACCCTCACCATGCGGCACACCCGGCTCGACCACCGGATTGACTGGTGGGGCGCTGTCAGTCTCAGTCTCGGTCTGGTGCCGCTGCTCCTGGTCGCCGAGCAGGGGCGGGACTGGGGCTGGGGCTCGACCGCAGCCATCCTCTGCTACTCCATCGGCGCGTCCTCGCTGGTCGTGTTCTTCCTGGTCGAACGCCAGATGGGCAAAGAGGCGCTGTTGCCGCTGACCCTGTTCGCCAACCGGACCGTGCGCGTCGCCTCTATCGCGTCCGTGCTGCTGGGCATGGCAATGTTCGGCGGTTTGGCCTCACTGCCGTTGTACCTGCAGATCGTCAAGGGAGCCAGCCCGACCCAGGCCGGCTTGATGCTGCTGCCCATGACGCTCGGCATCATGACCGGCTCAATCGTCTCCGGTCAGGCGATCTCGCGGACCGGTCGCTACCGGATCTTCCCCATCGTCGGGTCCGCCCTGCTGACCCTGGCCCTTCTCGCCTTGCACTTCGTCAGTGCCGACACCCCACTGTGGGTCACGATGACCATGATGTTGTTCTTCGGGCTGGGTCTGGGCGGCAACATGCAGCCGCTCACCCTGGCCGTTCAGAATGCGGTGCCCGCCCAGATGATCGGGGTCGCCACCTCCTCAGCCACCTTCACCCGGCAGATGGGCGGGACTCTGGGCACAGCGGTCTTCCTCTCCGTGCTCTTCAGCCAGGTGCCGCAGCAGATTAGCGACTCCGTGCAACGGCTGGCCCCCACCGCGGACTTCCAACAGGCGCTGGCGGACCCGGCGAATGCCGCCGTCGCCGAGCAGCTGCGGGCCAGTGCCGCCACGGGCGCCGACGCGACCTCAGGGTTCGGCGGCGTGCTGCAGGACTCCTCCTTCCTCACTACCTTGGACCCCCGGCTCGCCCGCCCGTTCCTCATCGGCTTCTCCGAGGCGATGGACCTGGTCTTCCTGCTCGGGGCAGTCGTCGCCGCGGGATGCTTCCTGGTCCTGCTGCGACTGCCCGAGGTCGCCCTACGGTCGGGCTCGGCGTATGACGAACGCGCGGCTGATGACGCCGCAGCTGCGGTCGCTCGCGGTGACGGCGACCCCGACACCACCCCTGTCGTCGACCAGGGGACAACGGACCCGGGCGAGTTGACCAGCGACGGTCAGACAGCTCCGCCACGAACAGGAGCTGCGGAGCCCGCCACAGGTTAGCTGCGCCCCAGCAATGGCAAATCACGGTTAGCCGCGCGTGAGTTGGAGGCAACCCGGCGATCAGCTCACTCGCGACCAGGCACCTTGGGCCGCCACTGTCGCAGTCGTCCCCGCAGCCACCAGGGTGTTGATCATCCCGGCCCGCACGAAGACGTCAACGGCCTCCCACTCCGCATCGTCCAGCTCACCCTCGTCTGCGTCGACATCGTCTGCACCTACATCGTCTAGACCGACATCCTTTTCATAGCCGGCGCCGCGGTGCCCACCGGCCATCGGCCCACCCGCCGCTCGAGTCGAGCGGCGGTCGCGCCCGACGCCGTTCCGTGGACCCACCCCCGGGTCGGCAAGCCACTGTCGCGCCACCACGGGCACCATGCACTCTGCGCAGTGTGTGCCCCGGACCGGGCAGGTCTGGCAATCGATGATCATGATCCGATCTCGCCTCCTCGTTCGTTGTGCTGCCACGCTAGGTGCCGGCACCGACAGACCCTTGTGGATCCGTCCTCCGGGCCGACGACACGTGGGGTACACGCCCACGGATACTCGACATACCGACAGGGCAGCCGGGGTATGTCGCAGTCGGCACCTAGCGTCAGCTCCATGACAACCACGAGCACCGGGGCCCGCCGCGGGGACAGCGCCGCAGGCCCGGTGCAGCGCACCTTCGACGAGCTCGGCACCCCTCTGGCGGATGTGACGTTCGTGGTCGTCGACCTGGAGACCACAGGCGGCAGCCCGCAGGGTTGTCACATCACCGAGATCGGTGCGGTGAAGGTCCGTGGTGGCGAGGTCCTCGGCGAGCTGCAGACCCTGGTGCGCCCGAGCACTCCGATCCCGGCGTTCATCACGCTCCTCACCGGCATCAGCAACACGATGGTTGCCGACGCTCCCCCCATCGACAGCGCCCTTCCGGCATTCTTGGAGTTTGCGCAGGGGTCGGTGCTGGTGGCGCACAACGCGGGGTTCGACGTGTCCTTCCTCAAGGCGGCGGCAGCGCAGACCGGCCACGCGTGGCCGGTCTGCGCGGTGCTCGACACCGTCCGTCTGGCCCGTCAGCTCGTGCACAAGGACGAGGCGCCAGACCACAAGCTGGCCAGCCTTGCCCGGCTGTTCAGGTCGGCCACCACCCCCGACCACCGCGCCCTGCATGATGCCCGGGCGACTGTAGACGTGCTGCACGCACTCATCGCTCGCGTCGGAAACCTAGGGGTGCACACCCTGGAGGAGCTCACCAGCTTTTCCGGGCGGGTCAGCGCGACGACCCGGCGCAAGCGCTTCCTTGCCGACCAGATGCCTTCGGCCCCCGGTGTCTACATCTTCAAGGATGGTCAGGGCCGGCCGCTGTACGTCGGCACAGCCATCGACCTGCGCCGCCGCACCCGCACCTATTTCACCGCTTCCGAGGGCCGACGGCGAATGGGCGAGATGGTCGGGCTGGCCGAGTCCCTCACGCCCATCGTGTGCCAGACGGCGCTGGAGGCGCAGGTGCGCGAGCTGCGCCTGATCGCCGAGCACAAGCCTCGCTACAACGCCAGGTCGCGGCACCCCGAGAAGGTGCTATGGATCAAGCTGACCACCGACGCCTTCCCGAGGCTGTCTCTGGTCCGTCAGGTGCTGGACGACGGGGCCACCTACGCCGGTCCGTTCCGCAGTCGCTCCGCCGCGACGGAGGCCATGGCCGCGGTGCACGAGGTGGTCCCGTTGCGGCAGTGCACAGCACGGCTGCGCCCCGATGCCGGGGCGAGCGCCTGCGTGCTGGCCGAGCTGGGCCGCTGCGGGGCGCCGTGCACCGGCCAACAGAGCCCCAGCGAGTATGCCGAGGTGGCGGGTCGAGCACGGATGGTCCTGTCCGGAGACGGCCGTCCCACGGTGCGGGCGCTGGAGCTGCGGCTGGCTGCACTCGCTGGGGCGCAGCGCTTTGAGGAGGCGCAGGTCGTGCGCGACCGGATGCTTGCCCTGGTCCGGGCCGCCGCGCGGTCTCAGCGGCTGGCGCCGTTGGCCGAGGCTGCCGAGATCGTTGCAGCGCATCGCCTCGAGACCGGGGGATGGGAGATTATCAGCGTCCGCCACGGCCGGCTGGCAGGGACGACCATCAGCCCTGCTGGGGCCGACCCCATGCCGTTCATCGCCGCGATGTGCCAGGCGGCCGAGGTCGTCCCCCGGCCTACCTCCCCGGCGCCGTCCGCCCACCCGGAGGAAACCGAGGTCATCCTGCGCTGGCTGGAGACCCCCGGCACCCGCCTGGTCGACGTGCACGGTTGCTGGACCTGCCCCGTGGGAGGTGCCGGCGCCGCTCGCCTTGACCTCGAGGTCGCTGCCCGCGGCTGGGGTGATCCTGAGGCAGCCCACAGGGCGACGCCTGCGGGGCCACTGGACCGTCCCGAGGGAGCGGTTGACGGTCTGGCTCGGCCATATGATCCGCCCCGAGCCGGTCGCGACTCGCCCCGGGCCGTGGCTATGGTGGGCAGGTGATCTCTGCCATCGTGCTCATCAAGGTCGAAGTAGCCCGGATCCCGGAGGCCGCCCAGCAGATCGCCGCAATCCAGGGGATCAGCGAGGTCTACTCGGTCACGGGTGAGATCGACCTGGTCGCGGTTGCCAGAGTGGCGTCTCACGAGCAGTTCCACGACGTCATCGCCGACCAGCTCAACAAGGTCGCGGGAGTGCTGGAGACCAATACCCACATAGCCTTTCGGACCTACTCCAGTGACGACCTCCAGGCCGGCTTCGCCCTCGGCCTCGACGACGAGTAGCCCGCGCAGCGCTCACCCGAGGGCACGGGTGGCCTGGACCCATTCCGCCATCTTCTGTGCAGCTGCCCCGGAGTCGATCGCCCGACCCGCGCGGTCCGCGCCCGCAGCCACACGCTCTGTCAGCTCCCGCGCATCGTGCGGCGCCGGTGTGCCTGCCTCGCCGTCGGCCACGACCGCCAGCGCCAGCCCTGCGTTGAGCAGCACAGCATCCCGGACCGGACCGTGGGCGCCGGCGAAGATCTCACGGGCC
>JAABUN010003359.1_pt1 | contig 24966 bp, 19 predicted proteins | sample 5559311 | NCBI WGS metagenome assembly JAABUN01 (sample SAMN10711877, study PRJNA513370) | rock metagenome | isolation source: Antarctica rocks | place: Antarctica: Victoria Land, Siegfried Peak sud
GATTATCTGGATTGGGAGAATTTGAAATATCAGGTCAGATTAGGACTATCAAATGTTGGAAGCAGATTGAAAATCAATTTTTCAAAATTCAATCATAGTCTAATCTAATCTTGTTCGACTACTTACTTTCGGATTATTGATATTAGGAGCAGTCACGGCGGCAAGCGTCCAGGACCGCGATGGAGCCAAGTTATTACTCAAGAAGTTAGGCGGAGCAGGAAAGAAATTGCGAAAGATTTGGGTAGATGGCGGTTATCGCGGAGAGTTGCTGGAATGGGTCAAAGCAAGGTTCAAGTTTATTTTAGAAGTAGTTTTACGTTCCTAGAACCAAAGCGGGTTTGTCGTTCTGCCGCGTCGATGGGTCGTTGAACGAACATTTGCGTGGCTGAATAATTATCGCCGCTTGTCAAAAGATTATGAGCGGTTGACTGAAACCAGCGAAGCCTTTATTCAGGTAGCGATGATGCGTCTGATGCTGCTTCGGCTCAAGCCAAAATGAGTTTTCAAACAGCTTCTAAGATGAATGCTTTACCCTTCATTTTAATTGATATCTCAATAAGGGTGATTAATGATACATCAGAAATCGGCATTTTTGAGACGATTATTCACTTAAGTCGAACGGCTGATTTGACGTAACCAACGAACAAGTTGAAAGAAAACGGACGACGCTTTTAATAAAGTCGCTGTGCGCGCCCTCACGTCCCGTCATGGGTATATTTCTGCTAATTGAAGAAATTTAGGGCGAATCGAGCGACGTGAATTTCGGCGTTTTGACGACCAAACTGGTTACGCGTCGTAAGTTTACACAAAATCATCCGGTCGCGTACTCCAATATTGCCGTCGGCGTCATCTCGCCGTTAATCGCCTGTGCTTTAAATCGCTCGCCCAACAGCGGAAAGTTAAAAAAATTAATTCAGAGATAATGTTCCGTCTATCGGTGAGCTTGAGAGCGGTCGGCAAGAAGATGTTTCGTCAGCATAATTGATTAAAGACTTATTTTACAGGCATCATTTTCATCGCTAGAAATCGCTTTTCTCGAAAATATGGCGAATCCGCTCCGAAGAAAAGTTCTAAAACTTATTTAAAGACAAAGCGGGTTTCTCGACAAAAATCAAGAAACCCGCTTTCACAAAAAGAAAAACTATTTAATTCCAGTTGAGCGTAAATCTGTAACGGTCGGCGCCGCCTTTTTTATCGACAATCTGAACGATGGTCGTAAAATTGTTGCGGCGGTTGGGCTGCTGAACGATGAACACCTGCCCGCGCCCGTCTCTTTTAGCGACGCTGACGTTGGCGTTTTGGCGCGGCGCGCGACCGTTGAACGTGAAATTATCATCGCTGTAAGCGCGTCCGCTAACGGCTCTGCTGCGGGCGTTGCGGTTGCGAATCCGATTTGCACGACATCATCGACCGTGCCGCGCCAATCGAGCGAGCCGCTTTGCGCGCGAACCGTTTGGGAGCTACCGAAAAATACTGCGGCGGCAAAAACTGCGCAGCCGCGTTAGAGCGGACGGCGAAAAATATAATTCGTTAAAGATTTCGACTCTTAGCCCATCGGCGCAATTTTTTAACGCCTCTTCGTTCATTCGCGGGCGGAGCGATTCCGAACGCTTCGACCGTTTTACATAAATCAAGGAGACAACACAAATGAAAAACAGACGAATCAATTTTTTAGCGGCGGTTTTAGCGTTTATTTTCCTGTCCGGCAGCTCGGCTTTTGCGCAGAACATCTGGCTCGACCAAAATCCTCTGCCCGGCTGGAACGAGCGCAGCCGCGCGATTCTGGAAACGAAAAAAATATCGCCCGCCGAATTAAAGCGATGCGCGGTCGTCGTCCGTCAGCCGACATTGGCGCAGGACAGACTTTTGACGAAAATGAATTGGACGCTCGTCGGCGCGGCGCAAGTTTACGGCAGAACGACGGTCGTAACGACCGCCGACGGTTTTGACGGAATGTGCCGACCAATGGGCATTATCGCCCGCGTTTTCGTCGGCAATCTGGTTGCCGGAACGCTGTCGCCCGCACCGACCGATTCGCGCACCGACGGTTATTTGACGGGCGTAAAAATGACTTCGGAGAAGAATTTAACTGCCGAATACGCGCGTTACGGCGCGTCGGACGCGCTCTGCTGCCCGTCTAAAATCGAAGCCGTAACCTTCGTCGTCAAGCCGGATGCGGGCGCGAATTTTCTGCTCGTGCCGGAATCGAAAATCGATACTTCGGCGGGCAACAATGGCAGCAGCAACGGCGGCGGCAATCAGCCGGGCGATTCCGGCGAGCGGCTGAAAAATACGGTTTGGCGTTGGGAATCAGCGGATGACGCGAGCGGAAAAATTACAATCGAAAAGCCGGAGAATTACCAAATCGAATTCAAACCGGACGGCAAATTACTTTTGAAAGCCGACTGCAACGGCGGCGGCGCAAGCTACAAAGCGGACGGCGGGCAAATCGAAGTTACGAAGATTTTTACGACGAAAATGTTTTGCGGCGAAGCATCGCTCGACAACAAATTTTTGCAAAATCTCGAAGCGGCGCGCACCTTTACAATCGAAGGCTATGCGCTCACTTTTCAAGGGAAAAGCGGCGAAAAGATGCGGTTTTTCAAAGTCGTGCGGCAAAATTAGACGAAAGCCGCGAGCTTCGCAGTTTAGAAAATCAGCGGCGAAATTAATTTCGAGCGAATCAATAAACCAAACAAGGAGAAAAATTTATGTTAGACGATTTCAAGGCTTTTATCGCGCGCGGCAACATTCTGGATTTGGCGATTGCCGTCATAATGGGCGCGGCGTTCGGCGCGATTGTCAAAACTTTTACCGACGGAATCATAATGCCGGTCATCGGATTTTTAACCGGCGGCATCGACTTCAAAGACAAGGTTATCAATTTAGGCGAAATGCCTGTCGCAACGCCCGAACAAATCGCGGCGGCGACGGCGGCAAAGCAGCCGATGATTATGTATGGACAATTTTTGAACGATGTCATCACGTTTTTGATTGTCGCGCTGGTGATGTTCGCGCTGGCGCGCTATGCCGTCAGAATGTTCAATCATCTGAAAGCCGCGCCGACGCCGCCGACCGGCGAGGAAGTCATTCTGGCGGAAATCCGCGACCTTCTTCTGAGCGAAAGAAAAACTCCGGCGGGCAAATAATAAAGTTTGCCGCGTATCAAAAGGCTTTGTAAGGGCGATTTTGTCCTCGCCCGCTCGTTTTCATTTAGTCAATATTGAGAAATCAAAATCTGGCGGGCGAGGACAAGCCGTTGCCCCTACAAGACGAACAACGAATTATGAGAATACTTTACACGCTTTTTTTGACGGCGGCTTTTGCTTTCCTTTTCGCGGCGGGCGGCGCGACCGCCATTTACGCACAGGAATTCGTTTCTTCGACGCGCGTCGGAACGATGTCGGCGGCGCAAATCAACGGGCGGATGAAAACCGTGTTCGGCGGAGGCGCTCCCGCCGCCGCGGCGACCGACGATGTTGATTTATATAAAATAACTTACCGCTCGCCGGACGAAAATAATCGCCTCGTTGTTTTGAGCGGTTTGATTGCTCTGCCGCGCGGCGGCGCGCCGAAAGGTTTCGTCGTTTTCAATCACGGAACGCTCGCCGACCGCCGCGCGTCGCCGTCGCGCTTTACGGGGCGAGCCGATTCGTCGGAAACGGAGTTGGCGATTTTAGCTTTCGCTTCGGGCGGCTACGCCGCGGCGATTCCCGATTATTTGGGTTTGGGCGACCACAAGAGCGCGCATCCGTATCCGCTCGGCGCGGTCAACAGCCGCTCCGCCGTCGATATAATCGCGCCCGCGAGGGTTTTAGCCGCGCGTCAAAAAACGGTGGTCGGCGCGAAACTTTTTATCAGCGGTTATTCCGAAGGCGGCGCGGTCGGAATGTGGACGGTGCGCGAACTCGAACGAAAAGCGGGCGCGCAGTATAACGTAACCGCCGCCGCGCTCGCCTCCGGTCCGTATGACATTTCAGGCATTACCAGAAAATCTTTAATCGCCCCGACGAGCAATCAAACGACTTTTGTTACGCGCCTTTATTTAATCGCGTATATGGTCGATTACTTTCACAAAAGCCGCGGGCTGAAATTAACCGATTATTTCAAACCGTCAATGGCTCTGGCCGTCTCGCAAGCCTTCAAAGACAATCGTTCGGACGAGGACATCATCAAACGCCTCGCGCTGGCGGCGGTTTTAATGCGCTCGAAAAATTCGATTGAAAACGTCGTTACCGCCAAATTTATGCGGGCGATGGAAACGCTTGACACGAACGAGCCGATTGTCCGTGAATTGAAAAAACAGGACGTCTACGATTGGTCGCCCAAAACGAAAATGCTGCTCATCAATTTAAAAAAAGACAACGTGGTTGACCCGGCGAACACGGACAAAGCGGTTGCCGCGATGCGTCGGCGCGGCGTCGGCGAAAACTCTTTGCGGCAGTTTGTTATCGACGACGCGAACTTAAATCATATAACGGCGGTCGCTCCGGCATTGGCGCGGGCGCGCCGCTTCTTTGACGAAGGATTTACAAATAACCGTTAATGCGCCGATGCGCCAAACTCGTTCTTAAAAATGAAGGGCTTGACAGGAAATTTTCGACTCGTTTGCCGGTTTTGAGTAGAGGGTGTGAAAAGCCTGTAACAAAACCGGTTGGAACGTAAAGAATTTTGAAATAAGCCAGTTCAAACAATAAATTTTTCATCTAAATACGGTTTTGCATCGTGCCGACCAAAACGCGAATTTCGCCCATCAGCGATTTTCCGCGCTCAAGACGTTTGTAAAGCTCTTCGCTGCTTTTACTGCTTCCCGCCGAATCCTGCGTTTCTTTCAACAAAACGAGCTGCCCGTTAATCAGCTTCTGAATCTTTGCGAGTCCTTCGAGTCTTTCGGCGCGCGGCTTGTTGCCCAGTTCGGCTTCAATCGTTTCTTTTAACTGATTAACAGCGTTCGGTATTTAGCCGACGGGCGGAGTTTCATTTCAGTTTCAAATTGTCGAGAGAATTTTTGATGAAAACATTTGAAATTTCCCGATACCAATTCGTCTCAAATAGCTTACGATAAATGCCGCTTATCGCCGGCACTTGGAGGAATTCTTCGTCTGGCACGGCGAGCAAAATAGCCCGGAACTGAACAAGGCTTTAAGTCAAAGATACATAAAAGCGCTTCGTGAGAAAAAACTCTAGTCATCTACAATTAATCAGAAACTTTCCTCAATCAGAAAACTCGCCACAGAAGCAGAAGATAATAATTTAATCGATTCGCGTCTGGCAAACGGAATCAGAGCGGTCAAAGTCGTGCCGTTTCGCGGGCGGCGCACGGGAAATTGGCTGACAAAAGAAGACGCGCAAAGATGGCTCAATGCGCCGAACGTTAAAACATTAAAGGGCGTGCGCGACCGGGCGCTTCTGGCGATTCTAACCGGCTGCGGACTGCGCCGCGCCGAAGCCTCGATTCTATCGTTTCATCACATTGAACAGCGCGAAGGACGCCGGGCAATTGTCGATATAGTGGGAAAGCGCGACAAGATGCGAACCGTGCCGATGCCGCCGTGGGCGAAGGCGACGGTTGATGCTTGGAAAACAGTTGCTCATTTAGAGGAAGGCTTTGTTTTCCGGCGAGTGAATAAAGGCGACAATGTAATGGGCGAATCAATCACGCCGCAGGCAATCAGAAATATTGTTAACGGTTACGCCGCAATGCTCGAAAATAAAGGCATCGCGCCGCACGATTTAAGACGCACATTCGCCAAGCTCGCTCACAAAGGCGGCTCGCCGATTGACCAGATTCAATTATCTTTGGGACACGATTCGATTCAAACGACGGAAAAATATCTCGGCGTCGAACAGGATTTAACCGACGCTCCGTGCGATTATTTGGGTTTGCGAATTTCTAATTGAAGAAATTTCTAATCGAAGAAATATAGACGCGCGAATGTTTCAAACGGCTGTCTTTGCCGCGGTTCAATCGAGCGCGACCATCAGATTGCCTTTCAATTCCGCTGCCGGTTTCGTTTTAGACACGCTGGTTAAGAAGATTTGCAGCGGCTGGACTTTTCCGATTTTTGTCGCCGGTCAAAATTGAAAATCTACATCAAACAAGGTAAATATCAAATCATGGAAATGCTGGAAATATTGGAAACCGACCGGCTGCTGTTGCGGATGTTTACGCCCGCCGATCTCGACGGTCTCGACCATATCTTTAGCCAACCGAACGTCTTGAAATACTTGGGTTTGCGCGGCGAGCCGATGTCGCGAGCGGAAACCGAACTTGCGCTGTTCAGCATAATCAAACACTGGCAAAAACACGGCTACGGCAGATGGGCGGTGACCTTAAAAGACAGCGGAAAATTAATCGGCTGCGCCGGTCTGCGGAATTACGAGGATAATGCGGAATTGGTTTTTTTGATTGACGAACCGTATTGGAGTCAAGGATTTGCCACGGAAATTGCTCGGGCGTGTCTCAATTTCGGCTTTGAACAACGCGAATTTAAGAACGTTCTCGCCTTTGCCAGACCGCAGAACGCCGCTTCGCGCCGGGTGTTGGAAAAAGTCGGGATGCGTTTTGTCAAAGAGACAGTTGTTTTCGAAGTGTCTGTCGTGCAGTACGAACTTTTACGGCAGAATTATTCTGACAAAAGAGCGGATCAAATCTAGATTGGCAAAGCACCGTCTAACTTTAATTATCCGGGCATTCAAATCGCTTCGACGGCGCGAGCCGCAAAATTGTATTTCGTGCCTTTAAAACGAAAAAAGCCGGCGATGATTTCGGCAAAAGAGGACAAATTCCGCTTGGAACCTGTCCTCTTTTTGCTTCATAACATTATTATCCGACCGCGATTATCTGACCGCAACAGCAGGCATCGACAGCGTGTTGTCGCCTGCCAGCATCGCGTTTTGAGCAAGCAGATACGTATCGCTTAACAAGATGCCGTCGCCGAGAAGAATTCCGTCGCTCAGTAATATGCCGTCGCCGAGGAGAATTCCGTCGCCGAGGAGAATTCCGTCACCCAGCAAAATGCCGTAAGGAAGAAAAACCGCGTCTCCGAACCAGGGCGTGCTGTCGCTGAGCAATATTCCGTCGCCGAGCAATATTCCGTCGCCGAGCAATATTCCGTCGCCCAGCAAAATGCCGGTTCCGTAAACTTTCTGGTAACTGCTTATCAGTTTTGTTCCGGTTGCCACCGTGTAATTAAAGACAACGCCTTGCCCCCAGGAAAAGGTTTGCCCGGCAATGGTCGTCTGCGAGATCGGCAGAGTGTTGGTCGTCAGCAGCGGCGCGCCGGTCGGCGTGTTGTTTGTTAAATCGGTGCGCACGAGTTTTGCCAGACGCATCGCGCCTTCGACATTCAGCTCGCCCGCGCCCTGTTCCAGAGAATTAAACCCGGCAAGCGGCTGCGCCGTGTACATCAAAAGCATTTTGACCATATTCGGCGTCAGCTTCGGATTGGCTTGCAGCAAAAGCGCGGCGGCTCCGGCGGCAATCGGCGTCGCCATCGAGCTGCCGCTCAAAAACATCATTCTTTTGTTTTCACGGCTGGTGACCTGCGCGTCGAGCGAAGGATTATCGACAACCAGCTGGTTTGCAAACGTCGCGCTGATGTCGCCCAAAGAATTGATAAGTTTATTGCCCGGCGCAACCAAATCGGGTTTGATTAGATTGTCGTAGTGTTTGACTCCGCTCGCGTCGGTTGAAAAGCTGCGCGTCGGACCTCTCGAACTGTATGTCGTCACCGCGTCGTCGCCGCGCGTGTCCGTTCCGAAAGTGTTGCTCGCGCCGACGGTGATCGCCGACGGTTCGTTGCCGGGAGAATGGATTTGTCCGTAAACTTTTTGTCCGGCGCTGTTTTTGCCGTTATTGCCTGCCGCCGCAAAGACGACGATGCCGGCATCGCTCAATCGGCGCACGGCTTTGCACAACGGGTCGTTTTTATATGAATCGACGGCAAGCCCGCCGAGGCTGAGATTAACCACGCGAATACTGTAAGCGCCGCGATTTGCCAGCGTCCATTCGAGCGCGCTGAGGAGCGCCGCCGACGAACCGGTGCCGCGACCGTTAAGGACGCGAAGGTTGATCAGTTTCGCGTTTGGCGCGATACCGCCGTATTCGTTGTTTGAGCCGACCGCTAAACCGGCGACGTGCGTGCCGTGTCCGTATGGATCGTCGGTTCGGTTCTCGCCGGTAAAATCCTTGCTGTAAACCAGACGGCTTTTGATTGATTGATGCAGCGAATCGACGCCCGAATCAATCACGGCAATTCCGATGCCCGTTCCGTCAAAGGTCTTCGTGGTCGTGTTCGTTATTAGATTGCCTAAATAATCGGTCGAGTTCGTGGTTGTCGTTTCGGTGCGAATATCGTCGGTTCCGGTCGTTGCCGTGACGTGTCCCGCCGCCTGCAGCTCCGTATCCTGAGAAAGAAAGACGACTTCCGGAAATGACGCTAACTCTTCGATCAGGCTCGCGGGCAAATCAAGAGCAATCATCTCCAGATTCGCAAATTTGCCTTTGACACGAACGCCGCTGCGCTTCAAAAGCGCGTTGAGCTGTCCGGTCGGCGAAGCGTTAAGCTGAATAATAACGGAAACATTGCCGCCGTTCGGTGCCTGCTGATGCAGGGCGGCGGAAATTTTGTTTGATGCCCGGTTGTTTGATTGAGCAAATAAATTACCTGTTAATGCAATACAACAGAGCGCTGCCAGAAATACAAATGAGGCAGTCTTATTTTTTATGCGGCTGGCGCGAAAGTTTGTTTGTGATTTCATAAAGTTTTTGGTGTCTCGGTTAAATAAAATAATGGTTCTGGTTAATGTCGTGATATTCCGAACCGGAATTCTCGACATCGACCTCTGACGACGGAACGAATCGCAACCGCCGTGCCACTGACCTAATCTTTGGGAACAGAATAGTTTACGAGAATCTACGCTGGAAATTTAGGTAATTAAAAGATTAACCGGTCAATCTGACGAAACAATTTCCTTCAAAATGACCGACCGCCGCCGGCTCGAAATAACAGCCGGGCGAATTTCTCCATTAACAGCTTTGCGCGCTTTTTCGACTTGTCTGAAGAATGATTCAAAGAGCGGAAAATTTGTTTCGATTTTTTGGTCGGTCATTAATAGAAATTAAATCAACGGAACGCAAAAACTCCCGCTCGCCAATCGAAATCGGCTCGACAGAAAAACTTTCGTTTCCTTATAAATGAATAAATGAGCAGCGCCGATTGATTTGGCGCAAACCGTTCATTTTGAATGAAAATCAGTTATGTTTTTCTGTCAAAATGACGAAATCCATCCCGTTAAATCAATCCTCAAAAACACATAAGTCTATTTCCTGCACAATTTGAGTGTTTGGCACGAACCTTGTTTAAGGAAGATTCGTCACGTCCCGGTTGATTCCCGAAGAAAAGCTGACGGATGACGAGACAGAGAGAGAAAGAAATTGAAATTTATTTTGTGAATTTAAAAAAAATGGAAAACAAATTTGAAAAATTAAAGCGCTTCGGCTTACTGGTAATATTGCTGGCATTATTTGCCGGTGCGGCAGCTCTTCCGACGCAGGCGGCTGCCAAACTGAAAAAGAGCGAAAAATTAACCAAAAAGATGTCGCAGGTCGGTCTCGACACTTTGATTGACGTTATTGTCAAACCGACTGTCGGCTGGACGAGCGGCTTGACCAGCGATTTGACGGGCAGAGGCGCGGTCAAGAAAATGTCGTACAGCAACTTTGCCTTTCAGGTTTATAAGATTAAAAGAAAAGATATCGACGCGATTGGGACGCGAAGCGATGTCGATTTTATGACCCTCGACGATACGGTCAAAACGCTCGGTCATCTGACCGGAACGACCGGCGCGAGTTCGGTGCGTAATCTGCTCGGCAACACCAATCCGCTGGAAGGCACGGGAGTCGGCATCGTCGTCGTTGATTCGGGAGTTGACTCCAAACACAGCAGTTTCAGAGACGCGTCAAATAATTCGAGAATCGTTTACAGTCAGGATTTTACGGGCGAAAACAATACGACCGACGATCCATACGGACACGGAACGCACGTCGCTTCAATCGCGGCGGGCTACGGCAGCGTCAGCAACGGCGCTTATGAAGGAATCGCGCCGAACGCTAAAATTATCAATCTGAGAGTTTTAAACGGAACGGGAACGGGTTCGATAAGCAGTATTTTGGCGGCACTCGATTGGATTTATACGAACCGCGCCGACGCGACTTACAATATGAAGGTCGTTAATTTGAGTCTCGGCGCGAATGCGGTTGATTCTTATACTTTAGACCCGATTTGCATCGCGGTGCGAAAATTGGTCGACGCCGGAATCGTCGTCGTTGCCGCCGCCGGGAACGAAGGCAGAGACGGCGTTGGAAATAAAATCTACGGACAAATCCATTCGCCCGGCAACGAGCCTTCGGCGATCACGGTCGGCGCGGTCAATACGTTCGGAACAAGCGCACGCTCGGACGACACAATGACGACTTACAGTTCGAGAGGTCCGACGCGCTCGTTTTATACCGACACGCTCGGTGTCAGACATTTCGACAATCTGGTCAAACCCGATCTCGTCGCGCCCGGCAATAAAATCATTGACGCGCAATCGTATCCCGGCACCCATAATTACCTTGTTACCAACAATCCGGCTCTCGACGCGAATGTTTCCCCGTCATATCAGAAAGATCAGATGTCTCTTTCGGGAACTTCGATGGCGACACCGGCGGTTTCGGGCGCGGTCGCGCTGATGTTTCAGGCGAATCCGAATCTGACTCCGAATCTGGTTAAAACGCTTTTGATGTATTCGGCGCAGACGATCAACGGCGCGAATCAGTTCGAGCAGGGCGCGGGCGAACTGAACATTGACGGCGCGGCGCGGCTCGCCAAAATCGTTCGTCAGGATTTAACGGCTTCGACGGCTCTCGGTTCGCCGCTTTTGACGACCACCGCTCCCGCGCCGCAGTCAACTATCGGCGGTCAAACATTCACCTGGGGACAGGGCGTGGTAATGGATTACACGTTCGCCACCGGAATTAATTTAATCACTAAATACCAGAAAGTATACGGCTTGGGTTATACGCTCGGTGACGGAACAATCCTCTCGAACGGCGTGCTGCTCAGCGACGGCGTTTTACTGAGCGACGGCGTTCTGCTCAGCGACAATATCCTGACCGGCAACGGCGTGCTGCTCAGCGACGGTTACCCGTTTTTAGGCTGCGGCGTTTTGCTCGGCGACGGCGTTCTGCTGAGCGACGGCGTTTTAATCAGCGACGGCGTGCTTTTAGGCGACGGCGTTCTGCTCGGCGACGGCGTTCTGCTCGGCGACAGCGTGACTGCCAGCGGGGTTGCGGCGCAATCGAGTAAATCATTAATCGACGGCGACATAACGGCATCGATGCAGCCGACCGTTGACAACAGTCCGAACGCATCGCCGACAAATCTATCGGCTTCGGTCATCTCGAAATCGCAAATTAATCTGGCTTGGAATGATAACTCAACTAACGAATCGGGTTTCATTATCGAGCGCTGCGCCGGTTCGAGCTGCACCAACTTTGTCGAGGTCGCGCGCGTCAAAGCCGGCACGAAAACCTTTTCAAACGCCGGATTGTCCGCGGCGACCGCGTATCGCTTCAGAGTGCGGGCTTACAACGGCGGCGGATATTCTTTCTACACGAATACCGGCGCGGCAACCACACCTTCCTATTAAACAGTCGACCATTATAATTAGGAGCAACTCATGTCAATAGCACGGGTAATGGTCAATGTAATGGAAGAAACCGCTTATCTTCCGCAGCCGAACATTACATTAACAGTCGGCAGGCTGACGGAAACGGAGAGAAACGAAGTGCTTGCGTTTCTCTCCGAACGTCCGATTCACACGGTCGGTATGACCGGAATGATTCGCGACAACGGCTTAACGGGCGAGCATAACCGCGGCAGCTTTTACGGCTGCCGCAACTCGGAAGGCAGATTGGAAGGCGTCGCTTTAATCGGTCACGCCACTTTAATCGAAACCCGAACTCGCGGCGCGATTCGCGAATTCGCACTGACCGCGCAAATCCATAATCGCCTGCATTTGATTATGGCGGAGCAGGATAAAGTCGAACAGTTCTGGAACTATTACGCCGACGACGGGCAACCGATGCGGCACGCTTGTCGGGAATTGCTTTTTGAATTAAAAAACGCCGTCGAATTTCCCGGCAAAGTCGAAGGTTTGCGGCTGGCGACGCTCGATGATCTGCATCTGGTCGCTCCGGTTCACGCGGCGATGGCGGAAGCTGAAAGCGGAATCAATCCGCTCGAAAAAGACCGCGAAGGATTTTTGGCGAGATGCGCCCGGCGGATCAATAAAAACAGAGTCTGGGTTTTCGTCGAGAACGATCAATTGATTTTCAAAGCCGACGTTCAAGCCGAGACGCCCGAAACAATTTACCTCGAAGGAATTTACGCCAATCCCGCCGCTCGCGGAACCGGATTAGCCCGCCGTTGTCTGTCGCAACTGTGTCAAACTCTGCTCAGCCGGACACGTTCGATCTGCGTTTTAGCCAACGAAGACAACGAGAGAGCGCACGCTTTCTACCGGTTGTGCGGCTTCAAAAGGCTCAGCAATTACGATACTATTTTTCTTCAAAAAGAAGCTGTTTCGCCTCAGCCGTCTCAGCTCAATTAGTGATTTTTTTAGATAATTTGAATAATTTGAATAATTTGAATAAACAGAAAATACCGATCCAAACTTTGTGCTTTTGCCGATAAAATGTCTGGTTCGCCGAATTTTCTTCCGCTAACACATCAAAATTCTCCTTGTTGAAACAACTCGATAACGTCAATTTGATTTTTAATTCAGTCAATTTGACGTTATTGTGCTTCAATTTTTAATGACAGATATTTCCCGGCTAATCTCTAATTGCCGCTAAACATTTTGTTTGCCGCATTTAAGTCGAGTTTTCAGAACGCTCGATTTTAGGCACGTCACTTGCCATATTCATTCGTCATCCGGTGACCAAATCACCGCGCAGTAATCGCAGATGCTTAGATTGAACCGCCACCAAACATTCCATATGAAAGCTGAACTTAAACAACGCCTGGCAAAACCCTTTATGTGGTTGGTGATTATGCTCGGCGTTGTGGCTGGACTTCACACGCTTTTGCATTTTCGGCTTGAGCGGATTGGTTTCGGCTATCTGCTGCTGGCGGGCATTACACTCGCTTTCGGGTCGCGCGTGATCGTGCAGATTCCGCGCTGCAAAAGTCAAATTTCTATTTCCGACACTTTCGTCCTGCTTTCGATGCTGTTGTTCGGCGGCGAAGCGGCGGTCGTCCTTGCCGGCGCCGACGCTTTTGTCTCTTCTTTTCGCGTCACTAAAAAGAAAGTCACGATGGCATTTAATACTTCGGTCTTTATTTGCTCGACTTTTCTGACTAATTGGACGCTGAATCTTTTGTTCGGTTCGGTCATTGATTTGACGGCGCAGAGCTTTTCGCCGCGTTTTCTGACGGCATTGACCGTGATGGGAATCGTGCAGTATTTCGCCAATTCGGGGCTGGTCGCCACCGCCGCCGCGATGAGAACCGGAGAACCGATTTGGAAGATGTGGCGCGATAACTTTTTGTGGACGTCGGTTACTTATTTTGCCGGCGCTTTTGCCGCCGGAATTATCGCTAAGATGAGCGGTCCGGTCGGTCTCTACGCATTTTTGGCAATCGTGCCGATTATCGCCATCATTTATTTCACTTATCAAACTTATCTTAAAAACGTCGAAGCCGCAGCGAAACAAGCCGAGCAGGCGCAAACTCACGTTGTCGAACTTAATCTCCACATCGCCGAACAGGAACGCATCAGTCTCGCTCTTAAAGAAAGCGAAGAGCATTTCCGGACGGCGTTCGATCACGCTGTCGGAATGGCGCTGGTCACGCTCGACGGACATTGGCTGCAAGTCAATGAATCGCTTTGCCTGCTAATCGGATACACGCAGCAGGAGCTTTACGAAACCGGCTTTCAAACCATTACGCACGCGGACGATTTGGGCGGCACATTCGTCAATATGCACAAATTGATCGATAAGGAGATTTCTACTTTTCAGTTGGAAAATCGTTATATTCACAAACTGGGACACACGGTTTGGGTGCTTTTGAGCGCTTCGCTCGTCTGTTCCGAAGACGGCTCGCCGCGCCATATAATTTTTCAGGTGCAGAATATTTCAGACCGCAAACAGGCTGAAGAGCAGATTCGTCACGCCGCTTTTCACGACGCGCTGACCGGACTGCCGAACCGCACGATGCTCGCCGACCGTCTCAGCATGGCAGTCGAACGCGCCAAACGAACGAGCGATTACGAGTTTGCCGTTTTGTATCTCGACCTCGACCGCTTCAAAGTGGTCAACGATAATCTCGGTCACGCGATGGGCGACAAGCTGCTGATTGATTTATCTGCCCGGCTCGGTCAATGCGTGCGCCACGTCGATACGGTCGCGCGTCTCGGCGGCGATGAGTTTGCTATTCTGCTCGACGGAATTACCAATCAAGAACTGGCGATTGAGATTGCGGCGCGTATTCAGGAATCGGTCGGACAACCGTTCGACCTTGACGGTCAGGAGTTCTTTACCAGCGCGAGCATCGGCATTTCCTTTTCGGCAATGAAATACGATTGTCCCGAAGACATCCTGCGCGACGCCGACACGGCGATGTATCGCGCGAAAGCCAACGGCAAAGCCCGCCACGAGATTTTCGACCTCGGAATGCACACGCGCGCCGTCGAAGCTCTGAGGTTGGAAAACGATTTGCGGCAGGCGATTGAAAAAGGCGATGTCTACCCGCACTATCAACCGATTGTTTCGCTGCAAACCGGCGCGGTCACTGGCTTTGAAGCGCTGGCGCGCTGGCAGCATCCGGAACGCGGGCTGATCTCGCCGGACGATTTTATTCCGCTCGCCGAAGAAACCGGTTTGATAATTCCGCTCGGCACCGCAATTCTCAAAACCGCTTGTCGTCAACTGCACGAGTGGCAGCAGATATTCGACACGGAAAAGCCCTTGACGATGAGCGTCAACCTTTCCGGCAAACAGTTCGCGCAGAAAGATTTGGTCGAAGACATCAGAAAGATTATCCGAGACGCGCAAATTAACCCGAACTGCATACGCCTCGAAATTACCGAAAGCGTCGTGATGGGCGATGCCGTCGCCGCCATCGAAATGCTCAAGCAATTAAAGTCAATCGGCGTCCAGCTCTCGATTGACGACTTCGGCACCGGTTATTCGAGCCTCAGTTATTTGCACCGCTTCCCGTTCGATATTTTGAAGATTGACCGCTCTTTCGTCAGCCGGATGAGTACCGACAAAGACAGTCGCGGAATCGTCAAGACAATCGTCGCGCTGGCAGCCGAACTCGGCAAGGATGTGATTGCCGAAGGAGTCGAGACAGCAGAACATAGAACGATGCTGAACGGTTTTTCCTGCGAACACGGACAAGGCTATTTGTTCTCCAAACCGCTTGACCCGCACGACGCCAAAGAGTTTCTGCGCGAAAATACGGTTTCCCGAAACAACAACGACGCTTCGGTAGCCGTCTTTGCTCCGTCGTCGGAAGCGACTGAAAACATAGGCGTCGCTTATGCAATGTAAATCATCATCCAAACGGCATTCGATAGTTCTTGTTTTTCCGGCAGTCAGCCGATCCTAAACTTTTAACCGCTCAGTTAATATAAAATATGTTGCAAAATGACAAAGAATGTTTTACTTTAATAGACGGCAGTTATTCTTTCAGCCTTCGCTACTTGAATTCTTCTAATCGACTTATCAATCCTCAACAGTCAATTTGACCGGTTTTATTAAATCGGTTGTTTCAATTTGATTGACCGTCCCGCGCTCAGAAATCTTTTAAAAATCCTAAACACCACGAAGCAAAGCGTTTAAGAAAAAAAATTCCAACGGAATGCAGTTTGCACAGTGTAATTTAAGATCGGCGGTTTATCGGAACGGCGGATTTTCACAGGAAATGAACTTAAAAATCCAGAAAGTGACAATGACCAAAAAAAGCAAAATCGATACGGATCAAGGCTTCAGCCTGGTTGAGCTGCTGATTGTCGTTTTGATAATTTCGATAATGATCGTCGCTTCGATTCCGGCGATTGAGAGAAATCTTCGGTTATACCGGCTTGAGTCGGCAATCGGTTTAGTATCCAATCGTCTGGTTGACGCCAGATTATTCGCGATCAAACGCAATCGTCCGGCTTGGGTGACGGTCGACGGCAACAGCCGGAACATCGAAATTTGGAGTACAAACGATGCCGGACAAACTATTTCACTGGCGGCAGCCGTTCCGATTCCGCAAAATGTGGTGTTGAAAAATGTCCAGACCGTGACCTTTACATACACCTCGCTCGGAAGAAACCAGTTGAACGGCAACACCAGTTTGGCTTTAATGCTTTCGAATTCGACGAGTAACTGCAAAGCGCTGACGGTTACGATTGCGGGTAAAACAACATTGACTCAATGCCCTTAAAAATAAAAGGGAGCCGGAGAAATCGTTGAAATATAAAAACAAAAAAAGTTCAGGATTTACCTTAATCGAGTGCGTGATTGCGATGGTCGTTTCCCTGGTCGGATTGGCGGGAGCTTATACACTAATCGTTTCTTCGATTCGTACCGAAGTTATCGCGCGCGATTTAGCGACCTATAATTCGCTTGCCCGCGCCAAAACAGAAGAAATAAAAAACACTCCGCGAACGAGCGGCGGAAGCCTGACGGCAAATGTCAACGGTTATTACGATTCGCCGACAGCGGCTTACACGCGCCGCTGGCAAATATCCGATGATCCGATGGGAACAAAAACCGTTAAAGTAACGATTGTTCCGAATGCTGCCGGAACTCTGCTGCCGCAAGTCGAAATTACTACCAGAATGAAATAGAAACCGCTGATGGGAAAAGAAAAAAAATCCGCAACAAATAAAGACGGTCGCCAGGGTTTTAGCTTGATAGAACTCCTGGTCGCGATGACGGTCGTCATAATAATACTCGGCTTTGTGGCTGCTATGATTGCAGGCATTCAAAGGGAATTCAACACTCAGCGCCCGCGCGTCGAGGCGGTCAATAACGTGCAGATAGCGATGGACGAGATTGTTCGAATCGTCAGAATGGCGGGCACAAAATCTTCGGCTTGCGCCATCTCTTACAGCATCGTGCCGCTGACGCCTTCGGGTGCGCTCGGCGGCGGCACATACGGTTCCCTGCAGGTGCAGGCGGACTGGAACGCGCCGAATTGTAACTTAAACGGAGTTGACGAAAATGTTACTTTTTCCGCCGCGGGTGGAAATTTTTATCTCGATGCCGCCCAAACAATTGCTTTAACCGACCGTGTCGGAGCGTTGCGATTCAAATTTTATAATTCCTCAAACACACTGATTTTGGATCCCGTAACCGGTGCCAACCAAATTACTTTTGTAAATATAGAAATCGATACGGCTGATGCTGTCGCGCCGCGTACCATTACGAGCGGCGTGCAGGTCAGAGGAAGGTAGCAATATGGAATTTCCGCCGAAAAATTTACCGGACGCGAGCCAGCGCGGAGCCGCTTTGATTACGGCGATATTCGCAATTCTGCTCGGCACGCTGTTGGGCGTCGCGCTGCATTATTTGGCGTTATCGTCTCTTACCGTCGCCGTCAACGACCGTGACAATACCGAAGCGCTCTACCTCGCCGACGCCGGCATTGCTCACGCGACGGCGCTGATCGGCAGAGTAAATAAATCACAATACAGCACGGTTTTGAGCCGCGGCGCAAATCCGGCACCGAATACCGGCGATGAATTAAGCGTGCCGCCGAGCACCGGACTGTGGACGACAAGCGAAAGCATTCCGGCAGGCAACGCGAGCGGCGGCGGCGTGACAAACTTTGGAGCGGGCGGCGGCGGCAGGTATTGGGTTGCCGTAGGAAATGACACGGCAACGGGCGAAACCTCGACTACCGATAATAACGGCGTTCTGGTTATTACTTCGACCGGACTCGGGCGCAGCGGAGCTTCGGCAACAGTCGAGGTGACCGTCAGTATGCAAACTTTTCCTGCGATATTGATTAACGGCAAAGCCAGAGTCAGGGGAAACTTAAGCGTCAACGGCAGCAGCGGGATAATGCACGCCAACGATACCCTGGACCTTAACGGAAGTCCGTGCGCCGACCAGTATTTCAGTTCATCGGGCAATATTCTGAATCCGGGTAATTCAAAGGGAGCAGGCTGCGTCGGAGTAGGAGTCAGCCGCGTCAACCAACAGATTATCCAGCCGCCGATCTACAATATTCGCAATGATTTCTACAGCCGAGCCGATTACATTCTCGGCTCGTCCGGCTCGAGAGCGGGAAAGATTTACAGTTTCACCGGTCCTGCCGGCAGTGAAAAAATGATTTACAACACCAACTCGTCAAGCGGCGTCTGGCAGGTCGGCTCGTCGAAATGGACTTGGAAACCAGATATCAAAGAATGGAGTCACAATGGCGACGAATTGCCGCCGGGAACTTATTACTCGGAAGGCAATATGGACGTTAAAGGCAGTTTCGGGAGCGCTTCGTCTCCAGTCAGCGCGACGTTCGTTGCCGAAGGCTATATCGACCTGGGCGGAAGCAAGGCGTCTATCGTTCCGGATTATGACAACTATTTTCTGGTAGCGGGAACCGATGCCTATCTCAAGGGCAATCTACTGTCAATAGTAGGAGATTTGGATGTTCAAGGTATTGTTTACGCCCATCATCAAATTGAATTCTCCGGTTCTGCCAGAATCAATGGCGTAGTCATCGCGGCTAATCAAGCCGACACTAAGTCGCCCGGCTGCCTGTGTAACCCCGTCCCCTTAGACAACGGTTTCATGAACTTTAGCGGCTCGCCGACCGTCATCTACAACGGCGGTTTGTTCGGCGGCGGCGCTTCGATTCTCGGCTGGCGCGAAGTTCGATACTAACCGGCGCTTTCGGCGCGGCAAGAAACAAGAAAACAGAAAAATGAATCATCATATTTTCCGTGAATACGACATTCGCGGGTTAGTCGAGACGGATTTAACCGAAGAAACGGTTGCGATTTTAGCGCGCGGAATCGGCACTTATTTCCGGCAAAACGGAGCGCGGCGAATCAGCCTCGGTTACGACGCGCGCGAAAGCTCGCCGGTTTTTCGTGATTTATTTGTTCGCGGATTAAACGAAACCGGATTAGACGTTTTGGATGTCGGAATGGTTCCGACGCCGCTGCTTTATTACACGCTTTTCACCGAAGATGTCGGCGCGGGCGTGATGATTACCGGCTCGCATAATCCGCCGGAATTTAACGGCTTTAAGCTGTGTCTCGGCAAACGGACGCTGCACGGAACGCAAATTCAGGAAATCAAAGAAATTTCGATCTCCGGGAATTTTCTCGACGGCGCAGGAACAATTGATAAAAAAGATATTTTGCCGGGCTATATAGATTTTGTCAGACAAAACATTCGGTTGGGCGATAGAAAATTAAAAGTCGTCGTCGACGCCGGAAACGGTATCGGCGGAATTGTCGGCGCGCCGCTTTACAAAAAATTGGGCTGCCAGGTGATTGAATTATTTACCGAACCGGACAGCCGCTTTCCGAATCATCACCCGGACCCGACGGTTTTGGAAAATATGCGGCACGCCGCCGAAGCCGTTAGGGAAAACGGCGCTGATTTGGCGATTGCCTATGACGGCGACGCTGACCGCATCGGCGTCGTCGACGAGAAAGGCGAGGTTATTTGGGGCGACGAATTGATGATGATTTACTCGCGCTCGATTCTGGAGAAAACGCCGGGCGCAACGTTTATTGCCGAAGTAAAATGTTCGCAGCGGCTTTTTGACGACATCGAACAAAACGGCGGAAACGCGATTATGTGGAAAGTCGGGCATTCGCTGATTAAAGCGAAAATGCGTGAAACCGGCGCAGCTTTGGCGGGCGAGATGAGCGGGCACATTTTCTTCGCCGACCGCTTTTTCGGTTTTGACGACGCAATTTATTCGGGCGCGCGCCTGCTGGAAATTTTATCGCACACCGAAAAGCCGCTGTCCGAATTTTTAGCCGATTTGCCGCCCGCGTTCAATACGCCGGAAATCAGGATTGATTGCCCGGATGAGCAAAAGTTTGAAATCGTCCGGCAGTTGACCGAAGAATTTAAAGAATCAAACAAAGTAATCGACGTGGACGGAGCCAGAATTTTATTCGACCACGGCTGGGGCTTGGTTCGCGCGTCGAATACGCAGGCGATTCTCGTCTTGCGTTTTGAAGCGGACAGTTGCGGCGCGCTCGAAAACATCCGAAAAATCGTCGAAACGCGCGTTCATAATTTAATTAATCAAACCTAATCAAAATTCGGCGGTTCAAACAAAAACCGTTTAATACGCCGTTGGGCGAACGACCTCGCGCCCTTTTTTATTAAAGCCGTCTCGAAAATAATTTGCATTTTGGAGATGGCTTGTTTTATATCAATGAAGTAATTAAAAAAGATGCGGCGACTTTCGCAAAGCAGCGCGAATTTGTTTTATAAATCGCTGTTCGATTGCCCGCAGTCTGCTTTGCCCAAATTAGTTTTAAATCAGAAGAGAACTGGAAATTTCGCTGTTTTGTCTGTTTTACTAACGTTAATTAGTCAATCTTTTACAAAGGCGAGGTTAAATGCATCTTTATGAACAGAACAATTGAAGCACCGAAATTCGAGCAGCGCCCGTGGGGCAACTATACGATTTTGGACGAAGGAACGGATTTCAAAGTCAAACGAATCGAAGTTCTGCCGCAGAAAAGACTCAGCTACCAGAAACACGCGCATCGCGCCGAACACTGGTTCGTCATTCAAGGCACGGCGCGCGTAACCTTAAACGACGAAAATCACAATATAGAAATCGGACAAAATATTGACATCGCAATCGGCGACAAGCACCGCGTCGAAAACCCCAATGCGGGCGAAACTCTCGTTTTTATCGAAGTTCAGCGCGGCGATTATTTCGGCGAAGACGACATCGTGCGCTTTGAAGACGATTTCGGCAGAATCGAAACAAGATAAAAAACGCTAAAGGAAAAAAATTATGCAGGCACTGATTTTAGCCGGCGGCGAAGGCACGCGGCTCAGACCTCTTACCGCCAACACGCCGAAGCCGATTGTCCCGATTGGCAACGAGCCGTTTCTTGTAAGACAGATACAAGCGCTGAAAAACGCGGGCGTAACCGACATTATTTTATCTACGGGCTATCAACCGCGGGCGATTGAAAAAGCGCTCGGCGACGGTTCGATTTACAGCGTGCGGCTCAGATATTTGGTCGAACCCGCACCGCTCGGAACTGCCGGAGCTTACAAGTTTGCCGAACAATTTTTAAAGACGACGACGCTGGTTTTAAACGGCGATATTCTAACCGACATTAATTTATCGGCGGTCGCCGAACAGCATAAAAAACACCGCGCCGCCGCGACGATTGTCTTAACCGAAGTCGAAGACCCTTCGGCTTACGGTTTGGTCGAAGTCGGCGAAAACAGTGAAGTTTTAAGATTTCTCGAAAAGCCGCCAGCCGAAGAACTGACCCAAATAAATATCAACACGATTAATGCCGGAATTTACATTCTCGAACCAAAAGTGCTGGACGGTATTCCGAAAAACGAGAATTACTCGTTTGAATACGGCGTGTTTCCCGGCTTGCTAGAACGCGGCGAGAATTTCCGCGCCTTCATCGCCCGCGACGCTTACTGGCTCGACATCGGCACGCCGCAGCGTTACTTGCAGGCGCATCGTGATTTGATGAGCGGAAAAATCAAAAACTTTGAAATCAATCGAGCCGGAAAATTCAATCAATCGGCGAACTCCGAGATAGACGCTAAATCGTGCATCGCCGATGATTGCGTGATTAAACCGAACGCTCGAATTATCAACTCCGTTCTCGGCAAAGGCGTGGTCATCGCCGAAAATTCGATTGTCAGAAATTCGGTAATCTGGTCGGGAACGCGAGTCAATTCCGACACGCGAGTTTTCGATTCGATTATCGGCAGCGACTGTCGAATCGGAAATAATGTGCGGCTCAACAGCGGTGTCGTCTTGGGCGATAGAACCGAGGTCGCTAATTTTACCTGTCGTTAAATAGACAGTCGGACGCCTATCGTTTTATAGGATTTTTAGCCGCCGAAAAGCCGCAGAAAAGCCGCCGCAGTCGCAAATCCGACTGCGGCGGCTTTATTAAATTTCAATAAACTTGTATCTCTTTTTCAAGCCGCGCGCGATTTCTGAAAACGGACAAACGATTTTTTTTTCGTTTTCGGAATTTCCTGAATGCACGACGCCGGAGCGACTTTTCGCAAAAAATCGCTGACGCGTTCGTTAAAGACGTGCGTGTCGAATTTTTCCGCGTGCTGCCGCATCAATCGCCGATTCCAGCGGCGGCTCTCAAATTCTTCGATTGCCGCGGCGAGCGCGGCGGCGGTCGGTTCGTTAAAAAACACTCCTGTTTCGCCGTCAACAACGGTTTCCATCGCGCCGCCCGCGCGGTAAGCGATAACGGGACGACCGGAAGCATTTATCTCCAGCGGCACCATTCCGAAATCTTCCTCGCCGGGAAACAGCAAAGCGCGGCAGCGGCTCGCGTATTTCGTGACGACTTCATCGGGCTGGCGTCCTAAAAATTCGGTTTGTTTTCCGGCAATCTGTTCGAGCCGTTTTCGGTCCGGTCCTTCGCCGATGACGATTAAACGGCGATTTAATTTTTTGCAGGCTTCGACCGCTAAATCCAGCTTTTTATAGGAAATCAGGCGCGACAGAATCAGGTAAAAATCTTCGTCCGGTTCGTCGGGCAGAAAACGCTCAACGTCAATCGGCGGCGGAATGACGACTGAATCGCGCCCGTAAATTTCCTTGACGCGCTGCGCGACATTGTGCGAATTGACGATGTAAAAATCCGGCTGCGCGGCGGCGCGTAAATCCCAGCGCCGCAAACCGGCTAAAACCGGCGGTAAAACCAGGCGTTTGACTCCGCTGAACCGCTCGCGGGCGGCGTAATCTTCGTAACGCCAAACCCAGCGCATCGGCGTGTGACAGTAACAGACATGAATTGCGCCGCGCCGCTTGCGAACGCCTTTGGCATAGCCGGAACTGCTGCTCAAAAGCAAGTCGTAATCTTTTAAGTCAAAGCTTTCGACGGCGAACGGATAAAGGGCGAAATAATGCCGAAAATTCTTTTTGATTCCCGGCAACCGTTGCATTCGCGACGTGCGGACGCAGGCGCCGCGCAAAGTTTCGGGCACTTCGCGGCGCGTGTCGACGGTAGTGAACATCGGCGCGGCGGGAAACATTTTGTGCATCTCTTCGGCGACCTTCTCGGCGCCGCCCATTTGAATAAAATAATCGTGAACCAAAGCTATTTTTGACATCTGTTTTTTTTATTTTTATTTAACCGCGCGGCTTTTTCGCTTGTCCGGCGCCGTCAAATTCAATTCGACCGCTTTTCATTTGCCGGACATACTCGGATTGACCGGATTATCAGGATTTTTTCCCGGAAAATCAGTTTGCCGTTTTCGTGTCCAAACGCGCCAAAGAGTCGCGGCTTTTAGCGTCTCTCGCTAATTTTGGATTGCTAAATCTTTGCCGCCCGCGCGCATCTCGCGCGAAACGCATTGTTTGTAAAACTCTTCGATCCGGTTGATAAAATACTCCGCGTTCAAGCGCGAAGCGACAATTTTTGCCGATTCTTCCGCGAATCGGCGGCGCATTTCCGGGTCTTTCCCGACGGTCAAGATGGCTTCGGCTAAAGCTTTTTCGTCGCCGAAAGACACGAGCCAGCCGTTTTTTTTATGAGCGATGATTTCTCTCGTGCCGCCCACATCCGTAGCGATAACCGGCGTTCGGCACGCCATCGCTTCGATTGCCACCAAAACCAACGCCTCGCTTTTGGAATTGATAACCAGCGCGTCGAGCGACTGCATAATCGCTGCCACGTCGCTGCGCGCGCCGAGAAATTTGACGCAGGCTTCGATTTTCAGCTCTTTTACCGCGGTTTTTAATTTTTCTAAATACAGATGATCCTGATTAAAGACCGGCGCGCCGATGATCAGCAGTGTTGACGGCATTTCGCGCTGCGTCGCGGAAAAGGTCCGCAAAAGCTCCAACTGACCTTTGCGCGGCGTGATCTGCCCGACAATGCCAAACACCAATTCTTCGTCGCTCAAATTCAATTCCCGGCGGATTTGCCGGCGGTTTGCAGTGTCGAATTTAAATTCTTCCGGCTCAACTCCGTTATGCACGACGTGTTCTTGCAGATGGTTTCCAAACGAACTTAAAAAACGTCCGCGAAAACTTTTTCCGGTCGCTTCGGACACCGGCATTAAACGTGTTTGTTTGAAGAAAGCGGCGAAAACTCGAATCAGAGTGCTGATCGGATGAGTTCCCAATTCGTCCTGCAAATGCCAGATCACCGGAATTTTCATCCCCGCGCTCGCCGCCGTCGCCACCAAACCCGAACGAATGCTGTTGGCGTGGATGAGATTGGGATTCGCGCTGTGAATTTCGGCGCGCAATTGCCGGAGTGTTTGAACGAATGAAGCGAAATAACCGATTAATTTATCCGGTCGAACGGTAAAGCGAGCTTCGAATTGTTTAATCGTTCGGCAAGGAACGCCGAGCTTTGCGGTTTCCTCAGCCATCGTGTCCGTTGTCGGACAAATCATCAGCGGGTCGAATTCTTTTCGGTTCAAATGCTTGAGCACGAGCAAAATAACTCGTTCGGCGCCGCTGACTTTCCCCTGATGATTGTAATATAGAATCTTCATCGTTGTTTTGCCCTTCGCTTCCGCATCGTGGTCGGCGACCGGCTCTTTCGCCTTTATAAACGCTTAATTACTGAGAAGCTGTTTGAAAACTCAAAAAGGTTTAAGGCGAAGCAGCATCAGACGCATCATGGCTATTTGGATGAAGGCTTCGCTCGTTTCCGGCAACCTTTCGTAATCTTTGCTTAATCTTCGATAATTGT
>JAABUN010003360.1_pt1 | contig 24966 bp, 20 predicted proteins | sample 5559311 | NCBI WGS metagenome assembly JAABUN01 (sample SAMN10711877, study PRJNA513370) | rock metagenome | isolation source: Antarctica rocks | place: Antarctica: Victoria Land, Siegfried Peak sud
TTCTTCGTCGACCACGGCGGGATCGCCTTCATCGCGCTGGCCTCGGTCGTGCTCGCGGTCACGGGCGCCGAGGCGCTCTACGCGGACATGGGCCACTTCGGGCGCCGGCCCATCCGGCGCGCGTGGTTCTTCCTCGTGTTCCCCGCCCTGACGCTGAACTACATGGGCCAGGGCTCGCTGATCCTCCACTCGCCGCGGGCGATCGACAACCCCTTCTTCCTGCTCATCCCGCATTGGGGACGGATCCCCATGGTGCTGCTGGCCACGCTCGCGACGGTCATCGCCTCCCAGGCCGTCATCTCCGGTGCGTTCTCCGTGACCCGCCAGGCCGTCCAGCTCGGCTTCCTCCCGCGGTTGACGATCCGCCACACCTCCGAGCACGAGGTCGGGCAGGTCTACGCGCCGGCCGTCAACTGGGGGATCTTCGTGGCGGTGGTGGCGCTGGTGGTCGGGTTCGGGTCCTCGGCGCACCTGGCCTCCGCCTACGGCATCGCGGTGACCGGCACGCTGGCCATCGACACGATCCTGTTCTTCGTGGTGGTCCGGGTGCTCTGGCACCGGTCGCTGGGGCTCGCGCTGGCCGGGGCGGCGGTGTTCCTGTTCGTCGACCTCGCGTTCCTCACGGCGAACCTGCGCAAGGTCGTCCACGGCGGCTGGTTCCCGCTGACGATCGCGCTCGTGGTCTTCACCGTGCTGATCACCTGGCAGCGCGGACGGGAGATCGTCACGCGCAAGCGGACCGAGGAGGAGGGGCCGCTGCGCGCGTTCGTCGAGGAGGTCCACACGATGGACCCACCCGTGTACCGCGTGCCCGGGACGGGTGTCTTCCTCAACGCGAGCGCGGAGACCACCCCGCTGGCCATGCGCGCGATCGTCGAACACAGCCACTGCCTGCACGAGCACGCGGTGATCCTGTCCGTCGAGAACCTGAACGTTCCACACGTCCACGAAGACGAGCGGCTGGCGATCGACGACCTCGGTTACGGGGATGACGGGATCACCCTCGTCACCGCCCGGTTCGGGTTCCAGGACGAGCCCGACGTGCCGGCCACGCTACGGCTGGCCGCCGCGCAGGGGCTCGAGCGCGAGATCGTCCCCGAGGAGAGCTCCTACTTCCTCTCGCGGATCACGATCGTGCCCGCGGACGCCCCGGGGATGCGGCGGTGGCGGAAGAAGCTCTTCGTCGCGATCTCGCGGAACTCGGCCAACGCGGTCGAGTACTTCGGGCTGCCGGGAGACCGCACGGTGGTAATGGGCGGGGAGATCGAGCTCTAGGATTCGCGCGTGTGACCGAGATCTCCCCTGCCCGCTACCGCGCCGGATCCGGCGAGCCCGTCGTCCTCGTGCACGGCTTCACGGTGACGTGGCGCTGCTGGCTGCCCGTGCTCCCCGAGCTCGTCGCCCGCTACGACGTGCTCGCGCCCACGCTGACCGGACATGACGGCGGCCCGGCCGTACGCCCGGACGAGGGCATCGCGCTGGCCGACGCCGCCGGGCACCTGGAGGCCGAGCTCGACGCCCAGGGGATCGGGACGGCCCACCTCGTCGGCAACTCGATGGGTGGGACGCTGGTGCTCGAGCTCGCCAAGCGCGGCCGCGCACGGAGCGTGGTGGGCCTGTCCCCGGCCGGCGGCTGGCAGGTGGGCGATCCCGAGGGCGCGCGGATCGAGCGGTTCTTCCGCCGGCAGCTCTGGATCACCCGGGCCACCGAGGGACGCCTCGGCGGGATCATGCGCCGCCCGTCCGCCCGCCGTGTCGCCCTGCGCGACATCATCCGTCACCCCGAGCTCCTGCCCCCGGCCGAGGCGGTGGCGATGGCCCGGTCCTCGCTGAAGTGCGGGGTCGTCGAGGACGTCTTCGCCGCAATCCGCTCGGGCGACGGCCTCCTGCGCGACCTCGACCAGATCCGGGCCCCGACGCTGATCGCCTGGGCCCAGCACGACCGCGTCCTCCCCCTCGAGCGCCACCGCCAGCGCTTCGAGACGGAGATCCCCGACGTCGAGTTCCGCGTCCTACCCGGGGTCGGGCACGTCCCGATGAGTGACAACCCCCGGCTCGTGGGCGGCACGATCGTGGAGTGGGTGGAGCGGAACCGCTCCTGAGCGGAGAGCCCGTCACACCGGCGGCGTCGTTCGGACGCGCACGTGGAGGGCGCGCGTCCGAACGACGCGCGCCCTCCCGCATGACGGGGTTGTTGACGAGGTCTACCCGCGCCGGGATGCGCTTCGCCGGCCCCGGCTCGCCGCCGACTTCCCGCGCGCTTCCTGTCCCTGCTCTCCGTCGTGTCCCCGCTCTCCGGTCTGCGGATCGAGAAACAGCTTGTGGGGTCCTCGGCCCCCGGACCGCCCGGGGCCGAAAGCGAACATGTTCGCGAGCGATCCGGCCTTGGCGTCGAAGGAGAAGTTGCCCAGGCGGCCGAGCCGCCAGTTGTCTTCGATAAAACGCAGGATCGACGTCTGGTCGGTGGTGGAGTGGTCGACGTAGTTCGACTTCGCATACCGGGAGACCACGAGAAGCGGCACGCGGGGTCCGTAGCCACAGCGGTCCTGATAGCCGCCCGAGACCCGCTCGGGGCGATTGCCGCAACTCGTACCGTTCAGTCGATCGTTCGCCGGGTCCTGGGACTGGTTGACGATCGGACCCATCTGGTGGTCATACCAACCGTCGGAGTCGTCGTAGTTGATGATGACCGCGGTGTCCTTCCACTCCTTGGTGCGCTCTAGGCGGTTGATCGTCGAGACGAGGTACTCCTGCTCGTCCAGCGGATCGGAGTTGCCGGGGTGGCCGTCCTGGTAGGCGGGGGGCTTCAGGAAGCTGACCGCGGGCATGTTGCCGTTGTCGACCGCGGTCCAGAAGTCGGACAGGTCGTACTGGTGATTGGCCGCCCCGTCATGGCCAATCTCCGCCGCGGACGCCGGCGGCATGTGCTGCGGGTTGGCGGTCGAGGGGAAGTACTGGAACCAGGCGTGGTGGGGGATGTAGTCCTTGCTCACCACGCCGCTCTTGTTGGCGTGGCTCTGGGTGCAGCTGCGGAAGCCGCCCATGAACGCGCCCCAGGTGACGTTCTGCTTGTTGAGCAGATCGCCGACGTTGGGAACGTTGGGCGTCATCTTCGTGTTGTCCCGGGTGTCGCACTTGTCGCCGGCGGGCTGCGGGTCGCCGATGATGGTGTTGTTGGCCACCTCTCGCGGGATCGCCGCATCAGTGGTCCCGTGCGTCTGACCGGAGACCAGGTTGAGGGCGCCGGGGGTGGAGGGACCGAACGTCGTGTTGAACGAGTTGTCGTTCAGCGCGAAGTTCTGGGCGTAGTTCCACAGAGCGGTGACGGTGTTCCCGTCGTAGTGGGCCATCACCTGGCCCCCGGGAACGCTGCCCTGATCGGCAGGCCCGGTACCCCGTCCCGTGAACTCGACGAAGCGGTCCATCAGCCCGCTGTCGAACGCGCTCTGCTCCTTGCCGTAGGAGTGATCCTGGGACGGCGTCTGGAACTGCGATCGGCCGAGACGGTATGGCTGGACCGTGTTCGGGTTGTTGGGGGCCAGCAGGGTGTCGTTGAGGCCGTTGACCGAGGGTGTGCCCTTCCTTGCCTGGAATGCCGGCTCCCCGGGGGGGTTCGCCGCGTTGGGGTAGGTACCGAAGTAGTGATCGAAGGACCGGTTCTCCTGGAAGAGCACGACGACATGCTTGATCGGCGTGGTGGTCTGGACATCCTGACCACGTCCGTGACCGCGTCCGTGACCCCGGCCGTGATCGGAGCCCGCGGGCGGTGAGGCGACCGCCGCCACTGCGGCGGCGAGTGCGATGAGAAGTGTCGCGCCGAGCGCGACGATCCGATGGGACATCAATTCCTCCGTTGTCTGGCGCGTCGATCTCGGGTGGCGACGCGGTCGGTGACGAACCTTGTCGACCGGAGGCGACCCGCTTGTTGCCGAGCTGATTTCACCCGTTTACGATTCTGTGTCGGTCCCGCGAGGCCACGGGCCCGAGGGACCGCGCCGCCCTTCTCGGCGTCACGGTCGTCATTCGCCGTCGCGTGCGGCCTTGGCCGTGTCGGCGTTGTCGGAGAACACGCCGTCGACGCCGAGCGCGAAGAACCGCTCGTACTCCGCGAGCGCGTTGCCGTAGGCGGCGGGATCGGCGCTCGACCGCAGTTCGAGCGGCAGAAACGCGTTCTCGTTACGGAACGTGTAGGCCACCACCTCGAGTCCCGCCGCGTGCGCGTCGTCGACGAAAGTGGTCGGGGCCAGCGAACGGCCGGTCGCGTCCCGGGGCACGATGTAGTCCTTCGAGGGGCTGGCGACGTCGGCGTACCGGGCCACCCTGCGGAGCCCGGCGGGGGTCGCCATCTCCCCGTAGGTGGTGCTGCCGCCGGCGGCCAGCACGTCACCCGGCCGCTTGGTCTTGGCGTCGAAGAGCTGCACCAGCGGGACGCCGGGCAGCAACCGGTTGAGCTTCTTGAGGTTGCCTATCTCGAAGGACTGGACGCTGACCTTGCCGCGACGGTCGGCGATGTGGTTGCGGCGCAGGATCCGGACGAACCGCCGCTCGAGCGGGAGGCCGATCGAGCGGAAGTACGTCGAGTGCTTGAGTTCGGGGATGAGGCCGATCCGCCGGTGCAGCTCGCGGGAGAGCTGGTCGCGCAGATCGATGACCTCCTGGAAGGTCGGGATCGTGTAGCGGCCGTTGTAGATCGTGTTGCGCTGGCGCAGGTCGGGCAGGCGCTCCTTCGCACGCAGGGTCTTGAGCTCGGCGAGCGTGAAGTCCTGGGTGAACCAGTCGTTGGCGTACGTGACACCGTCGATCACCTTGGTGGTCCGGCGGTCGGCGAACTCGGGATGATCTGCCACGTCGGTGGTCGCACCGATCGCCGGCTCGTGACGCGCGACCAGCACATGGTCCTTCGTCGACACGAGGTCCGGCTCGATGTAGTCGGCGCCCAGTCGCGCTCCGACGCGGTAGGAGGCGAGCGTGTGCTCGGGCCGGTAGCCCGCGGCCCCACGATGGCCGTAGATGGTGGGGCGTCGCATGTCCCCGTCCCCATGACGGGCCGTCGCGGCACCCGCGATCGACAGCAGCAGCAGAGCGGTGGCGGCGAGCAGCAGCCCGGCGCGGGGGCGGAGAGCGGACATCGGCGGCATGTAAGCGGGGCCGATCGCGATGCGAGTAACCAGACGGTGATCGGCGCTGGGGAACCTGGACCGCCAGATCACATCGGTTCATCGAGCTGGCGACCACGACGAAGGCGGGAGGGCATGCCTCGCGGCGATCGCCTACCCGGTGCCGCCCCGCGACGACGCCCGCGGCTCGCCGCCGACCTCCAACCCGGTCCGGCGCGCCGGCGCCGCGGTCATCGGCATGTCGAGCGGCTCCGTGCGCCAGGGCGCGTCGGGCCCGGACTCGCCGACGAGCCAGCGGCGCGCGTCCCGGCGCCCCATCTCGATGAGCTCGTCGATGAAGTCGCGGTCGAAGAGGATGTAGCTGAGCAGCTCGCCCTGGAGCGGACTGCGGCCGCCGAGCACCCGTTCCATGAACGGGAAGTCCGGCGAGCGCAGGCCCCTCCAGCCGCCGTAGTTCGAGCGGAAGACCTCGGAGGCCACCCGCGCGATCGACCCCGGGCGCGAGGGGGCGACGAAGATGTAGGGGACCTTGCGGTAGGCGGGCTTGCCGCGGCTCTCGCGGAAGCGGCGGGACCCAGCCGTTCCGGCCAGCTCCCCGGCATAGAAGCGGTTGATGTTGCCCAGCGTGCGGATGTCCGCCGTGAGCGCGTCCTCGAGCAGCCCGTTGAGGATGTTCACCGCCCCGTCGGCCAGATCGGGTGGCGCGAGCTCGTCCGGGCTTGGCTCGGCGGCGTCGCCCGTGAGGGGAGTGGTCCCGACGACGACGACCCGCTCGGCGCCGAGGTCGAGGGCGGGCTTGATCGGCGTGTGCAGGCGTGTGGAGCCATCCAGGTACCAGCCTCGCGCCTCGGTGGGGCGGCTCAGCAAGACCGGGGGGAAGAGCATCGGCATGGCCGAGGAGGCCATTAGGTGCTCGACTCCGAGCGGCGCCGCCACGTAGACGATCCCGCGCGAGTGCGGCATCCCGCGCCCGCCCGCGGATTCGACGAAGGCCACGCTCGCGCCGCTGCGAGCGGCGGTCGCCACGGCGGCGACCGCGTCGACGAGCCCCGAGTGCACGTTGCGGTGAACCGCCTCCCAGTCGATCCACCCGCGCAGGGTGCCCGCGAGCGGCGCGGGGTCCAGCAGACCCGCCACGCGGACCCGGGGCACCGACAGCACGCGCGCCGCGTAGCGGACCGCCAGCACCGCAAGCCGGCGGCGGAGGATCGGCCGCATGACGCTGAGCATGGTGACCTCGCGCCAGCGCGCGAGGCCCCGCTCGGTGCTCTCCTCAGGGTCGAGATGACACAGGCCCGCCAGCGCCAGCGCGTTGATCGCTCCCACGCTGGCCCCCGTGAAGATCGACCCGCGTCGCCCCGACGGCGACAGCGCGGGCATGATCACCGAGAGCGCGCCCACCTCATAGGCCCCGCGGGCGCCACCCCCCGTCAGGACCACGCCGACCCGCTCGCCGCCATCGCTCTCGCTCATCCGCGGGGGGTGGGCATCGGCTCGGGGTCTACCCCTTCGGGCGTCGCGGATCGCTTCCGCTCACGCGGGCCCTTCGGTCGACCGTTCAGCCGTGCGGCCGAGCTCGAGCGTATCGATACGGGCGTGATCACGTGCCGCCGACGCGAGCCCCCCGTCCTTGGTCGCCAGGGGCTCGCCCAGGTGTTCGGCCAACGCGACGAACAGGGCGTCCGCGGCGGTCAGGTTCTCGCGCAGCTCCCATGCGCGCCGTCGCAGTGGAAGGGTGCCGAACAGCTCGACGGGCAGATCTCCGAGGTCGTCGATCGCGCCCCGGGCTCGCTCAGGCTCGAGCATCCGCCGGCTCACGTCGCGACGCATGACCGCGAGCACCTCGAAGACGAGCAGATCGGGCGCCGCAGCCGCGCCTTCGCCGGCGAGCAGCTCCTCGACGTCCGCTGCCACGCCGTCGGCGAGCAGGAAGTCGATTACGACCGAGGTGTCGAGGACGGTCACTCGCCGCCGTCGCGCAACCGCCGCACGGAGCGGGCGCTCGACTCATCGCGCTCAACCACGCCCCGCGCCCGGATGCGAGCCGCGAGCTCCTCGGGCGTCGGACGGTCAGCGGTGCGAGCGAGCACCGTTCGGAGGTACTCCGAGAACGATATCCCCGCTGCCGCGGCGCGCGCCTTCAGCGCACGATGTACCGGCTCGGGGACATCGCGGATCTGTACGAGTACACCCATACGAACCCCAACTCTAACCTACGCGCGGCATTGATGTGCAGGTAATATCGCCGTTGCGCTCAGCGCCCCGAGGGGTCGACAACGCGGCCCCGTTCGGACCGCTGGGATGACTGTCGTCAAGAATGGGCTGGGTCCTGACTTGCGAAGGGCAGACTCTATGTGAAGGCGCCGGCGACGGCCACGAGTTCCGGGGCGGTTTCACAGAATCGTTCCCGTTGGCAGGCGGGTCGCCCGGGCAGTACGGCGCGGCTCAGCTGCCCCCGACGCAGCGACGCGATCGCCGTCGGAGCGTCCGTTCGCGAATGTTTCCGGTGGACAGAGCCGCTTACGACGCGGGCGAAGTGATCGTAATCGCGGTTCGTCGACGCCTGGTGTACAACCGTTTGAGCAATCCTTCGGTCACGGCAAGGCGCCGTTGAGGAGATCGATCATGGCTGCATCCGGAGCAAGGGTTAACTGGCAGGACAAACCGTTGGAGGACGCTGGGGTACTGGCCGCGAGAGGCAGGATAACGGCGGGCCTGGGCGACCTCCTGGCTCGAGGCGTGGTCGCGGGGACAGCAGCCGGCCTCGTCTTCCTCGTCGTCCAGATGGGATATGGCGTCGAGTTCCTCCATCAAGTGGCGGTGGCGCCGCTGCTGGCGATGTCGACGGTCTTCAACAACACCGATGTGCCGACCGCCACTTCAAACGATGTGGTAGTCGGCTTGGTGACCCACCTGACGCTTTCGATGTTGTTCGGAATCGCCTTTGCCGCACTCGTGCCGCTGCTTCGCCTCCGGATGCCGCTGCTGTTCGTGGGAGGAGCCTTCGCTGGGTTCGCCCTCTACCTCTTCAACTTCCAGGTCCTTGGCCGAATTGTCTTCAAGTTCTTCACGAACCCACTCGGTCCACCGACTGGACTGGAGATCTTCGACCACATCCTGTTCGGTGTTCTGCTCGTGCCGTTCTTCGTCGGAATGGCGCAGCGCTACCGCGCAGCCACCTGATTGTGCACCCTCGCCAGCGATACGCCGCGACTGGCACCCGTCAACAGCACTCTCCCAGGAGGCGACTATGCAGACAGGCCCGTTGAAGGAGCAACTGGAAGGCCAAGAGGCTGCCGGCAGCGTCCGCTCGGCGTCTCGAAAGAGCTTCCTTGCCACGGTCGCAGGCGCTGGGGCGGCCACCCTGCTTGGCGCGTGCGGCAGCGGAAAGGCGGGGACCCGGGATCCCGGGCAGGGCTCGAAGCCGGCGCTGTCGCCGGCTGACCTGAAGATCGCGAACTACGCCCTCATGCTCGAGTACCTTGAGGTGGCCTTCTACCAGCAGGTGCTCCGGAGCCGCAAGGTCAAGGGACCGGCGCTCGACGTCGTGAAGACCATCGCCGACGACGAGAACCAACATGTGGAGACCCTGGAGTCGGCGATCAAGAAGAGCGGGGGCACGCCGGTAGCAAAGCCCAAGCCCAACCTGCCGCCGCTCACCGGCCAGAGTCAAATCCTCGAGTTGGCCTCCACCTTCGAGAACCTGGGTGCCAGCGCCTATCTCGGGCAAGGGGCGATGATCAAGGACAAGGACTTTCTGGCCACCGCGCTCTCGATCCACAGCGTGGAGGCCCGGCACGCCTCGGTGATCAACAGCATCATCGGGAAGGACCCGGTGGTCGGCGGCAGCGCGTTCGCAAAGCCCGCCACGATGCCCGAGGTGCTTATGGCCGTCAAGCCCTTCATCGCCTCCTGACGCCCGCGAGACAAAGGATGACCCACATGCTCAAGGCGGATACTGGTGCCCCGCGGTTGCAGGAAATCGAGGTTCGCGGTCTGACACGCGGCGCATTGATCCTGCGTGGCGCGCTTGCGGCCGGCGCTCTTTACGGAGCAGGCTCCGTCGCGCCGTTCGTCGGCCGGGCCCTGGCCGGCGGCCAGACCGACGTGCAGATCCTCAACTTTGCGTTGATGCTCGAATCGCTGGAGGCTGCCTTCTATAAGGAGGGCCTCAAGGTCGGTCTCCAGGGACAGGTCAAGAAGCTGGCCGCCGAGTTCGGCAAGCACGAGGATGAGCACGTCGCCACCCTCACGAAGACGATCATGATGCTCGGCGGGACTCCCGCAAAGATGCCGGTCTTCAGCTTCCCGGTCCAGGATCAGCAGAGCTTTCTCGCGCTTGCGGTCACGCTTGAGGACACGGGCGTGTCGGCCTACAACGGCGCCGGTCCGATGCTCAAGAGCAAGGAGGTCCTAGCCGCCGCCGGCTCGATCGTGCAGGTCGAGGCCCGGCACGCCTCGGCCCTGCGGCTCGCCGCAAAGCTTGACCCGATTCCCGACGCGTTCGACCGCGCTTTCACGATGAGCGAAGCGCTCGCGGCCGCCAAGCCGCTGATCAAGTCCTGAGCCCTGCCCTGACCGGAGAGGCCGCCGACCGAGCGACGCGTGCTGCGGACGGCCGTACCTCATGGGACCTAACGGCCGACATCGACCAGATGCTGGCCGAGACCGAGCAGGGCTACGGGAAGCTGCCCGAGTGATCCTGGTCGTCCCGATGTACCTGGTCGGGGCACCACATCCCCACAAGCTTGATGGGCCGTGCTGGGTTCCGCAGAGACCGGGTTGTTTGGTATTGCGGACTGTAGTGGGGGGTTCGGACGGGCGCAAGGGAGCCGAAGGCCGTAGGCCGAGGCGGAGTTGCACCCGTCCGGGGCGTCTCGTCCGCGCTGACGAACTCGCTGAAGCAGCGCGCGACCACCCTTGGCCTGGCTCGTCCGTGGAACGAGAGTGAGAACGCCGGCGGGCGGACGGTATGGGCGAACCGCGACGGCATCGCCGCGCGGATGGTCGAGGCGATCCGGGAGGAGTCGCGCCAGCGCGTAGCAGGCAAGAAGTAGATCGAGTGGCGCGCCGAGCAGTTAGGCGCGGGTCATGACCGCGGCGCGTCGACGATGCGGGTCGTGACGAGGCCGACGAGAGACAACGCGAACCCGGGCGCTCTGCACCCGCGGAAGCGCCAAGGCGAGGGCGTGTGCACCCAGGTCGCGGGATGGGGCGCGCGAACCACGTGGGCATCGGTGGCTGCGAGCTGCACGGCCGCTGTGTGCCGTCGCGAGCGGTCGCCGTTGCCCGCGCGGAGCGGACGCCGAACAAGCTTGGTTCGGGTGACTGTTCGAGCGCAACAACCGACCCCTGCGCTGACATCGTCGTGCTCCGAATCGACGAGAACAACGATCTTTCGATCGCAGCTTCCGCGGGAGCTGCTCAATAGCCGCGACGGCAGGGCTGAAACGATCATGGAAAGACGAAGGGCCCGGACGAGCCGGGCCCTTCGGAGGTAGCGGGGGCAGGATTCGAACCTGCGACCTTCGGGTTATGAGCCCGACGAGCTACCAGACTGCTCCACCCCGCGGCGTGGATCACCCACTCTAGCGCGCCCTCCCCGCCCGGATCAAGGGGTATGGCCGAGGGGGTGAACGGGAAGTGAAGGCGGTGTGGAGGACGTCGTCGCCATCGCCGTCAAGGGCCTCGCGGGTGAGGCGCTCGTCGTGCTCTTCGCGCTGCTGTCCGAGACGCTCGAGCCCAAGCGGTTTCGCCGGGCTCTTCGGCGCCGCGCCCGCGGTCGCCCTCGCCGGCCTCGCGGTGACGCTCGTGGCCAAGGGCGTCGCCGACGCCCACGATGCCGCGCTCGGGATGCTCGCCGGCGCGGCGGGCGTGACGGTCTACGCCGCGGTCGCCACCGTGCTGCTCCGCCGCCGGGCCGCCCTGCGCTCGGCGCTGCTCGCCGTGCCCGCCTGGCTCCCGGTCGCCGCGGTCGTCCTCCTCCCCATGCGATGAACCGGCCCGACGACCCCATCTCCTGCGAGCCGGGCAAGATGCGCGACGGCGACCACAGCTCGCTCGTCGTCCGCTTCGTGGCGGGCGCGGCGGCGTCCGTGCTCGCCCGCCTCGTCGCGCTCACGGCTGGACCGGTGGTGAGCGGGGCCTTCCTCGCCTTCCCCGCCATTCTCGCCGCCTCCCTCGCCCTCGTCGCCAAGGAGGAGCAGCGAGACGAGGCGCGCGAGGACGCGGCTGGCACCATCCTCGGCGGGGCTGCGATGTCCGCGTTCGCGGGGATCGCCGTGGGCCTGCTCGGCCATCTCGCCCCGGGCCTCGTCCTCGCGCTCGCCTGGGTCGTCACGGCCGTCGGCCTCTACTTCCTGATCGGGCGGCGGCTGCCGGTCTCCTAGCCTCCAGGGGTGCCCCCTGCCCTTCGCGAGGACATCCGCAACGTCGCCATCGTCGCCCACGTCGACCACGGGAAGACGACGCTCGTCGACGCCCTGCTGTGGCAGTCGGGCGCCTTCCGGGCCAACCAGGACGTCAACGAGCGGGTCATGGACTCCATGGACCTCGAGCGGGAGAAGGGGATCACGATCCTCGCCAAGAACACCGCGGTCCGGACCCACGGGGTGAAGATCAACGTCGTCGACACCCCCGGGCACGCGGACTTCGGCGGCGAGGTCGAGCGGGGGCTGACGATGGTCGACGGTGTCCTACTGCTCGTGGACGCCTCCGAGGGGCCCCTCCCCCAGACGCGGTTCGTGTTGCGCAAGGCGCTGGAGTCCCGGCTGCCCGTCGTGCTCGTGGTCAACAAGGTCGACCGGCCCGACGCGCGCGTGGAGGAGGTCGTCCACGAGGTGGAGGAGCTCTTCCTCGACCTCGACGCCAACGAGGACCAGATCGACTTCCCCATTGTCTACACGAACGCCCGCGCGGGCACCGCCTCGCTCGATCCCGATCCCGACGCCCAGGGCGAGGATCTCGGTCCCCTCATCGATGTCCTGCTCGAGCGCATCCCCGCCCCCGCGTACGACCCCGATCATCCGCTCCAGGCCCACGTCACCAACCTCGACGCCTCCCCCTACGTCGGGCGCCTCGCGCTGTGCCGCGTGCGCCAGGGGACGATCCGGCGCGGCCAGGAGGTCGCCTGGTGCCGCGCCGACGGCGGCGTCGAGCGGGCGCGGATCTCCGAGCTCTACGTCACCGAGGCCCTGGACCGCATCGACGCCGACGAGGCCGGCCCGGGCGAGATCATCGCCGTCGCGGGCTTCCCCGACATCACCATCGGGGAGACCCTCGCCGACCCCGCCGACCCGCGCGCGCTGCCCGTCATCACCGTCGACGAGCCGTCGCTCGCGGTCACCGTGGGGATCAACACCTCACCTCTCGCCGGGCGGGACGGGTCGAAGCTCACCGCCCGCCAGGTCAAGCAGCGCCTCGACGCCGAGCTCGTGGGCAACGTCTCCCTGCGGGTGAACCCCACCGAGCGGCCCGACGCCTGGGAGGTCCAGGGCCGCGGCGAGCTCCAGCTCGCGATCCTCGTCGAGCTCATGCGCCGCGAGGGCTTCGAGCTCACCGTGGGCCAGCCCCAGGTGCTGACGCGCATCATCGACGAGAAGCTCCACGAGCCCGTCGAGCGCCTCGCCGTCGACGTCCCCGAGGACTACGTCGGCGTCGTGACGCAGATGCTCGCCCTGCGCAAGGGCCGCCTGGAGTCGATGACCAACCATGGGACGGGCTGGGTGCGGATGGAGTACCTCGTGCCCGCGCGGGGGCTGATCGGCTTTCGCACGGAGTTCATCACCGAGACGCGCGGCACCGGCCTGCTCCACCACGTCTTCGAGCGCTGGGAGCCGTGGGCCGGCGACCTGCGCACCCGGCCCACGGGCGCGCTCGTGGCCGACCGCCGCGGCGCCACCGCGCAGTTCGCGCTCATGAACCTCCAGGAACGGGGCACGCTCTTCGTGGGTCCCGGGGACGAGGTCTACGAGGGGATGGTCGTGGGCGAGAACGCCCGCGCCGACGACCTCGACGTCAACGCCGTCAAGGAGAAGCACCTGACCAACATCCGCTCCTCGACCTCCGACGTGCTCGTGCGCCTCGTACCTCACCGGACGCTGTCGCTCGACCAGGCCCTGGAGTTTCTGCGCGAGGACGAGGCCGTGGAGGTCACCCCGCACGCCGTGCGGATCCGCAAGGTCGTCCTCGACAAGATCGGCCGGACGAAGGCCGCCCGCCGGACCCGCGAGCGGTCCACCGCGGCCTCGTAGCGCGAAAGCTAGTCGTCGCGGGGCGGCGAGGCGAAGACCAGGGCCTTGACCTCGGCGACCGAGGCGCCCCCGAGGCGCAGGGCGGTCTGGAAGCCCTCCGCGCCGAGCTCGCCGGCGTCGAGCTTGCGACGCACGGCGTTCAGCGCCGGGCGCTGCTCGTCCTCGACGGCATCCTGACTGGCCTCGAGCAGGATGAAGTGGCGCGGGCGGCGCAGGGCCGAGGCCATCCGGGCAAAGCGCTCGCGCTCCGCCTCGTCGAGCCCCTCGACGGAGACGATGGTCGTCTCCCCGCCCTCGAGCCGCCTGCCCACGGCGGCGTCGAGCACGTCGGCGACGCGATCCTCGAGCTCGTCCTCGGGTACCCGGTCGGCGAGCAGGTCGCGGACCTTCTCCAGGGAGAGCACCGCACCCCGGCTCTTGACGACCCGCTCGATGAACTCCTCGCGCTCGGCCGCCGAGGCGGAGGCGATCAGGACGAGGCTGCCCGGGGAGTAGCGCAGGCGGTCGGACGGGCGCAGGACGCGGCAGCGGACGCCGATGTCGGTCGGCCGTCGGGGAGCGCCATCGGGGCGAGGACGGTCAGACGACCACCCGGTCCGCTCGTCATGGCCGATCTTGACGTTGCGCGTGGGAAGGGTGGGCACCCCTTCACTATGCCGCCCCGACGGCTGCGACCCGTCGCGGGCGACCACCGCCTGGCCGTCGCCGAGCTCGCCGGCCAGGATCGCCCGCGTCAGCTCGCGCTCGAGCGTCCGGCGCACGTGGCGCTGGAGCGGCCGGGCACCGTAGCCGGGGGGCGAGCCGATGAGCCGCGCGACCGAGTGCGGCTCGCGGGATCTGCCACCGATGGGACGAGCAGAAGTGAGACGCGTCACACTGCGCGGGCGTGACCCGCATCGGTGTCGTCGACATCGGGACGAACTCCACCCGGCTGCTCGTGGTCGACGTGGAGGGCGGGCTGGTCCTCGCCCGCCACGAGCGCCGCTCGGAGGTCACCCGTCTCGGGCAGGGCGTCGACGCTTCCGGGCGGCTGGCCGAGGAGGCCATGGAGCGCGTGCGCGGGGCGCTGCGCCCCTACGTCGCGCGCATGGACGAGCTGGAGGCGGGCCGCCGGGTCGCCGTGCTCACCAGCGCGGTCCGCGACGCGGAGAACGGCGCGGGGTTCGTGGCCGAGGTGCGCGACGGCTTCGGGCTCGAGGCGCGCACGCTCTCCGGGGAGGACGAGGCCCGGCTCACGTTCCGCGGCGCGACCTCCGAGCGCCCGCGGGAGGACGACACGCCCCTCGTGGTCATCGACATCGGCGGGGGCTCGACGGAGATGGTGACCGGCTCGCGCGGAGAGAAGGAGTGGGGCGCGTCCACGCAGATGGGCGTGGTGCGGCTGACCGAACGCCATCTCCACACGGACCCGCCCCGCGCCGGGGAACTGGACGCCCTCGCCGCCGACGCCGCGCAGATCATCCGGAAGGCCGCCCCGGAGGGGGTCCGCGAGCGGGTCCGCGCGGCGGTGGCCGTCGCCGGGACGGCGACGTCGCTCGGGGCGATCGACCTGGCGCTCGAGCCCTACGACCCCGACCGCGTCCACGGCCATTGGCTCTCGCTCGGGCGCCTCGAGGAGCTGCTCGCCCGTCTCGCCGCCCTCCCCGAGAGCGAGCGGCGCGACGTCGCGGGCCTGCATCCCGACCGGGCCCCGACGGTCGTCGCCGGCGTGCTGATCCTCCGCGAGGTCCTCCGCGCGTTCGGCCTCGACTCCTTCGAGGTCTCCGAGCACGACATCCTCCGCGGCGTCGCGCTGGACGCCGCGGAGGGGCCGCGAGCGACCTAGAAGAAGGGCGAGGAGCGGATGAGGCGCAGGAGCTCGGTGTACCCACGTGCCGGTCGCCCGTTCACCCACGGGCGACCGGACCAGACGTAGCCGTCGACGTCCCCGCTCCGGGCGATCTGCGGCGGCCGCCCGAGCGTGACGCAGTACTTCTGCCCGTCACGCGTGCACGCCGCCCCGGACCGGAACGCCCCGCGGTGCCGGAACACGGTGAAGGGTGCTCCGTTCTGCGCGGTGTCGACGAGGAAGTGCTTGCCGCGGATGCCGCGCTTGCGCAGCTCGCGCTGGATCGCGTGACCGTAGTTGACCTGATCGGAGCTCGAGGAGAAGTGGGTGAGGTCGAGGGCGAAGCCCCGCACCCGGCGGATACCCGCCCGGCGGAGCATGTCGGCGGCCTTCGCCGCGGAGAGGTAGTCGATCGCCGACCCGTCGAAGTACACCGTGGTGTGCTCGAGCGCGTTGAACGTCCGCGCCGTCCAATCGATGAGCTTCAGATCGATGTTCGAGCCATGGGGCAGGCAGAGCGTGAAGGGCATGTCGGGCTGGAGGATGAGCGCGGTGCGGGCCCGGCCGAGCCCCCTGGCGAACTCCGAGATCCAGCGCTTGTAGTCCGCCTGCTGGGCGCGGGTCGGCAGGCGACCGCACGCCCCCTGCTCGAAGGGCTCGAGGCGGAAGATCGCCACCTGCACCCCGACGTTCCGGTTGCCGTGGGTGACGTCCTGCACGTACCTCCTCGCCGCCTCGCGCGCGCCGAACTTCCCGTTGCTCTGATGGAAGGTCGCGACCCCGGAAGTGAACCAGCGGAAGCGCGGCTGGTCGAGGATCTTCGCGAACGTCCCGCGGTCGGCGGCCGAGCGCGCCGTGTTGGAGTACGCGCTCGGGGCGTCGATGCTCGGTTCGCGGCTCGGGGTGTGATAGGTGCCGAACCTCAATCCGCTCAGCGGGTTCGCTCCGCTCGCCCCGGGCAGGCCGGCGTTCGCCGTTCCGGCGAGGGCGGGCGCCGCCGGGAGGACGGCGAGGAGGGCGGTGAGGACGAGAAGGGTGCGCCGGAGGTGGGTGATGTTCCGCATATCGGCCGACCATTCCGTATGAGGTAGGGATGAGTACGCCGTCTCGACGGACGTTCTGTTGCGTTCGCGCCAAGGAACCGGCAGGATCTCGGAGTACCGGGCGTGGGGGCCGTGTCACGACTTCCCCGTCCCGGAACATAGGTCCGGGCGTAGCCGAATGATTCGGCGCCTCCCGCCGTCCGGACCGTTCAGCGGCCCTCTCATGGCACGTACCCCTGCCCGTCCTGATTGGGCCTTGGTCTGAGAGTCGTCCGCACGGAAGCGGGCGGCTCTCAGCGTTTCTCGAGGTCTCTAGGCGAGGTTCGACCTGCGGGGGTAGGCGACCGTGGGGTCGGTCAGGACGTTGACGAGCGTAGGCTCGCCGGCGCCGAACGCGCGCTCGAGCGCCGGGCGCAACTCGGCGGGGGTGCGCACCAGCTCGCCGCCGGCGCCGAGGGCGCGGGCGACCTCGTCGTACCGCGTCTCCGGCCGCAGGTCCGCGGCGACCGAGTAGCCGTAGAGGAGCTCCATCGGGTGCTTCTCCAGCGCCCAGATGCCGTTGTTGCCGACGATCCCGACGACGTCCACCCCGTGGCGGGCAAGCGTGTCCCACTCCATGCCGGCGAACCCGAAGGCCCCGTCGCCGAGCAGGAGCACGACCTGGCGGTCGGGGTGGGCGAGCTTCGCGGCCAGCGCGTAGCCGGGCCCGGAGCCCAGGCAGCCGTAGGGGCCGGGGTCGAGCCACGCGCCGGGTACGTAGGTGTCGACGACCCGCCCGGCGTAGGAGACGAAGTCGCCCCCGTCGCCGATGAGGATCGCGTCGCGGTCGAGCACCCCGGCGAGCTCGGCGTAGAGGCGCATGGGGTGCAGCGGTGCGCGTGGATCCTCGCGCTCCGCGCGCTCGGCCTCACGCTTCCGAGTCTCCGCTTCCCGGAGCTCTGAGAGCCAGCGCGAGGTGTCCGGGGAGGGCGGGGGGCCGCTCGCGCGGCGCAGGGCGTCGAGCGTGGCCGGCAGGGCGCCGATCAGCTCGGCGGCGACCGGGCGCGGATGGTCGCGCTCGGGCTCGGCCACGTCGATGACGACGATGTCGGTCTCCTCGCCGAAGGAGGCGCCGAAGCCGAGGCGGAAGTCCATGGGCACCCCGATCACGAGAGCGAGGTCGGCGCCCTGGAGCGCCTGGGCGCGGGTGCGGGAGAAGAAGTGCTCATCGTCGGCGGGCACGCAGCCACGCGCGAGCCCGTTGAGGAAGACCGGGATGCCGAGCTCGCCGGCCAGCGCGCGCAGCGCCTCCTCCCCGTGACCCCAGTAGAGGTTGGTCCCGGCCATGATCACCGGCCGCTCCGCGGCGCACAGGAGCTCGGCGGCGCGGTCGACGCCGGCGGCGGCGGCGGCGGGACCCTCGTGAGGGGCCAGGAGGGCGCCCTCGGTTCCGGCGTCCTCCGCCTCCATGAACACCACGTCGAGCGGGAGGTCGAGGAAGGTCGGACCGGAGTGCGGGGTCAGCGCGGTGGCCAGCGCGTCGTCGAGCAGGCCGGGGATCTCGTCCGTGACGCGTGCGGTCACCGCCGACTTCACCACCGGGCGCACGAAGGGCACGTGGTCGATCTCCTGTAGCGAGCCCTGCCCCCAGCGCATCTGCGGCGCCCGGCCGGCGAGCACGACCATCGGCGAGCGGTTCTGCAGGGCGCCGGCCATGGCGCTCATCCCGTTCGTGACCCCGGGGCCCGCGGTGAGGGCGGCGACCCCCGGCGTGCGCGTGACCTTCGCCCAGCCCTCCGCGGCGAACGCGGCCGTCTGCTCGTGGCGGACGTCGATGATGTCGATGCCCTCCTCGCGGCAGCCGTCGTAGATCGAGAAGAGGTGCCCGCCCGAGAGCGTGAAGAGCTTCATGACGCCGTGGGCCTTGAGCCGGCGGGCGACGAGTCGCCCGCCGTGCAGGGTGCGGGTGGTGTCGGTGGCGGCCATCCCGCGCGGGAAGCTAGCCGTCAGGGTCGCCCTGGGCGTTGGGGCCCGGGGGCGGTGGGAGGCTGTGCCGTCCGTGGACCGACTGCCACAGGATCCTGTCGAGCTCGCGCTGCGGGACGCGATCCGGCGTGTTGATGCGCAGCGACTTCGAGAGCCGGGCGTTGGCCGCCGTGGCCGCGTTGCGCTCGTTCAGGGGGTAGGTCGCTCCGATCGTGTCGTAGGGCTCGCCGTTGCCCGGCGCCGGGTCGAAGACGGAGTACATCGGCGCGGCGTTCGCGTCGAAGAAGCCCAGCGGGCGCATCCCGAGGATGAGCTCCATCGAGCGGATGACCGAGAGCATGTCGTAGCGGTCGTGGACCACCGCGGAACGCTTCGTGTACGGGGAGATCACCGCCGCGGGCATCCGGTGGGCGTCGACGTGGTCGGCGCCGTCCTGCGAGTCGTCCTCGATGACGAAGATCGCCGACGAGCGCCAGATCTTCGAGTGCGAGATGAGCCCGACGATCTGGCCCAGGCCGAGGTCGTTCTCGGCCACCATCGCCCGCGGCGTGCGGCGACCGGGCGTCGTTCCCTCCGTGTGGTCGTTGGAGAGCACCATGTAGTTGAACGCGGGGACGGAGTTGGTCAGCAGCTGCAGCTGGAGCTTCGTCCGGAAGCAGTCGAAGCGCGACTCCGAGAGGAGCTTGGCGTCCGTGGGCGGACTGGAGTCGTAGACGTCCACGCCCGTGATCACGTCCTTGCCGATGGACGCGTCGTTCGGATAGCAGTTCACGGGCGCCCCGATCCCGAGGTCGGACTTCAGGAACTTCTGGGTGATGAGCGTGGTGTCGGAGAGCGAGCGGTCCTTGTCGGGGACCAGTCCGATCACCCCGGCGATGGCCTCGCCGTAGTTGAAGTAGGAGATCCCCTGGCGCTCGGCCTGGTCGAAGAGGAAGCCCGTCCCGGGGAACGTCGCCGTGTAGACCCCGAAGTCGTAGGGCCGCCCGCGCTTGGCGTAGTTCTGCTGCCAGGCCTTGTGGACGTAGTCCGAGACGGCGCCGGCGCTCGTCCAGAAGTGCCCGTCGATCGACGCCTCGGAGTTCGCGTAGACGTGATCGAGCAGCCCGAACCGGCGCGCCAGCGCGTGGATGTTCGGCGTGATGCGGCGGCCGAAGAGCGTGAGCGCGGAGTCACCGTCGCCGCGCGGGTCGTCGCCGAGGACCTGATCGTAGGTCCGGTTCTCGCGCACGACGTAGAACACGTGCTTGATGGGGCCGCCGGCGCGCAGCGGTGTGCCCGGGGGCGCGACCCGGACGTTCGTCGGGTGCACGTCGCGGTCCGCCGTCCGCGTGAGGGCGCGGATGCGCCCGTCGCCCGGGAAGGCCTGGACCCCCACGAAGCCGTCGGAGAGGACGGCGGTGCCCGGGTGGCGCAGGAGGGAGTCGTCCGACGTGGCGTAGGGGTTGGGGCCGTTGCGGTTCGGGCCCGAGCCGAAGCCCTTGCCCGCGATCCACACGAGCCGCCCCGGGGTGCGCCCGCGGCGCGGCAGCACGTGCACGTCGGCGGGGTACGCGGCGGTGGGGATGCGCCCGAGGAGCGCGAAGGGCTTGCGGCCCGGAACCCGGAGGGCGAGGGCGGCGATCTCGTCCCCGCCCGCCTCGGCGACGAGGAGCCGCCGGCCGTCGGGCGTGACCTCGAGCGCGACGGGCGAGACGCCGCGGCCCAGGGGCCGCTCCACCGACAGCGGAGGCTGCACCGTCAGCGTGCGGGTGTCGATCACCCCCACCTGGTCGGTGTTGGCCACCGCCACGAACGCCCGCCCGCCGCGGGGGTCGAGCGCGATCGCCTCCGGATGGGAGAGGTGCGAGGAGACCTGGAGCTGCTTGACGACCTGCGCCGCGTCGAGGTCGACCACGGAGACCGTGCCGTCGGTCTCGTTGGACACCAGGCCCGTCTTCCCGTCCGGGAGGATGGCCGCCCCGTAGGGGAAGTGGCCGGTGGCCACGGTCCGGACGGCGCCGGACTCCACGTCGACGATCGCCGCGGCATCGGCCAGGTTGAGGGGGACGAGGAGCCGTGCGCCGTCGGGCGACAGGGCGAGGCGGTCGGGATAGCTCGTCTTCCCGCTCGTCTTCGGGGGGAAGCTCTGCGGCACGGGCGCGGAGGCGGGGGGCGGGACGGCGATCGTCCTGAGCTCACGGGCGCGTCCCCGCGCGTTCCAGGTGAAGACGTGCACGACGTCTCCGGCGCGGCCGGGCAGGTCGGGACGCTTCTCGTCGGCGTCGGGGGAGTCCTGGAGGCCCGACACGTAGGCCAACCGCCGCCGCGAGTCCAGCGCGATCCCACCCGACGCGCCCGGCAGCCCGAGGGTCTGCACCACGCGCGGCCGGCTCTGGGCCAGCGACACGATCCGGACGTCGTTGCGCGCGCGACCGGTGGACACCGTCCAGTAGAAGCGCCCGTCGGCGGTGACCGCCCCGCCCGTCGGGAAGTTGCCGAGGCGGACCAGGCGCGCGTCGGGGCGCAGCACGCGGCCGAACACGGTCTGGTGATGGGCGAGGCGCCCGGGGATGATCCCGGCCGCGAGGGCGGCGCCGGCGCCCGCCGGCAAGAGGACGGCGAGGACGAGGAAGAGGCGGCGATGGCCGGGCATCAGAAGGGGATCCTCCGGGTCTCGGTGCCCCCCCGGACCGACGCGGTGACGATCGCGGTGCCGTGGGCGACGGGCAGCCCGGTCCGGACCCGCTGGCACGGCAGCGTCGAGCGCGGCCCACCGACGGGCCTCGGGGTCCCGCGCCGGCGGGCGAGGGCCACCCGCACCCGTCCGCCGCGCCGCAGCTTGACCTCGAGCGACGGGCGGTGCGCCGTCCCCTGAAAGACGACCGCCCGCCGGATGAGGCCGCCGCGGCGGAAGCGCCCCCGCACGGGCCGGGGGGGACGGGCGTCATAGCACGTGAAGAGCGACGGCCCGAAGGTGCTCAAACCGGGCCGCGCCGCGTAGCCGAGGTGGTCGAGGCCGTAGAGGTCCTCGAGCGTGCGCAGCAGCGAGAAGTGGTTGTAGGCCTGGAGGTCGATCGTCCCCGGGTCGACGAAGGGCGAGAGGACCACGGCGCCGATCCGTCCCCCTCCACGGCCCAGGACGATCCCGCCGTTGTTCGGCGTGTTCGGGAACTGGGGCTCGTCGCAGCACGCGCTCGCGTCGTCGAGGAGCCCCTTCGCCTCGGCCTCGTCGAAGGTGATGACGAGCATCCCGTCGCGCTTGTATGCCAGGGAGTTCAGGATCCGCGGCACCCATGTGCGCAGGAAGCCGTCGGCGGACGCCAGCCCGCCCGGGCGACCGTCGACGCAAGGCGCGTCGTGGGCGTCTTCACACAGGTCGGGGGTGATGAAGGAGAAGTTCGGGGTCGTGCTCACGGATCTCAGATCCCCGGGCAGCGCGCCGAGCTCGACGTCGCGCTTCGCGCACTCGGGCGAGCCGATGATCGACTCGAAGTAGACGAACGGGTTGTGCCGGGAGGCGTACTGGTGGCCGGGCTTGGCGCTCTGGGTGCTGTCGGGGGCGCCGAGCGCGGGGTGCTGGCACGGCGACTCCATTCCCTGCATGTAGCCCTTCCAGCTCATCCCCTTCGCGAGGAGTTGGTCGGCCAGGGTCTGCACGCGGGCGGGATACACGCACCCGGTACCCAGCACCTGCCCGTCGTCGATCGGGAGCGCGGGGAGCACCGGGGTGAAGAACTGGCAGTCGGCCTGGGTCTGCAGGTTGGAGCCCTGGCCCGAGAGCAGCCCGAGGTAGTTGCCCAGCGAGAAGTGGGTGATCCCGTAGAAGTTCGGCACGAGCGCCCCCTGGGCGGGCAGCGTGTCGGAGAGGTACGTCGAGCGCGTGGGCAGGGCGCCGAAGCTCTCGTCGAAGTTCTTGTTCTCCAGGAAGAGAACCCAGACGTGCTTGACCGGCGCTGCGCCGGCACGGGCGGGCATGCCGAGCGCGACGGCGGTCAGCAGGAGGGCGAGGAGGAGTCCGATCCGTCCCATGAGGGGGCGAGCGTGCCGCCCAGAGCGGCGGGTCTTGTGGCGGAGCTGTTACCAGACACCGGCGGTGACGGGGACCACCTCGGCGCGGTGGGGTCGCTCAGCCCGCGGCGGCGCGGGCCACGGCGGCCGCGAGGGCGTCCTCGCCGCACACGAGCGTCCCGTCCAGGATCAGCGCGGGGAGGGCTTCGGCGCCGCGCGCGACGATGCGTCCGGCCTCGCGCGCCAGCTCGTCGTCCCACGCGGGATCGGCGGCGGCGAGCAGCGCGGCCGCGGGCGGCAGCCCGGCGGCGGCCGCGGCCTCGGCGAGCGTGTCGGGATCGTCGAGGCAGAAGCCTCCCCCGTAGGCGAGCCGGCCCGCGGCGAGCGCGAAGGGGCCGCCACGCCCGATGGAGGCGGCGAAGGCCGAGGCCCGGCGCACGCCGTCCCCGCCCGGCCGCTCCGGCCACACGAGGGGCAGGCGCAGCGTGGCCGCGCGTGCTTCTGCTCGCGCGCGGACGTCAACGGGCGCCTCGCGGCCGAGGGCCACGAGCTCGCCGTCCACCGGGCGCCACTCGACCTGACCGAAGAGCCGCTCGACGCCCTCCGCGGCGAGATACGTCCACGGCGAGGCGACGTCGAAGGCGAACAGGACCGGCGTCGAGCAGTTTATCCGCCCGGCGACCGGCGCGCCTCCCGAGCGCGCCGGCCGTCGTTTCGCCCTGTGGGCCTCGAGATCGATGACCGTACCCATGCTGTCCTCAATGGGGCACAACGCGGGCCACGGATGGAACTTGCGGCGATGTTGGACGAACGGTCGATACCGGCATGTGACCATCGGCGCTTTCGTCTAGGGTCTGACGGGGAAGGATTCCAGCGCACTGCCGCACCGGAGGGAAGGGAACCCATGCCGATCGCGCCGCCCCGAAAGCGTCACCCCTACGACCAGTGGGCCCCCGACGCGCGCGCGCTCGATCTCGTGGGCGACAAGTGGACGCTGCTCATCGTCCGGGACCTCATGACGGGTCCGCGCCGCTTCGTCGAGATCCAGCGGATCCTGCCGGGCATCTCGACCGAGCAGCTCCGCACCCGGCTGAACCGGATGGTCGCCGACGGGCTGCTCTCCCGCCAGCGCTACCGCGAGGTGCCGCCGCGCGTCGACTACGAGCTGACCGAGCGGGCGCGCGAGCTCGCGCCCGTCCTCGCCGAGCTCGGACGCTGGGGCTACAACTGGACCTGGGGTGCCCCGCGCCCGGGCGAGGAGATCGACGTGGGGGCGATGCTGCGCCTCGCCCCCGGCCTGCTGGCACCGCCGGCGAAGCTGCGCGGAACGCTGGCGATCACCGTCTCGGCACGTTCGAAGGGGCGGCCCGAGGTGTCATACGTGCTCACCGCCCGGGACGGTCGCGTCGCGGTGACGGAGGGCGCGGCGCCCGGCGCCGACGCCCGCGTCCACGGCGCGGAGCCGGCGTGGATCTCGGCCCTCGGGCCCGGGGGGTCGCGGGAGGGCCTCGAGGTGACGGGCGACACCGCACTCGCCGGGGCGCTGCTCGACGGCCTGGGCCCCGCCGCCGCGCGCGAGGCCGCGGCCTCCGCCGCCGCCTGACGCCCTGCGCTGTCCCTTCGCGGGCGCAGGCCGGCAAACGTGCCCGGGGTGGGACTCGAACCCACACGTCCTCGCGGACAGCCGGGCTTAAGCCGGCCGCGGCTGCCAGTTTCGCCACCCGGGCGGTGAAGCGACTCACCGTATCCTGCCGCCGCGTGCGTCCGCGGCTCCTCCTCCGGGTCCAGTAACCACGCTCCGCGACGCCTTCCCCGTCCTCGCCCGGCTCGCCTACCTCAACGCGGGAACGGACGGCCCCGTACCCGACGCGGCGGTCACGGCGGCCCGGGCGGAGTGGGAGCGCGAGGCCCGTGACGGCCGGACCCAGGCGCACTTCGAGCGTCGCCAGGAGCTCGAGGGCGAGCTGCGGCGGGCCTACGCCGCGCGGCTGACGGCCGACCCGGCGGAGGTCTCGCTCACCACCTCGACGACGGACGGCATCGTGCGGGTGCTCACCGGGCTGGGACTCGACGAGGGCACGGAGATCGTGACCGCCGAGGACGAGCACCCGGGGCTGCTCGGGCCGCTCGCCGCGCTGGCGCGCCGCGGGGTGGCGGTCCGCGCCGTCCCGTTCGCCGAGCTGCCCGACGCGGTCGGGCCGCACACGGGGCTCGTCGCGTGCTCGCACGTGAGCTGGGTCAGCGGGGAGGTCCGGCCCGAGGCGCTGGCCGGCCTCGACGTGCCCGTGCTGCTCGACGGCGCGCAGGGGGTGGGCGCGGTGCCGGTCGACGTCACGGCACTGGGCTGCGCGGCCTACGCCGGCTCGGGCCAGAAGTGGCTGTGCGGCCCCGACGGGCTCGGGATGCTGTGGGTCTCCCCCGCGCTGCGCGAGCGGATGACGGTGCCGGGCCCGGGCTACACGAACCTCGCGGTGCCAGGCGCGGGGCTGGAGGCCGAGCCCTGGCCCGACGGCCGTGCGCTCGACTCGCCGTCGCTGCCGCCGGAGAACGTCGCCGCCGCGGTGGCCGCCCACGCGGTGCTTGACGAAGAGGGCTGGCCCGCCGTCCACGCCCGCGCCTGCGAGCTCGCCCAGCAGCTCGCCGGCGCGCTGCGCGCGGGCGGGCGCGAGGTCGCCCCCCGCGGCCCCACCACCCTCGTCGCCTTCTCCTCCCCCGATCCCGAGGGGGAGATCGCCCGGCTCGTCGAGCACGGGGTGGTCGTCCGGCCCCTCCCG
>JAABUN010003361.1_pt1 | contig 24962 bp, 34 predicted proteins | sample 5559311 | NCBI WGS metagenome assembly JAABUN01 (sample SAMN10711877, study PRJNA513370) | rock metagenome | isolation source: Antarctica rocks | place: Antarctica: Victoria Land, Siegfried Peak sud
CGTCCTTCCGCGCATCAACAGCCATCCTTGTCGCGCGCTCACGCAACTCCTCCGGGTACTTCCTCTGCGCTGCCATGAATCAATCCTTCCGGGTAATCGATGTCTCCATCAAACCCGGTGCGCTTCACACGGGTCGGGTGAGCGAGACGACCTGGACACAAATCAGTGGCCATAGCACGTCTCTCGCGCAGTCGAGCTCGTACGCGCTCAACCAAGTGGACGCGATTGCTGAATCCCTGCTCGCAGGTTCTCCCGCAAAACGGGCGGATGCAATAAGGTTCACGGGCCGTACGGAGCTACAAAGCTGGCTAGTCCTTCTTGCAGCCTGCCAGGCGAATCAGGAACGATTCGATGCCCTCGAAATTGCTCACGTTGCCACGACGGAGCCGCTGGAGGTGGAGCACCACGTGCGGGCCGTTGACCTCGCAAACGCCGGTCGACGTGATCTCACCGCCCAGCGACTCCACAAATTGAACGACGCCGTCAGCAAGAGCGCGACCATCACCGATCTGTCTCGCGTGATCAGTCACCTCCGGAGCAAGTCGACTCTCGACTCCGCAGAAGCCATTCAGAAGACCGTTGCGACCTTCGCACGGATCTACGGGCTCGAGGACCTCGTGTACGGATCTGTGGAGCGCGAATCCTGGAGGAGGTCGTTGGGCGATCTCGCCACACAGACGCGTCAAGTAGTCGGCTCCGCGGCGAACTCCCTACCCGGGGCCGTATCTGGCGCAAGGCCCCGGGTAGCAAAGTTACGCGAGATCGAATTCTCCCGTCCCAAGTGGCCAAAACGTGCAAAAGCCGACGAGCCCAAGGATCTCGGTCATTCACCGGAGCGGGAGTCCCTCAGCCCGCCGCAAGATACGCTCTGACGCTGGAGCGGAGTGCATCTGCGTGATCATAGATCTCGTCGAGCGAAGTGATGGCGATGCGCTGCTCCACCTTCTGCTCGTCGAAGATCCCTAGTGTCGCGTGTCGTTTGTTCCTAAATGGTTGGGGGTTTGGGAGAATTGGCTATGGCGAATTCTCCGGCTCCGGCGTTGGCTCTTCGTGGTGGTGATCGGGACGAGTTGGCGTCGTGGACGCGGTCGACGGCGATCCGTGCCGGCCTGGCGATGAGGGCTCGGATTGTACTTCTCGCGTCGGAGGGAGTCTCGAACGCGCGGATCGCGGCCGAGGTAGGAACGACGACGACATCGGTGTGGAAGTGGCGGAACCGGTATGCCGAAGCCGGCCTGGCGGGGCTGGTCGACGCGCCTCGTGCGGGGCGGCCCAAGCACGTCGATGACGAGCGGATCATATCGGCGACGCTTCAGGGGCCGCCGAAGAAGTACGGGGTGACGCACTGGTCGTCCCGGTTACTCGCCGATCATCTGCGGATCGGGAACGCGACCGTCGCGCGGGGGTGGCGCAAGTACGGGGTGCAGCCGTGGCGCAGTGAGACGTTCAAGTTCTCCACCGACCCAGAACTCGTTGGCAAGGTCACTGATGTTGTCGGGTTGTATCTGGCACCACCGGAGAACGCGATCGTGCTGTGCGTGGATGAGAAGTCTCAGATCCAGGCGCTGGACCGGACCGCTCCGATGCTGCCTTTGCGGCCAGGTGATGTGGAGAAACGCACTCGCGACTACACGCGCCATGGCACGACGACGCTGTTCGCGGCGTTGGAGATCGCGACCGGGCACGTCACCGGGGCCCTCAAGCCCAAGCACCGCCGGCAGGAGTTCCTCAGCTTCCTGCGTCAGCTCGATCGCACTTACCGGGAGCGGGATCTGCACCTGGTGATGGATAACTACGCCACGCACAAGACCCCCGAGGTGAAGGCATGGCTGGCCAAACACCCGCGCTTCCACGTGCACTTCACTCCGACGTCGGGGTCGTGGCTGAACCTCGTCGAGGTCTGGTTCGGCATCATCGACAAGCAGACCATCCGCCGCGGAGTCTTCACCAGCGTGAAGGACCTCAACGCGAAGATCCGGCAATTCATCACCGGCTGGAACGACCGCAAACACGCATTTATCTGGACCAAGACTGCTGACGAAATCCTCAGGAAAGCGAACCGTCAACCAACTTCAGAAACACGACACTAGGGCATCGTGCACGCCGGCTAACTCGAATAAGGCTTCCGGGTGCCCTTCGGGTCGTTCGGAGAGGAGCATGCGCATCTTCGTGAGAGAGCCCTGCGGGTCGTCGTCGTCGAAGTCCTGCTCATAGAAGCGGTCAATCTTCTGCTGCCACGTACTGTCTGCCATCCCCTCAGCTTGGCATGTCGCGCTTATGCGTCCACGCCCGGCGGTTGATGCTGAATTGCAGGTAGTAGCTGTCCTCGCCCAGGAACATCCCCGGTGCGCCCCTTCCGGTTTCCTGCATCCCGAGGGAGCGCAGGATGCGCACCGATGCGGTGTTGGCGGTTAGTGCTTCCGCCCAAATGCGCTCCAGTCCCAGTTCCTTGAACCCGTAGGCGAGGCCGGCTTTGGCGGCGCACCGTCCCAGCCCCTGCCCCCAGCGGTGCGAGGGACCGATCACGAACCCGAGTTCCTTTTCTGCTGGGTCCGAGCCGTGAAGATCCACGTACCCGACCAGCTTGCCAACGATCGGATCCTCGACTGCCAGCCGGATCAGCCCCTCAGTCGGGTCCTGGACCTGCTGGGACCAGAAGCTGTACAGGGCGGGCCGGACGTGACAATCCACCCGGTGTGCTCGCAGAAAGAACTGTCTTCACCCCACCCGGCAAGGACAGATGCGTCCTCGCGCCGCAGAGGCCGAAGACGCAGGGAAGTCCGGTTCATGTCCTCAACCTAGCGGTCAGTCGACGCCCCCAACTCTTGGCAGTAACTGGCCCGTGAGGATTCCTCAACGCGCTTTAGCAACAAGGATGATGAGAGGGCTGTCCTCAGTGAACGGTGTTCGTGTCCACGTTCCATAGGTGGCCTGGATGTCGAAACCTGCTGCGCGGAGCTGCTCCTCGAGGACACCTCGACTTCGGAACGTCAGAATGAGGGTCTCCGTCACGACGTCTTGAGCGTCGGCGAACAGGTTGTGAGCCCTCAGCTCGACAACGCCTGGTGCAAGCTCTGACACGTCTTGCCACTCCGTCAGAGGACCATGGACTGTCTCTCGTATGCTGCGCTCCTCTGAAGCCCAGTTCTCCCACTCTCGCGCAGCTGGGTTGCGACTCTCGAACGCGAGAATCCCTCCCTGATGCAGCGCCTGTCGCAGGTCAAGGAGAGTACGCTCCCAATGCCCGTCAGGAATGTGCTGGGCAACGTTTCCCGTCATCACGGCGTAGTCGAATCCGTCTCGAGGGGTGCCGCGGCTGTCACCAAGGATCCACTCAACCTGCTCGGAGCCTTGCCTGTGCTGGGCGTAGGAGAGCATCGAACGAGAGGGGTCTACACCAACGATGTCTCGTCCTTCACCTGCAAAGGTGACCGTGAGGATGCCGGTTCCGCATCCCAGATCGAGGATCCTTCGAGCGGAGACTTTAGCGGCAAGGGCGCGATAGAAGTCGTGATCAGGCCCGTCAGGATTGTCCTGATCGTAGAGCTCAACAAGGCGCTGATCGTACGCAGTCATAGGTCAGAGGCTATAGCGAACCGCACCAGCTCACTGACGCTGGCAGTCGCCTACTCGAACGCCCGCAAAGTGATGCTTCACCAGACGTGGCTAGAGGACGCCATGAGGCGTTCGACAGCGTCAGCCAGTTCTGAAAGCGGTCGGCGTCCGTCGAGCTCAAGGGTTGCACCCTGTCGAAGCAGCGGTTCGACGTCGAGGACCTGCTGGCGGATCACGGACTGCTCTGTCTCTGCCTTCCCGTAGGGGTTGTTGGTGCGAGCCGCTACGCGCTCGATGAGCACCTCTATTGGTGCGCTGAGGAGTACGACGGCCTCGAAACGGTCATGAAAGTGTCCTTGGTTTTCGACGGTTCCCGACACGATCACAGACGAGTTCGAGGCGAGGTACGCGGCCATGCGCGTTTCGTCCCAGATGCCGTCGGCGAGGACCCAGCCGTCATAGTCGGTGTCGAGCGTCTGGTGGCCCCGTCGGGATAGCTCGCCCAGCAGCGTTGTCTTTCCCGTGCCTGACATGCCGGTGATTAGGACTCGAGACATGAACCGAGCCTAACGACACAACAGTTGCCCGGAGGGATCGCCTTACGTGCAGCCCGTGCTGCGCAGGGTGTACCCAAACGCAACGCTTCCTGCGCTGGACGCATGTACGGATAGCAGAGCGCCGTAGTGTCGTTGATATGGCGATGCACCACGACGAACTCAATATCAGCGCCGCAACTGTGCGGCAGCTGATTCTGGAGCAGTTCCCGGAGTGGAGTTCCGAGGTCGTTGAACAGATGGAGACCGGTGGGACAGTGAACGCGATCTACCGAATTGGAACGGCTCGAACAGCACGGTTTCCTCTCCGCTATTCCAACCCAGGCATCGTGACTAAGGAGCTGCAGCGGGAAGCATCATCTATGCGGGAGCTGCTGACCGCCTGTCCGTTCCCTGCCCCAATACCTATCGCTCTGGGCCGTCCGGGTCATGACTACCCGTTGCCATGGACAGTTCAGTCGTGGCTGCCAGGCGATATAGCGACGCCCCAAGGGTGTGCTGGTTCGGAGGAATTCGCCGAGGATGTCGCCGACCTCGTTGGAGCGCTCCGGGCGGCCCATACGCGGGGTCGTCGTTTCGCTGGCTCTGGGCGGGGCGGGCAGTTGTCTGATTCAGATTCGTGGATGGAGACGTGTTTCAGTGAAAGCGGGAACCTGCTCGACGTAGCCGGCCTCAGACTCTTGTGGGCGCGATTCCGGGCGTTGCCGCACACCCTATCCGACGTCATGACGCACGGGGATCTGATTCCAGCCAACCTCCTCGTGCGTGATGGGCGCCTTGCTGGCGTGCTCGACACCGGCGGCTTTTCACCTGCGGATCCCGCTCTCGACCTTGTCGCCGCGTGGCATCTGTTCGACGCCAATGCACGCTCAGTATTTCGTGACGCACTCCGTATCAACCTCATCGACTGGCAACGCGGTGCTGCATGGGCGTCCCAGCAGGCTATTGGTGCGGTCTGGTACTACCGGGAGTCCAATCCCGGCACGGCCCAGCTGGGCAGGAGCACGCTTACACGCATCGTGAACGATGGTGAGCTTCCCTCCACTCTTCCAACTGTCCGGTGAAGGATCGGGTTGCAGGCGTTCTTCGGTCTGACAGTGGCTTCGCAATTTTCCAGCCCTGTAGATTTCAGTCGTGAGTAGATTCGACGCAGTTATTTTTGATTGGAGCGGGACGCTCGTTCACGATCCACCGCTTCGAGACCGGGTAGCCGGTACTTTCTCGAAGCTCGAGCGTTCTGACGAAGGCGACGTTAATGAAGTTTGTGCTGCCCTACTGGCCTGTGAATCTGACCCGGACATCGTCGCCGCTCAGGTAGGCGCTGATACGAGCCGCGCAGCGTATGACGCGGCGGAATCACTCCATTTCCAGCGTGCCGGCCTCGATGCAGATTTGGCAGCTGCCCTGCTTCGCTTCGACGAGCACCTCGAATCACGACCGATGTACCCGGACGCAGTTCTGGTCCTGGCACAACTCGCATCCCTTGGTTCTCGGGTAATCGTGCTCAGCGACATCCATTTCGACCTTCGTCCCATGCTGGATTTGCAAGGAGCAGGTGAGTACATCGACGACTACGTGCTGTCCTTCGAACACGGCATTCAGAAACCCGACCCGCGAATCTTCGAGCTCGCGCTGGGGCGATCGGGGCTGGACCGAAGTAAGACCCTCATGGTCGGCGACCGTTCGACACACGACGGAGCCGCGACCGAAAGTGGCATCACGACCCTGCTGCTTCCACCGCTGGCATCATTCGGCCCACGCGGACTGTCCCTCGTAAGCTCGATGATCAGCGACTAATCCTTGACTGCCCAGATCGGCCGCTCAGTTCGGCCCCATACGCAGCAGGGATCCTCTACGGCTCATCGACTAGTGTCTCTCGGGTGGGTCCAACGACTGCCCGTACCATCTGAACCCATGGAACTACGTCTCCTTTCCAGGTCCGATAAGAACCAGGCACTGCTCGCCCACAGGGAACTGGCCGCTGAGCAGTTTGATTTCCTCTTCAGCTACGACGACGGTCTCGACTGGGTGGAGTATCTCGAGAAGGTCGAAGACACACGACAAGGCCGAAATCTTCCCGAGGAGCACGTCCCGGCCACCTTCCTCATCGCGGAAGTCGACGGAGACCTCGTTGGCCGGATCTCAATTCGCCACAGTCTGAACTCATTCCTGCGCACTGTCGGCGGGCACATCGGATACGCCGTACGCCCGCAATTCAGGCGCCGTGGTTATGCCCAGGAGATGTTGAAGCACGCTCTCGTCGAAGCGAAACGGCTAGGGATCGATCACGTCCTGGTGACCTGCGACGCGGACAACCTAGGGTCCAGGACCACTATCGAAAGGTGCGGAGGTGTCCTCGAGGCGCCCTTGACGGCTGGTACTGCTGAGACGGTAAAACTGCGCTATTGGATCGACACTTAGACCATGGATCCTGTTCAAACTTCGGTTCGCCCAGCTGTTGACCACGATGCCGGGCGCCTGGCTGAGATTCACATAGCGGCGTGGCAGGCGACGTATCGAGGCATCATGACCGACGAGCGTCTCGACGGCATGAGCGTCGAGCGTGCGACGGCTAATTGGCAACGGAACATGACCGATCCAGCCAAGGGCACGGAACACCTGATCGTCACTCATGACGATCTCCCCGTCGGCTTCGCCATTTTCGGCCCAGCACCAGACGATTACGCCCCTGGCACCGGACAGTTGTACGCACTGAACCTGCACCCCGACTGGTGGGCGCAAGGACTCGGGTCGACGCTCTTCAGCGCATCCGAGCAAAGACTGGCCGCGCTTGGCTACGCCCGGGCCTTCCTCTGGGTGGCGAAAGGCAACCAGCGAGCCATCAGCTTCTACAACAAGCACGGCTGGCTCGACGACGGGGGCATTCTGGAGGACGCACGTTTCGATCCCCCGATCATCGAGCACCGACACAGCAGCATGCTCGATCGCAGCTGACTCGACCCGAGTCTCCTACAAGTCAGAAGTCAGGGCACCCGCAGCGCAGTCAGCAATCGGTTCAAGGGAGGTGTGCATGGTGACAGGGGTGTGTTTGCCGGCTGAGGTGTGTGCGGTGGTGTTCGACGTAGGGGAGACACTGGTTGATGAATCGCGTGCATGGTCAGTCCAGGCAGAACGGGTGGGGGTTCCGCCGTTCACCTTGATGGGGCTTTTGGGTGCACTTATCGCCCGGGGCGAGGACCACCGACGTGTATGGGATTTACTAGGGGTCGAGCGCCCAGCCGGGTCGCCAGTAACCGAGCGGGCCGACCTGTACCCGGACGCGATTGCTTGCCTGCACGCTGCTCGACACGCGGGCCTGTTGGTCGGCATTGCTGGTAATCAGCCCATAGGTGTCGATGCTCAGCTTCGTGATGCTGGTTTCGAGGTGGACTTCATCGCGTCCTCCGCTGCCTGGGGCGTGAGTAAGCCTTCGCCGGAGTTCTTCTCCCAGGTCATCGTCGCAGCTCAGTTCGATCCCAAGCAGATCCTGTATGTCGGTGACCGTCTCGACAACGACGTCCTACCTGCCCGTGAAGCTGGCATGCGCACAGCGTTTCTTCGTCGCGGCCCCTGGGGGTACCTTCACGCTCAACGCCCCGAAGTTGCTCTGGCTGACCTGCACCTCGAGTCCCTGGCTGAGCTGACGGAAGCCTTCACGCACCTTGAGATGCCGCCTCTTCAATGGAAGTAGGCCGCTCAGACAGCGGCTGGTTTTAATCCCTTTCCGGTAGGAGGAGGGCGAGTCGTTGCGTCGGGGCCGACACGTACGTGTCGTCGCAGCGATAGCCTCGTAGCCAGGCCTGTCCGTCCACGACGCGGAGGTAGAACCCTTTGGGGTACTCCACGTCCTCACTCAAGGGTTCGGACGCGATATGGATTGCTCCGGTCGGTTCGCGTCCTGCTGACAGGACGGAGTCCGGCGCGTTTGCCTGATCCATCATCGCCAGCCGGAGGTAGGGTCCAGTTACCAAGGGACACAGCTCGAGACCCTGATTCCTCGCAGCGGCAAAGATTTGGGACTGGACACCACCGTGCTTGAAGCCGAGCTGTTCCACGGTTCGCTCCAAGACCTGCACAGTTCGGGCCGCAGGGGCATCGAAGTCGGGATGGGCGAGCAGTGTTTGCGCATGAGCGTTGAGTTGGACGCCGGCATCGTGCAGTGACTGCATAATCTCGGTTCGGGACTGTCCGCCTATTTGGACAATGCGTGGCTCAATTTTCTCTGTGCTCGTCATAAGGTGATTCTCCGCGACGACCAACTAGCCGACGATTCACCCAAGTAACGGCGAGTCCGGTCAAGAATTTTCATCGAGACGCCCTCGCTCGTTACTAATCGAGCTGATTCTAAAGGGTGCGGCTCATGACGACGCGGGGCCAAGCATCAAGCCCCGGAGAGGCTTCGTGTTGGCGGATGTTCTGCAGACCAGGAGTTATTTCCTCTGGCGGGATGATCTCGAAGCCGAGGCGCGCGTAGTAGGGCGCGTTCCAGGGAACGTGAGCGAAAGTGGTGAGCGTCAGCATTACGTACCCTTGCTGTTTCGCCCATTCCGCCGCAGCCTCGATGAGCTGGCGGCCCTTACCCTGGCCCGCATGAGTTGGATGGACCGAGACTTGCTCGATGTGTGCCGAGCCGTCAATGACATCCAGGAGAAGGTAGGCGATGGGGCGATTAGCTTCATCAATGTCGACCCATGCTCTGCCGGCACGTTGGTACCGGAGGAGGTCGTTGATCGGCATGGTTTCGCCGTCGGCGACAGTCGCCATCCCTTCGCTACGGAACACAGCATCAGCGGCCCGTTCGATGTCGGCCAACGACTTAACGTCCTCCATGTGTGCAAGTCGGATCATTCACCTATTGAACCGCACGGACCCCAGTGACTTCCGCCCGCAGGAGGATCCTCCATCCCACGCTCCTCGGCGCTCCTCTCTAGGAGGATGGGGGCATGGGGAAGTTCATGCGCGTCCTGGCCGACAACATCCTCAGCACCCTCGGTCCTGAAGGTCGGATCGTGGCGATTGACGGTGTCGATGGCAGCGGAAAGACGTCGTTCACGGCCAAGCTAGCAGCGGAGATTCATCACCGTCCCGTGGTGATCATCCACGCAGATGATTTCCTCAACCCCTCGCGCGTCAGGCACGCCCGGGGCCGGCACTCACCGGAAGGATTCTGGAAAGACACTTACAACTACCCTGCCTTTCACCATTACGTGCTTACACCGCTGGGCCTGAAGGGAGATGGCTGGTACTCGCCGGCTTCCTACGACCCAGTGACGGACCAACCGGCCACGGCGGCGTTCCTCCACGCCCCACCGGAGGCACTGGTCCTGGTAGAGGGCATGTTCCTGCACTGCGACGAACTCACCGCGTCCTGGGACGCCTCGGTGTACCTCGATGTTCCCTTCACTGTAACCGCTGCGCGAATGGCGACCCGGGATGGCAGCAACCCTGACCCGGAACACCCGACGATGCGCCGGTATGTCCACGGCCAGCACCTCTACTTCGAAGCCGCGCGCCCCTGGGAGCGAGCCACCTTCGTCATCGACAACAGCGACTTCGCCGCACCCAAAGTCATCCGCCCCGTCGCCGCACCGACAGACTGCTGAGGGATCCTCTGCCGGACCGTGTGAAACTGGCAAGTGGGTCAATCACAGGGATAGGGGGTGTTGTCGTGGAGCGAGAAGAACCGGCCGTCACTCGGGACGATGCCGTGATGCGCACGGTGAAAGGTTCGTTTTCTCGTGCTGTGGACCCCGCTTACCGTGGCCTGGCTCTCGCGGGATCTCGTTCTGCCGGCCGATACTCGCCGCCGGACATACCGACGCTGTACCTCAGCTCATCACCCGAGGGTGTCGCTGCTGCAATGATCGCGCACGCTGACGACCGGAATCCTGATCTTGAAGTGCTGCAATTCGATGTGAAGGCCAGTCGGATTGTCGATCTACGTGATCACGAAGCCTTGAAGCCATTGGGCGTCAGTCCTTCAGACGCAGCGGCGGATTGGCAGGAAGCTGTTGCCGCAGGAGACACGCCTGCGTCTTGGAAGGTTCGAGAGACTCTGCAGAGCCTGGGCGCCAACGGGTTGATAGACCCTTCACGCAAACGGCCCAACCTCTGGCATCTGACGCTGTTCACCTGGAACGCCGAGGGTGCCCCAAGTGTCCGAGAAATCGCCGTTCGGTAAGCAATCGGCTTGCGGTCAGACCCTGCATCCCGATTCTTGGCTAGGCTCGCGGAATGTCCACTCAACAGAATGCCCAAGTGATAGTGCTGAATGGCGGGTCGAGTTCGGGTAAATCTTCGATCAGTCGAGCACTCCAGGAGCTTCTCCCGGACATCTGGTTGACCTTCGGTGTCGACACGTTCATCGAGGCGCTTCCCAACCGGGGTAACAGTCCGCGGGCAGGAATCACCTATGAGCCGGACGGCACGATCACCTTCAGCGACGAGCATCGTGCTCTGGAGCGCATTTGGTACACCGGACTCAGCACCATGGCCCGGGCCGGGGCCCACATGATTCTCGATGAGGTTCTTCTTTCAGGCGGTGCAGGACAGAAGCGCCTGCGGTCTGCGTTCAGCGACGTCGATGTGAGCTGGGTGGGAGTGCACTGCGATCCTGATGTTGCCGCAGCCCGCGAGGCACGACGGGCTGACCGGGTAGAGGGAATGGCGCGACAGCAAGCTTCGAGCGTGCACAGCGGAGTGGTCTACGACTTACAGGTCAACACGACGACTCGTTCATCCGAAGAATGCGCGCAGAACATTACGAGCAGCCTCTTTCTTGAGGTGTCCGCCCGCTGAGGGATCTCTCAGCGCGTTTTATTGATGGTGGCTGAAAGACTTCCATCCTTCATCCGAGTCTGGTTCTGGCATCGTGGCGCGCTGCACCGGTGGTTGAGAGGCATCCTCTGACCAATCCAACACGCCGAGCAGGATCCTCGTTGGTTCAGTGGCTTCTATTCCCCAGATGAATCTAGCGACAGGCTGTGGGTCCCTTGGCTGGCGAGCCCATTCAAGGACTTCCCAGATAGAAGCGCCGGTTATCCGAGCCGACGTTTCGGCGCTAGCAGAGCCGCTAGTGTCGATGCTGTACCAGTCCCTTACTTCGAAGGACGTCTCATACTGTTCTGCAGAGATGGATCGTGGGTCTATCGGGGACTCGATATTTAAGGCGGACTCCTTCGGCGTTCTTGCGCCAATCGTGATCAGTCGCTGCGTAGATCTCAATGTACTGCCGAATTTCGCGAGTCAAATGGATGTAGATGTGGACTGCTCGGGAGGAGTACGTGCTGGATCGTCGATTTACTTCGGTTGTGTCCCTACGACGGCTCAGACGGTCAGCAGCACTGGAGCAACCAGCACGTCGGACAGTGCTGGCTGTAGCCGACAGGCAGCGCCCGTAAGCCGATCGGCTAACGGGCAATGAAGCCTCCCCACTCTGTCTTGTACCGTGAGAAGCGTTGATCGTGATTCAACTACATAGGGAGCATGCAGACCGTGACTGAACCCGAGGGAATCGCCATGAAGCTCAGGGCATCTTTCTTGCTTCCTACCTTGGCGATCTGCACTGTACTGATCTTGATCGACTTACTCGTCGTGGACTTCCTACCGCCTTGGATGTATCCACTGCTGGCCTTGCCTGGGATGATCAGCCTCCTCGTTGTGGAGAGGAAAAGAAGCCGGCGTAGCTCCAAGTAGCTGCATCTTCAGCTGTCACTTCGGCAGGACCTACGGGATGGCCTAGGCTCTCTGAAGGAGCAGGTTCACCGACGGGGTTACGACATGACGCACGACTTTCAGCACATTCCGCAGGACGCCCAGCAGGGACGCGTTAACCCAGGTAAGTCCCTCGGAATCGCCGGATTTGTTCTTTCCATTCTGGGCCCACTGAGCCTGATAGGCCTGATCCTTAGCATCATCGCCTTTGTTCAGTCCAAGAAAGCCGGGATGAAAAACGGCTTCGCCCTGGCAGGAATCATCATCGGAACCGTGATCACGGTTGGCCTCATTGCCCTCTTCGTCGTGGGCATTACGACTGTGGTGCAGACGTGCGCCGAACTCGGCAGCGGTGTTCATGAACGGAACGGAATCACCTACACCTGCAACGTGTGACCCCTGCGTCGAGCGCCGCGCTACTCATACCCGTCGCAGGAAGTCCTACCTCAACCGTTAGTGCCGTCCCACTGTAGGATCGCATATCGGACACGAAGGCGCCCGAAAATTTTGGTCCCCTCTTCGCTTCGGTGAGAATGAGGTCATGGGAAGTTCTCGAGCGATTACCGCTGTGACTGGCGGCTCCCGCGGAATCGGAGCGGCCATCGTTGACCGCTTGGCCGCTGACGGGCACGATGTGCTGATTGGCTACCAGAGCAAAGAAGCTGCGGCCGAGGAAGTTGCGCAGCGTGTCCGGGCGCGAGGCAGAAACGCTGTCATCGCGCCCGTCGACGTCACCGATCCAAAGTCGCTCGATGACTTCTTTCGGGCAGGTCAAGTGCTCGGGCAGTTGACCGGAGTCGTAGCCGCGGCCGGAGCCGTGCGCGCAGTCGGTTCTCTCGTCGACCTCGACGCCGCTGATATTCGGCGCGATCTTGAGGTGAACCTCCTCGGCGTCATTCTGACTAGCCGTGCGGCGATCGGCCATCTCAGCGTTACACAGGGCAGTCTCGTCCTCATTGGATCAGCGGCGTCGACCTTGGGGAGCCCCGGTACCTACGTTCACTACGCTGCAGCGAAAGCAGGCGTCGCTGCCTTGAGCGTGGGTCTATCGAAAGAACTCGCCCCGCACGGTATTCGTGTGAACTGTGTCGAACCGGGCACGGTCTGGACAGATTTTCATCAGGACCCGCAGCGCCCCGCGAAGGTCGCCGAAGCGATTCCCTTGGGTCGTGCCGGAGTGCCCGAGGAAATCGCCGGGGCAGTTGCATGGCTAATCTCTCCGGATGCCAACTACACGACGGGAGCGACGCTGAGGGTCGCTGGCGGTCTGTAGCCCCGTCGCAGCGCAATGAACGGACCGCGGCGTTCCCTGCGAAGCAAGAAAGTAGGATCGTCATGCATGGGTACATCACAGGAGCTTTCCTGTTTCTTGCAGGTATAGGCATGATCCTGCTCCGCAGCTCAGTTGCCCTCATGCAGGCCGGCGCACTCGGCCTAGTCCTGGGTATGGATAACGCCAGGAGGCTGATTCCGATCCTGAAGATTGAGGTAGTGTTAGGTGGCCTAATCTTCGCCAGCATCGGAATTTACTCGGTAGTCAAACTTCTATAAACCTCGGAAACTGCACCAGGAGAAGGGGTCTGCTGGTCCTCCTAATGCAGTCTTGCGCGGGAGCTCTTCCTTCGCGATCAATGATTTCGCGCTAGCTATTACTAGGACTTCGGAATCTGACAGCCGCGCGCCTTGATGCCGTCGGTGGCTCCGCGCAGCATGGCGACGACGGCAGCACCGTCGATCGTGTCGACGGTCTTCGCTGCCGCGGAGGCCCGCAGGAACGCCGTACCGCACAGTAGGCCGGACGTCCCGCCGATCCTGGTGGAGATGGCGAGGGCTATCTGCTGCAAGAAGGTCGCGACGTCGTCGCGCTTGAAGAAGTCCCAGTCCGCGAGGACCTTCTCGAAGCCGCGGGCCAGCGAGTAGCCGAGGTCGCCGTCGCCCACCACGGCGTCGAGGTCCCCGAACTCCTTCTCCTTGTGGACGGCGGTCCGGGCCAGGGAGTGGACGACGAATTCGACGTCGGCCAGGTCAGTGGCGCTCATGGTGTCTCCGTTTCAGGGGTTGGTGCGGGGTGCGCGAGCAGCGTCTGCAGGGTGGCGAGGTCGACGACACCGGATGGATCGGCTCCGTACGGATCGGCGAGGACCTCGGCCTGCTGGCCGTTGGGAACACCCTCGGGATCGCCGAGGGAGGTGACCACGAGTGCGGCGCCCGTGAAGTCCTCCTCGCGGGTGAAGCCGCTGACCGTGACGACGGTGCGGAGTCCGCCTCCGACGGCGGCCCGCAGGCCATTGGCGCTGTCCTCGACAACAATCGCGCTATCGGTAGACACATCGAGTTCCTGCAGCGCCAGCAGGTAGATGTCCGGCGCGGGCTTCTTGGCAGGCGCGATATCCCCAGCGAAGACCGAGAAACGCGCCGCAAGATCGGAGTCGACGGCGTGCGTCAGGACGGCGCGGACGGCGGGTTCCGCCGAGGTGGAGGCGACGGCGAGGGTCCACCCGGCGTCGTACAGTTCCTGTGTGATCCGCGCGATACCGGGACGGGCGGGCATGACGCCGCTCTCGACCAACCCCTTGTAGACCTCGGTCTTCCGCTCGTGCCAGGCGAGGATCGCGGCGTCCACGGCGTCGTCGTCGTTTAGGCCGAGCGATTCCGCGAGCTGTGGCGTGAGGATGCTCCGCATCCGCTCCTTCCCGCCGCCGATCTTCACCTTCTCGGCGTACTCCTCGACCGTCCACAGCACGGGTACGCCGAAGTCGCTGAAGGTCTGGTTGAAGGCGAGCAGGTGCCCGTACTGTTCGGTATCGGCGAGCTCGCCGTCGCATTCGAAAATGAGGGCGGGCATGCTCAGCGGCCGCCCTTGCCCGCACTGCCGAACTGCGCGCAGAGATCGGTGACCATCGCCACGACGTCGGCCCGCGTGTGCTTGAACAGCGACGGCGGATCCCACGTGTTGTTCTGCTCGGCCTGCTTGAGGAAGGCGAGGCTGGACTGCATGTACTGCTCCTTGAGGGCCGTGGAAATGTTGACCTTCGCGCAGCCGCGGGCAATGAGGTCGGCGAACTGCTCGGGGCTGAGCCCGCTGCCCCCGTGGAGGGCGATGTGTACGTTCCGCGCCTCGACGATCTGGGTGACGCGGTCGACGTCGAGCACGGGTGCGGCTTTGTAGCTGCCGTGGGCGTTGCCGATCGAGGGGGCGAAGACGTCGATGCCGGTCGCGTCGATGAACGCCAGCGCCACCTCGAGGCTCTGCTGCTTGGACACCTCGTCGGATCCGTGATCGTCCTCGACGCCGGTGATGGCTTCGATCTCGCCCTCCACCTCGGCGCCATAGCTGCGGGCCTCGGCGACGACGTCGATGGTCTGGCGCTGGTTCTCCTCCACCGGCAGCTCGGAGGCGTCGAAGAGCACCGAGTTCCAGCCGGCCTTCAGGCATTCGGTGACCACCGCGCGGTCCGGGCAGTGGTCCAGGTGCAGGGTGACGGGCACCTCGATGCCGCGCGTCATGGACTGCCACATGTCGAACAGCACGCGGGAGCCGATGCTGCGCACGGTCTTCACCGAGGTCTGCAGGATCACCGGGGAGTTGGCCTCCTCGGCGCGAATCAGCACGGTCTGGTCAGGTCATTGAAGATATTGATCGCGGGCACCCCGTAGCGCGCCTGGAAGGCCGGATCGACAATCTCCTTCAGCGGTACAACGCCCATGGCGATTCCTCCTGGCTAGGCTCCTCCCCACGCTAGGCGAGTTGCTTGCGAGCCGGAATGGGTGGTACCCCTCCCCTGCCTCTGGGGGGAATCACCACCTCGCCATCCCGCCGAGACCATCACCTTCGAGGAAGCGCGCCGTGTGATCGACGCCGCTGCGGCGAAGGCGACGGAAATCGGCCAGCCGATGGACATCGCCGTCGTGGACGCCGGCGGCAACCTCAAGGCGCTCGTGCGGATGGACGGCGCGAACATCGGCAGCATCACCATCTCGATCAACATGGCCTACACGTCCATCGCGTTCCAGTGCGAGACCGGTGACCTGCAGGGCGTCACCCGGCAGGACGACCCCATCTTCGGCTTGAGCGACGCGCACGGCGGCCGGCTCGCCGTGTTCCCCGGCGGCATCCCGCTGGTCCGCGACGGTAGCATCATGGGCGCCGTCGGCGTCTCCACCGGCACCATCGAGCAGGACCAGGAGGTCGCCGAAGCGGGCGCGGGCGCGTTCTGATACCAGCAACACCACAGCCGTCAGCATTGGCATAGACTGTGGAGGACGTTAGGAGTTCATCATGGTCGTTAGAAGTCGTCAGACCGGGACCGGAATACGCAGGCAGCCTGAAAGCTTTGCGGAATGGACAGCGGCAGCCCGCGTCTCATTCTCCGAGCGGGACCTCGTGGCAGTCCTTGACGCCATGACGCGCAGAACTGCAGCCGCGGATCTATCCGCGAATGACCGTAGCTTTTGGAACGAGAATTCCGGGGTCGCAGTCTCAGAAGCCGCGGTCGCTTCCGCTTCTGTGGCGAATGCTGCCGCGCAGGTCGCGCTCGACTCCTCTTCCATTTCGGCCGCCGAGGTTGCCAAGCGAATGCACCTGTCCGCCTCAACCGTTCGACACTACAAGGCGGCTCGGAGGCTCTACTCGAACATGGTCAACGGCAAGCTCGTGTTCCCGGTCTGGCAATTCAACGATGCAGGCGACACGCCGATCCCGGCGCTGAATGACATCCTCGCTGTTCTCCCCGACGACCTCCACCCGCAATCGGTCGCCGGGTTCTTCCTGACTCTGCAGCCCGATCTGGTCCTGGACGGCGAACCAGTGTCGGCCAAGGCCTGGCTGGAAGCCGGTGGCAGCAAAGACGTCGTCGTCGGGCTCGCCGAAAGCCTGGCACTCGGCTACTGATGGCGGACGAGTACCCTCCTTTTGCGGATACCCTGCGTGCTCTTGGCCCCGAAACCAGGAGCATCCCAGCAGCCACTGTGCTCTGGCGGATTCACTTCACCAGATCCCAGCACGTTGTGTCATGGAACCGACTGCGGACCTGGGGACCCGTTCCGGGCTCGCGCTGGGACCCTCACCCGCTACCACCGGGTGATGCTGCACCGCTGGGCGCCACTTACCTCGGTGAGGACGTGCTGACGTGCCTCGCAGAGGTCTTTCAGCTGACCCGTTTCGTCGACGTTGACCGTGACGCGCCGTATGTGACCGCGTTTCGAACAGCCCGTGACCTCAAGCTGGTCGACGTGACCGGAAGCTGGCTGTTAGCTGCAGGCGCTTCCTCCTCGGTTGCTTTCGGGAGAAAGGAACGGACCCGAGCCTGGGCCCGCGCCATCCACGAAGTATGGCCGGACGTCGACGGCGTGTACTCGTTGTCGACCAGGGACTCGAGCCGCAGGGTGGTGACGCTGTGGAATGAAGACGCATTTCCGACTAACCCGGACTTCTCCCAGCCCCTGAACTCCCCTTCCATCCTCCCCGACATTGTGACCGCGGCGGCACAGATCGGATATCCGAGCAACATCATCCTCTGATACCGGGCGCTGGCGGGGGTGATGGCCCACATTGTGGCTGTGGTAGGCCAGCGCGTCCCGTCGGATGAATCTGGGCTGGTGCTGAACCAGCGCGTTACGACCGGTCATCCTCACGTGTCGCGTCGGACTCGGCGATCCGTTTGATCGCGGCGAGCGTTTTCGGGATGCCGTTGAGCGCCTGCTGGATGCGGTCGGCGATCTGGGCGGACGCTGTGTCAACGTACTTCTCCTCGAACATGGCGATCCCACCCGGCAGGAATTCCCAGGACTCGGTCAGGGTGGTCCCGTTCCCCGCTGGGGTCAGGGTGTAGCCCCACCAGACCGCGTTGCCACCGACCACCCAGGCGAACTTGCGACCGCGCTCGGCTGCCACGACCTGTGATCGGGTTTCCCAGGTTCTCTGCGGGAGCTCATTGCGACCCGTGAACCACGCACCCACCTGGCCCGCATCGCCGTCGTCCTCCCACCAGCACGACGTACAGACTGGGCTCCACTCGCCGGTGCGGGTGATGTCGGAGACCATGTCGTAGATGGTCTCGCCCGACGCCTGAAGGGTGACGGACTCCTGATGATGGAGGATTCGTGTCTGGCTCATTCGTCCATCCTCACAGACCGGTCACCGGCGATAGCTTCTACCGTCGGCGACGACGGCGTGTCAGGACCATGCGCGGGGACCACCGGCTGTGGAGTGTGCGCTCGTCGGTCGGACGTCAAGGGACGAAGCCAGCGCAGCAGCTGGACGACCGTGACGCATCAACGCCATCTAATCGACTATCAGAGTGATATTGTTGCACCATGGATGTGCTGATCAGAGATCTGCCGGTCGAGGTCCACGCAGAACTGACCCGCCGGGCCGCCGCAGAGGACAAGAGCCTTCGCGCATACCTGCGCGAGGTCCTCACCCAGCATGTTGCAGCGCCCTCCATGGACCAATGGCTCGAGCGCGTGCAAAAACTCGGGCCGAACCACGTCGGCGCACCATCTGGAACGGATCTCGTCGCGGCTGCCCGCGCTGAGGATGACGAACTGGTCGGTCGTTGACCATTGCGGTCGTCGACGCCGCGACCGTCGTCGACCTCATCTGTGACCTGCCAGCAGCCGCTTCGTTCCGCCGCCACCTGGCCGAAGCCGATGCCGTTGCCGCACCGGCCCACCTGGACGCCGAGGTGCTCTCGGCGCTGGGACGGCTCAAGCGCGCTGGCCACCTGACCCACGAAGCCGAGAGGGTGGCGGCACTCGCCACCTTCGGTGCCCGACGGTGGCCACTTCAGCCGCTCCTGTCCGTCGCATGGGCGCTGACGGACCGCATCGCCGTTCGCGATGCTCTCTATGTGGCGCTGGCCCAGTCTCTCGACGCGACCCTGATCACGTCCGACGCTCGCCTCCGTAGCGGCGCGTCCGGCATCGTCGCCATCGCCGAACCCAACGACTGAGCCCGTCCCCTCCCCCGTAGACTGGGCCCTCGCACCGCGACCCGGCGCGGCGCTGCGCTCGGGGTCTCAGGATAGCGGGCCGCTCAGCAATCACGATTTGCTGCGCTTCCTGAACCTGCTGGTGCTCGATGAGCCCCGTCACCTCGAGTTGCCCGCGACCGAGCAACTCGACGAACTGCTGCACCGCGTCGCTCTGGCCTCCGCGCCTTATTCGGAGTACACAAGGAAGCATGGCGAAGAACCAGGGCGTAGCGCCGCGGCTGGCCGAGGCACTCGGGATCATCCTCGGAGTCGATGAGATTCCACTGAGGCTGCAGGCATGGGACGGATCAGAGGCGGGGCCGGCCGATGCGCCGGTGATCGAGTTCCGGTCCCGGCGGGGCTTGCGGCGAATGCTGTGGTGCCCGAATCAGCTCGGTTTGAGCCGCGCGTATGTAGCCGGTGATATCGATGGTCCAGGTGACCTGTTCGAAAGCTTCTCCGCGCTGAGTTCCGTGGGCAAGTTCGCCGAATTGAAGGCGTTCCGTCCTCCAACACTGAACGAGCGCTGGAAACTGCTGAGGACCGCCGTCCGGGTCGGCGCCGTGGGGTTCGCACCCGCGCCACCGCCGGAAGAAATGAACGTTGCCACGTCGGGGCGGCTGCATTCGAGAAAGCGCGACGCCGAGGCAGTGTCCCACCATTACGACGTCGGCAATAGCTTCTATGCGCTCGTCCTTGGACCGTCGATGGTGTACTCCTGCGCGGTGTGGGATGACGAGCACACTGGCCTGGAGGCGGCCCAGGAGGCGAAGCTCGAGTTGGTCTGCCGCAAACTTCGCCTGCGGCCTGGCATGCGGGTATTGGATGTGGGCTGCGGCTGGGGCAGCTTTGCGCTGCACGCTGCCCAGAACTACGGAGTCGACGTCGTCGGCGTCACCCTCTCGAAGGAGCAGGCGGCGTTCGCCCGGGAGCGGGCCGCCGACGTCGAGCTTTCTGACCGCATCGAGATCCGGGTGCAGGACTACCGCGATGTCGACGACGGACCGTTTGATGCGATCAGTTCGATCGGCATGTCCGAGCACGTGGGTCGGGAGCACATCGAGCACTATGCGTCGCACCTGAACGGGTTGCTGCGTCCCGGTGGGCGCCTGCTCAACCACGCGATCTCGTGGAACGCCGGTGAGATGCCGCCGGATCCGGACTCCTTCATTCCCCGCTATGTCTTCCCCGACGGCGAAATGCTTAGTCTCACCGTCATGATCGGGGCACTGGAATCGGCAGGGCTGGAAGTGCTCGACGTCGAAGCGCTGCGCCGACACTATGGACTGACCCTGCGCGCGTGGGTGGCCAACCTCGAGCAGAACTGGGACGAAGCCGTGCGGCTCACCAGCGAGGGGCGGGCGCGCGTATGGCGCTTGTACATGGCGACGAGCGCGCTCGGGTTCGAGCGGGGGCTGAACGGTGTGACCCAGGTACTGGTGCAGCGGCCGGGTGGCGAGGAACCGCCGCTGCGGCGCGATTACTAGAGTGGGTGCATGACTCCCACATACACCGTGTTTCGGAATGGCCATGTGTTCGACGGCGAACGCTTCCTCCCGGGTCCCACTGATGTCGTGTTCCGCGGCAGCCGTATCGAAGCAGTGGGCGCTGGCGTGGGAAACTCCCCGGAGTACGCCGGCGCAGCGGAGGTGGACTGTTCCGGGCGGACCGTGCTCCCCGGGATGATCGACCTCCACATCCACGCGACCACCTCGAATCCAGGGTCCATTCAGGCGGTAGCGGAGCCGTTCTCATTACAGTTTTACGAATCCGTACGGAACCTGGAAGCCACGCTCAGGGCCGGCATCACCTCAGCGCGGGACGCCGGCGGGGCCGACCTCGGTGCGAAGCAGGCCATCGAAAACGGCCTCGTGAAAGGCCCGCGGCTCCGGCTTGCGATCAGCATCATGTCCCAGACAGGCGGACACGGCGACTTTTGGCTGCCGTCCGGCGTCGACTCCCCTGCTCTGGGCCCGCATCCAGGGCGGCCGAGCGGAATCGCCGACGGCGTCGAGGAGGTCCGCAAGGTCGCGCGCCAGCTGTTGCGTGCCGGCGCCGACCAGATCAAGATCTGCTCCACCGGAGGAGTCCTTTCGCCCACGACCGACCCGCGGCACTCGCAATTCACCGTAGCGGAAATCGCCGTCATCGTGGAAGAGGCTGAACGGCAGGGCAAATACGTCATGGCGCACGCCCAGGGTACGGCGGGCATCATCAATGCACTGCGGGCCGGGGTCCGGACCATCGAACACGGCATCTACCTCAATGACGAGGCGATCCAACTGTTCCTGGACACCAACGCCTACCTGGTTCCTACCCTTTCTGCGCCCCAAGCTGTCATCCGGAAGGGTGAAACCGGAGTGAGTGGGCTTCCCCCACAGGTGATCGAGAAGGCCCGCCGGGTCGCCGAAGACCACCACCGATCCGTGGCGCGTGCCATCGACGCCGGTGTCCGCATCGCCATGGGAACCGACTCCGGGGTGGGTGTCCACGGCGAGAACCTCGACGAGCTGTCCCTGATGGCGGACGCGAGCATGAGCCTGGAACAGGTACTCGCCGCGACCACCTCCATTGCCGGTAAACTCATCACGCCGGAACACTCGGTGGGCCGGCTTGCCCCGGACTACCTGGCCGACGCCGTCGTCCTGGATGGTCTGCTGGAATCGGTGGGACAGCTTCCCCGGCTGCGCACGATGATCGGGCAGGTCTACAAGGACGGTGACCTGCAGTTCCAGGAGTGACGGGTACGCGTCCTTCGAGGTCGGCGTTGGAATGCTCGACGCCCAGGCCGCCGTCGCGATGGCGGAGAAGGGCAAGACCACCTGCAAGTCATCCCTGTCCGTCAACGGCTTCGAGCCGACGGGCAAGGAGCAGCAGATCAACCGTACCGTCCTGCCCGGCGGTTACGCGGTGGACACGGGTATGCCCGGAATCGACGACGCCTTCTGGAGCTACCACACGGTCACTGAGGGCATGGATGCACTCCACACCCAGATCGCGTGGGACAACCCCGCCGAGAACATCTACCTGCGCGTGTATGACCCCCAGGGCAAGGAGATCGGCGCGTCCGCCGGTCTGCTCGCGGCGCCGATCACCGATCGGGAGGTGCTGGTTACCTATCCGGAGCCGGGAACCTGGACCGTCGGAGTGGTCGGCCGGGTCAACGCCGTCACCCCGTACACCGGTTCCATCCAGGCCTTTACCGAGGCGGCAACGCAGCCGGGGAAGGCACAGAAGTAACGTTCACCTACTGACACAGGACGACGGCGGAACGCTCCACAGCGTTACGCCGTCGTTCTTGCTGGTGGTGCTGCCACAAGTGACACCGGCGGGACGATTCGCGCGCCGATGGTCCAGCGGCGAAGCAATCACCTCGTGCGCGTTAGGCACCGCACTGATAGGTTTTTGCCAGTAAACCTATCAAACGTGCTGTCGGGAGGGTCTGGTCGTCCAGGACCTTCATCACCCTCCACCAGGCGAGCGAGCGCCAGGCTGGCGAGCGCGTCCACCCCGCGGGACGCCCGAATGGCCTACCCGATACGTCCCGCCGCCTCCCGGCACGAAGGATCGCCCGAAAGCCTTGCGCACAGCTTTCGCGACGTCGTCGAGCCGGAGCACGGAGGCGACGCAGCCGGAAGGCACAAGAACAACGTTCACTGGCCAACACAAACGACGGCGCAATGCACCGAAGCGTTCGGCCGGATCCACCAGGTTGATCTGGGTGTCGACGGTTCCGGTCCCATGGGTCAGCGTGGTGAACCGGTCGCCGCCGCCTGCTATGAAGGTATTCGTGGCCACCGTGTAGGTGGCGGCCGGGTCCAAAGCGTGCCGCCGTCGTTGTGATGCTGAAAGAGAGAACGGCGATGTTTTGCTTCGCCGCCCTGAAGGACGCGGACGACGACGCGACATCGGCTCAGGCGAGTAGCTTCATTCCCTCGAGGCCAGAAGCCTTTTCATCGAAGGTCGCCGTGAAATCACAGCCTCGCTCACGCCCGTTGAGGGCAATCAATGCATCTGCAAAGTCGTAGCCCTCGGCAGCTTTGCGCGCTGCCTGGCGCACGAGATCAGAGTGTTCCACTACGACTTCTTCTGACGAGGCGAGATTGAGGAGTACATCGGTGATCTCTGCATGGCTCACTTTGTAGACACGCCTGAGCACCCAGAACGTCTCCACCAAAACTGTTGCGCTGAGATAACCCGGCGACTCCGGCGAGAAGGACCCGAAGAGCTCAGACGCCGCTGGGGATTGTTCAGGGTCATCCTTGGTCAGATAGCGGACCAGGACATTGGTGTCCACGCCGATCACGTGCTTGCACCTGATTCCGGGCGTGCACGCGGAGCGCTTCCCGCTTCTTCCTCGATGGCGTCCTGCATCTCGGCCAGAGAAACCGGCTTCCGGCGGGCATCACGGAATACGCCGTCGAGTGACTTCAGCGACGAATGAACAGGCTCGACGATTACGCGGCCTCCTCCGGTGAGAACGAAGTCGATTCTGGATCCTGCCTCGAGACCGAGCTTCTGCCGGATCTCAAGGGGGATGGTGACTTGGCCCTTACTGGTTACCTTTGCGAGAGTCATGGCTCAATCTTACTCGCAAAGAGCTTCCTTACCTAGTGGTAAGGAAGCTCTTTTGGTCCTCTCCACCCAACGGCACACAAGGGTTGTGGTGTGCCGGCGGGCGGGCCCTCGGCGAAGGTGGTCCTCATCGAACGGGACAGTTACTGCACGGTCAGCCGGCCCTCGACCTGCGGGTCGACAGGGGTGAAGTGCTCCAGGTAGTGCACCACGGTATCCACCAGGTTGATCTGGGTGTCGACGGTTCCGGTTCCCTGGGTCAGCGTGGTGAACCGGTCGCCACCGCCTGCCATGAAGTTATTCGTGGCCACCTTGTAGGTCGCGGCCGGATCGAGGGCCGACCCATCCGGAAGCGTCACAGAGGTGACACGGGAACCGAAGGGGGCTTCGGCGTCGTACGCCCAGCTCAGCCCGGACACCTGGACGGTGCCGTACTGGCTGTTGGCGCCCTCCTCCAGAACCTGGCGTACCTGCTCCCCGGTGAGGTTCATGGTCACCAGGGTGTTGTTGAAGGGCAGGACGGCGTAGATCTCCTCGAGGGTGATCGGTCCGGCGTCGACGTTGGCGCGCAGGCCACCGGCGTTGGTGAATGCGAAGTCCACGTTCGGCAGGTAGTCCCGCATGGCATCGGTGACGAAATTGCCCATTTCGGACTCGACGCCGCGGGTCTCACCGCGCAGGATCGAGGTCTGCGCCTCGCCAACGGCCTTGCCGAGTTCCTCCCCCAGCAGCGCCTGGTACCGCTCGACGATGGACTGCACACCGGCGTCGGGCTCGATGCCGTCAACCCAGGTGGCGTCCAGCTCAGCGTTGACGGCGGTGACATCCTTGGTGGCACGGTCCACGGTCAGGGTCACGTCGGCGTAGCCGCGGGTGTTGCCGTAGGGCTGGACGACGGGGATGCCGTTGATCTCCGTGCTGAACTCCAGCGGGATGTGGCCACCGAGGACGAGGTCGATGTCCGTGTCGAATCCGGCGACGAGCTCGGCGAGGCCGCCTGTTGTCTCGGTCTCCAGACCCTGGTGCGCCGCCACCACAATGGTTTCGACACCCTGTGCCTGGAGTTCCGCGACGGCGCCGTTGACGGCGTCGGCCGAGGCGTCCAGGTCAAGGAAGGTCAACCCATCGGTCGCCGCCGGCAGGGTGACGTTCTTGGTGTCGGGATTGGCGACGCCGATAACGCCGACTTTCACGCCCTGCAGCTTTTCGATGACGTAGGGCTCGACGCCGACGGGAGCCTCCCCGGTGGCGTCCTCGATCACGTTGACCGCCAGGAAGGGGAAGTCGGCCTCGGCGACGCGGGCGGCGAAGGCGTCCTGGCCCCAGTCGTACTCGTGGTTGCCGACGGCGGCAGCGTCGACGCCGATTGCGTTGAACACCTCCACCGTGGAGGCGCCCTCGAAGTAGGAGGAGATAGCCGGGCCCTGCATGAAGTCGCCGGAATCGAGGATGAGGGTGCGGGGATTCTCCGCCTCTTCCTGCGCCAGGTACGCGGCGAGCGTGGCGGCACCGCCAGCGAGCCGACCGTCGCGCTTGAGCGGCAGGAGCTGACCGTGGGTCTCGTTCAGACCGAGGATCTGCACGTCGACGG
>JAABUN010003362.1_pt1 | contig 24961 bp, 25 predicted proteins | sample 5559311 | NCBI WGS metagenome assembly JAABUN01 (sample SAMN10711877, study PRJNA513370) | rock metagenome | isolation source: Antarctica rocks | place: Antarctica: Victoria Land, Siegfried Peak sud
CACCACGCGTGGTCAAACGCAAGTACACCAAGTGGCACGTCAAGCGCGCCGCTCACGCCACCTGGCCACAACCAAGCCATCACCCCCACCCACACATCACCCCTCTAACTTAACGGTATTGGGGCTAAGCGAGGGCTTTTGCCTGCGGACGGCTTCGGACCGTTGCCGGCTCTGGTGGCCGGGATCCGAGGCGCGCCCTCACGCTGTCAGCCGGCATGGCCACCTCCCGCGCGCCGGCTTCCGTTACTCACAGAGCGCGCCCCCATGCCGATGAGGAGGGATAGGCAGAGCGAGAGGGGGGACTCATGGCCGAATGCCGTGTTCCCGCTCCTAATCCGTCCTGCGTGATCTCGGCCGGCGTGGCGGTGCTCTCCTGGCATCGGCGGGCGGCGACCCACGCGGCACTGGCGCTCGCGGCCGCCATGACCTTGGTCGCTACCCGGCCGCTCACAGCGGGACTGGCCCACACTTCTCTGGACCTGGGCGTGCGACGGTTCGTGCTGTAGCGCTCTACCCCGCCACGGGTGGTGCCGTCGCCAGCATGTTCAAAGGCACGGGTGGGCGACACTGTGGCCCGTTTCGGTGGCGAGGAGTTCAGCATCGTCCTGCCCGCTTGCCCCATCACTCATGCGGAAGAGCGAGCTGAGGGCGTTCGCCGCAGCTGCGCGGCCCTCGCGATCCGATCAGGGGGCACAGCCCTGCCGATCACAGTCAGCATCGGCATCGCCGGGATGCCCGACCACGGCGACAGCGCTCTAGCTCTAGAGCTGATCGCAGCAGCCGACGCAGCGCTGTACGCGGCCAAGGACGCCGGACGGAACCGTGCACTGCGCGCTCCCGTGGGCCGCTGACCCTCCGTCCCACGAGCCGGTTCGTCTCTGATGCGTTTCGGCAGAGCGGTTCACGCTTCAGCGACCGGGATCCACACCTTGAAGTAGCTCGCCTTGGCGGGGTGCGTTCGCCCGATGCCATTGGGCGAACCGCCAGTGCTCGCGAGCGGCCAGAGGGCGAGCGTGACGGGCTTCGCGTCGAGACCGACGCCTGGGGCCTCGAGCCGGTCGGGCCCGACGATACGGACGACCTGCGCCGCGTCAGAAGTGGGTAGCGCCAGGCGAAGCATGTCGAGTCGGGTCTCGGGGTTCAGCCGCTCCGTGAGAGAGAAGAGACGCGGGCCACAGAAGACGGCCACCGCACGGTCGTCCGTGACGTGACGTCCTAGGGTCTGACCGCGGACGATACGCACCGCCAGAGGGAAGGTGACCTCGACCAGGTCACCTGCCGACCACTGTCGTTGCACGGTGACGGTAGGACCGGCCGCCGAATGGGCAACCTGCTCACCGTTGACGAGCACGAGTGCACGGCCGGCCCAGGCAGGCACCCGGACCTGAAGAGGGAAGGACCGACCCTCCCCCGGGTCCACGGTGAGGCGAACCCCCCTGACCCGTGCCTCGGTGTCCTGCCAGGTGACCATGTCGACGCGCACAGCACCCCCGCCTACAGCGACGCTCCCCGTCGCGTCGAGAAACAGGTTGACTGACAGGCGCTCGGGGTCACCCGCGAACGCGTAGCTCACGGCTTCAACCATGGCACGCGGTCCGTGGCTGGAGCAGCACGCGTCAAAGGTCGCCCCGGGACGTCCCTGCACCCCTCTCCGATAGCAGAAGGCGCCGGTCTCGGCCTGGTCGAAGTAGAGCGCGTTCACCAGCACGTGCTCAGCCATGTCCATGTACGCCGGCTGACCTGTGACCCGCCACAACTGGAGGTTCAGCCGCAGCCAGTCAGCGTCCGAGCACGTCTCGCTCTCCTCCGCACCCATCAGGAACTCTCCGACTGCGCCGTTGATGGAGAGCGCTTCGCTCTCCAGCTGCTCGTAGAGGGCGTGCACCCCCTCGAGGTACTTGTCCTCACGGGTGACCTCGAAGAGGTCGAGCAGACCTCGCGCAGCGAGCAGATGGCAGTGGACCGCGCCGGCGACGGGCGTGCGAAGGCCCCGGTACCCGAAAGTCATAGAGGCCCAGACGCGCTGCATGGGCGTCGACGTGTCTGCCACCCGCCGAGCTGTCTGCAGATAGCGGTCGTCGTTGGTGAGGCCTGCCAACCGGACGAGCCCGTCGAGTGCCGTCGCGTAGCACTCCACCTGCGTCCCGACGACCTCCGGATAGTTCCCGACGTAGAAGTCCCCCAACCTGCGGGCCGACTGCAGGGCGAAGTCGTCGTCGCTCACGGAGTAGTAGTCGAGGAGACCGACCAGGCCGCGACCCATCCCGAACCACTCCTGGAAGTCGTGGTCCTCACCGTAGGAACCAAAGCTCCCATCCTCGTTTTGGTACCCGATGAGCTCTCGTGCCACCGCAGGGACTTGATGACCGTTGCCAGTGATCTGAGCGAGCCGCGCCACCGTCCCGATCCACCGCCCCATGTAGTCCGCGCCCCAGTGCCAGGCCGCGTCCGGCTCGACGAACTCGCTGCGCAAGGGGTGGGCGTCCAATCGCATCAGGTGTTCCATCGAGCGGTCGAGCCGTTCCCTCAGCTCTCCGGACACCCTGATGGTCCCTGGAGGGGTGAGGGTGGTTCTGGTCAGAGGCTCCGTGGTCATGCGATAACCGTAGGTTCGCCGCAGGTGGGCGGGAATGGCCGAGTCGGACGTAGCATGAACGTTGTGGGAGTCTTCGAGACCCAGAACGCCTTTGTCGACACGTCTCCTTCGCCGCTCGGCCGCGTCCGAAGCGCGGGCATGAACGCAGCCAGTCGAGGCGTGAGCAACCGTCGCTATCACAGTTATGCCCTCGTCTTCGTGGTCTCAGGAGCCGGCACGTACGCGGACGCCCTCGGGACGAGGTGCGGGATCTCAGCCGGCGATGCCATCGTCGTCTTCCCTGGACTTCTGCACAGCTACGGGCCGGAAGCAGGCGGGCAATGGGACGAGATCTACGTCATCGCCGATGGGCCCGCCTTCCAGCAGCTCGAACAGGTCGGCGTCCTCGACCGTGCTCAGCCTGTTCACAGCCTGAAGCCCGCGAAGCGTTGGCAGAAACAGCTGGAGCTCCTTCTCGAGGCACCTCGCCCCACTGGCCAGCGCGGCCGTGCCGTAGAGACCTGCAACTTCGCCCGGCTGCTCACCGAGTCGCTCATCCCCGGAGAAAGGTCGCCGACGTGGTTCGAGCGCGGACAGGCCATGCTGGGGTCAGACCTGGGGTGTCCCGTCGACCTGCCGACCGTCGCGCACGCCGCCGGCATGAGCTACGAATCCTTTCGGAAGCGCTTCCGAGCGGCGGCAGGACAGTCTCCCCGGGCCTACCGCGAGTCCAAGCGGGTCGATGTGGCGCGAGAGCTGTTGCAGTTCACCTCCCTCACGCACCGCGAGATCGCCGTGCACCTGGGCTACAGCGACGAGTTCCACTTCTCTCGTCGATTCAAGGTGGCGACGGGTGTCCCCCCCAGCACCTACCGCACGTGCGACTGAGCCCGCCCGGCGCTGGTTCCAGCAGGCAGCACCACTGCCTACCTTGGGTAGCTCTCTCGGAACCCGGGTAGGACGGCGCTGAAGTGCTTGACCATCGCCTGGCGGGCGCGGATCGGGTCGCCGTCGATGATCGACGAGACGACCGCGCCATGGGCCTGCAGCGAATGCGCATGCGACGAGCTGTCTGGTCTGCGCGTCCTGGTGGAGATGTCGTGACGAACGACGTCACGCAGAGTCGTCAGAATGACTGCGAGAGCACGGTTTCCGGAGAGATCGGCGATGGCGATGTGCAGGGCGAGGTCAGCCTCGGTCACGTCGCGTGCCGTCTGGCTGGCCCGGAGGCGGTCCAGTGCCGGTTCCAGGGCGAGCGCACGATCGGCCCGAGCGCCTCGGGTGGCAGCCAGAACGGCGGCCTCGCACTCGAGGGCCGCCCGGCACAGGAGGAAGTCCGCGCTGGGGATCTTGTCGTGCCGGGCGTGCATCGCGAGCGTCTCCGACAACAGTTCCGTCCCTGGCAGGGCGACCGTTGGCTCCCGCCCTTGCCTGCGAGACAGCACCCCGCGGCCGGCGAGCTGGGCGACTGCCTCGCGTACCACAACGACGCTGACGTCGAAGCGACGGGCCAGCTCACCCGCAGAGGGAAGCGGGTCGCCCGTCGTCAGGTTCTCGCTGGCGATCAGCTCCAGCAGTGCCTCGCTCACTTGATCAGTGAGCGTCCGTCGTGAGACGGCTGTCATGCGCCACCTCCCGGTCTAGGCCATCAGCATAGAGCCGATCAGTTTGACTACCTATAATCGAAGTGGTTAAGTGACGGCACCATCAGGTCGACGAAGGGACGGCGGTCGCTTGCCCATCTCGGATGTCGTCATGCCGCCGTGCCAAGGGGTGCTGTGAGGGGCCCGCACGTGAGCGAGCCCTTCGTGGTCGAGGCGCCGGTAAGCCACCATGCCGAGGGCCCCGTATGGGACGTCGACCGCGGAGCGCTGCACTGGGTGGACCTGACGCGAGGCTCGGTCCATCACCTCGACGCACACAGCGGATGGAGCTCCCACCACTTCGACACCGAGATCACTGCCATCGCCCCGCACGCCGACGGCGGCCTGATCGCTGCCACCAGCGACGGGTTCGCACACCTGTCGGGTGGCGTGCTGCATCCGGTCTCCGCGGTGCTCGCAGACCTGACCGGTCTGCGGATGAACGACGGGGGCTGCGATCGTGCCGGTCGTTTTCTGGCGGGATCCATGTCCTACGACGCCGCAGCGGGCGCGGGGAGCCTGTACCGGCTCGAGCTGGACGGGCAGGTCTCGACGCTCGTCGAGCAGGTGACCATCCCGAACGGTCTGGACTGGAGCCAGGACGGCTCAGTGCTGTACTTCACCGACTCGGCAGCGGGAATCACCGCCTACGAGTACGACCAACGCTCCGGGGCCCTGGGCGCTCCGCGAAAGTTCCTCGACCTGGCAGCGGTACCAGGAGAACCTGACGGACTCACCGTCGACTCGGAGGGAAACGTCTGGGTCGCCCTCTGGGACGGCTGGCAGGTTCGCTGCTACAGCCCAGACGGCCTGCTGCTCGTTGAGGTCGCCCTGCCGGTCCAACGCCCGACGAGCCTCGCCTTTGGGGGGCCGGAGCTCCGCGACCTCTACATCACGACCTCCCGCTTCGGACTGTCCGCCGAAGCCGCTGCGGCTCAACCTGCCGCGGGCAGCCTCCTGCGCTGCCGATCCAACACAGCAGGGCGACCACCCAACCGGTGCCGGGTCCGCCTGGCACAACCACGCAACCCGGAGCCGATGACATGAGAGTGACCGCGATCGAGCTGTTCGCGCTGCGAGAGCCGACGTCGCCAGGGCCGAGGACCTGGTGGAGCACGACCCCCTTGGACATCCTCCACGACCCACGAGAGCCGCGATTGAGCCGCAGGCAGCCCGGCGCCGAGGACGGCCAACCGATCACCAACGTGGTCGTGGCCGTCCACGCAGAGGACGGGACCTACGGCCTGGGGACCGTCGGCGGCGGCTCGCCAGTCGCGATGAGCGTCATCGAGCACCACCTCGCCGACCTGATGCTGGGAACCGACGTCTTCGATGTGGAACGCAACTGGCAGACCCTGTACCGGAACACCATGGTCCTGGGTCGCAAGGGCATCGTGCTCGAGGCGATCAGCGCGCTCGACATCGCGCTGTGGGACATCCAGGGCAAGCTGACCGGCCAGCCCGTGTACAACCTCCTGGGCGGCAGGACCCGGTCACGGGTGCGGGCCTACGCGAGCCAGCTGTATGCCACCACCGACCTCTCGGCCCTTCATGCGGAGGCTGCCGCACACAGCGCCAACGGCTTCTCTGCAGTCAAGATGCGCTTCGGATACGGCCCGGGCGAGGGACGCGCAGGCATGCGCGCCAACTACGAGCTCGTCCGCACCGTGCGCGAGGCGGTCGGGCCTGACGTGGATGTCGCCACCGAGGCCTACATGGGATGGGACACGACATACGCCATCACCATGATCAACATGGTCGAGGAGCTCGGCGTGGCATGGGTCGAGGAGCCCGTCCTTCCCGACGCTCGCGAGAGCTACGCCTACATCCGGAGCAGAGTCGGTGTGCCGATCTCCGGCGGAGAGCACGAGTTCACTCTGGGTGGCTTCCACGACATGCTCAAGGCCGGCGCCGTCGACATCCTGCAACCCGACGTGAACCGCATGGGGGGCATCACCGAGGCGCGCAAGGTGTGGGCCCTGGCGCAGGCGTACGGGATCCCGGTGATCCCGCACGCGAACCAGGCCCACAACGCCCACCTGATCATCAGCAGCTACGGCAGCCCGCTGATGGAGGTGTTCCCCGACGACGGCGTGCACGCCGGCTACAACTTCTACCACCACTTCTTCGACGGTGAACCGAGAGCAGTCTCCGGTCATGTCGAGCTGGCGGAGGGACCCGGGCTCGGACTCTCCCTCGTGCCCTCCGTGGTGAAGGACCACCTGGTCGAGCGTCGAAGCTTCGGGCGGCCCGAGATCGACCTCCTCGGCATGGCGGAAGCCGTCAGGACTGCCGACGCAGCGCCCACCGCATGAGTCCCGCCGCAGTTGAGCTCCCCCTCGGCCTTCGTCGCGGAAGGGTCGTCGCGATCCTTCGCCACCACCCGTTCGCCGATGCCATGCAACGCATCGACGCCTTGGCGGCGGCCGGCCTGACCTGCGTCGAGATCACCCTGGACAGCCCTGAGGCCGTGCGGGTCATCACAGCCGCGCGTGAACGTCACCCGAAGCTCGCTGTCGGAGCCGGCACCGTGCTCGACCCAGCCGCCCTGCAGCGAGCGGCGGCGGCCGGCGCCGCCTTCGTGCTGTCGCCGCACGTGGACGTCGACCTCATCACCTTGTCCACTAGCCTGCGAGTGCCCTTCATCGCCGGGGCCCTCTCTGCCACGGAGGCCCTGACCGCTGCGCGGGCCGGCGCCGCCGCCGTCAAGCTCTTCCCCGCCATGCCCGCGGGCCCGGCCTACCTTGCGGCGCTGCGCCAGCCTCTTCCCGGGATCCCCTTCGTTCCCACCGGAGGCGTGACTCCCGATAACGTCGGAGCGTTCTTCGAGACAGGCGCGGCCGCGGTGGCCCTGGGGTCCGCGCTCACGGCCCTGGAAGGTGCGGCGCTGGGTGCCGCGGCTGCGGCGGTCGTGGCAGCGGCTCAGGCAGCCCCGGAGTGGTCATGGTGAGCGCCCCCGGCAGGGGTCGGGTCGTGACGGTCGGGGAGCCGCTGGTGGCGTTCATCGCCTCCGACGGTCCCCTACCGGCCTCGGCTGCGTACACGAGCGTGGTAACCGGGGCCGAGACGAACGTCGCCATCGCCCTGGCCCGGCTGGGACATGACGTCGAGCTGCTCGGGCAGGTCGGTGCGGATGCCATCGGTGAGCGCGTGCTGCGCACCTTGCGCGCCGAGCAGGTCGGCAGCACCTTCGTCCGATCAGTGCCCGGAGCCGACACCGGCATCCTGATCCGCGAACCAGCCGTCTTCGGGCCGGCGCAGGTCCTGTACCGACGTCGAGGGTCGGCGGGTTCGTTCATGGACGCCTCGTACGTCGCGTCGTGCTCAGCGGTCTTCCAAGGCGCCAGCCGGTTGCACGTCACGGGCATCACCCCCGCGCTGTCCACGAGCTGCGCACAGGCGGTCAGACATGCAGTGGACCTGGCCCGCAGCAACGGCGTCAAGGTCAGTCTCGACGTGAACATGAGGGTCACTTTGTGGGACCCGGACACCGCGCACGCGACGCTGCACGACCTGGTTCCCCTCTGCGACCTCGTCTTCGGCGACGCGGCGGAGCTGTGCCTGCTCGCCGGGGTGCCGTCGCTCCACGGTGCCATCGAGCTCCTGCAGGAGATGGGTGTTTCGCAGGTGGTGCACAAACGTGGCGCACTCGGGGCCGTCGTGCACTCGAGCGAATCCCCGGCCCTCGAGCTACCCGGCGTCACTGTCAACGACGTCAAGGACCTGGTCGGGGCGGGGGACGCGTTCGTGGCCGGCTACCTGTCAGCCCTGCTTGACTTCGACAACGGTGTCGAGGCGGGCGCGGCGCAACCGGAACTTGGCCGAGGGTGCCTGGTGGCGGCCTTTGCGGTGAGCGCTGTCGGAGACAGCACCGCCGCCCCTACCCGTCAACGCATCACGACCGTCTCAGCGGACATCGTCCGATGACACGCCTAGGAGAAACCACGTGATACGTGTCGCGGTGATCGGCGCCGGGCGGGTCGCCAGGACCCATGTCGACGTGCTGAGGCGCACCCCCGGCGTGCAGGTGGTCGCAGTGGCTGACCCACGTTCAGATGCTGCCCGGGTGCTGGCCTCAGAGGTGGGCGTCCAGGCCTTCGTGTCGTTGTCCGAGGTTCTGGCGTCGATGCCACTGGACGCCGTGGACATCATCGCTCCGCACCATGTCCACCACAGCCTGGCTCTGGAAGCGCTCACGGCAGGCGTGCACGTGTTCATGGACAAGCCCATCGCCACGGACCTCGGTCAGGCCCGAGAGCTCTGCGAGATGGCCGCCCGTGAGCAGCTGGTGCTGGCCGTCTGCCACAACCTGCTCTTCCACCCGGCTCTGAGTCGCGCGACGGAAATCGTGCAGAGCGGTCTCCTGGGCCGGGTCACCCATGCCCAGGCCACGTCGGCGGGGTGGCTCGACCTCGCCCCCTGGGACTTCCGCCTGGACCCCGAGGCCACCGGCGGTGGTGCGTGGGTGGACGGTGCGCCCCATCTCGTCTACCTGCTCGAGGCGTTCCTCGGCCCGGTTCTCCAGCTGCGCGCCCTCTTGTCCCGAACGGAGTCTCGGCTCGGGGGCGAGGACACCGCAGTCGGTCAGGCACTGTTCGAGTCGGGTGCGGTAGCCAGCATCTGCGTCGGCTACTCCGACTGCCCGGCTGGTCCGCAGGCCGCCTGGCCGCTGGGCTGGAGGCTTGGCCTTGGCCTTGTCGGCACCGACGGGCGTGTCGATCTGGACCTCCTCCCGTCCGCGCAGGTCAGCTGGCAGCGCAAGGGGGAACCCGCACAGGTCGAGGAACTCGCCCATGTGCCGTTCGACGTGGGCTTTCAGGGCGCCCTGGCCGACTTCGTCGCTGCGGTCAACGGCACGACGCCTCTTCGTGTCAGCCCGCTGGACTCGCTGCGGAACCTCGAGCTGATCCGCTCCGCCCTGCAAGGATGACGTGAGCACGGCTCGTACGGCGACCGTGCGGTCGGCCGCGCTCCGTGCCGACTTCGACGTCCAGCACGGCGGGCGCATGGTGTCGTTGCTGGACGTCCGCAACGAGCACGAGTGGCTGGTACCGCCTTCCGCGACAGCACCAGAGGCGACTTACGGCAGCAGCTTCACCCAGCGCCACATACACGGGTGGGACGAGATGCTGCCCACGATCGACGCCTGCACGGTGCTCGGGGTCGAGCTTCCCGATCATGGCGAGATCTGGGCCGTACCCTGGCAGCGTCGGAGGGCGTCGACCACCGGCGGGCTCCGGTTGAGCGCGGACAGCCTGGCGATGCCGTTGCGGCTCGTCCGAGAGGTGCATCCGCGCGGACCTGACCTCGTGCTGGACTACCAGCTGTTCAACCTGGGCGCGCAGCCACTGCCCTTCCTGTGGGCGGCCCACCCCCAGTTCAGAGTGAGCCCGGACGCACAGATCCACTTCTCCACGCCGGTGACGAAGGTCGCTGTCGTGTCTCCACCGGAGCGGGTCGGTGGGACCGACTGGTCTGGCGCGGTGGCCCTGGCGGGGCAGCTGCCGCGCGGGGACCATCTGAAGCTGTGGCTGGACTGCCCGCCGGACCACGACAACGGGGTGACTCTGCGGGATGGGGGCAGCGCGCTCAGCATCCACTGGGATGGCCGCTCCATCCCCCAAGCCGCCGTGCTGTGGGACAACGCGCAGTTCTCCGGAGAGCGGATCGTCGCCATCGAGCCCTCGACGGCCAGACACGACTCGCTCGCCGCGGCCGTGGCACAGGGAGGTCTGGCCATGCTCGCGGGTGGGGGGTCTCGACGTTGGACGCTGACGCTATCGGTACCGTACCCTCCGGGCGCGTGGCTATATCACGCGATCAGCCACGTCCCTCAGCCGCGCAGCCTCTTGTTGACGGCCTCCGCGGAGAACTCGCGATCCACCACCAGCCGGGTGAGACCCACGACGGCGGCGTCCTCCCCCAACGACCCGAGCTGCAGGGTCATGTGCCGCGTGGCCCTTGGCAGCGAGAGCCGGTAGAGCGTCTCGCGGATCCCCGCCAGCAACGGCGCCGAGGCGAGGGCGCCGTCGATGAGGACGACCTCGGGGTTGAGCAGGGACACGACCGTGGCCATGACCTCGCCGATCCGGCGTCCGGCCTGCTGGGTGAGTCGTGCCGCGTCGGCGTTGCCGGCGCGCAGCAGCGCCCCCACCTCTCGGCCCGAGGCGGCAGGGATGCCCATGGCGGTCAGCTCGCGGGCCACGGCGCGGCCGCTAGCGACCGCCGCGAGGCAGCCGCGACCTCCGCACTGGCACAACGCGTCCGGGTCTGACGAGACCCGGACGTGCCCGATGTCTCCGGCTCCGCCGTCGGCGCCCGCGTAGGACTGGCCGTTGATGACGATGCCTGTGCCGATGCCTGTAGACACCTTCACCAGGCACAGGAACGTAGTGTGCGAGTACCCCACCGAGTACTCCCCCACGGCGGCGGCGTCCGCGTCGTTGGCGGTCAGCACCGGCACCCCCGGCAGGCCTGCCTGCAGGTGCTCGGCCACCGGGTAGGCGTCCCACCCCGGCAGGATCGGTGGCTGGCTGGGCCGTCCGGAGTGCGGGTCAACGGGTCCGGGGAGGCTGACCCCGGCACCGCACAGGTCGGACGGCTGTAGGCCGGTGCGCTCGAGCAGTGCCTGCGCCGCGGCCGCGATCCTGTCGAGCACGGGCCAGGGGCCCTCCTCGACGGGGGCGTCGATCTGCTCGTCGGCAAGCACCGCGCCGCCGAGGTCGGTGATCGCGACGTGGGTGTGCGTGGTGTCGACCGCGGCGACCAGCGCACGTGCCTGGCAGGTGTTGAAGACCAGGCTCCTGCGCCGTCGGCCGCCCGTGGCCTGGGTGATCTCTCCCTCCACGATCATGCCGGCCGTGAAGAGGGCGTCAAGCCGCTGGGTGATCGTCATGCGGGACAGGCCGGTGATCTCCAGGACATCGCCGCGGGTGTGCGCGCGGCCCTGTCTGATCAAGGTCAGTACGTCACCTGGCCCGGTGGGCATGGTTCCACCTCCTGAGGGCTGCTGAGTGCGGGGCTGGCTCGGCGAGTCGCCGCCCCGGCAAAGGATAACGACTTGATACCTCATGCTTGACACCACCGCGACCTAGGTCCAATGTCTTGACAGAAGTTGTCACACCACTCGTCTCGGAGGCCCCACAATGTCCATTCCTCGACGTCGTCGTCCGCGTGCAGCCGCCCTCACGGCGCTCGTGCTGGTCGCCTCTCTCGCAGCCTGCAGCTCCGGTGACGGGGGTGGTGGCGGTGGCGGTGGCGACGGGGAGGGTGACAGCATCAAGGTCTGGATCGAGGAGGACCTGCCCGAGCGGGTGGCCCAGACGCAGAAGATCGTCGACGCGTTCACCGAGGAGACCGGCACCGAGGTCGAGCTGGTGGCCGTGGCGGAGGACCAGTTCAACCAGCTGCTGACCTCGTCCGCGGCCGCCGGTGACCTGCCTGACGTCATCGGCGGCGTGCCGCTGGGCCAGGTGCGGACCCTCTCGACGAATGAGCTGCTCGACACGGACGCGACCGCCGCGTTGCTGGAGGAGCTCGACGAGGCCACATTCAGTGAGAGCGCCCTGGAGCTGACCCGGGAGGGCGACACCCAGCTCGCCATCCCGAGCGAGTCGTGGACCCAGCTGCTGGTCTACCGCAAGGACCTGTTCGAGGCGGCAGGGCTCGAGGCCCCGACCTCCTACGACGCCATCCTCGACGCCGCGCGGGAGCTGGACTCCCCCGAGGTCGCCGGCTTCGTCGGCGCGAACATCGCCGGAGACGCCTTCACCGAGCAGACCTTCGAGCACCTCGCGCTGGGCAACGGCTGCGAGCTCGTCGACGACGGCGGCGAGGTAGCCCTCGACAGCCCGGAGTGCGTGGAGGCGCTGGAGTTCTACGGCGAGCTGCAGCAGAACTACTCGGTCTCCGGCGGCCAGGACGTCGACACCACGCGCGCGTCGTACTTCGCAGGGCAGGCCGCCATGATCATCTGGTCGACCTTCATCCTCGACGAGATGGCCGGGCTGCGCGAGGACGCCAAGCCCACCTGCCCGCAGTGCCTGCAGGACCCTGCCTTCTTGTCCACGAACAGTGGGGTGGTGACCTCCATCGAGGGACCGTCCGGCTCGGAGCCTGCCACCTTCGGCGAGATCACCTCCTGGGTCCTCACGGCAGGGTCGGCAACTGACCCGGCGAGCGAGTTCGTCCGCTACATGATGACCGACGGCTACGAGCCGTGGATCGCCATCGCCCCCGAGGGGAAGGTCCCGGTCCGGGTGGGCGACTCCGCGGGGTCGACGAACTACACCGACGCGTGGGCGGCCATGCCGGTCGGGGTGGACACCAAGGCTCCGCTGTCCGAGGCGTACGACCAGGAGGTGCTCGACGCACTCAGCAACGGTCCTGAGGAGCTGGCCAGGTGGGCGCTCCCGCAAGGACAGGGCGATCTGCTCGGGGCCCTGCAGGGCGAGAAGCCGGTGGCCACGGCGGTCAACGACGTGTCCTCCGGCGTCGACGCGGAGGAGGCAGCCACGAAGGCCGCCGAGGTCGCGCGCGCGGCCCAGGGGTCGTTGTAGTGAGCAGCAGCGGACCCACGGTTCTCACCCCGTCGACGCAACAGCGCGGTGCGCCGCCTCGGCGGGCCCCGGTCCGCAGGTCCGCGCGCGGTCGCGAGGACCGCAGGGTCGGCTACCTGCTGATCTCGCCGACCGTCGTGGTCGTGACGGTGATGGTGGTGCTGCCGATCCTGTGGACGTTCTCCCTGGCGTTCCAGCAGGTGCGACTGCTCAACCTGCGCACGACCGGGATCTTCGGCAACTACAGCCTGGAGAACTTCTCCGCCGTGCTGACCTCCGCGGGGTTCGTGGAGGCGCTCGTCACCACGCTGATCTACTCGGTGGCCGGGACCGCCGGCGCGATCGGTCTCGGCCTGGTCGCCGCACTCGCCCTGCGCCGGCCGTTCCGGGGCCGGGGCCTGGTGCGTGCGGCCATGCTGCTGCCCTACGTGGCGCCCGTCGTCGCCGCGACCTTCGTCTGGTCGACGATGCTGAACCCCCAGTTCGGACTCGTGAACCACTACGGGACGAGCCTGCTCGGCTGGCAGGAGCCGATCGCCTTCCTCAGCTCGCGCGACCCCGCCTCGATCTTCGGGATCGACCTGCCCGTGAGCACCGCGCTGGGCAGCGTCGTGCTGTTCGAGGCGTGGCGCTCCTTCCCGTTCGCGTTCCTCTTCATCACCGCGCGGATGCAGGCCATGCCGGAGACCCTCGAGGAGGCTGCCGTGGTGGACGGCGCCACCCCGACCCAGCGCTTCAGGCACATCGTCCTGCCGCAGCTCCTTCCCACCATCGCGGTGCTGACCGTGCTGCGGTTCATCTGGACGTTCAACAACTTCGACGACATCTACCTGCTCACCGGCGGTGGTGCCGGGACGCAGGTGGTGACCGTCCGGGTCTTCAACTACCTGATCAACCGTGGTGACATCGGCGCGGCGGCGGCACAGGCCCTCGTGCTGGCGGCCATCCTGGCCGTCCTGGTCGGGCTGTACCTCAAGCTCTTCGGTCGCTCGGAGGAGGTCGCGTGAGCCGGGACCATGTGGAGCGCAGCGTGCTCGGCGTCCTGCGCCCGGTCATCATCGCCGCGCTGCTCGTCGTCACCGTCTTCCCGTTCTACTACATGGCCCTGCTGTCGTTCCGGCCCCTGGACTCGGTGCTGCAAGACCCTGGCGCGCTGTGGCCGTCGTTCGGCGAGATCGACTTCGGCACCTACGGCGAGGTCCTGCGGTCGACGACCGACGGCGGGCAGGGCTTTCTCACCTTCATCAGGAACAGCCTCGTGGTGGCCCTCGGCACGGTCGCGCTCACCCTGCTCGTGTCGATCCCCGGGGCGTACGCCGTCGCCCGGCTCGACTTCTTCGGCCGCCGCCAGATCGGCGCGCTGTTCCTGACCGTCTACTTCTTCCCTGCGATCCTGCTGGCCATCCCTCTGTTCGTGTTCTTCACCCGGATCGGGCAGCGCGGGACGCTGGTCGGGCTCCTCGTCGTCTACGTCGCACAGGTGGCTGCGGTGTCGATCTACATGCTGCGCAACTACTTCGACACCGTGCCGGTCAGCCTCGAGGAGGCTGCCGCGATAGACGGGTGCACCAGGTTGCGGGCGATGCGGCACGTGATCCTGCCACTGGCGATGCCCGCGATCGCGTCCAACGCCCTGTTCATCTTCATGATCGCGTGGAACGAGTTCCTGTTCGCCCTGCTCTTCCTCGTCGAGCGGCGTGAAAACTGGACGGTCTCGCTGGGCCTGTCCCAGCTGGCCGGGAGCATCGAGGTCCCCACGACCGTCCTGATGGCGGGCTCGGTGATCCTGACGCTGCCGATCATCATCATGTTCTTCATCAGCGAGCGGTGGCTGGCCGGCGGTCTCACCGCCGGTGCCGAGAAGGGCTGAGTTCCGGCCGCCCTACCCGCCCACCACCCCGACCCGTCGTCCAGGAGGACGTTCCGTGCCACAGCTCGTGTCTTTCAACGCGCCCCATGACGTGGGCCTGGTCCCGTGCGAGGCCCAGCCCCTGGTGCCGGGGTCGGTGCGGGTGCGCACGTGGTACTCCGGCGTCTCCGCAGGCACCGAGCTGACGGCGTACCGCGGCTCCAACCCCTACCTCACCCGCACCTGGGACCCCGACGCCCGCCTGTTCGTGGACGGAGCCCCCACCTTCTCCTACCCCGTTCAGGGGTGGGGCTACTCCGAGGTAGGTGAGGTCGCCGAGGCCGCCCCGGACGTCGAGGCCCCGGTGCCCGGCGACGTCGTCTACGGCAGCTGGGGTCATCGCAGCGACGCCGTCGTCCTGGCGTCGGCCGTCCGGAACAACGTCTGGAGCGCCGACGACGCGCTGTCCGGCTGCTTCGCCCGGGTCGGCGCGATCGCCCTCAACGCGGTCCTCGCGGCGGAGGTGCGGCTCGGCGACCGGGTCGCCGTCTTCGGCCAGGGCGTGATCGGCCTGCTGGCAACGCGTCTGGCGTGCCTCAGCGGTGCGGAGGTGGTGGCGGTGGACGCGCAGCCGGGTCGACTCGACCGGGCGAAAGCGATGGGCGCCCTGGCGACCTGGGCGGCCGACGAGCCCGGCGGTGCCGGCGCGGCGGTGCGGGCCTGGTCCGGGGGCGGGGTGGATGCCGCGATCGAGCTCAGCGGCAGTGACCGCGCGCTGCACGAGGCCGTCCGGTCGGTGGTGATGGACGGCCTCGTTGCCGCGTCCGGCTTCTACCAGGGCGGCGCCCCGCACCTGCGCCTGGGGGAGGAGTTCCACCACAACCGCGTCCGCGTCGTCGCCAGCCAGATCTCCGGCACGCCCGTGGCGCTCGGACCGCGGTGGAACCAGAGCCGGCTGGTGGGGACCTTCATGTCGCAGGTGGCCGAGGGCAGGGTCGACACCGGTTCCCTGGTCACCGACGTCGTGGACGCCGCCGACGTCGCCGCGGTCTTCGAGCGGCTGGACCGGGGCGACCCCGACGTCCTGCAGGCGGTGCTGAGGTTCTCCGCCGCCCCGGGGCCGACGTGATCACCCGGCCCACGGCGCGCGCCCCGGCGCCCGATACCCGGCCACGTTTTCCCCAGGACCGTTCCGGCGTAGCGGTTCTCGGGTGCGGCAGCATCGCCCAGTCCGCGCACCTGCCCGCCTACCGGGACCACGGCGTGGGGGTCACCGGCGTCTGGAGCCGCCGGCCGCAGACCACGGCCTCGGTGCGCGAGCAGTTCCCCTTCGTCGGCCGGGTGTACGCGAGCGCCGAGGAGCTGCTGGCCGACCCCGAGGTGCGGTTCGTCGACATCGCGACCGGGCCCGAGCACCACCTCCGCTGGATCGAGGCGGCTGTCTCGGCGGGCAAGCACGTACTGGCCCAGAAGCCGCTGACCCTGGCCGCCGAGGACCTCGCGCGCCTGCCCAGCGTTCTCGCCCGGGCCGACGCTGCGGGGGTCCGGGTCGCGGTCAACCACAACGGGCGCTGGGCCCCGGCGTGGCGCGCGGCGACCCTGCTGCTCAGGCAGGGAGCCGTGGGTGAGGTCGTCGGCGTGACGCACCTGCACGACAAGCCGCTCCCCCCGCTCGCGGGCACCCCGTTCGACGGTATGCCGCACATGCTGCTGACCGACTACCTCTTGCACTGGGTCGACATCACCCGCTGCTGGCTGGCCGACGGCAGCCGCGGCGCAGGGGGCGTCATCACGTCGGTGCAGGCGACGGACTCCCGCGTGCCGGCCCAGCCCGCCGACTCCCGGAACCCGTGGTCGGCCACAGTGTCGATGACCACGACGAGCGGCGCCACCGCGACGCTGCGCATCGCCGGTGGCGTGGTCGCGTCCGAACCCGGCTGCCCGTTCTGGGTCCACGGCACGGCGGGGACGTTGCGCGGCAGCGTGCTGGGTTCGGACCGGCTGGCGCTCGACGACGGCCGGCAGGTGCAGGACGTCACCCTGCACGGGGCCTGGTTCGTCGACGGCTTCGCGGCCACGATGGGGGAGCTCATGTGCGCGGTGGAGGAAGGCCGCCCACCGGAGCACTCCGCCGCGGACGCCGCGGCCTCGGTGGCGCTGGTGCTGGCCGCCCGGGAGTCCGCGGAGCAGGAGGGCCGGCCGGTGCGGCCGCAGCACCAGCCGACCACCACCGGGACGCGACGGTGAACGGCACCATTCTGGACGGGCGGGCGGGTCAGGTCGTCGACGACGTGGTGGTCGACGTGCGGACCGCCAGGGTCTACGCCGAGGGCTGGCAGAGCTGGAGCCCCGCCTCCTGGTACCCCGCGGGAACGGCCGGCCTGGCACCGGCCGTCGGCTGGCAGCACGCGATGCGGTTCCGTCCCGGGACGCCGGTGGCGGAACACGAGGTCCAAGCCGAGGGGGTGCTCGCCATCGACCCCGGCAACGGCGAGCCGGCCCGCTGCTACGGCTCGCTGGACCCGACGGGGGTACCGACCCTGAACGCAGCCCTCGAGGGTGACCGGCTGCTGGTCCGGACCACCGGCGAGGTGCGGGCGACCACCCACCCCGAGGGCGCCGAGGCCGGGTTGGAGGCGTACGGCGACTGGTTCGCGCAGCGGGCGGGGGCGGCCCGTCCCGTCTCGGCGCCGACGGTGTGGTGCTCCTGGTACCGCTACTTCGAGCAGGTCACCGCAGCCGACGTCCTGGAGAACCTCGCCGCCTTCGACGCCGAGGACCTGCCGGTCGAGGTGGTGCAGGTCGACGACGGCTGGAGCACCGGCCTCGGCGAGGGGCTGGCTCCCGCCGACGCCTTCGGGTCGTTGCCGGCGCTCGTGGACGCTGTCGCGGCCGACGGCCGGCGTACCGGGGTCTGGCTCGCCCCGTTCCTGGTGGGCAGGCGGACCGCCCTGGCCACCGAGCACCCGGACTGGCTCGTGGGCCCGGCCGGACGCAACTGGGGTGAGGACCTGGCCGGCCTCGACCTCACACACCCGGGAGTGCAGGATCTGTTGACCGACGTGCTGCAGCGGCTGGTCGAGCTGGGGGTGAGCTACCTCAAGCTGGACTTCCTCTACGGCGGCGCCGTGCCCGGCCGGCACCACGAGGACGTCACCGCCGAGGAGGCGTACCGCTCAGGCCTCGCCCTGGTGCGCGAGGTGGTCGGACCGGATGTGTATCTGGTCGGGTGCGGGGCGCCGCTGCTTCCCAGCGTGGGTCTCGTGGACGCGATGCGCGTCTCGCCGGACACCTTCCACGAGGGCGGTGAGGACGGCTCGGGCGGCCTGCGTGGCCTGATGCCGCTGGCGGCGCGGGCGTGGCAGCAGGGCCGGTTCTGGGTGAACGACCCTGACTGCCTCGTCGCCCGGCCCTCGTACTCGCATCGCGAGCAGTGGGCGGATGCCGTGAGGACCTACGGCGGGCTCCCCTCGTTCTCGGATCGGGTCGCCGAGCTGGACGCGTGGGGCACACGCTCCGTCCGTCAGCTCCTGGGTGGCGGCGGCGAGACGGCGCCGTTCCCCCTCCCGCGCGTGCAAGCGGGTGCCCGGCTGGCCGGGACCGAGCTGGCGGGACGATCCAGGGACGAGGAGGCCACGTGAGCGGGGAACGGCTGGCGGAGAGCATCTCCCAGCACCTCGAGCTCCTCTACCCGCACGACCACGAGGAGGTCTGCCGGGACCTGGTCTCGCTGGCACAGCAGCACGCCGACCGGCTCTGCAGCCGTCACGTCGCCCCGCTCACGCACCGCACGACGTGCCTGATCACCTACGGCGACGGGATCCGACGCGAGGGCGAGACCCCGCTGCACACGCTGGCCGACTTCCTGCACGAGCACGTCGGCGACGTGCTGAGCGACGTGCACCTGCTCCCCATGTACCCGTGGACGTCCGACGACGGGTTCGCCGTCGTCGACCACCGCACGGTCAACCCCGCCCTCGGCACGTGGTCCGACGTGGCCGCGATCGCCGAGGAGCACGCGGTGATGTTCGACTTCGTCGCGAACCACACCTCGAGCAGCAGCCCGTGGTTCACGGCATGGCTGGGGGGTGACAAGGCCTTTGACGGCTTCTACATCGAGCGTGATCCCCACTTCGACGCATCCGAGGTCGTGCGGCCGCGCACCACGCCCCTGTTCCACGCCTTCGGCCGGCCGGACGGGTCGCGGGCCTGGGCGTGGACGACGTTCGGCGAGGACCAGGTGGACGTCGACGTCAGCCACCCGGGCGCCCTCGTCGAGCTGACCGACGTGCTACTGGACTACCTGTCCAAGGGCGCCTCCGCCATCCGCCTCGACGCGATCGGGTTCCTGTGGAAGGAGTCCGGCACGACCTGCCTGCACCTGCCGCAGACCCACGCCGTCATCAAGGTCTGGCGTGCGCTGGTGGACCACGTCGCCCCCGGCGCCCGGCTGCTGACCGAGACGAACGTGCCGCACGCGCAGAACATCTCCTACTTCGGCGACGGCACCGACGAGGCGCACCTGGTGTACCAGTTCGCCCTGCCGCCCCTGGTCCTGCACTCCTTCGTGGCCGGTTCGACGGCTCAGCTGAGCGGCTGGGCAGCGTCCGTGAATGCGGTGAGCTCCACCGCAACGTGGTTCAACTTCCTCGCCAGCCACGACGGGATCGGCCTGCGCGCGACCGAGGGCATCCTGGACGACGGCGAGCGGGCGGCACTGGTGGCGCGGACGCATTCGCACGGCGGCGGGGTGTCCATGGCAAGCCGGCCGGACGGGACGAGCACGGTTTACGAGCTGAACCTCAGCTATCTCGACGCGCTGTGCACTCCCGAGGAGGCACGGAACGACGACGTCCTCGCAGCCAAGGCCCTTGCGGCGCACAGCATCCTGCTCGCGTTCCTGGGCGTTCCCGCGATCTATTACCACTCCCTGGTCGGGTCACCGCCGGACCACAAGGGGATGGCGAGCAGCCGGATCAAGCGCCGCATCAACCGGGAGGTGTTGGACGCGGACCTGCTCCTGCACGACCTGGAGCACGACCCACGGCGCCGCGCCATCTTCCGCGGGCTATACCACCTGCTCGACGTCCGCCGCCGGCACGAGGCCTTCTCCCCCTTCGGCACACAGGACGTCGAGCGGCTCGACGACCGCGTCCTCGCGCTGCGCCGCGCCGCCCGGACCGCGGACGAGCTCCTCTGCGTCACGAACGTCACGTCCGACACCGTTGCGCTCCCGACCGTCACGGGACACGACGTCCTGACCGGCCGTGCGTGCGAGCCGCTCATCCTCGGGCCGTGGGGCCATGCGTGGGTGCGCCCGGCCCGGTAGCATCCGACCAGGGGGCTTGCAGGCGGGCGGCCTATGCATCGGTCCGCGGGTTCTTCACAATGGGCCTGCTGTTGCACCAGACGCTGACCTGTCACCGCAGGCAGGAGCGCGCCGCAGACTGTAGCGTCGGCCGGGCGTCAGTGCCCCGACGAGTAGCGCCCTTCACCCGGCCGCACATTGCTGGCCGGGCTCAACTCGAGGTCGATCCGTGCCGATCAATAGCTGTCATCGTCACCGCCCTCGCGAGCAGGCCCTATGTCCGGTCGTGTGCTAGGGGCCGTCGTTAGGAGCCTCGCGCTGGGCGTCGCCGGGTGTGGACCTAGCCCGGCCGGGAAGCCCTCGTCGGCCTCGATGTCGAAGCCGGCCGACGACACCGTGGTCTTCGGCACCATGCGGCCACTCAGCGGGCCGCTCTCGGCCCAGGGGACGGCCCAGACCGTCGCGATGGAACACGCGGTGGACGAGGCCAGCGCGGCCGGTGGGTTACTGGGCAAGCGACTGGTCCTGCGGGCGGACAACGGCGGCTGCGACCCATCCCGTAGCGGTGCCACGAGGTTCGACTGATCTGGCGCAAGCGGCGATGGCGGTGCACCGAACCGGCGTGTCCGCCCGAAGATGCACGGGAGGGACCTTGGATGGAGGGACAACCGCAATGGTCATGTTGGCAGAGCAGTACGACTTCGTCATCGGAGGCGATCCGGACCGGGACACCGTCGACCTGGCGGTGCTCGACACCGGTGTCGGTCGAGTCCATGCTCACCTCGCCGAGGCCGCCGACGGAGCCGGCTACCGGCGGATGCTCGGCTGCGCCGTAGCTGGTACGCCGCTGACCTGCGGGAATACCGCCACATCCCCCAGCCAGCCTTCCAAGCTGGCCATGCCGGTTCGATCCCGGTCACCCGCTCCGTCTCACACGGACGTCCTCAACTCCCGAGTTGAGGACGTTCGCCGACCAGATGGACACCGTCACCGCGACGGTCCTGCCTCCCGCGGATCGCGCCCGTCATCGGAGGCGTTCAAGATTCTCGGCATGCGCACCAGCGCGACCAGCGCGATGATCGCGGCGGCGCCGGCGGCTGCCGCGGCCACGTACTTGTCCGTGTACCAGACCGGCTCGTAGATCGTCGGGAACGGTCCGATGGAGGGGATCTCGACATACACGCTGAGGACCAGCGCGGCCAGCGAGGCGAGGCCGAAGGCACCGACGGCCAGCCACGCCAGCGTGTCCCCCCGCACCAGCACCCACAACGCGACGATCGCGGCGACCACCCCCTGGGCCATGAACAGCCCCATGAGAGTGATCTGCCCGTCCGCGACCAGGGGCCGGCTGCTCGCGATGTCGATGTGGACGAAGGCAGATACGCCCAGCGCGACGACGCCGAGCACCCGCAGGACGATGCCGGTGCGCCGGCGGGGGCCGACCCGGCTGATGGGTGCGGTCACGTTGGCCTCCGGACTCAGATGACGGAGGAACTCAGGTCACGGTGAAAGAACCGGTCATGTTCGGGTGAGGGTCGCAGGTGTACGTGTACTCGCCGGCCTCGAGCGTTATCTCGAAGGTGGTATCCACCACCTCTGGCACCGACGTGGTCTCGTCGACCGAGCCACCCATCAGGTGGAAGTTGTGGATCTCCGAGAGGTCGTTCACCTCGATGATGTAATCACCAGCCGGCAGCTCAGTCACAGGCTCGCCTGCCTCGTCCGTCAGGGTGATCTCGAAGGCGTCGGGGTCCTCCTCGGTGCCGACGAGGCCGATCAGCGTGGTTGCGGCGCCGGCGGCCGCCTCATCCTCCGTCTCGTCCGGGGCTGCGGACTCCACCTCCTCCGAGACCTCGTTGGTCGCGGACTCGACGGATTCCTCGATCTCGTCGCCGCTACATCCGGTGACGAGAATCAGGGTCGCGATGGCAATGACGGAAGCAAGTCGTCTTCTCATGGCAGGTGCTGCTCCTTGGGTTGGTCGCTTCACCATCTAGCGCGCCGGCGCGGTGCGCAAGCATGCGCTCGGCACGACACCATTCTGTGACCTGCGCACGACCGGTTCCGGCAACTGAGGCAGATACGGCTGGTGCCCGGGACGGCGCGACTGCCGCTGTCGCTGAGCACCCCTGCGGACACAGATTCCGCCAAGCAGCTGGATGGCCCGGCGTCGTCGGATAGCGGTTGGTCGAGACGATCCACACTTTCGCCACCATGGCCGTCAGGAGCGGGGTCCGACGCCTTGTCCTCTTACAGAAGGCGGCGACGAAGAGCGCGACGCGGCGAGCAGGCAGTGCAGGAGCGCTCCAACCGACCGTGGTCGCCGACACCGGTCAAGAACGCGGGCGGGGCCTGCTGCTCTTGTTGCGGGCCTTGGACACCATGCCCTTGACCTTTGCCTGGTTCTCGGGCTTGCGCGCCTCGTCGAGAACCTTCTTGGCGATGCCGATCTTGGTCAGCTTGCTCATGATTCCCATGGAAGTTCTCCTCTGGCGGTGGGCGATTCGTCCCCCGAGTGTGTAGGAGCCGCCGCCGGTCCGCCAACTGGGGCCCTGCCAGGTCCTCCCACCCGGCTAGGGTCGCCGCCATGGCACAGAACCCTGACACATCAGCGGAGAGCACACCTGCCGGCTCCGACCCGCTCGACCTGGACACGGTGCGTGCCGCAGCGCAGTACGCCGACAGCTGGGTGGCGCTGCGCCGGCGCACGCAGCAGATCCCGGGGGTGCAGCTGGTGGTGGCGGTGAAGGGCGAGGTGCTCGTGTCCAGCGCGCACGGGCACGCCAGGCTCCCCGGTTCTGACGGCCCGGATGACGCCGGCGACCCGCTGACCGAGCGGCACCTGTTCCGGATCGCGTCGCACTCCAAGACCTTCACGGCCACCGCCGTGCTGCAGCTCGTCGAGCGGGGCAGGGTGCGCCTGGACGACACGGTGGGGCAGCACGTACCGGCCGTCGCCGGCTCACCGGTCGCCGACCGGACGCTGGCCGAGCTCCTCGCGCACGGCGGCGGGCTGGTCCGTGACACCCATGACAGCGACTTCTGGCAGCTGCACCGCCCGTTCCTGGACGTCGACGCCTTGGTGGCGGCGTGCCACGACGCGGCCGACGTGCTCCCGGCGAACCAGCGGTTCAAGTACTCCAACATCGGCTACGGCCTGCTCGGGCTGGTGATCGAGGCCGTCACGGGGCAGAGCTATGCCGGCTACGTGAAGGAGAACATCATCGAGCGCCTCGGCCTGCAGAACACCGGCCCCGAGCTCGATCCCGGCCGGGCCGAGGACTACGCGACCGGCTACACCGGCCTGGCAGCCACCGGACGGCGCATCCCCATCGACCCGATCGACACCGGCGCGCTCGCCTCGGCCACCGGCTTCTGGTCCACCGCGCAGGACCTGGCCCGGTACGCCTCCGCCCACGTGCTGGGCGAGCCCGTCCTGCTGAGCGACGAGTCCAAGCGACGCATGCACAAGCCCGCCTGGGCGGTCACCGGCACGCCGGAGCACTACGGTCTGGGCTTCGGCGTCCACACCCTGGACGAGCGCACGATGATCGGGCACGGGGGCGGGTTCCCCGGTGCCATCACGCGCACCCTCGTCGACCCGCAGGACGGCCTGACGGTGGTGGTGCTCACCAGCTGCACGGACGGCCCGGCGCTCGCGCTGGCGCAGGGCGTGGTGGCGCTCATCGACGCTGCCCTGAAGAATCGCGGCACGCCGGCCGACCCCTGCGCCGCCACAGCAGACCTGGCTGGTTGGACCGGGCGGTTCGCCTCGCTGTGGGGCATCAGCGACATCGTCGACCTCGGTGGCCGGCTGCGGGTGGTGACCCCCGACCAGCCCGACCCCACCGTCAGCATGTCGAGCCTGGAGATCCAGGACGCGGACACGCTGCGGATCTGCGACGCGAGCGGCTACGCCGCCCCGGGCGAGCTGGTCCGCTACCAGCGCGAGGGCGGGCGCATCACGAGCATCCGGCTGGGTGGCGGCACGATGGTCCCGCTCGAGGAGCACGCCGCGGCGCTGGAGGGCAGGACCCGCATCAGCACACCCTGAAACAGCACACCCTGAGGCGCCGACCCAGGACCGACCTCACGACCTACCTGCGCCAGAGCAGCACCAGCGCACGGTCGTCGCTCTCGTCGGTGCGGGTCCCGTCCACGATCCACTCGGCGCCGCCCTCGAACCGGCCACTGCGCACCAGCCGCTCGGCTGCCCCCATCAGACGGTCGATGCCGAGGTCGAGGTCCCGTCCGGGGGTCTCCACCAGGCCGTCGGTGTAGAAGAGCAGGGCGTCCCCACGCGCGAGACTGCCCTGGTGGGCAGGAAAGGCGACCCGCTCCATGACGCCCAGCACGGGTCCGTGCGCCGTGCGGATCACCTCCCAGACGCCCGACCCGGCGTGGTAGTGAGCCGCGGGCGGGTGGCCCGCGCTCGCCATCATGTACCGACCTGAGACCAGGTCCAGGCATAGGTGCATGGCCGTGGCGAAGCCTTCATCCCAGCGCTGGCGCAGCAGGTAGGCGTTGGCTGCCGGCAGGAACTCCGCTGCCGGCATGGCCCCCAGCAGGCCGCCAAAGGCCCCTGACAGCAGCAGCGCCCGGGTGCCGGCCGCCTGGCCCTTTCCCGAGACGTCCACCAGCGCCATCTCCAGCTGGCTGTCGTCGTTGGACCTCGAGGAGACCAGGAAGTCACCGGAGAAGGAGTCGCCGTACGCCGAGCGCAGGGTCGTCTCGACCGACCACTGGGTCGGCAGCCCCGGGACCTGCGCCTGCGCGCGCAACCGGTCGCGCAGGTCGATGAGCATAGACTGCCCCGCCATTCCCTGCACGCCCAGGCGCTCCCGGCTGAGGGTGAAGAGGAACACCAGCGCAGCGGTCCCTGCCACGACCCCGATCGTCCCGAACCTCGGCGCCTCCGGGCGCGTCACGCTGACGAGCACGATCCCCGAGCCCGCCACCAGGAACAGGAGCACCAGCGAACGCACCCGCAGGTAGAAGCCACCCAGCAGCAGCACCAACGTCAGTGCG
>JAABUN010003363.1_pt1 | contig 24950 bp, 33 predicted proteins | sample 5559311 | NCBI WGS metagenome assembly JAABUN01 (sample SAMN10711877, study PRJNA513370) | rock metagenome | isolation source: Antarctica rocks | place: Antarctica: Victoria Land, Siegfried Peak sud
GAAGGAAGGTGGACCTCCGTATGCCTGCAAAAAGACCGTCCCAGTTAGCGCCCCCAGGTTCTATCGATCGATGCAACACCCGCTTTGAGGCGTGCCCGTTGACCTGCGGTGTTCTCGTAGAGCGTTCGCTTTACGGGACGTCAGCGTTCGCCCGTTTCTTCGCCTCTGGTGAAGCGCCCGAATGTGGGTACCGCAAGGCAGCCTTCAACTGAACGGGTGGCCTGACCTATCGCGTCTTCGCTGCTTGGATGAACCCCCTCGCCGCTTGCTGTTGCGCAGCGGACTACATCCACCATGCTCACTAGAACCGGTGCTTCTAGCCGTCCAGAGAAGCGCCATGGTGAGCGGTTGGTCATCTCTGAGCGTGTCGTCGGCGCGTCGATTTGGGTGGCCACCGCGAAGGACCGGATAGTTGACCCGGTGAGTGAGCAGAACGGTCTTCAGATCAACTGGGTCAATTCCGCAGGTGGCGCCCTCGGCGCCGTGTCCTCGGCCGTACTCCTGTCCAGCCTCGGCGCGGCCGGCACCCTGGTGGGTGCCGCGCTGGGCAGTTTGTGCATCACGGTCGGAGGTGCCGTCTACTCCCACTACTTGAGGATGACGAAGGAGCGTGTCGCAGCGCAGGCCCTCGCCGCTCGGCGTCCCGGCCGAGTGCGCGAACCGGGGCCGGCCGAGGCAGGGCCAGTCGCCCAGCCCGAGCATCCTCGGCCCGAGGACCCCGACCCCACCGATCCAGCGGATGAGGAAAGGTCCGTAGGGCAGTTGTTTCGCGGCCTGCCCTGGAAGCGGATCCTCGCTATCAGCGCAGCACTCTTCGCGGTCGCGATGGTCCTCATCGTGGCCTTCGAACTATCAACCGGTCGTGCGGTGTCCACCTACACCGGCGGCACGAGCAACACCAGTGTCGGTACCTCGATCCCGGGGTGGAGCGGCACGGGGCAGGAGTCACCCGATGTGGAACTCGACGTGCCGGCGCCGGGCGACGTCCAGGACGGCGACGTGCCGCAGGAACAGGCGCCGGAGGAGGACGTGCCGCAGGAACAGGCGCCGGAGGAGGACGTGCCGCAGGAACAGGCGCCGGAGGAGGACGTGCCGCAGGACCAAGCTCCGCCGGAGGAGGACGTGCCGCAGGAACAGGCGCCGGAGGAGGACGTGCCGCAGGACCAAGCTCCGCCGGAGGAGGACGTGCCGCAGGACCAAGCTCCGCCGGAGGAGGCACCCCAGCAGGAGCCCGCACCGGAGCAGCCGGCACCGGAGGCCCCCGCCCCGTAGGACTGCAGTCGGTCATCCACAGCGGGACGCCCCGTAGGGGATGACCAACTGCGCTCATGCCTGCCGATCATCGGCTGACACGCCTGAAAACGTCACTTAGCAGCAACAGAACACCGCCACTTGTCGACGAAAGTCACACCCATATGTGACAGCCGTTCGGGCAAACCTAATCTGCGGCTGTGCGACTTTTGGCGGAATGTGGCGGGGGATGTCATCGTCGCTAAAAGGTGGTGTCAGGGACCATCGCGACAGGGTGGGGAGAAGGCTAAGGACGCCTGGAAGGACGCCCCGAAGTAGTCTGTTCGTGGCGTCAACATGTACGGTGAGACCCCGTCGGCAGCATGGAAAGTTTCGCTGCGGGCGGGGTCTCACACCCTTTGCGGGTGGCTGCGCGGCGGGTCGTGAAGTTGGGTCCGCGCTGGCGCAAGGCCCGGGTGGCCTGGGACACCCCTGGCCGCCTTGGAGAGGAAGTGACTTGTGGTTGACACACCGGTACCGGTCAAGGAGCGGCCTCGGCGCGGCCACCGGCCGCCAGTGATTCCTGGGGCGAGCACCTCGCCCAGAGGTGAGGTAGCGCCGGTGAGCAATGTTGGTGTCGACCGTGGCAGGGTGGTTTTGTCCGGAGTGCAGACGGTCGCGCAATGGTCTGGCCGTTTTCTGTTGATCGCAGCGGCCCTGTTCGTACTGGTCTGGGCCCTTGGCCAGTTGTGGGTGGGTGTGCTGCCAGTCTTGCTGGCGCTGATCCTCGCCACGGTGCTGTGGCCACCAGTGGCCTGGATGACCGCGAAGGGTCTTCCTGCGGTGTTGGCTGCTGGGGTCACGTTGTTGGTGTCGTTCGGAGTTCTCTTCGGGGTCCTGGCTGCCATCGCACCGCAGATGCTCCAGCAGTCCCAGGAGATCGGGGTCGCGGCCCTGGAGGGAGTGGATGAGGTGCAGGAGTGGCTGGCCGGGCCGCCCCTGAATCTGGACACCGAGCAGGTCGACGACGGTATCGAGCGGGCCATCACGTGGCTGCGGGACCAAAGTGCCGACATCGCCTCCGGCGTGTTCACCGGAGTGACCAGCGTGGGGTCCGGGCTCGTCACGATTGGGTTGGTCCTGGTGCTCACGTTCTTCTTCCTCAAGGACGGGCCAGCCTTCCTGCCGTGGCTACGGACGCTCACAGGGCGCACCGCGGGGTTGCACCTCACAGAGGTGCTGACCCGCAACTGGCGCACGCTCGGCGGTTTTATCCGTACCCAAGCCGTTGTCAGTGCCGTGGACGCGGTTTTCATCGGTGCGGGGCTGCTGCTCCTAGGCGTGCCCTTGGCATTCGCGCTGGCCCTGCTCACCTTCTTCGCCGGTTTCATCCCGATCGTTGGGGCGGTGACCGCCGGGGCTCTCGCAGTGCTGGTAGCGCTAGTCTCCAACGGGTGGCAGGTCGCCCTGACCGTCCTGGGCCTGGTGGTGCTCGTGCAACAGCTTGAGAGCAATGTCCTACAACCAGCACTGCAGGGCAGGACCATGCAGATGCACGCCGGCATCATCTTGCTCTCGGTGGCCATAGGTGGAACGATCTTCGGCATCGTGGGAGCGTTTCTCGCGGTGCCATTGTCGGCATGCCTGGTCGTGACGTTGCGATACGTCAGTGAGCAAGTGGACCTACGCGCCGGGGACCAGGACCCCGAGGATCTGCCGGTCATGACACCCGAAGGTGATCTCGCCAAAACCGAAGGCGCCCAGTCCTTGACTAACCACACGGGCGATGGGAACAAGGCCCCTGCAGGACATGGCAGAGCCCACCCTAAGGGCCGCCGCAGCCGACTCTCCAGAGTTCTGCGTCGCTGACGGGGCCCGTCCCGTCCGGCTCGGTTTGGCTTAGGTGATGGTGGCCAGAGCCTGCGGGGCGATGTTGATGGTGACCTGGGTGTGCTCAAGTGATTGCATTTTCGTTGGCTTCAGCCCTGCTGATCGCGGCGCCTGGCCCCAGCGTCCTCTTCGTCATCGGCCGGGCGCTGGCTCTTGGCCGATTCGCAGCATGGCTATCGGCCGTAGGCAACGCGCTCGGGACTCTCCTATTAGCCGGGGTTGTTGCTGTGGGCCTGGGTCCGCTCCTTCAACGGTCGGAAACGCTGTTGCTGGTGGTCAAACTCTTGGGCGCCGCTTACTTGGTAGTGCTCGGCTACCGGTCGCTGCGTTCTGCCGGTAGCGGCGACCTGCCTGCCGCACCCTCAAGCGACGTTTCTTCGATCAGTCGACTACGGGTCCTTCGAGAGGGTTTCGTCGTCGGCGTCCTGAATCCGAAGTCCTTGGTCTTCTTCTCGGCAGCGCTTCCGCAGTTCGTCAACCCAGGCAACGGCGCGATTCCGTTTCAGATCGCCATGCTCGGCGTGATCTTCTCAGCCATCGCCTTGGTTCTTGATACTGGGTGGGCGGTGTTCGCTGGCTCGGTGCGAGGTTGGTTCGCCAAAGATCCCCGGCGTCTGCGCCGCACTACCCAGACCGGCGGGATAGTCATGATCGGTCTCGGCGGCGGCCTCGCCTTCGAGACAGTCCGTACATAATCAACTGTTCGAAACCCATCCCATTCGAGCAGGGGAGATAGCACGGCTCCGGCGCAATGCCGTCCGAAACTCTTGTTGACAACTCTCGCGATCGTTAAGTTCTGGATGAGCACCGGGAGACGCGTAGGCATGCTCTCGGTCGGCCTCTCAGTTCCGATCTTTACCGCTGGCGTGAGAGTCACGGAGTGGGGTCACTCTGGCGGCTACGTGCGTCGCTTAGGGATCGCTGACCGGTGACTCCGTAGGACTGCCAGACTGTCGCAAGTGCAAGACGTTCTGGCCGATTTGATCTCCGCCTCCTACTGGCGCTCTAATCCGCCTGTCTGGCCCGAGCACCGGATCTATTACGCGGATGACAGCGCGTGGTGGCGTGAACCCAGCATCCTCGGGGAACTCGGGTTTGCTCGCGCTGCGTTGTTCTCGGATGAGTCACCCACTGTGGTCATGGGTTCAGAGTCGCGGGGATCGTTGCTGGGGCCGCTGGTAGCCACGCGTCTGGGTATCGGCTTCGCAGAGGTCAGGAAAGGGGCTGATTGGGCCTCAGATGTTGAGGTGTGGCTACGGCGCTGCACACCGCCTGACTACCGGGATCGTCATCTGGAGATGGCAGTTCGTCGTTCTGTTCTTCGGACCGGCGACCGGGTGCTGTTCGTCGACGACTGGGCCGCCACGGGCGATTGGTTGGGCTGTCGCTATTCTGAGTACCGAGGGCGCACCCATTGCGACGCCTACCAGGAGAGATGCCGCTATGGGTTGGCCTAGTCCTTCGCATGTGCCAGTTGCTGACCGTCCCTGCCGCGCCGTCGGTTTCGGGATCGCGGTGCATGTTGCTCGCTTTGGCGTGATCGTGCTTGGGCTCGAGATTGCTCCTCTTCTCGGCATCACTGGTTGGTACTCCGGTCTCTTCACCAACGCGCTGTGCGTCGCTTTCGCCGTGTCACTCGTCACCTACCTTGGTCTATGGCGGTGTATCGGTGCGACCACACTCTGGCGCGGCCGAAGGGCCGGCCTATTGCTGCTGGTGCCGCTCGGCGAGGCCCTCCTGTGGCTATTGCCAGACGGCCTTATCGAGAAGCCGCCCGGATTCGGGCTCTGGGCACTCACTCTGCTTCTTGTCGGTGTCAACGAGGAACTGATCAGCCGGGGCGTCGTCCTGGAGCGGATGCGATGCGTCTTTAACCCGTATCCAGCGGTGGCCATCACCGCGGTCTTGTTCGGCCTTCAGCACCTATCGGCCTTTGCCACCACGAGCCGGGATGCCTACGACATCGTGACGAACGTTCTCGTCTCGGCGTGCTACGGATTCGCGCTGGCTGCCGTCCAGTTCAGATTTGCCTGGATTCTGCCGCTGATTCTGATCCACGGTCTCGCTGATTTCACCACAATCCTCACCTCCGGAGGGCTGAGCGACCTCGCAGTGGTTGGGACCCTGGTGGTGTTCGTGACCTACGGGATCCTGATGATCCGAGGGGCCCCTCGACGAGGCGCCGCATAATGCGCCGCACGGCACTTACCGAATGTCCTGGAAAGGACCACGGCCTCCGAACCGTGCGATATGTGCCGAACCTGTTCCGTTCGCCGATCGCTCAGCGGAACGCTATATCCCACTTTCGGTATTCTGTCCAGGTCTGTGAGAGCGACAAGGAGACACAGTGAGATTGCATCATGTGCAAGTTGCCTGCGCCATCGGAACTGAGGATGCAGCGCGACGGTTTTACGCAGAGGGCCTCGGTTTGGTCGAGGTCGAAAAGCCGGAGGATCTGAAGCCGAAAGGTGGAGTGTGGTTCCGTGCTTACGACGGGGCCGGCCTAGTGAGCGCCGAGATCCACGTCGGAGTGGAGAACCGGTTTGTTCCCGCGCTGAAGGCGCACCCGGCTCTGCAGGTCGGCAGTGTGGCCGAGTTGGAGGCCGTCGCTGATCGGCTGAGCGGCCTGGGGTTCGACGTTGACTGGAGCCAGCGGTACAACTTCCCAGGAAACGAGCGGTGCCACACGGCAGACGGACAAGGGAATCGGATCGAGCTCCTGGCGCCCGTCGAGACTGTGTGAACACACTCCACGCTGTTAGTTGACGAGGCCAACGCACAGCGACGCTTGCCCATCCCTTCCCGCAAGCACCGTGCTGATTACCTCGGCGAGGCTCTGACCATCCGCGCCGACCGGCGACGTCCCGTAGGAGGAAGGTCAAACACCAACCCGACCAGGTCGTGTGTCACATGGGATCGTCGTACGGGACGGAGTAACTGGCCACCTTCGGGATGCGCTGGTTCATCGCTGCAACGTCAGGTCGAGCGCTCGGCGGTGTTGCGCAGGATGCAGAACTCATTGCCCTCAGGGTCTGCCAGGACGACCCAGCCGGTCCCGGGGCCGTGCTTCCCTCGGTAGTCAGCGACCTCGACTGCCCCGCAGTTGAGTAGTCGGGCGAGCTCGTCGTCGCGCCGACCCCGGACCAGCTCCAGATCTAGGTGTAAGCGGTTCTTGTGACCGCCTTCGATTCCGGGACCTGGATGAATAGCAGCCGGTGAGACCCGTCCTGGCTCAGGATCATGCACTCTTGGTGACCAGGCTCGTTGGGGTCATCTTCGACATCGACGTAGTCCAACACGTCCTTCCACCACTCGGAGAATTCGTAGGCGTTGGTGCAGTCAACGCAGGTGTGCGAGACGCGTGATGTCATCACCTCAGTTTGAGGGCCTCTACCAGCACCCGTCCACCGAGTTTCCTGGCTCACACCGGGTGGGGATCCCGTTGCGGCGACGCCCCTCTTGCGATCGTGGCACTGCAGCAGCCCACGAAGCAGAGTAGCACTGCGGTAGTATTGTGGTATGAAACTCAGTGTCAGTCTGCCCGATGAGGATGTGGCCGTCCTCGACGAGTTCGCACGCAACGCTGGCCTGCCCTCAAGGTCGGCTGCGTTGCGCCATGCTGTGCGAATGCTGCGACTTCCTGATCTCGAGCAGGACTACGAAGCCGCGTGGCTGGAGTGGGAAACAGCAGGCGACCAGGCGTCGTGGAACGTGACCGCGGCCGACGGGATGGCCGATGCTGCGCGGTGAGATCCGGCTCGTCGACCTGGACCCCGTGCGCGGAAGTGAGGCCAACAAGCGACGTCCAGCGGTGATCGTCAGCAACGACCGAGCCAACTCCATCGCGGCGAGGCTCGGCCGCGGAGTCGTCACCGTCGTACCGGTGACTAGCAACACCGACCGAATCTTCCCGTTCCAAGCACTGCTACCCGCAGCCTCGACCGGCCTGCCGCAGGACTCTAAGGCCCAAGCCGAGCAGGTCCGCTCGATTGCGCTCGAAAGGCTCGGCTCGGTTCTCGGGCGCGCCCCCGCAGACGTCATGGTGCAACTTGACGACGCGTTGCGCCTCCACCTACAGCTGTAGCGACATCGCCTTCCCGCAACCGGATCCCTATCCGGGCATGGATTACTTCAAGGCGCGCTGGCCAGGACAACGGTTTGGCCGTCACGCTCGGACCCGCCGGAGACTCTCACCATCCGGGCCGTCTCTCGAAGGCCCACCCCCTCAAGCCGGGCGACGATCTGGTCGGCGGTGGTGAGGTAGCGGACGAGTTCGATTTCGTGACCGAAGCGTCGGAAGGCAGGAGCGACGTCACGGACCCCATAGCCGGACTGGGTACCAATGAGGATGTGTCCACCGGAACGGAGGACTCGGCCGGCTTCGGCGAAGATGCGATCGTGGTCGACCGGCGGGGTGTGGATGATTGAGTACCACAGCAAAACGCCGTCGAAGTAGTTGTCGGGGTAGGCGAGGGCGTTGAGCGAACCCACCCCGAACTTTAGGTCCGGATGGAAGTGGCAGGCCATCTCGATCATGCCTGGCGAAAGGTCGACGCCCTCGACGTCGCAATGGCTGTCGGCCAGGTACCGGCTCATTCTGCCGGTGCCGCACCCAGCGTCGAGAACGCGTGCTGCTGTGCTGCTGGTGGCGACGGCGTCGGCGAATGCGTCGACCATCGCGAGATCCATTGAGGTCTCGGCGCGCGTGTCTGGCAGATGCTTGGCGTAGTCCCGAGCCACCGCGTCATAAGCGACGCGAACCCCATTCAATTCGCTGAGCTCGGGTCGGGGCTCCACCGCCACATCGTGTCACGCCAAACCCCAGAATCTAGGGACTAGGTGTTCTGTCCACAGAGCATCTAGCCGAACGGGTCAGGTGTTCGGTCCCGTCTGGAAGTCTTAGCCGTCCTCGGAAGATTCCTGATTGGAGTCAGTTTCCGGTCCCTCGGCCTCAGCATCCTCTGGCTCCTCGGGCGGAGTGGGTCCGACCAGAGTCGCCGCCGACCACAGCCGTTCGTACTCGGTCTGCAGCGCCTCCCGGGCAGGGGAAGGCATCGGCGATAGGACGGTCGTCTTGCGCCCGACTCCGTTGAGGCTTGCGCCGAGGGTCAGTACGTCACCGTCATCGGCGACAAGTACCCGGTCGTGGAGTTGGGTCGAGGCCCGTATCTCGATCTGACGCGAAAGGCTGGGGTTATCAATGTAGGTCTGCAGTGCGGCGATCTCGGACCTGTTCTTCTGCCTGCCTGAGACCAGCAGTCGGGTGAGCTGAGTGCTGACCACGAGGGTGTGAAGGTCGGGGAGCTTCAGGTAGGCGTCGACGAGCAACCCAGGTCCGGCTGCGGCCAGCTGTCCCACCAGAGTCGGGTAGGCCAGTGGATCCTCGCCGCCCAGGACCACGACACCCACGCCCTCGTCTGTCTCTGTGCCAATCTCGGCATGCCGGAGCAGCGCCGACCCCAACTCGGTCAGTCGGAGTCGGGAGTCTTCGCAGGCGAGATCGGGAATTTCGTCCAGCCAGGTGAGGCTGACAAGGTGCTCGACCGTAGTCTCCGCTGGCGACACTAGCTCGCGCTGTATCCACGGACCTCGGGATCCCAGGTTCCAATTGAATGCACGCGGCGTGACAAATTCGCGCATCATCTCGCGCATCGGGCGTTGGAGTTCCGCTATCGCGCGAGACGCTGTAAAAGATGCTGCTGCGCTTGCAATCCCACCAAAGTTGGATGACTGGACACCTTCCCGTCGAACATTGCGGTAGATCGCCTCGCGGGGCTCGGGATTCTTCTGCCATAACTCAACCTGCTCCGCCGTCGGGTTGTAGTGATTGCGGTTGCATGCCGCTACGAAGCCCAAGACCTGGTGCTGACCTTCTGTCAAAATGTCCACGGGCTGATGTTAGGCGACTCCGGAACGCTCGGTCCGGCGGTTCGCGATAGTGCAGGTCCAATCAGGCGTCGATGCCCTCACCTATCCTGTGGCCCACGTCAAAGACTGCGGTGGCCGTCCAGACTGCTTCCCAGAATGTCCACCAAGGGGTGGGCCCGTTTGGGCGAGACACCCGTTATGAGGACGACGCCAGCGGCGACGACACCACGGGTGGGGTGGCCCAGTGAACCGGCCACCCGTACAGGTCGATGAGTTCGATGTCGCAAACGCTTCCTTCTGGAGCGCGCTGACCGCTCCGTCCCATATGCCGAACGTCATGCGGTTCTGGCATGAGAGCCGAAGCTGCCGCGACCGAGGTCGCCACCGTCACCGATTGGGGATCGTCAACCGGAGCGGGTTCCCCAATCGACCAGGGGGTGGATGGGACTTTTCGATTGTTTGCAACGGTGTCGTCGACCTACAGGCGCCGAGGCATCACCGGCTTGTCCGCTACCGGATCGTCCTTGAGGTTCGCGGTCAGCTGTCATGTTCCAGCGCTCGTTGGGCACTCGCGAGTTCGGCTGGCACGTCGGTCGCGAGCCAACGACGTAGGGGTGGGCCGAGCAGTGGGCGTAGCAACGGGGTGAGCCAGAATTCCAGGCGCCGTCGCACCCGTACGCCGTCGGTGTGCGGCCAGCACTCAACGGTGCCCTCGAAGCCGGCGAGCCGGTCGGTCCACGATGGTGCGGGTCGGATCACCAGTGCCTGTTCACCATGTCGAGTGACGTGCTGGGTGGACCGCAGCACAGCCGGTATTGGTCCGAGCCGCGGGGTGAAGCGGAACGTGACCTGGCGATGGTCCGGTGCGTGCTCGACCCAGTGGATCTTGCCAACTTTGGCGTCGACCTCGCGGTACCGCTCGACGTCCATCACGAACTCGATCACGTGGCGGGCTGTCGTGGCGATGACCAGTTCGGCTTCGCCGACCACGTCTGGTTTCCTCGCGGGCCGCTGGCTGCTGTTGCTCATCCCTTGCGGCCTGGGGCGGGGTGCAGGGTGGCGGTCGCTGTGTCTACCCACGCTCGTAGGTAGGCAGTGGGGTCCACCTGCCCGGGTCGGTGGCCAATGAGGGCGTCGAGAACGGCGGGGTAGGTCAGAGACGCCACCAGGACCGAGGCGGTCGCGGCCGGGTCGGTGGTTGTGACCCGCCCCCAGGTCGCCTGAGCGCGGATCCAGTCGGTGAACTCTAGCGACACGCTAACAAGGGGTCCCGGATGACCTGCGCCCACTTTTCCGGTTTCGGGCTCGGAATCCCGGCCCGTCAGGGCACGGCGTTTTCGCGAAGCCGTCAGAGCGTGCGGGACGGTCGGGGTACCCCACGACGCGCTCCGGCTCGTGCTCAGGTGCCCGACCTCGTCGACAGCATGCCGCCCGCCCCTCCCGCGAGATCAGGTGCGCCAGAACCCGGTCTCGTGCTTGAGAACAGTCCATGCACCGTGCAGGGACACACGACCCTGCTCGGCTGGCCACGTCACCCGACTCGTCCCGCAAGCTCAACCGCCTGCGACGCGTCGAAAGCCGGATGCCGGCCGCCGAGACGGGCCCCATCGTCACCGCTCAGCGATCCGCTCACGGTGCGTGGCGCACAACTGGCGGTATCGGCTGGTCACTTGGAGCTCAGCAACTCCTCGATCCAGGCGTCGAGTCGGTTCCGGAGGACGGAGCCAGTCAGATGACCTCGACCGATTCCTGCGTAGTTGGCGGCCCACTCTTCGACAGCTGGTTCTGCTTGGGCTGCGGTCTGGCGATCCCAAGCCGCGATGTCGTCCACGGCTTGCCCCGAAACGGCTCGATAGGTTGCGAGCAGTGTGCCCGCGGCATCACGGTCTCCAAGGAGCACCAAGTCTTGGCGGCTCCATGCGAGGTCAATGCCGCGTGGGCCATGACGGGCACCCGACAAATCGACCACGCCGGTGACGGTGTCGCTGTCCCAGAGGGTATTGCCGCACCAGAAGTCCCAGTGGGTTAGCACCCCGCCATCCCGTGCCAGATCCGCCCAGTCGTGTCGCCCACGGTGGGCTATCGCACTCTTCCCTGACGGCGGTGCTTCCAGGGCAGATCGCAAACCGGTGTCGTCGACAGCATGGATACGGGCAAGAATGGCGCCGAGTTGGACCGCGATGGTCTCGGCGGCCACGTCAGACGACGGCGGCGTGCCGGGCAGCTTTTGGGTCAGGATCGAGGGCTCAGCGGCCGAGTCGTCGTGCGCGACCAGGCCGGCACCAGATCCCCCAACCCCTTGAGACGATCCAGTGCGATGACTTCATTCGTGGCCGCACGGTCTCCTGGCGGGAACCGGCGCAGCACGTACATGCCAACGTCATCGGTGACCGAAGTGGTGACTGCGTGTTCTCCGCCGGAAAAACGGGCGACGCTGCGGACGGATCGGCCGAGCAGACGCGAGGCCGTAACCGAGTCGACGTCTTATGAGCGCGGAGTCACCAGCCACCGACCATTACAGAGCACGGCCATCGTGTCCCAACGCATGGAGACAGACCCCTCGGCAGGATCGCGCGGGCGCGCTCCTCGATAGATCCGGACACCCCGCAAGAGGACCCCTCTACGGCGATTGGCAACATCCGCGGCTTTCCTCAAGTGCAGACAGCACCGAGTGCAGCTGATCGCACCTGCCGTGCGTACTTGCCGAGGACTCCTTGGTCCTCAGCAGTTGGCTTAGCTGTCCAATGCTGGCGGCGGTGCTCGAGTTCACCCGAGGAAAGGTCGATATTGAGGGTGCCGGCGGCGAGGTCAAGGTGGATGGTGTCTCCGTCGTTGATGAAGGCAATGGGTCCGCCCGCGGTTGCTTCAGGAGCGATGTGACCGACGCAGAGTCCAGTGGTGCCGCCGGAGAATCTGCCATCGGTGAGCAGGAGCACCTCTTGGCCTAGTCCGGCGCCTTTGATGGCGGCGGTGACGGCGAGCATCTCGCGCATGCCGGGTCCACCGGCAGGGCCTTCGTACCGGATGATGACGGCGTCACCGGCCGAGATGGCCGCGTTCCTGATGGCGGCGATGGCCGCCTGTTCACCGTCGAAAACCTTGGCGATTCCGGTGAAGGTGACGATGTCGATACCGGCGGTCTTGGCGATGGCTCCTTCGGGGGCCAGTGTGCCGTGCAGAACAGCGATTCCTCCGTCGGGCCGGATGGGTTTGCTGAGGGGATGCAACACCAGCCCGTCCGGCGCCGGGGGGTCAAGTTGTGCGAGGTTCTCACCTACGGTCTGGCCGGTCACGGTCAAGGCATCGGGGTTGATGAGTCCGGCGGTGAGCAGTTCACGCATGACGACCGGGACGCCTCCGACCCGGTCCAGATCGACCATCACGTGGCGACCGAAAGGCTTCATGTCTGCCAGCAGCGGCACCCGCTCGTTGGCCGCGGCGAAATCGCTGAGGTCGAGTTCAACGTTGGCTTCGTGGGCGATGGCCAGAAGGTGCAGGACGGCGTTGGTGGAACCGCCGAGGGCCATCAGGACGGCGATCGCGTTCTCGAATGCTTCGCGGGTGAGGATGTGGCGGGCGGTTATCCCACGGTGGAGCATGTCGACGGCGGCAGCTCCGGAGTCGCGGGCGATAGCCATCCGGCGGCGGTCTGTAGCTGGTGGGGATGCACTACCCGGCAGCGCCATGCCCAGTGCCTCCGCCATGCTGGCCATGGTGTTGGCGGTATACATCCCGGCGCAGCCGCCCTCGCCGGGGCAGAAGGCGCGTTCGATGGTGTCAACGTCTTGGCGAGGAAGTTGGCCGTAGATGCAGGCACCGACGGCTTCGAGCGCCTCTACGATCGTTACTTGGTGTTCGGAGCCGTCGGAGAGTCGGGCGAGGCCGGGCAGGCTGGTCCCGGCATAGACGAACACGCTGGCCAGATCGAGTCGGGCTGCGGCCATGAGCATGCCGGGCAGTGACTTGTCGCACCCGGCCAGCAGCACCGATCCGTCCAGTCGTTCTGCCTGCATCACGGTCTCCACACTGTCGGCGATGACCTCCCGGGAGACCAGCGAGTAGTGCATCCCGCGGTGACCCATCGCGATCCCGTCGCTGACCGAGATCGTCCCGAATTGCAGTGGGTAGCCCCCTCGGGTGTGGACCCCTTCTTTGGCCGCACCCGCGAGACGGTCCAGGTTCAGGTTGCAGGGAGTGACCTCGTTCCAGCTTGAGGCGACCCCGACCTGGGGCTTGACTAGGTCGGCGTCCCCGAGACCGGCTCCGCGGAGCATGCCGCGCGCCGCTGCTTGCCCGAGTCCTTCGGTCGCTTCTCGGCTGTGTGGCCGAGGGTCTTCCGCGACACTCGAACCCGACGGGTGGGCCTTGGAGGATGTGGCGCTCGTGGCGGTGTGGCGCTGCGTCATTGGAGAGGCTCCTTGTATCGGTTGGTCACGGATCGTCGTTGGATTACGATGTCGAATCCGCATTGGTCAACGTTGCCGGATCCCCTTCGGGTGGCGGCGTGGTCTGGGTAGGTCGGCGGGACCAGTAGCTGGCGATCAGAGATCCCGAGACGTTGTGCCAGACCGAGAAGAGCGCTGCCGGGAGCGCAGCGGCGGGGGTGAAGTGCACCGAGGCCAAGGCTGCGGCCAGGCCCGAGTTCTGCATGCCGACCTCGATGCTCACCGCACGTCGGCTCGCGACGTCAAGGCCGCAGACTTTCCCGATGGCATAGCCCAAACTCAGGCCCAGAGCATTGTGCACAACCACTGCCACCACCAGGACGAGTCCGATCGAAAGCAGCGTGTCGGCGCTGGCAGCGACCACGGCCATTACGACGGCGGTGATGCCGATGACCGAGACGAGCGGTAGCACATCGAGCACGCGTGCGATGAGGGCGGGGAACAGCAAGCGCAACCCCACCCCGAGGACGATCGGCACGAGCACGATCTTCAGAATTGAGACGAACAGGCCTCCAGTATCGACCGGCAGATACTCCCCGGCCAGCCAGAGCACCAGCACGGGAGTCAGCAGCGGAGCGAGCAGCGTCGATACCGACGTCATCGCCACCGAGAGCGCGGTGTCGCCTTTGGCCAGATAGACCATCACATTGGATGCGGTTCCTCCTGGGGCCGCTCCCACCAGCACCATCCCCGCCGTGAGCGCGGCAGAGAGACCTAGCGCGTAGGCGATTCCAAATCCGAGTAGTGGCATCACCACGTACTGGGCGGCTACTCCCAGGAGCAGTGCCCATGGCCGTTTGGCGACCACAGCGAAGTCCGAGAGCGTCAGGGTCATCCCCATTCCGAGCATGATGATCGATAGCAGCCAGGGGATCGCCACAGTCGCGCCGCTGAAGGTTTCGGGAGTGATCAGGGCGATCGCCCCTGCGATCACCACGATGAGCGCGAACCACTTGCCGGTGAACTCGCTGACCCGTTTCATGCTGGTCATGATGCGTCCTCTCCACGTTGGTGTGACCAGGATCACGGACAACGGCGGTATAGACCAGATGACCGTTTATGCTGGTACCGGCACTACTAGTGAGCGGGCGGTAGCGCGCGAGCAGCGTCGGAGGGGTGAAGATGGAGCGTCAGGAGTTGGCCGACTTCCTGTCTTCCCGGCGTCGTCAGGCCGATCCGCGGGATTCCGGCCTCACCGTCACGGGGGTACGTCGAGTCGCTGGCCTGCGCCGCGAAGAAGTCTCGGTGCTGTCCGGAGTCAGCGTCACTTGGTACACATGGTTGGAGCAGGGCCGCGACGTCAACCCATCACGGCAAGTTCTCGACGCCCTAGCGTCCACCCTGCGGCTCTCGGATGCCGAGCACCGATACCTGCTCAAGCTCGGGGGATACCCCGGAGGGCCCACCAGCGGTCGTGCGACTCTTTCCGAGCACGGTCAGACCTTTCTCGATGCGCTGGGCACCTCCCCGGCGTACGCGATCACCGACCGGTGGGACATCGTGGGCTGGAACCGCGCCTACGAACTCCTCTATCCAGGAGTCGCGGCTGTCGCGGAGTCCGACCGCAACCTGCTCTGGCTGATGTTCACAGACCCCGCCGTCCGTCAACTCCTCGCCGACTGGACCAACGACAGCCAACGCTTTCTGGCCCACTTCCGAGCCGAGGCCGGCCAACGCATCAGCGACCCGCACTACGGCGAACTCATCGATCGCCTCAAAGCGGCCAGCGCGACGTTTCGAACCGGATGGGACGACCACGCAGTCGAGGGCTTCGTCTCCCGAGAACGCCACTTCCACCACCACGTCCTCGGCCCGCTCACCTTCGACCACCATCAACTCACGTTCGCCGACACCCCCCAAGTCAACCTGGTCGCTTACACGGCGACCAGAGACAACAAGGACACACACCCGTTCGCGGGGTACGCAAAAGCGCCGTAACTTGCCACCGGGACTATCGGCGCCGTAAGCCGAAGGGCTCGTGGGACGTCGCCGCCTACGATGAACACGTGTCTCTACCGACCCTGCTCGTCATCGACGTACAGCAGGCCTTCGAGGGCCCGTCGTGGGGAGAGCGGAACAACCCGGACGCGGAAACTCACGTCCGCGAGCTGCTGACCACGTGGCGCGAGCTAGGAGCGCCGCTCGTGCACGTGCGCCACGAAAGCACCTCGGCCTCCGGGCTCTTTCGCCGCGACACTCCAGCATTCGAGTTCAAGCCAGAAGCACTCCCGCTCCCTGGTGAGGTCGTCCTCGACAAGCAGGTCAACAGCGCCTTCATCGGAACCGACCTGGAGGAACGCTTACGGAACGCCGGCGCCGATGCAGTCGTCGTGATCGGACTGACCACCGACCATTGCTGCTCAACGACAGCGCGGATGGCCGCCAACCTCGGCTTCGAGACGTGGTTCGTCTCCGATGCCACCGCAACCCACGCCCGGGCGGGTTTCGACGCCGAGACGATGCACCGGACCGCACTCGCGAGCCTGGACGGTGAATTTGCCCGCGTCATGACGACAGCGGCAGCGATCGAACAACTTCACCAACTCGCCTCGTCGCCGTAGAGCGATCGCCAATCGGGACAAATCTGGCCAGCCTCTTGGACCGTTTCGAGAGCAGGCGGACTTCGTTTCTCCTATCGCGCGGCCGGTGTCATGCGATCACACGGAATCCATCGCCCAACCCGCCGCGGGTAGGTTGCCTACGTCGTCTTGGTGGGCTGAGCGTCTGGGTTCTGTTGGAGTTGGTGGAGTACGTCGAGTTCATCGTCGATGCGACGTCGCTCTCGGACCAGTCGTTCGACTTGGGCGTTGAGTGCTTCAGCAAGGTAGGAGGTTCGTTCGTGCGGTGGCGCGTCGATGCAGGGCAGGATGTCGGCGATCGTGTTGCTCGACAGGCCAGCGGCGAAGAGGTGCTGGATCGTGATGACACGCTCGATTGTTTCGGAGGAAAAGTTGCGCCACCCGTTCGGGCTGCGGGAAGAGGAGACCAGGCCGTTCGCCTCGTAATAGCGCAGGGAGCGCGCGCTGACCCCGGCAGCATTTGCCACCTCACCGATACGCATGTCGTCCTCCTGCTTGACCCTGACATTGGTGTCATCCTGGATGATCGTGGCATGGAAAACACCACCGACGTACGTCAGTTAAGGGTTGTCGTGTCCGTGCAGGATTACGACAGCGCGGTCCGCTTCTACCGGGATGTCCTGGGGTTGCCTGAGGTCGCGGCTTTCGCGGAAGGTGGGGATGACCGGGTCGCGATCCTCGACGCCGGACGGGCCACCCTAGAGATCGCAAGCCCAACCCACGCCCAGTCGATCGACGCGATCGAAGCCGGCGGCCTAAAGAGCCCGCAGATCAGGCTCGCCTTCGAGGTCGGTGACACCCGAGCCTGGACCGCGGACCTCGCCAAGAATGGAGCGAGTGTCGTCGCGCACCCGGTGTTGACCCCCTGGCGCTCGATCAACTCCCGCCTCGACGCCCCCGGTGAGCTCGTGATCACACTCTTCGAGGAGACCGAGACAGAGCAGCAACGCTCTGCACACGCCAACTTCGGACGGGACAACGAGCGGTGAGAGGCTGACCCCATGGACTGGCAGCCGCTCCCCACCACCGCGGTATGGGAGCACTACGAGGCGCGGCAAGCGGTCGAGGTGTTGTTCACCGAAACCGATGTCGATGGCGTCGTCCTGCGCGGGACCACGACCGGGGTTGAGAGAGAGCGGCCCTGGTCGATGGATTACGTGTTGACGACGGACCCGGCGTGGCACACCCGGAGCCTGCAGGCCCACTTGAGAGACGAAGACGGCGACCGATGCGTCACCCTGTCCCGGACTTCAGCTGGCAGGTGGCTCATTAACGGCCAACTCGAACCCGCGCTCGATGGGTGCCTCGACGTTGACCTCGATTGCTCAGCGGGGACGAACACCCTCCCCGTCCATCGACTCCCGCTGCTTGGGCCCGCAGCTGTCCCCATTCCTGCGGCATTCGTCCGTATCAGCGGGCCACCACAGGTCACGCGCCTGGAGCAGACCTACGGAAAACCCTCCCCGCCAGACGATCACGGACTCCACACGGTCCCGTACACCTCCTCGACCTTCGACATCGCACTCCAACTCACCTACGACGCGTCGGGCCTGATCACCGACTACCCAGGCCTCGCGCGGCGGCTGGCCTAAACCACCCCCAGCGCCTCCCTAAAAGGGCTGTCACTCTCCGAGGGCAACTGGACCAAATGCCAGAAGCCGTATGCGTCGGTGTCCGAACGAGGATCGCTATCTGGGCGGCAATACCCCAAGGCGGGTGACCGTGGGCAGACAGACGAGACCTACCCCGGATTTCGGATGTTGAATTTCAGCCTGAAGGCGGGTCCCAGCGTTACGATTCGGGTTTCGCCTCCGCGAACGTGATGATGTTGCCGGTCGGGTCTTGGGTCTGGGTGACACGAGAGATCACGCCACTGATCACCTCGCCATGCTGGACTCCCTTGGCCCCGATCTGCTTGAGGAAGCCGTCAAAGTCAGTCACCACGAAGGTCACCATCGATGATCCAGATTTCTCGGGCACCTCGACAACTTGCACACCCCCACCATGCTCAAAATCCCATTGGGCCAACGTCGACATGGGCTCCTGGTCTGGACCTCGGCCTAGAAGCTCAGAATAGAAGGTCTTCGCTTTCGCGAGATTTGAGACGGCCACCACCGCAAGTGCTGTCATCGTCACCATGCGCCGACCGTACCTGGTCTGCCCACCCCTGAGCAGAGGCCGAATCACGCTTGTCGATACGTATAGGGCTTTGAGTTCCGCCGGTCCCCTGAACCTTGTTTCGTAGGGGATCGCCATCCCTCGGCGGGGCGTAGTCGGACTCGATTAAGGGGGCTCGTACGGTTGCGCAGGCAATTCTGCGCGTCCTGTTTCGAGTTGCCCGTCTGAGCCTGAGTTGACGGTGAGCATGTACCGACTTGGTTTGTACAAACAGACGTTGGTGATACGTTGGGGTTCGGAGGTGTTCGATGAGCGATGCTGCAATCACGCTGGATCAAACGTTCCACGCGTTGGCCGATCCGAACCGCCGGGCCATTTTGTCGGTCGTCCGCAATGAGCGTTGCGCTATAGGCGAGATCGCGAGCGTGCTGGGGCTCTCGCAACAGATCGTGTCTCACCACCTGAAGGTGCTTCGTGCAGCTGGCCTTGTGACCGGCTCGCGGTCTGGGACTCGTCATCTGTTCGCTGTTCGAGTGGAAGGACTCGCCGTCGGCAAGGGCTTCTTCGACGACTTCTGGCCTGAACGGTTGACCGCGTTAAAGCGCGCAGTGGAGTCATCGACAGGCAGCAGCAATGGCTGAGCATCGGTCCTATGTCGATATCGCGGCCGCTCCGGAGGTCGTGTTCGAGTTTTTGGTGACGGATAGGGGGGTGACCTCGTGGATGGGCCAGTGGGCATCGGTGAACCCAGAGCCCGGCGGGCGTTTCGCAGTGGATATCGCCGGCTACCCGGTCCGGGGCATGTTGCTCGAGGTTGATCCACCTCGAAGAGTGATCGTCTCGTGGGGGTTCGCCGGCAATGACAGTTTGCCGCCTGGCTCCTTGACGGTGTCCTTCGACCTGACGCAGATCAGCGCCGGGACCCGGTTGAAGTCGTCCACACAGACCTTCCCGAGGACGACGTTCCCGGTCACACCGAGGGATGGAGCCACTTCCTGCCGCGCCTTGCACGAGCCGCAGCAGGCGAGCAACTTCCACCCGACACCTGGAAACCAGCACCCTGAGCGCTCACCACCCGAAGGAGTCACAATGTCAAACATCCACGAAAATCCCCTATTGACCGTGCAGGCCTACCACCAAGCGTGGACCAACGGAGACATCGACGAGGCACTGGCGTACGTCTCGGACGAGGTCGTCTGCTTCGCCCCCGACGAAGACGTCACCACGAAAGCCGACTGGCGCGACTATCTCGGCAGCTTCGTGCCGATGCTGACCGGCACACCCGAACACACTCGGATGAGCGACGGGACTCGGGTGGCGCTCTGGTACTACCCGCAGACTGCGACAACAACCACGACGTTAGCCAGTGAACTGTTCACGGTGCGAGGAGGGCAGATCACCGAGATCCGTCTCGCCTTCGACCGCCTCGGCCACATCCCGCAGGAAGAGCAGCCAGCATGACACCGGTACCGGCTACCGCCCAGGCTCACGAGCTCCTCGACCGGATACGCGCGTCGCTACCACCTGGATGAATACGAGAAATCCGCATGTTCGGTGCGATCGCCGTCATCGTCAACGACGCGATGGCGGTAGCCGTGCACAAGGACGGCAGTTTGCTCGTCCGAGTCGACCCCACAGAAGACGCGTCGCTGCTCGAAAACCCGCACGCATCCCGTGCGGAAATGGGCACAGGTCGCTCCATGAGTGAAGGATGGATCCGAGTCGAGCCAACAGCGCTGCGCAGCGACTCCGACCCCAACGGCTGGCTCGCCGCACCCATCCGATACCTCACCCACCGCAGCAAACCAGAGCAATCACCAGACTTACCCGAAGACCTGCCACTCATCCGCGGTAGCTCGCCACGCGTCACCAACCCTCTACGAGAACAAGCGAGGTTGTCATTTTCAGAAGTCGGCTGCACCAGACGTCAGAAGTCGTGATCATCGTTGCCCGTACGTGGATCCCTTGTGAGACCAGCTCCCTGCACGTGCCTGCTGACCTGCGCGTCACCGCAGGCGGTTCGTCCCTAAGCGCCCCGAGAGGTATTGGTCGAGTTGAGGTGCTTTGAATCGGGTCAGGGCGCCGTGGGAGACGGGGCGGTGTTTTCACCCACGAGGATGTCTTCGAGAGCTTTTCGATGTGCGGCGTAGGCCGCCCGGCCTTGACTGGTCAGGGAGAGCATGAGGCGTGAACTGCCCGCTCGGACGAATTGCTCGTCGGTGAGGTGGCCTACGTCGATCAGTTGAGTCAGGTGTTTGCTCAACGCCGACTTCGACAGGCCAGTGCGGTTCTGGATCTCACTGAACTCGATGCCATCAGCCCGTGAGAGCATCGCGCAGATTCGCAGCCTTTGCGGGGAATGGATGAGTGGGTCGAATTGTGCTTCAACCATGGCGGTGTTTGCGCTGATAGGGGACTCCGGTGACCAGTACCAGGGCAGCAAGTGCTGCGCCTGACGCGATCCACACCCACGACCCCAAGACGTCATCAAGGAAGATCGCCGCGATAGGAAAGCACCCAGCAACGAGCATCATCAGGACCGTCGGACCCCAGGGGACGTGGACGCCCTTGTACCCGGGCTGATTCACACTGATCTTTCCCACCAAAGCAGCGACACCGACGGCCAGGGCCAGCACCAGCGCCACGGTGACGACTCGGATGATGCCTGTGGGTTCGTTAATGGAGTTGAGGGCAAAGAGAGCGAAGAGAGCCACCGCGATAGTGGGGTAATACCAAACCGGCACGGGGCGATTGACCGTGGCCTGCTCTTCGGTGTTGGCGCTAGCGAGCAACGCTCGGGCTTCCTCGGGGGTAGGTTTGGCCCCTGAACCGTCTGTTTCCATGTGGGCAACACTAACACATGTTGCCTAGTAGGAAACATCTCACCTGTCAGGCGCGCTGAGTCGAAATACCCGAAACCCCGACAGATCGAAGACCACACGACCACATGTCCTGCAGAGCCATCGGTGAGCGGGCAGGTTCGTCAGGTGGAACTGACACCTTCGACGAACAACCAGCGTGGGCTCACGCCAGCCCCGGGACGCCCGGGGCCTTCTAGGATTGATGCCGTGGACGCCCTGGCAGCCGACTTGCAGCACTACCTACAGCAGTCGCGCGACACGCTCCTGCGAGCGGTGGACGGCCTCAGCGAGTACCACGCAAGGCGGCCGGTGATGCCCAGTGGTACCAACCTGCTTGGACTGCTCAAGCACCTCACCGGCATCGAGGCGTCATACCTTGGTGACTGTGTCGGTCGCCCGGCGCCGTTCCGGCTTCCATGGGTCGACGACGGCTCGATCTGGGAGTCCGCAGACATGTGGGTCAAAGCGGATCAGTCCCGCGACTACGTCGTGGATCTTTATCGTGCGGCTTGGGCGCACAGCGACGCCGTGATCGCGGACCTGCCGCTTAGTTTCCCTGCCACGGTCTCCTGGTGGCCGGAGGAGCGGCGGGCCCCGACCTTCGGGCATCTGCTCGTCCGCGTTGTTGCCGACACGGCCCAGCACGCAGGGCACGCCGACATCATCCGCGAGACCATTGACGGCTGCGGCGGGCGGGACCACGACGACATCGGAAACGCGCAGTGGTGGGACACCTACGTCGGACGCATCCAGGCGGTGGCCGACAAGTTCGAGTGAGCACCCGGATCGGTGGGACCGGCGCCGACAATAGCCGCTAACGCGAGGGCGGCTCGCCGGGTATATCCCCGCAGAGGGATCCCTATGCGAGACGCCATTTGCGAGACTATGGCGATGACGGTCGGCGACGCTCTCCACTTGGTTGCCGCCGGACTGTTGCGGCGCGGCGATCGCGGCCTGCTGCTGCATCGGGTGTCGACGCGTCGCTGGTATCCGGACTGTTGGGATCTTCCCGGGGGCCACGTCGAGGATGGCGAGACTTCGGCCGCAGCGCTGCGTCGCGAACTTCGTGAGGAGCTGGGCATCGCCGCCGTGATTGCCGGAGAGCCGTTCGCCCAAATCAGGGGTGAGGACTTCCGCATGGACGTTTGGGTCATCGATATATGGGTCGGCGAGCCAGCGAACCTCGATCTTGACGAACACGACGATGCGGCGTGGTTGAACCACGTTGAGATGAGAGCGTTGAGGCTCGCCGATCCTCGTTTGCCAGCCCTATTCAGGGCCGCGTTGCGCGCCACCGCTGCACCGTTGCGGTGACTCTCGAGTCGGCCGAGCTCTCGGCTCCGCCCTTCCGCAGGGGCTTCGCTTGCGACGCAGGTCGGTGTCTGCGGATCGTTCGGCTATGTGAAAAGCTTGCCAGCCCATCGTTGGTGTAGTTACATACAGACATGTATGAATGTGATTGCGCGTGATTCCGACTCGGACCCAGACGGACCGACGCGCGGCGAGCAGGAGTGCGTTGTTGCAGGCGGCAGCGCATGGGTTATCCACTTACGGGTACGGGAACCTGGTTCTGGAACGGGTGGCCAGCGAGGCTGGTTACACCCGTGGCGCGCTGTATCACCAGTTCGCGGGCAAGGAGGACTTGGCGCTGGCGGTCGTGGCTTGGATCGATGAGACCTGGCGAGCCGAGGTGGGTCATCTCCTTCAGGGCGTGAACGACCCGGTCACAAGCCTTCTAGCGGTCGCACGTGGACACGCGGTGTACTGCCGTCGGGACGTGGCCAGCGTTCTGATGACCTTGCGGATCGAGTTCGCCGGACAGGACCACCCGGTTGGACGGGCGATCTCTGCGAACCTGGAATCCCTGACGGCTGACTGCGCTGGTCTCATCGCTGCCGCCCGCACGGGAGGGCAAATTCCGCCCGGACCGCCCCCGTACGAGACGGCCCGGGCCTACTTGTCTGCGCTCGAGGGGGTCGTGATCGAACTTGCCAACGAATCGCCCTACGACGTCGAACTCGCCGAGCGGGCGGTCCGCGGGGTCCTCGCTCTGCCACCCAGCTCAGCCTGACCAGTCCGGCAGGCAGGAACACCACCCACGCCCAGCGAGACACAGGAGAACACGTGAAATCACGAACAGCAACGATGAGGCTCCCCAAGGCGGCGCACACCTCGCGCCCTTGGCGGATCCACGACATCGCCCGTGACTTCCAGGTCGAAGACGTGTGGGCGCTACCGACACCCGGAGGACCAGGTGAGTTGCCTGTCCTGGTGGAGCAGTTCTTCGCGAGCGACTTCCCCGATGGTGCCCCGTTAATTGTCCGGGCGCTATGGGAAGCCCGATGGAAGATCGGTGCCTTGTTTGACTGGGATGAGGGTTCTGGGCTCGGTTCCAGGGTGGCATCTCTCAAGGAACGCCTGCCGACGGACATAACCGCCGCAGCGCCCGCCCCAGACTTCGAACCGTTCACTCCGCTGTACCTGCTCGACGACGAATGGGCCGCAGAGATAGCCAATCGCACCGTTCACGCCGTCATGCATCTCAGCTGGGTATCCGAGGAATCCGGGGGTTATCGCGGCCAGATGGCGGTTTTGGTGAAGCCAAACGGTTGGTTCGGAGCTGCCTACATGTTGGCGATCAAACCGGTGCGGTACCTGCTGGTGTATCCAGCCCTTTTGCGACGGCTCGAACACACATGGAGACCAGGCGTTCGCGACGGCCAAGCACCGAGATGAGTGCAGACACGTCCGCTTCGTGGATCGCTGACTACCTACAACCTGGGCGTCGGCTAGGGCGTGTCTGCTAACTGGCGGACGCGGTGGTGGATCAGGATCGCGGCGAGCATGACGCCGCCGAGGTAGGTCAGGGCGTACTTGTCGTATCGGCTCGCGACGCCACGCCACTGCTTGAGCCGGTTGAAGCCGCGTTCGACGGTGTTGCGGTGGCAGTACAACTCGGGGTCGAAGGCCGGTGGTCGCCCGCCGGCGCAGCCCTTGGCTTTACGTCGGGTGATCTGGTCGCAGCGCTCGGGGATGGTGGCCCTGATCTTCATCTGTCGTAGCCGGGCCCGGGTGTTGGGGTGGGAGTAGGCCTTGTCGCCCAGCAACCGCAGATTCTGCTGCCGATGGGCGCCCGGGTGCTCGCACAGCAGCGGCGCCAGCATCGGGTTGTCCCCGTCCTGACCAGCGGACAGCAACACCGTCACCGGCGCGCACCACGCGTCGCTCAGGGCGTGGATCTTGGTGGTCCCCCCGCCCCGGGACCGGCCTAACGCGTGGTCAGCAGGCTCGTGCAACAGATTCTTGTGATTCGACTCTGCCCCCTGTGACCGGCCCCGGGAGGGCACCGGCGGCGTGCTGGTGGGCGCGCACACTGGTGGAGTCCACGCTCAACAAGTCAGCCAGCTCCTCTTCGCTGGCCCAGGGCTGGGCAGCGACCGCAGCCAGCATCGCCTCGTAAGTCCCATCGAAGGACCAGTTGCGGTGCCGCTGCCACACCGACTGGAAGGCCCCGAACTCCGCAGGAAGATCCCGCCACGGCGCCCCGGTCCGGAACCGCCAGATGATGCCCTCCAACGTCGTACGGTGATCATTCCACGGCCGGCCCGGACGTCCCCGCGCAGACGGGAGCACCTGCTCCAGGACAGCCCACAAATCATCCGAAATCGCATCCGTCCGAGTCATGCCTCCCACCGCAGCACACCCGAGCACACCCGAGCACACCCGAGCACACCCGAGCACACCCGAGCACCAGGCATTAGCAGACCCGCCCTAGTCGCGCACTTCGCCAACCAAGAGTGCACCAGCGGACCGAAACTTGTCCCACTTAACCATGTTGAGCTCAGTCGGTCGTCGCAACACCCCTACTGATATGAGGTGTTGGCCGTGTGGTCCAAGAAGGAATTGATCGAGAAGCAGGCCCGGTTCTGGGTGTTGATCGCTGCAGGTTCGACGTTGCA